>Ga0066388_100003299_pt1 | contig 10390 bp, 6 predicted proteins | sample PanSoiMetaGPlot6_FD_64539 | JGI IMG/M metagenome (GOLD analysis project Ga0066388, IMG submission 64539) | Tropical forest soil microbial communities from Panama analyzed to predict greenhouse gas emissions - Panama Soil - Plot 6 (Hybrid Assembly) | ecosystem: Environmental > Terrestrial > Soil... | reverse complement strand
CTGCGGTCCGCCGAGCAGAACCGGCTGCGCTCGGCGGTCGACGTTGAATCGCCTGACGAGGAGGACCGGAATCTCCACGGCGCGTGCGTCGACCCGAAGGTTCAGCGGAAAGTCAGACGAGGTAAAGTGGCGCGCGCTGAAGGCGACTTCGGGCTGCAGCCGAAGCGTGGGGCCGATGCTGAAACCGGCGAACACGCCGGCGGCGCCGCCCAGATCGGGCCGCGTGTCGAACCGCTCCGCGCCGCTGACGACGATGCTCCCTCCGTTCACTCCGCCTTTGAAACCCCAGAAGCGTTCCTGAGCGCTTGCGGCGCGCGCGCCGGCGATGGCTGCCACGAGGGCGACTATCGTCACGATTCTCCGCATGGATCCTCCTGCGGCGTTGGACGGAGGATCGATGCTGGTGGCGCGGATGAAAACGTGATGAATTGTTTATGATTTCGTCGGCGGAGGGTTTGACGTGGCTCACATCAGGATCGGGCGTTGGGTGGCGGATCCATCGGATGGAACGCTATCGGCCGACGGACAGCGCATACGGCTCGAGCCGAAGGTGATGGGCGTCCTGCTTTTCCTGGCCGAGCGCCAGGGATCGGTCGTGACGCACGACGAGCTCCTGCGCAGCGTCTGGCCCGGCGTCCACGTGTCGCCCGGCGCGCTGGCGCGGTCGATTTCGATTCTGCGCCGCGCGTTGGGAGATGACACGAAGCATCCGACCTACATCGAAACGGTTCCCAAGCGTGGCTATCGGCTGACGATCCCACCAGCTCCCGTCGAATGCTCCTCGCCGGCGGCCGTCAGGCGCCCTCTATGGTCGGCCGCGCCGCTCGCGCTGGCCGCGGCCATTCTGCTGGCGCTCTTTACGTCGGACGGCCGTCAGCGCGCTCCCCTTCGACTGACGCCGGGGCCGCTCATCAACAACTCCAGTCGATCGGGCAACGAGAACGCGTTCGCCTATTACACCCGCGCCGTCGCCGCCAACCCCTCTTCGTCCGACGCGCATGCTGGCCTGGCCACCGCGCTTGCGTTCAGGTCGGACTATTTGGCGGACCGTCAGAGTTGGACGGCTGCCGCGATTGACGTCGCCACGCGCGCGACCGCTCTGGATCCGGGCAACCCGGGGGCATTCAAAGCGCTCGGCACTGCGCATTTGAAAGCGAGCCACTTCGAGCTGGCGGCCCGCGCGTATCGGCTCGCCCTGCGCATGCGACCCGAGGACGCCCTGACCGGAAACAATCTGGGTGCGGCGCTGCTCGCGGTCGGGCGCCCGGCCGAGGCGCTTCCGTTGTTCGAGCGGCGCATCGCGGCGGAGCCCGACAGTCCGATCGGCTACGCGAACCTCGGACGCGCGCTGACGGTATCCGGCTTTCGTGCGGAAGGGCTCGCGGCTGCCCAGCGCGCGCTCCTCCTCAATCCGTACGGTCGCGATCCGCAGTTGCAGCATGCGACGAACGACATGCTTGCGGGCCGCTATGCGCCGGCCACGCAGAGGCTCGAGCGCCTGCTCGAAGTGGATCGGGACTGCGGCCGGTGCGTCTCCTACCTCGGATTGATCGCCGAGCTCGAGGGCCGAACCGACGAAGCCGAGCGACTCTATCGGCGCGCGCGCGAGTACGCGGGCGACAACGAGGTGCCGGTGCTGCGACTCGCGCATCTCACCGCGATGCTGGGTCGGCGGGCGGAGAGCGAGGTGTTCCTCGCCAACGCGACCAGACGCGCGCGGGCGGACCTCGCCAATGACATGGGCGGCGAGGGTCCAGCCTGGCGGCTGGGGGCTGCCGCCGCGATACGTGGCGATCGCGAGGAAGCGATCGACTGGTACCAGCGGGCCGTCCAGGCCGGGCGGCGCGGCCTCGTGTGGGATCGGTTCGACCCGCTCTACTCGTCTCTCCGCGACGATCCGCGCTTCCTCACTTTGTCAGATCCCAGGCGTTTCGCAGCCGATCACGATGCCGCGGCGCCCGTGGTGGCGCGACTCGCCTCGACGCTGCACGCAGTGGATCGGCGGTACGCTCCGCTGCTCGCGTCGCCGCTTGCCGGGTGGCCGGATGATCCGCCAGGCTGGCCGGGCAGGCCGTCGAAGGGGCCGTACTGATCAACACGCGTCGACCTTGCACATGTTCGCCGTACGGAAAACCATCGCGACCACCATGCTATGATGCGCGACCGTGCGAGTGACCATCGGCACGCTGCTCGCAGCGGTGCTCGTGACTCTCTGTATCGGACTGCAGGTCTTGGAGGCGACGGGCCACTGGGACCGCGATTTCCAGGACACCGGCGACGAAGCCGTCCTCGTCTCGGTTGTGCTCTGCATCGGAGCGGCCCTTGTGGTCGCCAGCGCCGTCCGTCGTCGCATGCCCTCGCTCTCAGCAACGTTGTTCAGTATCGTCCGCGCCACGCTTCTGCCGTTGTCCGTGCTCCGTCCTTCCTGCTCGGCGTTCGGCACGAGTCCTCCGCTCGCGCTACGCGTTTAGGTCCTCCGCGAATCAATCTGTAAGCCGCGACGCGCGCGGTGTGTCGCGCGTCGTGATGACTCCAAGTTCGCGGGGAGAGGGTATGAGCTGGCTGCTCGTCGGAATGCTTCTGTTGTCGAATGCGCCGATCGTCGTCGCGCAGGAATCAGCAGTGGTTCGCGTCGAAGTGCGAAGCGACGATGGCCCGGTTCGCGATGCCGATGTTGTCGTCAACGGCATCACTCAAAAGACAGACGCACAGGGCGTGGCGGTGTTTACAGTGCCGCCAGGGCACACGGAAATCGTGGTGGTGAAGAACGGATTTGCACCGGCATCGGCGACTGTTGATTTCGCCGCCAATCAGCAACAAACGATTGCGATTGCGCTCAACCGCGCGGCAGCCGTCGAAGAACACGTGACGGTGTCAGCCACGCGCACCGATCGCGGCATCGAAGATCAGCCAATGCGCGTCGAAGTCATCGACCGTGAGGAAATCGATGAGAAGGCGATCATGACGCCCGGCGATGTCGTCATGCTCCTGAACGAGAGCGGCGGCATGCGCGTCCAGGCGACATCGCCGTCGCTCGGCGCCGCCAGTATCCGGATTCAAGGCATGCGAGGTCGGTACACGCGGTTTCTGTCCGACGGCCTGCCGCTCTTCGGCGAGCAGGTGTCGCTGAGCCTCATGCAGATTCCTCCGTTGGACTTGGGACGCGTGGAAGTGATCAAGGGCGTCGCCTCGTCGTTGTACGGTTCCGGCGCCATGAGCGGCGTCGTCAATCTCGTGTCGAGGCGTCCCGAGGCCAAGCCTGAGCGTCAGATCTTGTTCAACGCATCGACTCGAGGCGCCATCGACGCCGGGCTGTGGTACTCCTCGCCTCTGTCTGAGCGCTGGGGCTTCACGCTCCTGGGCAGCGCAAATGGACAGGTGCGGAACGACGTGAACAACGACGGGTGGTCGGATCTTCCAAATTACGAACGCGCCGTTGTGCGGCCGCGTCTGTTTTGGGATAACCACGCGGGCAAATCGTTTTTCGCAACGGTCGGCGGAACATTGGAAAACCGGACTGGCGGGACCATGCCTGGTGTGTCGCTGCCGGGCGACGGCTCGTACATCGAAGCGCTCGACACGAGACGCACCGACGCCGGCACGGCGTTTCAGGCGCTCGCACCGAACGGGCTGGTATGGAGCGCTCGCGCGTCGTGGTCCGCGGAGCGTCAGGATCACCGATTCGGCGAGACAACTGAGCGCGACGAACACGACACCGGATTTGCCGAGCTCACGGTCCGGCGGGCCATCGCGCGTCACACGATCGTCGGCGGCGTCGCAATCGAGCGCGATCGGTTTCAGCCGCTCGATACGCCGCAGTTCGCCTACACTTACACGACGCCGGGCGTGTTCGTGCAAGACGATCTGGACGTCGCGCGTTGGTTCGCGCTCTCAGCCAGCGCCCGTCTCGACCACCACAGCGAGTTCGGCACGTTTCTGAGCCCGCGCATTTCCGCACTGCTTCGCCAGGGCCAGTTGTCGAGCCGCATCTCCCTCGGCAAAGGCTTCTTCGCGCCGACGCCAATTACCGAAGAAACGGAGGCCGCCGGCCTGGCGCGGCTGTCGGTTGCCCGCCCGCTCAAACCCGAACGCGGCACCAACGCGTCGGTCGATCTCACACGGGTTGTCGGTCCACTGTCGGCAACGCTGACCGGGTTTTATTCGCGCATCGTCGATCCCGTCGAAGTCGAACGCTCGAGCCGGTTCGTGCTCAGGAACCTGCCCGGCCCGGCAACGAACTCTGGCATCGAGGCTATCGCGATCGTGAAGACCGACGACTTTTCGCTCGTCGCGAACTACGCTTTCGTTCGATCGCGAGAAGACACGGATGAAGGCCGCGTAGAAGTTCCCCTGACGCCGCGTCACAGCGTCGGCCTGGATGGTGCGTGGGAGTTTGATCGTGTCTGGCGTCTCGGCGTCGAGTGGTATTACACCGGCCGTCAACGCCTCGAGGCGAATCCCTACCGCGACGAGAGCGCACCGTACAGCGTCTTCGGTGTCCTCGCGAGTCGCCAGGTCGGCCGAGCGCTCCTCTTCATCAACGGCGAGAACCTCACGGACGTCAGGCAGACGGACTGGGACGCACTACTGCGGCCGTCGCGCGGCATCGACAACCGGTGGACCGTGGACGCCTGGGCGCCCCTCGATGGACGTGTGATCAATGGTGGTGTGCGGCTCAAGTTTTGACCGAAGTGGCCTGACGATTCGGTCGGCTCGCCGCCGTCGAAGGAGCGGTACTGATCGATCGCGACCACGGCGGTCGGGAGGCCTCGGGCGGCGCCGCATGCGAGGCGCGTGATCGGCGTCAGCAGTAAACCGCGGGCGTAGGCCAGCAGCTGCGTCGATCGTGATTGCCGCCGAATGGCCACAAACCACCGGGACGTTCCCTGTTTTAGCCGGATGCAGGGAACGCGCAGAATCGACGCGGGCGTCGGCAGATCACGCCGAAGCCTGCGGTTTTCCACGTGCCGACCCGCGGCGACGCGCGAGGCCTCCCGAGCGCCGTGGTCACGCGGCCGTCTCTGTGTCAGCTGTCAAGCGCGGTTCAACCGGCTGCTATACTCCCGCCAAGTTCGAGCGGAAAGGCGGGGACAGAGCGGGAGGCCTTCAATGAATCGACGTGATTTCGTCAGGATGACGAGCGCCGCCGTGTCGGTCGGCGCCCTCGCGGAAGCGGTGGTCTCGGCGCAGGTCGCGCAGGCCCCGGCGAAGTCCGGCATCGTGGCCCCGACGACATCTCCGAAGGTGAAGATGAAGGTCGGCACGCAGCACGGCCACACGGACGCCATCCTCCGCGCCTGTGCCGCATTCGGCGTGAACAACATCTGCAGCGGGCTGCCGTCCGCGAAGATGGACGAGGCGTGGTCCGTCGAAGGGCTCTCGAAGCTTCGCGAGACCGTGGAGTCGCACGGCATCTCGCTCGACATGGTGCCGCTGCCCATGAGCTCCTCGGAGATTACGCGCGCCGAGATGCCCGCCATCTATCTGGGCCAGAGCCCGGAGCGCGATCGGAACATCGACGACATCTGCCAGATGATCCGCAACTGCGCCCGCGCCGGCATCCCTCAGGTGAAATACAACTTCACGATCATCGGCATTCCCCGCTCCGGCACTGCGCCAGGGCGCGGTCGTGCGCGCTACAGCGAGTTCGTCTACGGACGCGCGAAACAGGATCCGCCGCTCACGACTGCCGGCAAGGTCGATGCAGATACGTACTGGGAGCGCATCACCTACTTCCTCGAGCGCGTCGTCCCCGTGGCGGAGGAATACAAGATCAAGATGGGATGCCATCCCCAGGACCCGGGCGTGCCGAAGGGATCCGGATGGCGCGGCATCGACGCTGTGCTCGGATCGCCGGACGGCCTGAAGAAGTTCGTGTCGATCAAGGAAAACCCGTACCACGGCCTGAACTTCTGCCAGGGCACGGTCTCGGAGCAGCTCGAAAAGCCTGGCGAACAGATCTTCGACGTGATCCGCTACTTCGGCTCGCGCAAGAAGATCTTCAGCGTGCACTTCCGCAACATCGAGGGCGGGTTCCTCAACTTCCGCGAAACGTTCATCGACAACGGCAGCGTCGACATGCTGAAGGCGATGCGGGTTTATAAGGAAGTCGGGTACGACGGCATGATGATGCCCGACCACGTCCCGCAGGTTGAGGGCGTCGATAGCCTCCAGGGATTCGCGTTCGCGTTTGGCTACATCAAGGCGCTGATCGCCGCGGTGTCTGCAGAGGGTTAAAACGTCCTCTCGTCTGTTGCAGCTAACCGAAAAACGCTGCATTGACGCTGCGAGCGGGTGGCGCCGAGGACCCTCAGGCACCGCCGTGCGATTGGCCACCATCCACGGCTAACACGCGCTAGAATCCCACGGATCGCGCCAGCGCGCGCCCTGCAATTCCGTTCCGCGTCAACGTCAAGGAGGATGTCCATGCGCTCCCGTAAACCGCGGCTGATCCTTGCGGTCATGTCCGTGGCGGCGCTCTCACTCGGATCTCCAGCAATCGGCCTGGCGCAAGCCGTCAAAGGCGGGCTGCTCGGCAACGTCACCGACTCCTCTGGCCTCGCCGTGCCCGGCGCGACCGTCACCATCACCGAGACGCGGACCAGCATCAGCTACAACACGACGACCAACGAAAACGGCTACTACATCTTCTCGAACCTGAAGGACGGCGTGTACCGCGTCGTCGCCGAGCTGACCGGGTTCAAGAAGGTCGTGCGCGACGGCGTGGTCGTCGACGTCAACGCCACGCTGCGCGTCGACCTGAAGATGGAAGTCGGCGCCATCGAGGAATCCGTCACCGTCGTCGGCGAATCGCCGCTCCTGCAGACCGACCGCGCCGACACGGGCCGCATTATCGAAGCGGTGCACCTGCAGGAAGTGCCGCTCGGGTTCAACCGCAACTTCCAGGGGATGTGGCAGGTGCTGCCCGGCGCGCTCCGGATGCAGCGGCCGCACTCCGAGTTCTTCAACGCGCAGGACAGCTTGTCGACCAACGTGAACGGCCAGTCGCGCCTCGCGAACAACGTGCAGATCGAAGGGATCGACGACAACCACCGCACGGGCCTGCTGACGACGCTGATTCCGTCGGCGGAGGCGATCGAAACGGTGAACATGAGCACGAGCGCCTACGACGCCGAATTCGGCCGCGCCGGCGGCGTCGTGACGAACGTCACGCTGCGCTCGGGGACGAACCAGATCAAGGGCAGCCTGTTCATGTTCGGGAACAACGAGAAGACCAACTCGCCGGGGTACTTTTCAGCCTCGAATCCGCCCACCGACTATCTGCAAACCGGCTTCACGATCGGCGGACCGCTGCGGAAGAACCGCGTCTTCTATTTCGGCGACTACCAGCACACGCGCGATCATTCGGGCCGGACGACGCGGTCGATCCTGCCGACGATGGCGTACCGCGCGGGCGACTTCAGCACATCTCCGACGCGGATCTACGACCCGGCGACCGGCAATCCAGACGGCACGGGACGAACGCCGTTTCCCAACAACATCATCCCGGCCGACCGCATCAGCCCGATCGCGAAGGCCATCCTGGCCAAGATCCCGGCGCCGAACATTGATGCGGCCGCCGGTCAGATCAACTACCAGCTGGACTACGCGCGGGTCAAGAACACCGATTCGTTCGACACCAAGTTCAACGTGCAGCTGAGCCAGAGCGACCAGATCTCCGCGCGCATCAGCTTCCTGCGTCCCGACATCACGGACCCGTCCGATTTTCCAGGGCTGGGCGGATCGAAGCAAGGCGGACCGTCGGGCAACGGCTTCTCGGGATTCGGAACGGACACCACCTACAGCACCGGCGTCAACTACACGAAGTCGTTCACCAACACGCTCGTGATGGAAGCGCGCGCCGGCATGAACTACTTTCACAACAAGGCGACGATCGACGGCACGCCGTCGGCGGCCGCTGATTTCGGGATCCGCGGCGCGAACATCGACGACTGGACGGGCGGGATGACGCAGATCCAGATCAACCAGATCACCAACAACAACCCGCTCGTCGGCTTCTCCGCCAGCCTCCCGTGGGATCGCTCCGAGCGCACGGTGCAGGCCGCCGCCGTCGTCACCAAGATCAAGGGCAACCACACGATCAAGTTCGGCGAGGATTTCCGGCATACTCGCGACTTCCTGCTGCAGACGCAGGACAACGGCGGCCCCCGCGGCCAGTTTCAGTTCAGCGCATCGCAGTCCGCGCTGAACGGCGACGCCGCGTCGGCGGCGGGCTACGCGAACGCCGTCGCGTCGTTTCTGCTCGATGTGCCGTCGCTCGTGCAGCGCGATCTCCAGGTGACCGATCCCGGCGTCCGTTTCTGGGGGTTCTTCTCGTTCGTACAGGACAAGTGGGCCGTGTCGCCGAAACTGACGCTCGACCTCGGCCTGCGGCACGAGTACTACTCGCCGTTCATCGGCCTCGTCGATCAGGGCGGCCTGTCCAACTACGATCCGCTGACGAACACGCTCCAGGTGGCAGGTTACGGCGCCGTAGGGAACAACCTCGGCGTGCAGAGCTATTGGAAGAACTGGGGACCGCGCACCGGCGCGTCGTACCGCCTCAGCGATCGTACGGTGCTCCGCGGCGGCTACGGGATCAGCACGATGCCGTTCCCCGACAACAGCTATGCCTACAACTATCCAGTGAAGCAGAACAACGTGTTCAACCCGGCCAACTCGTTCGCCGTCGTGCCGGTGACAATGGCCTCCGGATTCCCGGCGCCGGCGTTCGTGCAGATTCCGGCGAACGGGATCCTCGACGCCTCGTCGACGGCGCTGCGCAACGCCAGTTACTTCCACATTCCGTCCGACCTGCACGAGGGCTCGCTGCACTCGTTCAACTTCGCGTTTCAGCGCGAGTTGGCGCACAGCTTCGTGCTCGACGTCGCCTACGTCGGCAACCGCGGCCACGACGTGCAGACGCAGTTCAACGAGAACGCGGCGACGGTGATCGGCCTTGGCAACGCCGGCCTGCCGCTTTTCAACAAGTTCAACAAGACGGCGACCGTCACGACCTGGGTGCCGACGAAGACGACCTACAACTCGCTGCAGGTGAAGTTCGATCGCCGGTTTGCGAACGGCTTCCTGCTCAACACGTCGTACACGCTCGGCCGCGGCTGGAGCTACATCAACGGCGACAGCAACACCACCATTTCGACGCCGGCCGACATCGAGCGGAGCTGGGCGCGCACCGATCAGGATCGGCTGCACAGCTTCGTGGCGAGCTTCGTCTATCAGCTGCCGATCGGGCCAGACCGGAAGTGGCTGCGCGACGGCGTCGCCGCCCGCATCCTTGGCGGCTGGCAGGTCAGCGGGTTCTTCACGGCGCAATCGGGATCGCCGATCGGCTTCACCATGAACAACGGCGCGAACCTCAACGCGCCCGGCAACACGTGGCGGCCCAACGTCAGCGGCACGCCGGCGGTTCTCGGCGGCATCGGTCCGGACGCGCTGTGGTTCGACACGTCGGTGTTCTCGGCGCCGCCGAACAACACGTGGGGCAATGCCGCGCGCAACGGCGTGCTCGACGGCCCGGCCTACTACAACGTCGACGCGACGATCGCGAAGCTGCTGAATTTCGGGAGCGCCAAGGGCGAATTCCGCATCGACATTTTCAATTTGCCCAACACAGCGCATTTCAACAACCCGAACGGCGCCTTCGGCAACGCGAACTTCGGCCGCGTCACCAGCAGCTTCGGCGAGCGGCAGATGCGCTTCGGCTTGCGAGTGCTGTTCTAATCGAGCGAATAGCGCGCGAGCTCTGATCAAACGACGGAGCGCGAGGCTTTAGCCGAGCGAGGTCTGATCGAAGCGAATGGAGCGCGAGGCCTTTAGCCGAGCGCCCTGGAGGAATCATGAACCAGTGGCCACTGCTCTGCGCCTTCGTCGCCGGCGCGGCGCTGAGCGCAGCGGCGACGCTCGCCGCGCAGAAGGCGGTCCAGCGGTCGACCGTCTACGAGTGGTCGACCGCGGACACCAAGCCGAACGACTGGGGCGCCGTGCGCCAGGTCATGCGGACCGCGACGCCGACCCTCGACGAGCTCGAGATTCACATCTCGACGCTGCAGCCCGGCAAGTCGCCACACGCGCCGCATCAGCACCAGCACGAGGAGCTGCTGATCATCAAGGAAGGGACACTCGAAACCTTCCAGAGCGGCGCGACCCGTCGTGTCGGGCCGGGCGGGATCATCTTCCAGGCGTCGAACGAGCTGCACAACGTGACCAACGTCGGCCAGACGCCGGCGACCTACTTCGTCATCGGCTGGACCGTGCCAGGCGCGACCAAATGAATCGCAGTAGTATTTATTGAGAGTCGGGGCGTAGCGCAGCCTGGTAGCGCACCTGCCTTGGGCGCAGGGGGTCGCTGGTTCGAATCCAGTCGCCCCGA
>Ga0066388_100003296_pt1 | contig 10391 bp, 8 predicted proteins | sample PanSoiMetaGPlot6_FD_64539 | JGI IMG/M metagenome (GOLD analysis project Ga0066388, IMG submission 64539) | Tropical forest soil microbial communities from Panama analyzed to predict greenhouse gas emissions - Panama Soil - Plot 6 (Hybrid Assembly) | ecosystem: Environmental > Terrestrial > Soil... | reverse complement strand
GGCATCTTTGTCGCCGATCATTTGCCGGCAACTTTTTTGAAGGCTGCCACGCCGACTACGACCCCGCGCACCGAGCATCCCCCGCATATCGCTCAACGAGTGACCAGAATGATCGATTTCCGCAGGGGCCGACAACTCGATATCGGCATTGGCGGGCCGCCGAACGTAACGTTCGTCGCGGGATTGCCGGCGGTGGATGAATTTCCAATTGCTGTTTGGGAACGCTTGCGCGCGCAGGTTTTGGCAAAGAAAGGAGCGCACCTTTTGCGTTATGCCTCGAGCCGTGGCGAGATCGAACTAAGGAAGGCAATCGCTGTTTATCTGTGCGACTTCCGCGGTGCGAATTGTCATCCCGATCAAATCGTCGTCGTCGGTGGCATGCAGCAGGCGATGCTGGCGTGCGCGCTCGCGTTAGTCAATGAGGGTGAAGTGGCATGGATGGAAGATCCCGGGTTTCTTCAGGCACGTAATGTCCTCTCTTTTGTCGGGGCCAAAATGGTCCCGCGCCCGATCGATCGGGAAGGGCTGGTAATCGGGAAGTACTCACGGCAAAATTCTCCCAGACTCATTCTCGTCACGCCGTCGCACCAGTTTCCCTTGGGTGTGACAATGAGCCTGAAGCGGCGAAAAGCTCTGATCGACTTCGCGGAGTCGTCCAACGGCTACATCCTGGAGGATGATTATAATTCCGAGTTCCGTTTCGATGGACCGCCGCTGCCGTGTCTTCAAGGTTTGGACCATGCCAGCCGGGTGATTTACGCTGGCACTATGAGCAAGATCCTTTACCCTTCTCTGCGCCTCGGTTTTCTGGTCGCACCGCCAAAACTTGTCGACACCCTCGTCAAGGTGCGTGCGGTCATGGACCAGCACTCGCCAGCGATTGATCAAGCTACCCTGGCGCGTTTCATCACCGAAGGATTTTTCCTCAGCCATGTCAAACGGATTCGTGGAGTCTATGCGCAGCGACGCGTATTCTTTATCGAACGATTCCAAAAATGGCTGGGCGACTATTTCGACCTGGAAGTAACGCCGGCCGGTTTGCATTTCGTTGCCTGGTTGCGACGCAGAGAAGATTTACCGTTATTCATGCGTGCTCGTGAGCAAACCGGCGTTTGGCCTCGCCCTCTTTCTTTCTTCTGCATCAAAGTTCAGTTGGATCCGGCATTTGTCTTTGGATTTGCAGCTTGGTCACAGGCGCAAATTGAACAAGGTCTGGCAAAACTGGCATTGACGGTTAAGCAACTGAAGCAGCGTGGCGCGGGAAACGGTTCACCGTTTCAAATCAACGGTTTCCCGCCTGATACGGGTCCATACTGGCCGTCGGCAAGCGCCCGATCAAATTAACTGACCAAGCAAGATTAGATTGAGCAGAACAGCTAGGTTCTTTCGAGCGCAACACCGAATTAGAAAGACCTGCGGACGCAGCCAGTCGGTTGTGGCTCATTTGCGAAGCGCGCCGTTGTCCACTTGATGAGCGGCTCCTCGAGCGGCGTACCGGGCAGAATGATCGTGAGGTGGTCGCGCCCAGCGAATGTCCAATACTCGAGTTGTTGACCAGCAGCGCAACGCTCGTCGACATACGCATCGCTGGCCGACGGCTGCACGACATTGTCCGAGAGCCCTTGCGCGATTAGGACGGGAGCCTGTATTAGACCGTCCGGCGTGTTCTGCTCAAGCCGAGCTTGAAGTGCTTTGTTCGAACTCGTCGCTAATGCTGGACCCTCGAATGTCGCCGCCAGTTCCTTAATGCGTTCCAGCTCTCGCGGGAGAAAGTCGCATAAGTTTACGATCTGACGCGCAGCATCAAGCGCCTCCGGGCGAACCGCTTGCTCGAATGTGATGCCAGGGTAGAAACGGCTGTACGACTCCGCTAGATACGGTCCAAACAGCTTGTTCATCTCGACGTTCATATCGAGAATTTTTTTTAGGTTCGCGGCCGGTGCGATTGCCGCAACCCCGCGGACTTCGAGCTCCGGCGCGTAGCGCTGCGCGATGATACCGGTCCAAAGCGCTGCGTGTCCACCCTGCGAGTAACCCCACACTACCACGCGTTGGTCGAGCGTAAGCTCGGATATCTGCCCCGCAGCGCGAACCGAATCGAGCGCCGCACGCGCTTCGGCTTCGCCGATCAGGTAGGGATGCGGGCCACCCCTTTCCGCGAAGGAATAATCTGTCGCGACCACGACCCAGCCAGCCATCAAGATCCGATTGCGCTCGGGGATGCCTTTGCTCGCCGCCGACAAAAGCGATGGCATGCATTTTTGCAGCAGACCTGTCGTGGCGTGCTCCCATGCGATGACAGGCCGTGGGCCGGCAGAAGAATCGGTCGACGCGAACACCGTCGCGACCGCCGTTGCCGGCGTGTTGTCGTCCACTGTGGTTGCATAAAGGATGCGCCAGCCTCGGACGCCTGCTGGCAATATTACATCCTTGACAGGCTCGCTCCGCAGTAACGCGCCAGGCTGGCGCGACACGTTCGACGGCGGATCGTAGAACGCATCTGGCGCGTTCACGGTGATGCTCGCACGAATGTTCTGAGGAGCCGGCGTCGCATTCGACTCTGACGGCGCGCGCTTGGACCGATTGCAGCCGCTTCCCGCGAGCAAAACAAATAGCACCGCGAAGCTAATCGAACGAAGTCTGGCAGTGTTCATAAGCTTCTCCTGACAAGTTGTGATCCGCTGTCCGTCGGGCAGGCGAGGACCAACTAGCTCGAACTATATTGCAGCTTGCAGCGTATTTCTTTCTCGATAGATGCAAAACAATGTCGTTTCAAAAAAACGTCGAGGAAAAAATTAAGGAAGCGATGGCAGCGGGAGAATTCGACAATCTTCCTGGGAAGGGAAAGCCTCTTGATCTGGATGCCTATTTTGCCACACCTGAACATTTTAGAATGGGTTACTCCATCCTAAAGAATGCAGATATTATTCCTGAAGAGATGGAACTCCTGAGACAGATTGAAATTCTGAAAGAATCTTTGGAGGCTTCCACGACCTGGATCGAAGAAAAGGCGCTTCGACAGCAACTCTCTGAGAAGCTTACAAGTTTCAATATGAGGATGGAACACAATAGGAAGAAGCATCTAAGCAACCGATGAAGCCAACCAACAGCGATGTTTGATGTCGTCACGATCCTCTGCCGTAGTTTACCTTTTTCTGTCTTGTTGTGTTCATGGCTTCGCGCTTGCAATGACGCAAGCACCAAGTCATCCTGTAACTCAGTGCGGTCTCGTTAGGCTGATTGCATTATGAAAAAACTTATCATCACGCTCATTGCTGGAATTGTGTTGTCACAGCATGATATTTCAGCAGCTAATTCGTCTGAGAATTCAGCGGTTCGTGATCTCGCTGCGGCAAAGTCTTTGGCGTTCGGAGGAGTTGGAGTTGCGGGAATACTGTCCGAAGGAGAGCGGAATTTGCGGGCAGTTTTAGTGCAGTCTGATGCTTCGCTGCAGTTGCAAGCTGCGATCGCTCACGCGACACCTGCAGGCAAGCTCTACATTCTGGTTGGTCTACGTCGGTGCGATCGGAGCGCGTATCAAAAGGTCCTTGATTCGCTGGGTCATCCTAACGATGACGTCGAAGTCGTACGCGGATGCATGGTCAGCAAAGAGCCGTTTCGTCAGGCTCTCTCGCAGGTTCAAGATGGCAAATTCGATGATTACTTGTCGCGGCCGCCGAGGTGATTGTCGGCGGCTAGACCTCTTGCGCGGATTCTAACGCAGTCAGCTTGCCACATACCCGCTCGGGATGGTAGAAGTTGCGGGCCATGTCGGAAAACATCGACAGTATTCTCGATGCTGCGGAGCAACGGGAGGCGAGTGACGTTTTCCTTCAGGAAGACGAGATACCGCGGCTTAAGATCAATGAACAAATCACCGTATTTGGCGACGAACCCTTGTCGCTCGCTCAAATGGCCGCGTTCTGGCAGGCCTGCGGCGCGAACCCGCAGAGCGACGAGATGGATCGCGACACTGGGTTCGTCTCGCGCACACGTACGCGGTACCGCGTGAGCCTGCACCGCACCATGGGCCGCCTCGGTGCGGTCCTGCGCCGTATCAAGACCAAGGTGCCTAGCTTGCAAGCGCTGGGAGTGCCCGAGTGGCTCCTCACCCAGTGGGGCGCTCGCGAGCACGGCCTGATTCTTGTGACAGGACCAACCGGCTCAGGAAAATCCACCACCATCGCGTCGCTGCTTCAATGGATGAACGAGAATCTGGTTCGACACATAGTGACGATCGAAGATCCTGTCGAATATCAGTTCACCAGTAAGCGCTGTCATTTCACCCAGAGACAGGTGGGACGCGACACCAGCACGTTTGCTTACGGGTTACGGAGTGCGCTTCGTCAGGCGCCGGATGTCATTTTTGTTGGTGAGATTCGGGATTATGAGACCGCGTTGACGGCGCTGCAGGCCTCGGAAACCGGACATCTCGTTGTTTCGACGATGCATTCGGAGAGGGTTGCGGACACGATGGAGCGCTATCTGAACCTTTTCCCGGCCGCAGATGAGAAGCACGGTGTGAACCTTCTGGCAAACCAGCTTTCTGGCGTCCTGTGCCAAAAGCTGGTCGAGTCTGCTGATGGAGGCTTGCATTTGCTGGTGGAGCATGTCGAAAATGCCGGTGCCATGCGCGACTGGATCGCGAGACGAGAGTTGCAGAACATTGATCAATATATCGCTCGCGGGTCGGATCCTGCCGCCGTTTCATTTTTGCAGTCGACGATCAACGCTCTCAAAGTCAAGACCATCACAGAAGCGACCGCCCTGGCTTCAGTCAGCAATGAGTCCGAGCTGCGTCGCGCCATGAGGGGAATCGGCTAGGCCAGTGCTCCGCACTGTTTGAATCGCTATGGAAAAACAGGATTTGGTCGATCTTCTGGCGCTGGTGACCGAGCGGGGAGCTTCTGATCTTCATTTGACAGTTGGCGCTCCACCGATGTTGCGGGTCTCTGGTGTCATCGAGCCGGTGTCGGAAGACGCAGCGGTGCTGTCCTCAGAAGACACAAGAAGACTAGTGATCGATGCCTTGAAGGAGGGACAACGTTCGAGGCTGGAAAACGAATGGCAGCTTGACTTCGCTTTGCAGGTCGGCAACCTCGGGCGCTTCCGCGGAAATGCTTGCTATGTGACAGGTGCGATAGAGGCCAATTTCCGACTTATTCCTTCCGCAGTCGGCGATCTAATGTCCTTGGGACACTCTCCGATGGTGGACAAGTGGTGTGACGAGGAACAGGGTTTAATTCTGGTGACGGGCGCCAGCGGTGAAGGTAAAAGCACAACGCTGGCAAGCATGGCGCAGACGATAGCTAACCGGCGTTCGGCCAACATCGTCAGTATTGAGGATCCGATAGAATTTGTTCATTCGCAGGGGCGAAGCCTGGTGAACCAGCGCGAGATTGGTTCTGATGCGCGCGACTTCCCGTCAGCACTCAAGAACGCGTTGAGACAAGATGCGGACGTCATTCTTGTGGGAGAGATGCGGGATGCCGACACGATGCAAACTGCAATTACGGCGGCAGAAACCGGGCACCTTGTCATTGGGACGATGCACACCAACGATGCGCCAACGGCCATTGGGCGCATCGTTGATGCCTTTCCAAAGGAGGGCCAGCAATTCGTTTCTGCTCAACTTGCGTGGTCTCTGTTGGGAGTAGTATGCCAGTATCTCTTGCCGCGAAGCGGCCAGTCAGGCCTGGTTTTGGCCACCGAATTGATGAAAGTGAACTCGGGAATTGAGGCGTGCATCCGAGACCGGCGTCTCTCGCAGATACCGGGCCTGATTCAAATCGGACATCCCGACGGCATGCATACCGTCGACGACAGTCTTATCGAGTTGCTTATCGCTGACCGCATCAATCTCATGGACGCTATGGCTCATGCGAGGGACCCCAATTTTGTAAAGGATGAGTTCCAGAAAGCCTTGAAGACCCAAAGAAAAGGTTGGTTTGGGGGAATGTTCAAGAAGTAAACCGTTGCTCTCGGCGAGATCCGAAACAGATCACTCGCGGATTTTCCCGCGCAGAATTGTAAGTGAATATGGCGGCAGTTCGTAGCTTGCTGATGCTTCGTGGGTGAATTGAACGGGAGGTAGGCTGCGGATCGGGTGGCCGTTTGGGCCGTTGTCACGCCAGGCGTATTGCGCTCGGGAAAATTGAATTATTTCGACCTGTCCCACAAAGCTCCTGGGCTGCTGTGCGCTGGGAGTCTTGAACTGCACGTTCAATTGCGCGGCCCGTTTGGGATCTTTATTGATTGCAAGTAAAGCCCACTTCTTGTCCGGTCGTCGCACCGCATACGCCGTTATGGTAGGACGCGGCACCCGGTGCGCGCCGTTTCTTGCTTCGTTTATAGTGACGGGAAATATCTCATGCTGCTCGTTGACTGGTTGCATCCATTCCTTTGTGAGGAGCTGAGTGGCGTAATAGGTGGAGAGACGGTTCAGTTGATCGCTCTTGAGACTTAGCTGAAGCATCATGAGATTGCCCCAGGAACATTTGAGCTCGTCCTGCAGATAGTTTGGCTCGTAGCCATATAGATACGGCTTCGTGCCGCCTAACGACAGAAACGCCCCAACTACATCCGCGTTGAAGAGCGCGCCTTCGATATCTACCTCCGGACGTCCCCCAAAAACAGAATAGCCGTATTCGGTCATCAGCCACGGAATCCCTGCGGGCACTCCGTCTTTTCGTAAGCTATCCATGATCGCGCCTAGACGCTTTGGAGTTTTCAAGAGCTGCGGGGCAGGATCTGCGCAAACGTTGTCGTATGGATAAAATTCAAATGAAAAGAAATCGAAGGGAACCTTTGCGCCTCGAATGTAGGCCAGAAATCGATTCATCCAGGATCGGTTACCGGACGCATCCGCCCATGTGAGCAGTTCGTCTTCAAAATTTTGCAGGCTCGGGCCCCCGACCTTGAGCGGCGATTTGAGTTCCGCCAAACGCCGTGCAATTCCAGTGTACAATGCGGCGTAATCCTCTGGCGAAGCCCATTGCCCATCGGGTTCCTCGCCCAGCTCGAACCCTTCCAAACTGTAGTTTCGACGCAGCAGGTATTGGATCTCAGCCACAGCGTTCTCGGGCGTGTCGTACAACACGCTCACCGGAACGAGCACTGGCAGTTTGTTAGTGAGCTTGCTGCGCAGAATGAAATCGAACCCAGGCTGCTCTGTGTCGTCGTCGATGTCTTCGGCGCGATGCCAGGGATCGGTGGAGGAAGCGTAAATAATCGTCTGGCGATGCCGATCGGGTGCGTGCCGAATGTGATCGTGAAATCGTCCGTCCTTACCGATTCTTCCGAGATCGATCTCGTTAATCGCAAAGCCTAACGAGTCGCGAATATCGCCTGAGCTTGCCACCGCGATATGCGAACTCCGGCTCATTAGGATTCGCACAAACTGAACGGAGCGCGGAGGCTCTGTCAGTCGAACCAATTCGCTGCCGCCTTGAGCATTATCGATTTTTCCATTTGCGAACGGGTGCCAGTCGTCATCATCGTCGGGGTGCAGGTGCATCGGATCGTCGCCCGGCCAGTACTCGACGCGATATCGTGTGGCGTACGGCGTTCCCCAATGAATTCGGATGGCGTTGACCAATTTTGATGCGCCAAGGTCGATCACCACCCATTGCAGATGAGCGTCCTCCGATTCGCCCGTGAAATGTGAATCGAGATACGGATTACTTTTCCAAAATGAATTCGGATCGCCGTCCGCGATACGAGAGTAACCATCATCGTTTGCCTGATCTATCGTGTTTCCGCGGCGCGGCAATCGATAGCCATATGAAACGTCAATCGGTTCATCGAGGGAGTTGTCGGAAGTCCAGTATCCGCAATTGTGGACCGGATCGCTCCACGTACCGCGAGGGTTCCAATGCCAGACTTCGCCGCCCAACTCGGTTCGCAATCGATATGTTAGAGGCCCGAGCCCGGCGGATAACATTTCAGTGATGTTCTTGTCCGTGAACATCTGTGCGCACTCGCCTTTCTCATGACCGTCGACGCCGGCGCCTAATGCTTCTGTCGGGATTAATCGGTTTACAGGATGGTCTGCCGACACGATGGCGGAAATTGTCAGCGACTTTTCGCCTCCGAGTATTGGCCCCGCGGCCGCTAATTGAAGAGCGGCTAGGATGACCACGGGTTGGCGTAGCCAGTTTTGTTCGAGAAAAGCCCATTCCCGCCATTCATTCACGGCGTGCTATGTAACCGTGGATGGATAAGAATGAAAGCATGGTAGGGACGGCGCGCTCCGCCGTCCGGACGCCGTAGCGCGGAGTCCCTACCTGCTATCGCTGCGCTTTGTCCAGTTGCTTCCTGACTTCTGCTTTTTGGTGACGAACATCGCTCAGATGACTCTGAAGAACTGGTAGTTGTGATTTTTGCGGATTTGGCTGGTGGAGTACCGTTCTGCCGTTCTTTCCACCGCGATATGCTGGCCCGGGTTGCTTGGCTTGACCGATCTGAAGAAGTAACTCGTCTTCCTGCTTCTGAAGCTCGTTGTAACGGACCTGCAAGGCCTGAGTGTGATTCGAGGCTGCTTGTTGTTGCTCCACAATGGCCTTGGTTTTTGCCTCAGCAGCCTGTTGTTGACGTTGCGCTTGGTCCTGCTGCCTTTGATATGCGGCGTAATTGGCAGTTTGCTCGGCAGAATACGCGGCAGCCTTTTTAAAGTCATAATGAAAGTGTTCCTGAACTTCTTTTGGGAGTTCAGTGAAATAAACCTTCGTGATTCCGGATTTCGTTTTCACGACGATGCCATCGGGATCGACACCAGTGACAGTTGCGTCTTTGTATTGCTTGCCGTTAACCGTCGTGAAATCCTCTGCGAAGGCGGCTGGTGCAAAACATAGAATCAAGAACGTGACAACTCTTGTGCTCATGTGTTGCCTCAGGAGGCGGCTGCGTTTTCTCTTCTGATATTTTGGAATTCCCAGGTCAAGGACAATCCGGTTGGGAGGGGAACGCCTCGCCACAGTCGACTGTCATTGAGCGAACCACAACATGTCTGGTCTAATTCGCCGAAAGAGAAGCCATTTGAAACCGATCAGAGATTCTTTTCCGCGAGACCACAATGACACCATGAAACGGTTTGTCGCATTGAGTATTGCACTCGTCCTGGCCGGATGCGGCAAGCCGTCACCTACGAAAGTCGACCCGAATGGCCCCGTCGAAGTCGCGATTCCCGATCATGGCGTTTACACAGGCGCATTCATGGATTTTGGCGATGCGGAGGACGACGTGACGCTCGAAACGATTGAAGATTTCGAGCAGATGGTTGGAAAACATCAAGCCATCATCGTTTCGTCGAGCTACTGGGGAGAACAGAATTTTCCTACCGACAATCTCAATGTCATATGGCGGCACGGATCGTTGCCGCTGGTTTTCTGGTCGCCATGGGACAAACCGTATGAAGAAGATCACGGTCCGGACAAGTTCGGTTTGACTGAGATTCTTGCGGGAAAGTGGGACGCATACATAGACAAGTGGGCTGACGCGGCTCGGGATTTTGGTCATCCAATGATTGTCGTATTCGGTGTCGAAATGAATGGCACGTGGTTTCCCTGGTCGGGCGCTTATTACGGCGGGGGTCAATGGGTTCCGGAATATAACAACTGGAAAGGCCCGGAAACGTTTCGACGAGCGTATCGATACGTTGTGGATCGCGTCCGCGCGCGCGGTGCCTCAAACATCAAATGGATGTTTCATACCAACAATTACCCGTATCCGTACGAAACATGGAACAGCGCTGCAGCGTATTATCCCGGGTCCGATTACGTAGATTGGCTCGGGCTCAGTGTTTATGGGCAGCAGTACAAGGACGAACCGAATCCGGATATTCCTTCGTTGGTCGACTGGCCGTACGAGGAAATGAGCCGTCTCGATCCGCACAAACCCATCATGATTGCGGAATGGGCCACCGGCGAATTTCCGCTCATCACAGCGCCGCCCAGCGCGATCCGCAAACCGGCGTGGATCAAACAAGGCTTGGAGCTGTTTCGCACTCGTTATCCGCGGGTCAAAGCAGCGTTGTACTGGCACGAGCGTTGGCAGAACGCCGACGGCTCTTACAGCAATCTGCGGGTGAACTCTTCGGTCGAATCGCTGCGGGCGTATCGCCAGGGCGTCGCACACCCGGACTGGCTTGGAGATCTGATACTGCGCGCACTACCGAAGACGTAACGTTGGTAGGGCGCAACTGCAGGGTGCCCCGCGGAGGGTTCGGGCGAACCCGCCTTATCATTTTGTTCGCGTCCGTAGACAAAATCTCTACTTGGCGGCGTCTTGAAAGTAAAGACCGTGAAAAGGTCATGGAGCCTATCGCCAGCCATGAGAATTGGAGGAACTGCTTTTCTGAAGTTGCGCCCGGATTGCTTCTGTTCGCCCGTCAA
>Ga0066388_100003295_pt1 | contig 10391 bp, 10 predicted proteins | sample PanSoiMetaGPlot6_FD_64539 | JGI IMG/M metagenome (GOLD analysis project Ga0066388, IMG submission 64539) | Tropical forest soil microbial communities from Panama analyzed to predict greenhouse gas emissions - Panama Soil - Plot 6 (Hybrid Assembly) | ecosystem: Environmental > Terrestrial >... | reverse complement strand
CTCCGTGTAGTCGGTCGTGGGCACGACGACCTCGACGACCCACTGCAGGTCGCCGACGGAGATGGGCACCGCGCGGGCGAGATACGTTTCCCCCTGGTGCTCGAACTCGTACGTCGCGCCGCTCACCGGCACCTGGCGCATCGCCGCGGCAGCGAGCTCGGCGTCGATGACCTCCCGGCGCGAGGCGCCGGAGCCCTCGTGGCCGACCAGGAGAGCGCCCTGAGCCGTCGCGACGAAGACACGACCCCGCGAGGAAACCCTCAGATCCTTGAACGCCGTCGCCAGCCGGTCGAGGGAGAAATCGACGGTGAAGACGCCCTTGACGCCGCCGAGCAAGTCGAGGACGGGGGCGCCGCAGGTGATGCCGAGACCGCCGCCGGCGTAGAACTCGTACGGCTCGGTCCACACCGGCGCGCGCCGGGCCTCGGCGAGGCGGTAGTATGGCCGCTCGGTCGGGCGGTAGCGGTGATCGTCGGAGCGGCGCACGGCCTCGCGGCGACCGTCGGGAAAGACCCGGTCTTCCTCGAGCCGGATCCGTCCCTGATAGGGAAAGCTGCGGTTGAGGTAGACGTTGTCGCGCGGGTCGCGCCATGCGCCGAGGAAGCGGTTCTGGCGGTCGCCGTAGCTCACCCAGGTCAGGTGCGGATGGGCGTGCAGCACGGCCAGCACGAAACGCTCGAGCGCGCGGTCGTCGGCCGGATGATCGAGCTGGCCCTGCTGGACCAGCTCGGCGCCGAGACGCGCGGTGGCGGCGGCGTCCTCGAGCACGCGATCGGCGTGCGCCGCGGTGAGCCGCGCGGCCTGCGTCATCGCCGCGTCGAGCAGCGCACGCGAGCGCGCCCGCTGCTCGCGCCACGCCACGCCGCCGATGATCGCGCCGGTGAGGCCGGTGAGCATCACCACGAGGCCGACGAGCGCAAGGGTGAAGGGAGGCCGCTGCCGTAGCAATCGGGTAACGCGCGAAAAGGTGGTCAGGGGACCCACGTTACCGTTCCCGACCCGGCAGGGTCAAACTCGACGAGCCCGCCGCCCGGCGGGCGAGGTCGCGGGCCGACCGCTATGTCGCAGGCCGCGTCCCGCCGTAGGCCTCGCTCGGGCCGTACCGGCTGTCCTCGAAGAGCAGCTTCGCGCGCGCGCCGACGACCCGGCTCCAGTTCGCGAGCGCGGTCTCGGACCACTCGCCGTCGGGCCGGGGCTCGTCGTCGAAGCTGTCGTACGTATCGACGCCGCGCATGAGCATGGCCGGCTGGCGCACCTTCGCCGGCTTCGCCCAAGTCGGCAGCATCTCGACCAGCAAGAGGAAGCGCCGGTCGGGTCCGAAGTTGCCCGCCGAGCCGTGCACGAGCGAGTTGTCGAACATCGCCATCTCGCCCGGACGAAGCTCGAAGTCGACGGCTTTCGATTCGTCGAACGGCTGGGTGATGTACTGGCCGCGCGCCAAGATGCTCTTCGGGTCGTTCGTCTCCTCGTGGGGCAGGATCCCCCACCTGTGCGAGCCCGGGATGCCGCGCAGACAGCCCTGTCGGCTGCCGCACTCGGAGAGCGCCAGGGCGCCCAGCACCACCGGGACGGCTGAGCCGTAGAACGAATCCTGGTGCCAGCCCGCGAAGGTCTCGCCGTCGGCCTTCTTCACGCGCCAGGCCATGCTCCAGCAGCGGAGGTTGGGCCCGATCAGGTCCTCGAAGATGTCGAGGACATAGGGATCCTCGGCGATGTCGAGCACCCACGGACACAAGAGGTGCGACTTCGTCTTCATCTTCTTGATATCCGGCACGCGCGCCTCGAGCGACTCGAAGCGCTCACGATAGTGGCGCACGCGCTCTGCGCTCATCGCGCGGACCGGCGAGAGAAAGCCGTCGCGCTGGAACGACTGCACCTGGGTCTCGGTCAGGATCTTCGGCACGGCGTCACTCCTCCTTGCCCCGGGCGAAGAGCTCGTCGAGCTTCTTCTCGTACGCGTGGTAGTCAAGGACGTCGTAAAGCTCGGCGCGCGTCTGCATGGTCGAGACGACGTGCTGCTGGGAGCCGTCTCGCCGGACGGCCTCGTAGACGGCGAGGGCCGCCGCGTTCATGGCACGGAACGCGGAGAGCGGATAGAGGACGATGCCGACTCCGGCGCGCGCCAGCTCGTCGACCGAGAACAGCGGCGTCACGCCGAACTCGGTGATGTTGGCGAGGATCGGCACGCGCACGGCGTCGGCGAACCGCCGGTACGCCGCGAGCTCGGTGATCGCCTCCGGAAAGATCATGTCGGCGCCGGCCTCGACACAGGCGACGGCCCGCTCGATCGCGGGCTCGATCCCCTCCACCGCGAGGGCGTCGGTGCGCGCCATGACGACGAACTCGGGATCGGTCCGCGCGTCCACGGCGGCCTTGATGCGATCGACCATCTCGCCCTTCGCGACGATGGCCTTGCCCGGCCGGTGCCCGCACCGCTTGGCCTGCACCTGATCCTCGATGTGCACGGCCCCGGCGCCCGAGGCGATGAGCGAGCGGACCGTGCGCGTGATGTTGAAGGCGCTCCCGAATCCGGTGTCGGCGTCCACGAGGAGCGGCAGCTGCGTCACGCCGGTGATCCGCCGCACATCGACCAGGACGTCCTCGAGCGTCGTGATGCCCAGATCCGGCACGCCGAGCGAGCCCGCGGCCACTCCGCCGCCGGACAGATAGATCGCCTTGAACCCGACGCGTTCGGCCATGCGCGCCGCGTACGCGTAGATGCAGCCGACCACCTGCAGCGGACGCTCTTCCCTCACCGCCGCCCGGAACCGCATTCCCGCCGAACTCGAGATCATGCCCAGACCATACAACAACCCGCGAAGCTCCGCCGACGCGTCCGATGGGCACGCATCGGCGGCGGGCGGCGCATCCCTCGCGGCTCCAGCACCATCTCACAGAACAAGAGCAGGGTCCCACGGCGCCCGGGCATTGGTCTCTTGCTGACGACGAAGGAGGCCGTGCGGCACATGGGGCCGGAGGGCGGCAGCATCATCAACGTCGGCTCGGGGGCGAGCTCGATGCGGCCGCCGAACTGCGCTGTGTGCACGGGGTCGAAGGCCGCCGTCGACGCCATCACCGGCGTAGTGGCCAAGGAGCTCGGCCCGCGGAAGATTCGCGTGAACTCGATCAACCCGGGCATGATCGAGACCGAGGGCGCGCACACCGCCGGCTTCGTGGGCAGCGACTTCCAGAAGCTGGTCGAGACGCAGTCCCCGCTGGGCCGGATGGGACAGCCCGACGACATCGCCCCGACGGCCGTCTATCTGGCGTCGGCCGACTCGAAGTACATGACCGGCGAGGCGCTCTTGGTGTCGGGCGGCCTCAGGTAGGCAGGCGCGAGCGCGCAGGAGCGTCGGGGGACTACACGCCGAGGTAGTACTTCTTGACCAGCTCGTTCTCCTGGAGCTCCTGCGTGCTGCGCCCCTCGAACTCGATGCGGCCGTGGACGATGATGTAGCCGCGGTCGGCGATCTTGGTCGCCTGGTTGAAGTTCTGCTCGGCCATCAGCACCGTCAGCTGATAGCGCTCCTTGAGCTCGCGGATTTTCGCGATCACCCGGGACACGAGAATCGGCGCCAGCCCCACCGAGGGCTCGTCGACCAGGAGGATCTTCGGCGACGACATGAGCGCGCGCGCGACCGCGAGCATCTGCTGCTCACCACCGCTCATGCTGCCGGCCAGCTGACGCCGCCGCTCGCGCAGCACCGGAAACGCCTCGAAGCAGAACGGGAGATTGCGATCGATGTCGGCCCGGGCGCCCGTGCGATAGGCGCCGAGCAGCAGGTTCTCCTCGACCGTGAGCTTGGGGAAGAGCCGCCGGCCCTCGGGGACCAGCGCGATCCCCAGATCGACGATCTCCTCGGTAGAGCGCCGCGCGAGATCGATCCGCCCGCCATCGGTCTCCAGATGGATCTCGCCGGCGTCGGGCGCCAGCAGGCCCATGATGCATTTGATCAAGGTGCTCTTGCCGTTGCCGTTGGTGCCCAGCAGCGCCACGGTCTCCCCTTCGCGCACCTCGATCGAAACGCCGTGAAGGACACGGACCGCTCCGTAACCGGCGGCGACGTCGCGCACGACGATCCTACTCGCCAAGGTAGGCCTTCTCGACGGCGGGATTGCGCACGATCTCCGCCGGCGTGCCCTCGGCGATGCGGTTGCCCGCGTCGAGGACGACGACCCGCTCGGAGAAGCGCATGACCGCGCGCATGATGTGCTCGATCATGATGATCGTGATCCCCTGCTCGTTGAGCCGGAACAGGATGGCGAGGATGTCGTCCACCTCGGCGCTGGAGAGCCCGGCCATGGCCTCGTCGGAGATCAGGAGCTTCGGCCGCGCCGCCATCGCGCGGGCCAGCTCGAGCTTGCGCATCTCGATCTGGGTGAGCCCGGCCGGTCGCAGATGGGCCTTAGCGTCCAGGCCGATCATCGCGAGGATCTCGCGCGCCCCGGCGGCGGCGCCGGCCGAGCGCGCGTGGGCCGCGTACTCCAGCGGGATGTCGAGGTTCTCGAGCACGGTCATGCTCGTGAACGGCTTGGGGATCTGAAAGCTCCGCACGATGCCCAGGCGCGTGCGCTGGTGCGCGGGCAGACGCGTGATGTCCCGCCCCTCGAACAGGATGCGGCCGCCGTCCGTCGGCAAGGCGCCCGACACGCAGTTGATCAAAGTGGTCTTGCCTGAGCCGTTGGGGCCGATCAGGCCCAGGCGCTCGCCGGCTCTGACCCGGATCGACACGCGGTCGAGCGCCAGGAAGCCGCCGAAGCGCTTGCTGACAGCGTCGATCTCGAGGAGCGCGTCCGCCATCGTCCCGCTCAGCGCGTCCTGCGGCGTCGGACGAGGCCGAGGAGGCCTTCCGGGGCCAGCACGACGAAGAGCACGAGCACGACGCCCACGATCAAGAGATTGAGCTCGGACGAGATCGTCACGGTGGCGATCTGCTGCGCGGTGCCGAGCAGGACGGCGCCGATCACGGGCCCGAGCCACGTCGTCGTGCCGCCGATCATCGGCATCGCCAGCGCGTTGACCGCGTAGTTCAGGTCGAAGGTCGAGGCCGGCTCGACGTAGGTCACGTAGTACGGAAACGGCGCCCCGGCGACGCCGAGGAAGAAGCCGCTGAGCGTCGTCGCGAAGAGCTTCAGCCGAAGGGTCGGCACGCCCATGCACTCGGCGGCCTCCTCGTTGTCGCGCAGCGCGGCCAGCCCGCGGCCGATCCACGAGCGCTCGATCGTGCGCGCCACCAGCACCGTCACCACCGCCAGCACCACCATCAGGGTGAACAGCAGGACGCCCCAGCTCCCGAACAGGGGCGCGGGCGGCCGGATCAAGGTGTAGCCCTTGGCGCCACCGACGTAGTCCCAGTTGATGATGAGCGTCTGCACCACGACCGAGAGGGCGAAGGTCGCGATCGAGAAGAAGACGCCCTTGAGCCGGAGCGTGAGATAGCCGATCCCGAGGCCGAGCAGCGCGGTGACGAGCCCTGCGCAGAGGATCAGCACCGGCAGCGGCGCGTGGAAGGCTTCGATGAGGGCGATCGAGGTGTACGCGCCGAGCGCGAAGAACGCGGGCGTGCCGAAGTTCACGTATCCGGCGTAGCCGCCGAGCACGTTCCACGCCGTGGCGATGACGACGTATTGTAGTACGACGTAGCCGGCGAAGTAGATGTAGGGGTTCACGCGAAGCCCGGCCAGGAGAATCCCGAGCCCGATGACGGCGGCCCCGACGACGAGTGCGCGGGCGGTCCGCATCGCTAGCGTCCGAAGAGCCCGGCCGGACGCACGGCCAGGGCCAGCAAGAGGATCCCGAACGAGACCGCGAGCGACCAGGAGGGGCCGAAGAGCGTCGCCATCAGGCTCTCGGCCACGCCGAGGATGATCGCGGCGACCAGGGTGCCGCCGATGCTGCCCAGGCCGCCGAGCACCGTGATCGCGAAGACCCGGCCGATGTAGTCGCGATCGGTAGACGGTACGACCGGCGAGATCGTAATCAGCAAGGCGCCCGAGAGGCTGGCGGCCGCGATCCCGAGCCCGAACGCGATCGTCTTGATGCGGACCGGATCGGCGCCCATGAGCCGGAGCGCGCCCTGATCCTGCGAGACGCCCATCACCGCCCGGCCGTAGAACGTGCGGGACAGGAAGAGATAGAGAGCCAGGGTCATCAACAGTCCGACAACGCACGGCACGAGCAAGCGGAATGCGATGCCGACACCGCCGAGATCGATCGACTTGCCGACGTACACGGCCTCGACCAGCCGGTAGTCGACGCCGTACTTGAGGCTCAGCGCCACCTCGATGATGAAGAGCAGGCCGAAGAAGAACACGAGCCCGCGCAGCGACTCCTCGCCGCGGCGCTCGAAGCTACCGTAGTAGATGCGGTAGACACCCGCCCCGATCAGATAGAACAACGGCGTGAACAGGACGCCGGTCAGGATCGGGTCGAGGCCGAACGAGCTGTTCATCACGTACGCCGCGTACGCCCCGAGGATGACGAACGCCGGATGGGCGATGTTGACGACGTCGAGAAGGCCGAACGTGAGCGAGACACCGAGACTCACGGCGGCGTAGAACCCGCCGAGCAGGATGCCGGCGACCACCGCGTTGGCGACCAGGTCCCAGGAGAGCATATCGGGCACCGGCCCACACAGAAGGAGGGCACGCGCCTCGCGCAGTGCCCTCACATCGTGCGGAACGGTCGCGCTATTTCTGTGCCGCGGAGTAGGGGAAGATCATGTTGCCCGACTTGAACTCCTCGGGATAGAGGACCACCTTCTTGCCGGGGCCCCTGAACTGCTCGATGTCGGTGCCCTTGACGCCCTGGTACTGCACCTGGAGCACGCGCGACTTGGCCCATTCGCCGTTCGCGCCGAACCGCACCTTGCCGATGATCGTGCTGAACTCGTTCGAGCGGATGTAGTCGGCGACCTTCTGCTGGTCAACGCTCTTGCTCCCCTCGATCGCCAGTCCCAGGATCTGCACGGCCGAGTACGCGAACGGCGGTAGGTAATAGCCGAGCGTATCGACGCCGGCCTCCTTGGCCCGCTTCTGGTACTCGGCGAAGAACTCCTTGATGCCCGGGAACATCATCGTCTGCTCGGGCGCCCAGAAGTCGTAGTTGACGATGCCGTTCAGCATCGGCCCGAGGCTCGTCATGATCGTCGTGAATTGCAGGCCGACCATGCCGCCGCCGAAGATCTTCGGCTGCAACCCCACCTCGGCCGCGGCTCGCACCATCCCGACCGAGTCCGGCGGATACGACGCCACGAACACGACGTCGGGGTTCGCGGCCTTGATGGCCCGGGCGATCGGCGTGTAGTCGACGGTGCTCGGCGGATAGGACTTGTCGTACACCGTCTTGAAGCCGAACTTCTTCACCAGCTCGCGCGCGCCCGCGATGGCGTGCCGCGGATACTCGGCGTCGGCGCCGACCAGCGCGATGGTCTGCGGCTTGGGGTTCTGCTTGACGGCGATCTCGAAGAACCCGGTCGCCCAGTTCGCCTCCGGATCCGGGCCCGAGGGCTGGATCTGGAAGTAGTTCGGGTACTTGTACTTCTCGTTATTCGCCAGGCCGAGGATGCCCATGATCGTGAGCTTGCGCTCGATGGCGATGGGCATCAGCGGCGCGATCAGGTTCGTGCCGTAGCCGGACACGACGAAGTCGACCTTGTCGACCTCGAGCAGCTTGGTGTAGATCCCGGGGACGGTCGCCGCGTTGGTCTGGTCGTCGTAGGCGATCACCTCGACCGGCCGGCCGAGAAGCCCGCCCTTCTTGTTCACGTCGTCCTTCCAGATCTGGATCGCCATGAGCGCCGGCTTGCCGTTCGCCGAGAGTCCGCCGGTCAGCGCCATGCCGAGCCCGATCTTGATCGGGTCCGCCGCGCGGACGGGGGCGCCGACGACGACGGCGAGCGTGATGGCGACGGCGCCGACGAGCGCCACGCCCAGCCGCTTGAACATTCGAAATCGGTTCATCGATGCCCTCTCCTCTATCTCAAGGCCTTCTCGGCCCGCTTGGCCGAGATCCTACTCTGTCCGACCGTTCGGCGCGACTCGTTCCCGCTCAGAAGAACGACGGGAAAGGCTCGGCGTGCCCGCCGGCCGCACGCCGAGCCGCCTGCAGCATCTCGTAGCGGCCTTCGTAGTAGAGCAGGGGGGGCGCGGCCACGTTGACCGCGAGCTCCTGGACCTCGCCAACGAATAGCGTGTGGTCGCCGCAGTCGTAGCGGTGCTTGATCCAGGCCGCGAGGGTCACCCCCGCCGCGGCCAGCACCGGCACGCCGCCGAGCTCGGCGAAGGCCGGCGCGAAGCCCGCGACCGCCTGCCCTGCGAAGTGACGGCTCGCGGGCTCGTGGATCTGGTCCAGGATGCTCACGCCGAATCGCCGGACGCGGCCGAGCTTTCGGTGCATGCGGGCGTGGCGGCCGACCGATACGACCACGAGCGGCGGACGCAGCGATCCGGACATGAACGCGTTGGCGGTCATCGCGTGCGGCGCGCGGCGCGGGCCCGCCGTGAGCACGATGACGCCGGTCGCGAACCGTCCGAGCGCCCGGCGGAAGACGCGGTCGTCGAACGGCCGCGCCATCAGCGCGGCGCGCCGATCCCGCTGACGTTGATCAGGTCCTTCGCCTTCCACCCGTCCACGTCGTACTCGGCCATGCAGCTCTCGGCGAACTGCTTCCAGCGATCGTACTGGCCCGAGGCGAGCGCGCCGAACAGCGCATAGCGGCGGATCTCCTCGTGGCTGCCCGAGTAGTTGATCTCGTAGAGCTCGTGCCGGCCGCCGAACTCGGTGCCGATCGCGTCCCACAGGAGCTTCATGAGCTTGACCCGCTCGACCGCGTCGATGCCCCCGGAGCCGCGCAGGTAGAGGTCGAGGTACTTGCGCAGGTCCGCGTTCTTGAAGTCGCGCGCGTGCGAGTTGAGATAGATAAGCCCGCTCGCCACGGTCTTCTCGATCAGGTTCTTGATCTGCACGTAGGCTTCGGGCGCCAGCACCTGGTAGGCCGCCGCCGGCTCCATCGCCGGCAGGATGCAGCCGCCGGTCCACGGGTCGCCGTTCTTCGCCATCGCGTCCGAGAGGCCCCAGATCATGTTGCGCCAGGCGATGACCTCGCCGATGTTCGCCTCGACCCCGCGGAACGAGCGCGCCCCGGTGATCTCGGTCGCCTTGATCAGGAGCCCCGTGATGAAGTCGAGCTTGACCGCGAGCCGCGTGCAGCCGTGGATGAGGGCGCGCGGCAGGAAGCCGGTGCGCGGGAAGAAGTTGTTCGCCTTCTCGACGTCGGCGTGGACGAACACGTCCTCCCAGGGCACGAACACGTTGTCCATGACGAAGACCGCGTCGTTCTCGTCCAGGCGGCTCGACAGCGGGTAATCGAAGGGGCTGCCGAGCAGGGCCGCGCGCATCTCGTTCGAGACGCGACAGATGAGCTTCACGCCCTTGGCGTTCGTCGGCACCATGAACACGATCGCGAAGTTCTTGCCCTGGACGGGAATGAGCCCGTGATGGGCGACGAAGGTGAAGTGGGTCAGCGCCGAGCCGGTCGCGACCACCTTGGCGCCGGAGACGTAGATGCCGGCGTCGGTCTCCTTGGTGACGTGGGCGCAGATGTCGGTGGGCCCACCCGGCGCGCCGGGCGCCAGGTTGCGGTCGACCGGCGGATGGATGATCGCGTGATTGATGAACGGCACGCGCTCCTGCGAGAACCGGTACCAGCGGCGCGCGTTGTCCTGATAGGGCGCGTAGAACTCGGCGTTGGCGCCGAGCGTGCCCAGGAACGCCGCCTTGTAGTCCGGCGAGCGCCCGAGCCACCCGTAGGTGATGCGCGCCCACGCCGCGATCGCGTCGCGGCCGGCCACCTGCTCCTCGACCGTCCGCGGCGCGCGGAAGTATCGATGCGTGAAGCCGCCCCATTCCGTGGGCTCGGTCAAGACGTTCTTTCCGCTGGCGTGGTCCTCGTGCAGCGCGTCGTAGAGCCGGGCCAGCATCCGGGCGCAGTTCTGGAACGCCGGATGCGTGGTGATGTTCTTCACGCGCTCGCCGTAGATCCACACCTCCCGGCCGTCGTCGAGGCTGTCCAGGAACTCCTTGCCGGTGTACGGGAGCGCGGATTTCTTGCCTGCGGTATCTCGTGCTGCCTCGATCCGTTTCGCTGTTTTGGGCTTGCCGGGCTGAGCCATGGTCACACCCCCCTGAGGATTCGACCCCGAGCCGCCCACACTAATACCCGGGATCAGGGTTCGGTCAAGACCGAAATCCGGTAGTCTTAAAGACTGATGAGGATGCAAGTGCTCGTATGCGCGGCGGCCGTTCTCGGCCTGGTCGCGTGTGGCCGGGGGACGAAGGAAGACATCGTCTCGAAGGCACGCGACATCTCCAAGCGCGCCGAGCTCGAGCG
>Ga0066388_100003294_pt1 | contig 10394 bp, 5 predicted proteins | sample PanSoiMetaGPlot6_FD_64539 | JGI IMG/M metagenome (GOLD analysis project Ga0066388, IMG submission 64539) | Tropical forest soil microbial communities from Panama analyzed to predict greenhouse gas emissions - Panama Soil - Plot 6 (Hybrid Assembly) | ecosystem: Environmental > Terrestrial > Soil... | reverse complement strand
TGCAGCTTCTCCCGGCCCCTGCGGACGGTGCTGATGAGGTTCGCAGCCTCAAGCACGCCCAGGTGCTGGGTCGCTGACTGCCGTGCCATCTCCAGCGGCCCGCACAGCTCCCCGAGGGTCTGGCCGTTCCGTTCGCGGAGCCTGTCCAGCAGGGCCCTCCGGGTCGGGTCGGCCAGGGCTTTGAACACCGCGTCGCCGTTGTCCACCTCAGCATTATGCAGGTAAATACCTGCATAAGTCAATGGGCAGACTCCCGCCCGGCGAACAGTGGCGGCGGGCGCTGACGGGATTGCCGGGCGGCCCGGACGGGTGATCAGGGCGCGGAGCGCGACAGCGTTGGGTATAGACCGCGAGTAGAACCATCGCTTCCAGCAGGCCCAGCTGTTTCGTACCCATTGTCGCTAATAAGCAGGCTGAAGCATGAAACACCTTGTCATCGCTTGCCCGGTAGCAGCAATACTGCTCGCGGCTGCTGGCTGCAGTAAGTCCGAGGTGCCCAGCGGCCCCGCCAGCTATCTGGCTGTCAGCAATTCGAAGGTCACCTTCATCCAGTTGCATACCGCACCCAACGGGCACCTGCAAGGAACGATCACCGAACATGCCATAGGCGGGAGCGCACCGGCACAGACAGTGTCGAGTAGTAGCGAACGGCTTACGGGCACTATGAGCGGCAAATCGGTCCGGCTCACATTCGCCAGGTTGTATTTCCTCCATGCCGGCGCCCGCGGCACGCTGAGCGACGGCGTACTGACAATGTGGGTACCGCAATCCGACGGCACAATCCGGAAAAGGAATTTCAGTCAGTCCGGCACGAGCGGTTATGACCGCGCGATCGCGGGCCTGCACAGCAAGGTCAGGCATGCCAACATCCTCGCCGCAAAGCAGCAGGCCAGACAGCATGAGGGGCCAGCGAACGCCCAGGCCCGGCGGAACACCCAAAAGGCCCTCAGCATGCTCTACGCATCTTCGAGCCTTGCATCCGGGGGCGTGCTGGCCGACGGAATCGCCCGCTTCGCGGCCCATGTTCACGCGGCGCGCGCACACATTGCGGCGGAGCGGAACGAAGCATCGCTTAGTAAAAAGTACTGCCGCGCCGCCTTCAGGGTGACCGGGGACGCGAAGGCGGTAGACGGCGCCTTCTTGTCCGTCCAAGGCGACGTCGTGGCGCTGAAGGCAGATGCCACGAACATCCGGCAGGACGTCAGGACTACTAACGCACTTATGCGTCATCTAAAGAAAGCCGGAGTTTCCATGCCGAGCTCGGCTTCCGGCGTCATCGCGAGCGCCACTGCCAACCTGAAGCAAGCGATCGCCAAGGCGAACTTCTATATTGACCAGGCCAATGCCACCGACACGAAAGCCCGCTCTATTGCCAACAAGATGGCGATGGGACGGTGCTCTGGAGCCCAGAACGGAGCCGTTCTGCACCCCATTCCGCACATCAAATGAGCCCTGATCATAGCCATAGCCGCAAATTGCGCTGAGCGAGCCGGTTCAGCTCTTGCCCCATTTATTGGCGTGTAGCGGGACCTTGCCATCGCATCCTGGCTGCGGCTTCGGGATCAGCGTCGTGTTCGCCGGGCATGGCTTGAGAATCAGCGGAGGCAAGGGAGTCTGGCTGAAGTCGAACTCCTTGATCAGGTCGCCAAGACCCGGGGCATTCTCACGGACATCAGGACGCGGATCCGGGCGCCCGTCGGTGGCCGGGTCAAGCCGGGCCCCGCCGAGGAAGTCATCCTCGATGAACTTCAGGTACGCATCACTGGTGAGCCGCTGCGAGTCGATATAGCCGCGCCTGGCGTACGGGCTGATCATTATCCCGGGCACCCGGATGCCGTAACCCATGGCATCCACCGTCGGCGGCTTGAGGTGGTCATAGAACCCGCCCCAGTCATCCCAGGTTAGGAAGATCGCGGTGGATTTCCAGTCCGGGCTGCGCATGACCGCGTTGATGACCTTGGTCACGTACCTCTGACCTGAGCTGACCAGCGCGGGCCCGTGCTCGCTGTCCCTGACGTCAGGCGAGATCCACGACACCTTCGGCAAGGTGCCTGCCTTCGCCTGCTGGTAAAAATTCCAGAGTGAACGGATATTTCCGGTCTGACCGTCTTGGTGCACGTCGGTGAACCCGGGCAGCACATTCCAGATCACCCACACGCCGCTCTTGTGGTGATCGGAGACAGCACCGTGGTCGAGGTAGTAGCCCCAGCTCACGTGGTTCTTGTGCAGCAGGTAGGTCAGGTCGGTCCAGCCGAACGGCGTTGGTCGGGATTTCCTGTTCGGCGGGTTCGCTGAGCTAACGCAGGTCATCGGGTCATCAGGATCGGCGCACTTGGCCGACCACCCGGACACCTCGTACAGATGCGCGGTAAGGCTCCATGAGCCGGCCGCCTCGAACATGTGATCCTGGAGCACGAAGTTGCTCGCGTAGGCCCAGTAGTTCGGGATGTCGCTGCCTACGTGATAGCCCATGACGTCGGGATTGCACGGCTGATCTGGCCTGCACATCATCTTCTCGGCCTCAGCGAGGAAGCCGTTCATCTTCCCGCCCGCCACGTCGGCGAGGAAGTCAGGCTGGTAATGCGGGTCATCTCCGTTGCTGTCTTGATGGTCGACCCACGGCTTGGCGCAGCCTCCGTTGCGCGGGTCGGGCAGGCAAGTGCCCGCGGGAATGCCGTCCGCGCCAGGGAAGGTGCCGAAGTAGGAGTCGAACGACCGGTTCTCCTGCATGATCACGATGACATGCTTGATCTTGTGGATACCCGCGGGTATCGCGGGAGAATTTCCCGCCGAAGTCTGCTTCGCCAGAACGGCTAGGCTAACCGCTGCGACGGCTCCGACGGCCAGCAAGGATACGGGCGCCAGCCTAGATCGCCTGCGGTGTCGCATTCGCCCTCCGAACACGGGCCGACCGTCACTTCGAGCGTCCGAGCAGACTCCCGCGAACTGTCAGATCGTAGCTGAAAAGGTCGAGAGTGGCGCTGGATCCCAACCGAGAGAGGGCGGCTGCGGTGCATGTGCACGGTGACTGTCGCCATCCGCTGCCCGCGGTAAGTGAACTCCGTCCCCAGCTCCCATGCGTACTTCGGCTCCACCTTCGGCAGGTAGCCCATGGTCTCCAGCGCATATGCGAGCCCGAAGGTCAGCCGGCGCCGGTAGTGCCGGTCGCGGCCCAGGATCACCAGGGCGACCGGCTGGCGCGGCATCGTCGCCTTGACCTTTTCGGACGCTACCCGGACGGCGTCGCTCACCGAGCTGTCCGCCATGCTCAGGCGCGCCCGTGCCTGGCTCATCGCCAACCCCGAGGCGGTGCCGATCACCACGACGGCAAGGCCCGACGCCACGGGCAGTGCCCACTTCGCCCGCACCAGCCGGGCCATACCGGACGGGGGGGCTGGCCCGCCAGCGCTGCCGGTGACCGACGCGGCAGGTGGCCCGGTGCCGGGCGCTCCGGTGGCGGGCTCGGCAGGGGTGGCGGCCTGCTCCGCAGTCGTGACGGCGGCGGCTCGGCGGGTGATCCGCCTGGCCACGAGCCCTACGCCCGAGATCACAGTGATCCAGGCCGCCACGCCGACGGCGAACATGGGCGCCATCAGGTAGGTCAGGCTGTTGAAGGCGGTGCTGTTCTGGCTGATGTTCTCTGCGGGCAAGGAGGAGTAGGTCGCCAGTGCGGCCACGCTGATCAGCAGGCTGACCCCGGCGATGGCTGCGACGCGGCGGGAGCGCAGCGGCCCGATGGCGGCGATCAGCACCGCCACGATGAGGACCAGCGCGACCACCCCGGACGCCACCGGCCAGGCACTCGTCACGCCCAGGCTCTTGATGCGCGAGAACGAGGTCCACCAGACCGGTGGTGGCTGGATGGAGGCAGCGAGCGCCTGGAAGCCGAACGTCAGGCCGCCCTTGGGCCCGGGGCCCCCGCTGCTGTTGCGCAGCAGGGCGCCGATATTGCCATTCCGGTCGGTGAATTCCTGGATGAGCGGGGCGCTCCAGCAGAACAGGCCGGCCGCCACGCCTATGATCAGCCAGCGGTAACTGGCCAGGCCTCCTCTGGCGCGGATGGTCTGCACCAGGCCCACGATCAGTGCTGCCAGCACCAGGCTGGCGGAGGCGATCCCGTACATCAGGTGAGCCTGGGCGGCGATGGAGGCCGCCACCACGAGCACCGGCCACCAGCCGCGGCGGCCCGACATGACCGCCCAGGCGGCTGCCAGTGCCGCCAGGAAGAACATCAGCCCGAACCACGGGTTCCACAGCGGCTGGCGCGTAATGCTGGGGATCCACAGGATGGCGCCGAGCAGGGTGGCGCTGGCCAGCAGGCCGCCGGCGGCCCCGGCCGCGGAGCGGGCGGCCTCGATGGTCAGGGAGCAGGCCAGCATGCACCACAGCGCCGCCCCCCACAGCGCCCCCGCCTTCGGATCGATGTGCACGGGAACGGTGAGCAGCCAGTACTGGATCGGGCCCGGGTCGTAGAGCCCGCGCGCCAGCCTGGATGGCTGCCCCACCAGGGGACCGTAGCTGGTGAGGACGTCCCACGACCGGATGGCGATACCGGCCTTGTCAGAGATGGGCCGCCAATCACCCTGCATCGCGCTTGCCGCGCCGTAGACGAAAGGCAGCCAGGTCGCTAGGTGCGTGGCGGCCCGGAACGTGAAGGCTCGGTTGAACACCATCCTGGGTTCCCGTGGGGACGCTGCGGCCGCGCGCCCTGGCGCCGGCCGGCGGCTGAGCGACACCTTAGCGCGGACAGGAGTGTCCGGCTGCCGCTTGTGCCTCCGGCTGACGTGTTCGCGTGGCAAGGGGGCAAGGCATGATCGGGTACTGTAACCTAACTCCGGGTCACCGGCTGCCACGTGTGGTCACGGGGCGGCGGGGATGCCCACCGCAGGTTGGCGCCGCTTGCGATCCCTCTGAGGCATGCGAGGAGTAACTCAGACAGTGAGCGGGACCATCCTGTCGTCCGCCTCTGGCGGAGTTGTCGAGTCGGGGCGCACCGCGGGTGGGCGCCTGCGGCTCAGCGCCACCGGGGCCATCATTACCGGCGCAGTCGCCGTCGCCTTGGCGCTGCGGTTCTATCAGCTCAGCAGGCCCGGTTACCTGTTCGGCGTCACCGAATACGACGACGGCCCCTACTTCGGCAGCGCGGTCCGGCTGCTCACCGGCAGCCTGCCGTACCGAGATTTCGTCCTGGTCCAGCCGCCGGGGATCACGTTGCTGATGGTCCCGGCCGCGCTGGTGGGCAAGCTGACCGGTACGGCGGTGGCCATGGTCATCGGGCGCGTGCTGACCGTCCTCGCCAGCTCCGCTGGGGTCCTGCTGGTCGGCCTGCTGGTGCGCCACCGCGGCGTCCTGGCGACGCTGCTGTCCTGCGGCATCCTGGCCTTCTACCCGTACAGCGTGGCCGCCTCGCACAACGTGCTCGTCGAGCCCTGGCTGACGCTGTTCTGCCTGATCGGCGCGGTGGCGATCTTCGACGGTGAACGGCTCACCAGCAGCCGCAGGCGGCTGGTATGGGGCGGGGTGGCCTTCGGGTTCGCAGGCGCGGTGGAGATGTGGGCGATCATGCCCGTGCTCGCCGCCTTCGGGCTGTGCCTGGCCACCGGTGCAGCCGCGACGGGGCTCATGCCCCGAGTCCGGCGCGGGCTGCTGTTCGCCGGCGGCACGGCGGCTGGCTTCCTGGTGCCGCTGCTGCCGTTCGCGGCGATGTCCCCGCACGGTATTTACCAGAGCCTGATCGTGGCCCAGATCGGCCCGCGCGCCCATCCGGACCGCGTCCCGGAGCAGGTACGGTTCCGGAACATGCTCGGGCTGCCCGGCCTCCAGCTGCCCGCGCTAGGGTCGGCCCTGGTGGTGGTGGTGTTCGTGGCCGCGGCACTGGCAGTGACCTGGCTGCTGACCCGCCAGCTGCCCGCCAGCCTTGAATGGTTCGTGCTCGTGACCACCGTGCTGGTCACGCTCATGTTCATGTGGCCCGACCAATTCCACTACCACTTCGTCGCGTTCCTCGGCCCGTTCCTGGCGATGTCGATCGGCCTGGTGGCCGGGCGGCTGGCCGACGCGGTCCTGCGCGGCCCGATGCTGCGCGGGGAAACCTGGCTGCGCTGGTTCGTCCCCGGCATCGCCGGGGTGGTGCTGGCCGGCTGCACATTCTTGGTGCTGCGCGGGGAGACCCGCCCGGCCAGGTACATGCAATTGACGCCGGGCGTGATTGCCGCGGTGCAGCAGATGCAGCGGGTGATCCCGCACGGCGCGTGCACGCTCAGCGACCAGGAGACCTACCTCATCATGGCCAACCGGTTCACCTCGAACGTGCCCGGCTGCTCGAAGATGATCGACACGCTGGGTACCGACCTGGCGCTGTCCGGTGGACTCAAGCCGTCCACCGGGGCGGGGAACGTGGCTGCGGTCGTGTCGGTGTGGCGCGACGCGTTCGCCCACGCGCAGTACGTGTGGTTCACCTATCAGAACGCTGACCGGGTGCCGTGGAACGCTGCTCTCCGCACGTATTTCGGTCAGTCCTTCGTCGCGCTCCTCCTCGACGACAGGGGCGACGTCCTCTACGGGCGTCGAGCCGGTAGCGGCCCGTAGGTACGTGGCCGCGCGGCTGCCGAAATCGCGCCGGAAATGCCTGCGAGCCAGCTGGAAGGTACGTGATGTTTTAGCTGCTTACATGATGTATCGGGAATCCGCTGACAACGAGGCATTCCGGTACATTGACGTGCACGCGACGGTAGGGTTAGCCGCGGATAAATCCGGTGGCAGAGCGAATGGGAGCCCTGGTTCATTGCACAGCGTCCTGCTGCTGGCCCTGGTCTGCTGCCTGCTGGCGATACCGGGCATCGGCGCCTCTCTGGCGGCTTTCCCGCCGGGGCAGGTGTCGATTGTCACCCGGGCTGCGGCGGCGTTCGGCCTCGGTTACGCGGCGGCTGGCGGGTGCGCATTCGTGCTTTCCTCGGCACACGCTTTCTGGCTCGCCGTTTACCTACCGCTGTGGGCAGCCGTCTCGGTCGTGCTGTGGGTGATCGCGCTGCGCCGCGCCTCCCTGCGCGAGCATGGCCGTGCCGCCCTAGCCGAGATCCGGGCGGAACCTCTCCCGCTGCTGATGGGCGCGCTGGTGGTCATCGCAGTGCTGGCCGTCCATACCGGTTACCTGCATTACCTGGGCGGCCCGCACTACGTCTACTACCTGAACGGCGTCGAGATCGCCAACAGCCATGGCGTGCCGTCGCAAACGCTGGAATACGGCCAGTCATGGCCGCCGGCGACGGACAAGATTTTCCTCGACGCATTCACCGGCGTCCTCGTCTTGTTCAGCCAGAATTACCTGATCGGCCCAGGCGTGCTGCTGTTGCTGTCGATTCTCGGCTGCGCGCTCGGCCTCTGGGCGGCCGCCTGGGAACTCGGCCTGCGCCGAACTGGGGGGCTCCTCCCGCTGCTGATACTCGCCAACGGTGTGATTTTCAACACCAGCCTGAGCAACGACTTCACCGAATACCGCGCCGAGGATTTCGGCCGTGCGGTCGCGTTCTGCGCACTCGCGCTGGGTGTCGTCGCGATCCGGCAGGGAAGCTGGCGGACGGCCGTGCTCGCCGGCCTCGTGCTGGCAGCGGCGAGCGGCAGCCACCTGATCCCCGTGCTCGTCGTGGTGCTCGCGCTCACTTGCGTCGGTGTCGCGCGGCTGTTGTACCGCGCCGACGGGCGTCCCAGGCTCGTCGCCCTGCTGGGGGGCATCGTCGTCTGCGGGACGGGGGCCGTGGTCGGGCTGGCCATCCGGGTCTTCGCCGGCGGCACGTTCGGGCTCAACGGGGCCAGCGCCCAGTCCGCTTACGCGGCCATCCATACCAGGTTCGATCCGACCGCCTACCTGTACAAGGGCCTGTTCGTGCCCAGGGATGCGCCCAGTGGGACGCACCCCTATTACCCGGTAGGCAAGGTCGTGTACAGCTTGATCTACAGCGGGCTGGGCGCCTACTTGCCGCATTGGCAGGTGGTGCTGGTCTTCGCCGCGGCGGTGCTGGCAGCGGTCGTGCTTTTTGTCTTCGTCAAAACCGACCTGCGCATTGTCGGCCTGGTCGGGCTGGGCATTTTCGCGGGCATTGTCGCGGTGGCCCTGGCCTTCAACTTCAAATACCACGTCTACATCGACGCGACTTTCGGCGGCCGCCGCCTGGGCAGCTACTCCTCGGTAGGCCTCATCCTGGTCGGCCTGGCTGTGCTGGAGGCGCTGATCATGCTGCTTGAGCGCACCCCGCCGCCGGTGCTTGTCGCCGGCGTCGTGGTTCCAGTGCTGATCCTGACCGCCTGGCTGGCGCCGAGCAGCGCCCTGAGCGCTCACCTCACGCACGTCAGCCACGAACGGCTTAAGCTCGTGAACTGGATCCGCGCCCACACCACCTGCGGCGCGCGCTTCCTGGTCAACCAGCGGAGCGAGGGGACGCTGACAACCCTCGCCGGCCGCAATGCGATCAGTGAGGGCATGGGGCCGTTCCTGCGCCCGGACAAGCTGGGCTACGTCACCAGCCTCATGCTGGGTGCCCGCAACTTCTACCAAGACCCGCAGGCGCACCAGGCTTTCCTCCGCCAGTACAACATCACCTACGTCATCGTGGCGCGGATCGGCAAGCTGGTCGGCTACTCCGGGCCAGAGGGCAGCGCCAACCTCAGCGCCCTCAATGCGGCGCCGTTCCTGCATCAGGTCTACACCCGCCAATCGGCCATCGTCTATCAGGTCACCGGGGCCTCGGCACCCGCGCCGTCCACGCTTCTGCGCGGGCCGTACCTGCACTGCCTCACCGGCCCGGCGAAATTCTGACCGCCCGGCGCCGGCCTGGCTGCTGCCCGGCCGGTTGCTGCCGGGGTGGCCGGGCAGCCAGCAGCCGCGGGCACGGGCGGGAACGGGATGCAGGCCGAGGGCCAGCGGTCCGCCAGGGCTAGCGCCACGACCGGCAGCGCCGGTCACCCGCTTTCCCCGTGGCGATAACCTCATCGAGCCACGGCTCCCACACGATGGTGCCGCGGCACTTGACTGCTTCCTGCCACTCGGCAGGAGCGCAGCGAAGTCGCGCACGGTGGCCAGGGACATGCACTTCGGCGCGGAGTAGTGACCGCATGGCGCGCTCGGCCTGCGGCGGGCTGGACGCCATCAGAAGCTCGTTGGATATGACCGCCCGCCCCTGGGTACGCAGCGCCTGGCCCGCCAGGAACGTCCCACTCCCCGATCCGCGGATCCGGCCGGGTCGGAAGCCGGCCTGGGAATCTCGCGCAGGTCCCGGCTCGCCCGGGCATGGTCGTGGATAGAGTAACCCGGCAACTCCGGGAGCCGGTGACCCGATTGTCCTGGCTGGCCGTCTTCTGGCTGGCGTCTACCGCGATCCGAACCTCACCGCTGACTCGGTCTGCTCCATTCCGCGCGCCCGTTGAGCGGCCAAGGGCGCAGCAATGGTAGTGGTTTCTTCATGCCAGCATGGGCTGGGCGCCCGGCGTGGCGGTATTGCCCGGTCGCCCACGTTCGGAATGCTGTCGTTTCATTCAGGCGGCATTATGGAGTGGCCATTAGGTCTGGAGGACGCCATGCAACTGCGCCGGAAGAGGGCCGCTGCGGCGCCGCTCGCTCTCGGCATCGTCCTAGCCGTGGGTGTCGCCGCGCAGGCTACCCAGCAGAACTCCGCCCGCATCTCCGCCGCGCGCGCCGCAACGGGCATCCACCTGATCAAGCATGTGATCATCATCATGCAGGAGAACCGGTCGTTCGACAGCTATTACGGCACCTTCCCCGGCGCTGACGGCATTCCGGCGGGCGTGTGCCTGCACGACCCGCGCCACGACCACTGCCGGACGCCGTTTGTCGACCACCATGACAGCAACGGGGATGACCCGCACAGCGCGGGACCCTTCAAAGCTGACTACAACGGCGGGAAGATGAACGGCTTCGTCGCAGTGGCGGAGCAAAAGCTGTGCAGGCCCAGACCGGCGCCCTGCCACACCGATGCGATGGGCTACCACGTCCGCTTCGACATCCCGAATTACTGGTCGTACGCGACGAACTTCGTGCTCCAGGATCACATGTTCGAGGCGCCCGGGTCGTGGAGCCTGCCGTCTCACCTGTACGAGGTCTCCGGGTGGTCGGCCAAATGCACCCGCACCGGCGTCCCGATGAGCTGCTACGGCACCAACCTGCCGCCCGAGCGGCTGCCGAGCCGGCAGACGCCGTTCGCGTGGACCGACATCACCTGGCTGCTGCACCGCCACCACGTGCGCTGGAGCTACTACCTCGACCACGGCGCCGTCACCGTGTCCCTGGGCAACCGGGGCGGGACGTCGATCCACTTTAACCCGCTGCCCGGGTTCACCGATGTGCACAAGGACGGCCAGCTGGGCAGCATCCGCCCGCTGAG
>Ga0066388_100003293_pt1 | contig 10395 bp, 3 predicted proteins | sample PanSoiMetaGPlot6_FD_64539 | JGI IMG/M metagenome (GOLD analysis project Ga0066388, IMG submission 64539) | Tropical forest soil microbial communities from Panama analyzed to predict greenhouse gas emissions - Panama Soil - Plot 6 (Hybrid Assembly) | ecosystem: Environmental > Terrestrial > Soil... | reverse complement strand
CCAGGAAGCGCTCGACAGTCGCAATCGGCGATACGTGGGCGCAAGCACAACGACGAAGAGAACGACAAGGATGTTCTCCAGCGCCCAACCCTGCCGATCCAGCGGCGCAATTGCCGTAACGATCCAGACCAACGCGCAAATAATCGCCAGCGTTGCGACGAAGCGGCTTTGCTTCACAAATCGGCTACCGATTCCCGCCGGCGTCCGGCGCCAGCACGCAGCGAAAACCGTAAATCACATCGCGATCGTTGCGATCGATCACATTGCGGTAGGAGGATTGCATTTCCAGCCGATTCGTAGTCGCCCACGAACCGCCCCGGAGCACGCCCCAATCGCGGGTTGCGCCGCTGGTTCCACCTTTATATGTCTCGGCGCACCACTCCCAAACGTTGCCGCCGAGATCGAACAGGCCTAACGAGTTCGCTTTGAAGCTTCCGACCGGCATCGTGCCCACGCGTTTCTGCGGAATGCTGTAACTGCCCACATTAGAGGGCGGCGGCCATTGTTTGCCCCACGGAAATTCGTTTTTGATTTTGCCGTCGCGTGCCTGCGGCGTTCCACCCTGCTCATTTTGCAACCCAACGGCCTGACTCCATTCCTTGTCTGTCGGCAGTCGATAAGCTTGTCGATCTTCGATCAAATTTTCGTCGCGCTCTCTTTCGGTCAGCCATTTGCAGAACGCCACCGCGTCGAACCAGTTCACTTTCACGATCGGATGATTGGCCGCTTGTTGAAAATCGGTCGGTTCATAACGCCGGCCGGCCGCCTGCAAAAATGTGACGTAATCCTGAACGCGTGTTTCCCAAACCGAAATCCGAATATCGCCCATCGGAACGAATTTCATGCCTAACGAGTTCGTGAATGGTTGTCCCGGCGCCGGACCGACACTCTTTTCCAGGCGCGTCGCAAGAAACGCCTGTTGTTGCGGTTCTACTTTGCCGCCGATCGCTGTTGTCTTGTAACCGGTGAGTCGCAATTCGTAGGTCACGTCGCCCGGCTTCACTTCCTCGATCACGAGCGGCGTTTGCCCGAGTTCTTTGCCGCCGGCCAACACCGTTGCGCCACCGGGCGCGCTCGTGATTTTGACGCTGCCATTCGCGAAAACAAAATGCGCGGTATTTGCTTGTTGCGCGCCGATGTCGATTTTTTGTTCTTCGTTAGGCCAGCCGTCGAGATGGGCCGTGACCTGGTGTGCAGTCGCCGCCAATTCGAGTTGCAATGGCGTCCGGCCGCGCGGCGTCCCATCCACTTTGATCTCGGCGCCGCTTGGATCACTCGTGATTTTCACCGGCACGGTCACGAACGCGAACGACTTCCTCGCCGTCTGACCACGCTCGATCTCAATTTCGTCGCGCATTTCCCAGGTTCCGCGATGCGCGGATAGGAAGTATTTTCCCGTCGGCAGATCGCTGATCGACTGCGGGGTTACACCTTCGCGCGAAATCTGACCATTTTCGCTTCGAACCGAGAATTGCACGCCCGACGGATCAGATTGCAGATCGAGCGCGCCTTTACTGCGAACCAGATGAAACGGCTGCAAAGTCGGCGCGCGTTTCGCGCTCAAGTCGACGACCGTTTCAAACGGCTCGTAACCGGGATCCATGATCCGCAGGTTGTATTTGCGCGGCTCCAGATCGTCGAATGTCGCAGGACTTTTTTCGGCGTGATCGCCCAAAACGACGAGCGCACCGGGTGGGTCCGTTCGAATCGTCGTCTGCAAATGTAACCCGGCGCTTGGTTGCGAGCGGTGTGACCAAAACCAAACCCCGGCCGTCGCAAGGGCGAGGATCGACCATGTCGCAAATAAAAGTTTCGCGCGTGATTTCTTGGGACGCTCGCCCCGTTCCAACGCGCCGAGATCGCGATGCATTTCGCTCGCACTGCCGTACCGCTTTTTCGGATCGTGCGCGCACGCCTTCACCAAAACCTCATTCAGGCGGAGCAACTGTTCGCGGTCCGGCCGCGTGCTGAGTTGCGAATCGATTTCTGGAAAATCAAGCCGGTCTTTGCCGGTGCTAACTTCGTAAAGAAGTTTGCCGAGACTAAAAATGTCAGCCTGCGGCGTGCCCGGTCCTTCCGGCGGCACGTAACCTTCCGTGCCGACGAACGATTGTTGACCGCTCGCCGCGACTAATCCAATGTCTGCGAGTTTCGGCACGCCATCGATGAAAATGATGTTTGACGGTTTGATATCACGATGAGTGAGACCGTGACAATGCAGCGCTTCAAGCGCTTCGGCTAGGGAAAGCCCAAGCTGAATCGATTCATTCGCAGAGAGACGCTGATGGCGCGCGAGATCGCTTTTCAAAGTCCGTGGCTCGTAATTAACGGTGTCGATCTGGCGCCCAGCTAGATGATCGTCCGCCAGTTCCATGCTGTAATAGAGATGCTCGGCGGTACGGCCGACGTGTAGGATGTCGACGAAGCCAGCGTGCTCGCGCGAGACCGGTTCGAATGCGGACATCCCTTCGAACTCGCGCAGGAACGCGCGCTCGCTTTCGAATGTGCTGCGATAAACGATTTTGACGGCGCGCAGCCCACCCGTGACGGTCCGGGCCATCCAGATTTCGCCATAGGCGCCGCGACCGATCACGCGCAAAAGTTCGTGATCAGGGACAACCGGAATTTGGGCGGACACTTGTTCGGGAATGGGGGCGATTTTACACAAGCCGCGAGCGCGAGGCAATTCTGCCGGCGCCCCCAAATCACCGACCGGCTTTCTCCAACGCGCGGATTTCCTTTTTTAGAGCCGCGCCAACCCGGTGCCGCGCCAGATAGACCTGACCGACGCTGACCCGCAGTTGCTCCGCCACCTTCTGGGCCGGCCATTCTTTCCGAACGTAACAATCGAAAATCTGAAATTGTTTTGGATCGACTTTCTTTTTCACGCGCGCAAGCGCGCCTTCAAAAAGATTTTCTTTCCACTCGGCTTCCCAGAGCGCATCGAGATCGGCGATTCCGGAATCGGGAACTCGATCGATCGTGGCAGTCAATCGATCCTCGGCCACGCGCGGCGCCTTGGCATTTCCCGGTTCGCGTTTGCGGAATTGATCGACAATGCGCCAACGGGTGATTTGTAAGAGCCAGCCCTTGAACGAGCCGATCGCGGGATCGTATTTCAATTTTTCTATGTTCTTCGCGACGGTGATGATGGTTTCCTGCACGACTTCCTGTGCTTCCGCGTCGGTCAAACCGGATTTGCGCGCGGCCGCGTAAATCAGTTTCCAATAGCCGTCGAAGAATTCCTGCCAGTGTTTGCGGTCGTTCCAGTCGGCTAAACGCTCGATCAAACTGCGGCGCGTTGCGACTAATCCGGTCTTTTTCATGTCTCGTCTTAAGGCCCCGTTAGCTAGCTAACTATAGGATCGATTTCCTGAAAGACTTGCGTTCGACTGGCGTATTCACAACATGAAAATCCCGGCCTCCCTTTCCAAACTCCCCGAACTAATTCTTCGCCCCGTAGTTTTGCTCGGTCGAGGCCTGGCGAAAATCTGGTTCGTTATCTTCGGACGACTTTCCTGGAGCCCTCCGCATTGGTTTTCGAAAAGTCACTCGGCGTGGACGCGTTTCAGTGACAGCCGCCCGCGAACGACAGCGTCGCTGTTGATCGCAATCTTCCTGATTTCCTGCGGCTCAATCTGGACCTGGAAATGGTATCAAAGCCGGCCGAAACCGCACCGTGTTTCGGCGACGGTTGCAGCAATCCCAGTCACGAAGCTCGACAAGGAACTCAAGTATCCGCCGCTAACAATTCGCTTCAGTGATCCGGCGGCGAAGTTGGAAGACCTGAAACAGCCGTCGCTTTCAGGCGTTCGACTCGAACCGAAAATCGCCGGCAGCTGGTCATGGAGTTCGGATCGCGAATTAACTTTCCGCCCGACGGAGGATTGGCCGGCCGATGGCAAATTCCAAATCGTTTTCGATAAGAACTTTTTCCCAGCGCAGGTCTTGATGGAACGCCTGAGTTATCAAACGCAGACGCCGGCGTTTTCGATCGCGATCTCACGGTTGGAGCTTTATCAGGATCCGACCAATCCACAGCAGCGTCAGGTCACGGCCACGCTCGAGCTTACCCATCAAGTCGAGCCTGGTGAATTGGATCGACATATTCAACTGGCGATGATTGGCGGCTCGCCCGTGTTTCCAACTTCGGAACAGCCACCGCATTTCACGCTGACCTACGGTTTGCATCATCGTGTTGCATACTTGCGCAGCTCAAACGTCGCGCTTCCGGAAAAAGAAGACTTCATGAAAGTCACGGTGAGCAGCGGCGTGCGCACAACCCAGGGTGGCGCGCAAACTCACGACGCAGTCGAGCAAAAAATTCAGATCCCGTCGGCCGCGACCGCGTTTCAGATCAATTCGATTGAAGGCAATATCGCCCGCAACAAGAACGGCGAGCCGGAACAGGTCCTCGTCTTAACAACGACGGCCAACATCAGCACGCGTGACCTGGCCAAGGGGATCAAGGTTTGGCTCTTGCCGAAACGCGAAGCGGAGTCGTCCGATGAAGAAAAGGATAATTCGGAAAGCGCCGAGCAAAGCGACACGGAAAGCACGCGGCCGAGCAGCGAGTCGGAAGAATCGGAGGAAACAACCGAGTCGAAAAAAGAAGAAGCGAAATGGGAAAGCGCGACCGACGTGCCCGATGAAATTCTCGAGCAAGCTAAGGCGGTTCAATTCACCGCGCTGCCTTCAGAGAAAGCGCAAGATCGACAACATGCGTTTCGCATTCGGGTCGAAACCGAGGGCGAGCTTTACATCCGCGTTGCGAAAGGCGTCAACGCGTTCGGCGATTATCCGTTGGCGGAAGATTACAACGCCGTCGTAGCGGTTCCCGATTTGCCGCGCGAAGTCCAAATCGAGAGCCAAGGCGGATTGCTCGCGCTCAGCGGCGAACGAAAACTATCGATTCGGTCGCGCGGGCTGAACGCCATCGAATACGAGATCGCGCGCGTTGCGACCACGCAGATCAATCACCTCGTCAGTCAGACCGAGGGGAAATTTGAGAATCCGGAATTCAAAGACCCGCACCTGTTCAATCAGGAAAACATCTCGCGGATCGCGATTCAGCATCAGCCGGTCGCGGTTGAGAACAAATGGAAGGCGAACTATTCCGCGTTCGATTTTGCCGAACAACTCCGCAAACCGACGGATGGCGGAAGCGAGCGCGGCCTCTTCTTTTTGACCGCGCGCGGTTGGGACCCGGAGAAGAAGAAACCGATCAGCGGAATCAAAGACAGCCGATTCTTGCTCGTCACCGACATCGGGATCCTGACCAAGAAAGCCAGCAGTGGAGGCAGCGACGTTTTTCTTGTCTCGGTCAAGGCCGGCAAACCAATCGCCGACGCGACAGTCGAGATTCTCGGCAAGAACGGCATTTCAATTCAAACCGCCAAGACCGCGGCCGATGGTCATTGCGCGTTTCCGTCGGTGGAAAAATCCGAGCGCGAGAAAGCGCCGGTCGCATTTGTCGCGCGCAACGGCGACGACATCGCGTTCATGCCGTTCGCGAGCGAAGACCGCGTCCTGAATTTTTCGCGATTCGAAATCGACGGCGCGGAAAACATCGGGCCGGACGGTCTCGATGCGTTCGTGTTTACCGAGCGCGGCGTTTATCGGCCCGGCGACGAGATTCACGCCGGCGTCATCGTCAAACAGCGCAACTGGCAGGGCAACCTCAAAGGCTTGCCGATTGAAACTGAAGTCGTCGACGCGCGCGACCTGAAGGTGCAGACGAAAAAAGTTACGTTGCCCGAAAGCGGATTCATCGAGCAGAGTTATCTCACCGCCAACGAATCGCCCACCGGCATCTACACGTTCAACGTCTATCTAATTAAGGACAACAAGCGCGGTACTTTGCTTGGATCGACGACTGCGAGTGTAAAAGAATTCTTGCCAGATCGAATGAAGATCGAGACGCGTCTGAGCAAAGCTGCGCCGAAAGGTTGGATCAGTCCGACGGAAGTTCATGCGACCATCACGCTGGCCAATCTTTACGGCACGCCCGCAACCGATCGACGCGTCACCGGGAAAGTCGGGCTCGCGCCATCGGAATTTTCGTTTCCCGAATTTCATGATTACACATTCTTCGATCCGCTGATTGACGAAAAGAAACCTCGGAACGAACAAACGAGCGATCTCGGCGAACAAAAAACCGATAACGGCGGACATGCCGAGTTTGATTTGCAGCTCGAAAAGTACGCCGATTCCACCTACGCGATGCGATTCATCGCCGAAGGTTTCGAGGGCGACGGCGGACGCAGCGTGACGAGTTACGTCAGCGCGCTCGTGTCCGCGTTGCCTTACGTCATCGGTTACAAGGCCGATGGCGATCTGCGCTACATCGACACGAACAAGCCGCGCGCGGTCGATCTCGTCGCAGTTGATGCGCAGCTCAATCGAATCGCGGTTGAAAGTGTCACTCTCAACGTAGTCGCGCAGGAATACGTCTCCGTGCTCAAGAAACAGGAAAACGGAAACTACGTTTACGAATCCGTCCTGCGCGAGCGGCCGACTAAATCGGAAAAGATTGCCGTCGCCGCAAACGGACTTCATTACGCGCTGCCAACCGCGGAGCCGGGCGATTACGTGCTCGAGTTGCGTGACGATAAGAATCGGACCGTCAGCAAGCTGCGCTTCTCGGTTGTCGGTCAGGGCCAGGCGCGTGCGCTGGAAAAAAATGCCGAGCTCCAGATCAAGCTCGACAAGAAACAATATAATCCCGGCGAAGACATCGCCGTCAGCATCATCGCGCCTTATGCCGGCAAGGGCTTGATCACGATTGAGCGCGAAAAAGTTTACGCCTACGCCTGGTTTCAAACCAACAGTGCGAGCAGCATCCAGCACATTCGTTTGCCGGAAGGATTCGAAGGCAGCGGTTACATCAACGTCGCGTTCGTCCGCGCGCTCGATTCCAAAGAGATTTTCGTTAGCCCGCTCAGCTACGGCGTCGTTCCGTTCATCGCCAACGTCGACAAGCGCCGGCTCAAGATCGAAATCGACAGCGCAGCGACGGTAAAACCGGGCGACGCGTTGCACATCGGTTACAAAACCGATCGGCCATCCAAGATCGTCGTCTTCGCGGTCGATCAAGGAATTTTGCAGGTCACTGATTACAAAACGCCGAACCCGATCGCGTATTTCTTCCGCAAATGCATGCTCAGCGTTGAGACCGCGCAGATTGTCGATCTTATCATTCCGGAATTCTCGTTGCTCCGCTCGTTGTCCGCTTACGGTGGCGACGGCGGCGAAGAAAAGCGATTGAATCCATTCAAGCGCGTCACAGAGAAACCGGTCGTGTTCTGGTCTGGAATTCTCGACACCGATCCGACCCGCCGCGAAGTGGTTTACAACGTTCCCGACTTCTTTGACGGCACTTTAAAGATAATGGCGGTCGCCGTTTCAAGTGACACCATCGGATCGTCCGATCGCGACGCGTTGATTCGCGGGCCGTTTGTGGTCACGCCGAGTGTGCCGGTGCTCGCAGTCCCAGGCGATGAATTCGAAGCCGGTGTGACCGTGGCCAACAACGTCGAAGGTTCCGGCGCGACTGCGGAAATCGAACTGCGCGCCGAAACTTCGCTACAATTTTCCGTTCACGGGCACGCGAGTCAGAAAATGCAGATCGCCGAAGGCCACGAGAAGAGCGCTGTCTTTCGGTTTCATGTCAACGACGCGCTCGGCTCGGGCGAAATTAGGTTCACCGCCAGTCGAAACGGAACCGAAACGCGGCGGCGTGCGACGCTGAGTGTGCGCCCAGCGGTTCCCTACCTGACCGATGTTCGCAGTGGCAGTTTCAAAAAGGCGACCACCGACCTTCCGATTAAACGTCAGATGTATTCCGAGTTCACCAAGCGCGACGCGGCGCTTTCAGCCGTGCCGCTCGGACTCGCTCATGGTTTGGATTCATATCTGAAGAATTTTCCGTACGGATGCAGCGAGCAGCTGACCAGCGGCGCATTCTGCCGATTGATGCTGGCGGGCGAAGCCGACTTTGGCCTCAACCGCGCGGAGGTAAACGCGCAGCTCGAGAAAACGTTCAATACCTTGCGTCGCCGCCAGAACGCTCAAGGCGCGTTTGGATATTGGGCGCCGGAGAACGGTGAACACATTAGTTTCAATTCCCCTTACGTAATGGATTTCCTGAGCGAAGCGAAAGCGGCCGGTTTTCCGCCGCCCGCGGAAATGTTCGCGCTCGGCTTGCGCAGTTTGCAGCGCATGGTCGCCAAGCAACCGGAGGATTTGATCGACGCACGCCGGATCGCCTATGCGATCTACGTTCTCACCCGCGAAGGCGTCATCACCACAAATTACATTCTGAATCTCCGCGATTACCTCGAGAAGAAGCACGCGGACGAATGGGAAAACGATCTCACCGGTGTTTATCTGGCCGGCTCGCTCAAGCTTCTCCACAAAGACAAGGACGCCGAGGCGTTGATCGACAAGTTCAAGCTCGACAACAAGACCGAGCGCGCCTACGACGATTTTTGTCAGCCGCTCGGCACAAATGCTCAATACATCAGCCTGCTCGCGCGCCAGTTTCCGGCACGGCTGAAAAAAATCTCAGCGAACGAGTTCGAACAAATCCTGAAACCGATCGGCGACGGTCAGTTCAACACGCTTTCCGCGGCTTACGCAGTCCAGGCGTTGAAAGTTTATTCGCACGCGATCGCGCAAAATCCGCCGCAGTTAACGATTGCCGAAGTCCACGCCGACAAACGCGAGACGAGCTTAGTCAACGCCGCGAAATTGTTGCTGCGCGCGCCGTTTACAAAAGACGCGACTGTCGTTCGATTCAAAAGCTCACCGCCCATCGCCGGACCGGGCGCATTTTATCAAGTCGTCGAAGCGGGATTTGATCGCAGCGTGCCGACCAAACCGCTGAACGAAGGACTCGAAGTTTTCCGCGAGTTGTTAGACAAAGATGACAAACCGATAGCCAAAACCAAGCTCGGCGAACCGATTAAAGTTCGGGTGCGCGTCCGCAGCACCAAGAGTGAAGATTTTACCAACGTTGCGGTGATCGATCTGATGCCGGGCGGATTCGAGGTCGTCGGCTCGTCCCTGCAGCCGGGCGTCTCCTCAATCAACAACGTCGATTATGTCGATGTTCGCGAGGATCGCGCGATCTTCTTTACCACCGCGTCGGACAGCGTGCTCGAGATCAATTACCAAATTAAATCCACGAACCGAGGCGAGTTCATTGTTCCGCCAGTGTTCGCGGAATCGATGTACGAGCGGAACATCAAAGGCCGCGGCGTCGGCGGCAAGATCACTGTGACCGAATGACAGAGAATTGCGGACATCGGATTGTGGATTGCGAAAAGACTTCGCCCCGAAAGATGTTCTCTTCTATCCGCAATCTGCGGTCCGCAATCCGCAATGTTCTAGTCTTGTGCGTGGTTATCCTCGTAACGTGGCTGTTCTTGCCGAAGCCGCCACTACTTGACGGTGTCTCATTCTCGCAATGCGTGCGGGACCGCAACGGCGAACTGTTGCGCGTTACGCTGACACCGGACCAGAAATTCCGGATCTGGACGAAGCTTTCGGACATTTCGCCGGAATTAGTCGACGCAACGCTGCGCTACGAAGACAAATATTTCCTAAAACATCCCGGCGTGAATCCGATCGCGTTGGCGCGTTCAGGATTCGGGTTGCTGCGCGGGGGCACGCGGACCGGAGCATCCACAATCACGATGCAGGTCGCGCGTTTACGTTTTCATCTCCAAACCCGCACGCCGTTGGGAAAAATTCGCCAGATCGTGCATGCGCTCGAGCTTGAGCGTCACTATTCGAAATCGGAGATCCTGGAGGCGTATCTGAATCTCGCGCCTTATGGCCGCAACATCGAAGGCATCGGCGCAGCCAGTCAGATTTATTTCGGCAAAAGCGCGGCGCGCTTGACTGGACCCGAATCGATCTCGCTTAGCGTCATTCCGCAAAGCCCGACCCGGCGCGCGTTGCACACCGATCGCGACAATCGCTCGCTCAACGCGGCGCAGGAAAATTGGTACGATCGCGCGAAGCTCGACGCGCAATCTTCGGCGCGACAGTTCAGCGCGCGCGCGGAAGCAGAACGAAGATTTTTCGCACCGCACTTCGTTCAGCGAGTCCTGGAGTCGAGCCACGGTCGCGATGGAATCGTCACAACACTTGATTTGGAAAAACAACAGCTGATTGAACGCCGAGTAAGCGATTACATTCGGGCAAATCGCGATCGTGGAATCCAAAACGCGGCTGCGATGCTGATCGATGTCCGAAACATGGACGTGCTCGCGCAAATCGGTTCTGCCGATTTCTTCAACAGGGAGATTCAAGGACAAGTCGACGGCACGCGCAGTCCGCGCTCACCCGGTTCGACGTTGAAACCATTCGTTTACGCGCTCGCGCTCG
>Ga0066388_100003292_pt1 | contig 10396 bp, 10 predicted proteins | sample PanSoiMetaGPlot6_FD_64539 | JGI IMG/M metagenome (GOLD analysis project Ga0066388, IMG submission 64539) | Tropical forest soil microbial communities from Panama analyzed to predict greenhouse gas emissions - Panama Soil - Plot 6 (Hybrid Assembly) | ecosystem: Environmental > Terrestrial >... | reverse complement strand
GTTGTTTGAGGTCGCTCCCCTCCAGGTATTCCATGACGAGGTAGTGGACGCCCGCGTGAGAGTTGACGTCATGGATGCGGACGATGTTTGGGTGGTCGAGGGCGGCGGCCGCGCGGGCCTCGCGATAGAAGCGTTCGCGGGCGGCGACGTTTTCGGCCAGTTCCTTGGGGAGCACCTTCACCGCTACGCGTCGGCGCAGGGCCGTGTGCTCGCAGAGGAAGAGCGTGCCCATCCCCCCTTTGCCCAGCTCATCGAGCAACTTGTATGGGCCGATGAAGAAGCCTTTGTACTTCCCCTCCAGCAAGAGCTGAGCCTGGAAGCCAGTTAAGAGTCCGGCCTCAACAAGTTGATTGGCCGCTTTCGTGGGGTCGTTGGAGAGGCCGCTATCGCCGAGCCGGTCGCGGACGCGCTCGGCGTCGAGGAGCCGGCTCCTCTGGCAGAGGTCCAGGAGCGATGCAGTGCTCTGGATGGCGGACATAGTGCGCAGTATCAGGGTGACGGGCGATGGGACAGCGTCTTATAGAACACGATTCGCGCCCTGACAAATGAGAGAGATGGGGCGCGAGCAGCTCAACTGAGATTGTTTGATGTTGGGGCCTGAATGGGGTGCGATTGGGATCTGTGGGGAACGCCTATGCCCCGTTCCCCACAGATTCTGACGGCTGACCGCCGCTCAGACAGCCAGCGTCCCAGTCCGTATCAAATACGCCAGCTGAGCGCGCTGCTCCGGCTTCAACACGGCATGGATCTGCCGCAGTGCCTGAAGCACCGCCTCGCGCAGCCGCTCAGCGCTCTGAACTCGCTGGGTGCCTCCCTCGCCCGCCTTGGCCTCATCGAACGCCTCACCGGCTATGGCATCGGCCAACGCCGAGGTGGTGCGACGCCGATCGACTTCGGCCTGAGCGCGCTCGGTCTTGAGCCCGTCGAGAATGCGCGCCAGTTCGGCGATCTGGCGCTCGTCGAGGTCGAGTTTGTGCGCCAGGAAGCGCAGGGGCCGACGGACGCCGAAGCCGCCGCCCAAGCCTTCATCATCCATATCTGCGTAGGGACCTCCCCAGGGGCGGCCTTCGGGGGTGGGACCGCCCCTCCGGACGCCGGGACCATGACAGGTGAAAAACGCGCGGGGCGCGCAACGCCAGGACTGATAGTGGGGGTGCATTGAGATGCTCCTAACTCGCGGGGCTGATCGCGCCCGCGGGGACTAGATACGTGGGCCACATGCCTCACGCTGTTTGTATCGTAGCGCGGTGAGTGGTGACGTCAAGGCGTTTGGCTGTCAGCGTGTGCCTTTCGATGTGGAAGTCGGGATTACAATTATCTCAAGCCCGCGCTCGATATCGATATGCGCGCGATGCTACAGTGCTATGTGGAACGCAATACAGGGGCTCGCAATGCGGTTCGCAATGCCACCGGAACTCTCCGCGTTCCTCGAAGCCCGGATCGTCGGCTACGCGACTGAGGCACAAGAGAACTTACGGTGGGAGTCGCGATTCGTAGCTGAGTTCGCCGCTTTGCCCCTCTACGCTGGCTGGACTGAGACGATCGGCATTCGCCCTGACGGCGAGGTCATTCGCTGGAGTACGGAGGGTGACTACCCCGGCGTGCGGCCGGTCGTGGATTGGATCTCTGTGCTATCCGCACTGGTTACCGGGACCACACGGCACCCGGAGTTGCGACTGCTGCTACCGGAAAGGCCGCCTGGTGCTGTGGATTGTTGGTGTCGCAATCATCCGCTGCTCGCCTCGGGTCAGGTGCTGTGTGGAACGTGCGGCGGGATTGGCTGGTTGGTTCCCGAAAATGGGGCATAACTGGCCCGAAAGCGGGACGTCTCTTCTACGTCACTTCAACTCCACCTCACACACAAAGACCCGCCCCGAGTGCTTCGGCACCCCCTTCACCTCCACAACTCCCTCACGCCGACCGAGCGACTCACCGCTCCAATAGTCCGTCACCCGGCACGGCGCAGAGAGCTTGAACGAGAACGTCGCTGGCTGCTCACTCCAATTCAGCAGGCAGATTGCGGTGCCATCCTTCAGCCGCACGTAGCCGACTCGCAAGGAATCGTCCTCGAACTCCGCGGCCACGCCCGTCGGCGCCACCAGTTTACGGAGCATCGCCAGTCGCGGTGATGTGATCTTCGTCAGGTCGTCGCCGGAGAGAAGCATGCCGCCGCTAGCATAGACGGCCGTGGCGTGGAAGAGGTACTCGTCTTCGGGCAGGTCGCCCGTCAGCACGGCGCAGTCGGGATCATTCCACCAGAGCCGGCCGTTCTGCCAGTTGCGGCAGAGATTCTGCTTGGCGGTGCCCGCGAACTTGGCCCACGTCCGCTTGATGTCGCCCGAGCTGCGCGAGCCGTGGATCAGGCCGAACGATGGCCAGATCGGATGATTGCAGCCGAGCACAAAGCTGTCTCCCGCCCCACGCAGGATCGCTTCCATTCCGCGCCGGTAGGCTTCGATCCGCGTGGCGTTCGGGTCGTGGAATCTGCCGCCGTGCATGGCGCCCCAGAAGTTGGCGTCCAGCTTGAAGTAGGTGCACCCCCAATCGCGCCGCAGCGCGCGGAACAACTCTTCCAGATGCTTCTGCGCCTCGGGATGCGTGCCATCGAGAGCATACCACGGCCCGCGCCGCCAACCCTGGAAGGTCACCTTGTCGGCGCTGAGCGGTTGGCCGTCCGCGTCCTTGATGAACCAGTCGGGGTGCTCTTTGAAGAGCTTCGATCCCTTCTCGGCAACGAAGGGCGCCACCCATATCGCGGGTTCGAACCCCTTCTCCTTGATCTGCCGAAGCACATCGCGGACGCCGCCGCCGAATCCCGGACCAGTCTCAAGCCAGTCGCCCATCGCGGGCTGATAGCCGTCATCGATCTGAATGTACTTGAGCGCTGGGCCGTTCTTGGCAATGAAGTCGAGGTTGCCGAGCACCTGCTCCGCCTTCACCTTCGAGCCGAAGCAGTACCACGAGCACCAGCCGGTCGGCACTGGCTCGTGGCGCAGCCGCGGATGGTTATGGGCGATCCGTTCGCCCAGCGCGGCTAAGAGCCCATTGCGATCGGCACCGCTTCCAAATTGGAATTCCTCCAACTCCCAGCTCTTCCCCGGCGCGAGCGTAAGGCCTTCGGTATCAATCACCACCTGGATCGACTTGGGGCGGACGTAGAAGCGCCCGATGAATCGACGGCACGATGTGAAGGCAAAGAGCGCATGCTCGTCGCCGGGCGGTTGCAGTGTCAGCAAGCCATAGACGGTGGTCACATCATCGGGTTGAGGGATCCTGTAATGCTTGCGGTCGGTGAGCCCTGTATCAATTGGCTTGCCGAGCGTCCCAACCGTCTGGGAGAGCATGGTGAAGCCTTCGCCGTAGAGATGCGTCTCGCTCGGGAAGGCGTGCGGGATGTCGAAGAGGATCACCTCTTTGATCTTCGCCGGCGTCTTGCCTTGGTTGACGAGTTTGCTCTGACACAGCGTGCCGAACCATTCGCGGATCAGCTTCGCCTCCATGGGCGCTTCGGTACCGTCGGCGACGATGACCTTACCGTGCGATTGCCGCACTTCATCAAGCGTGAGCATCGACGCCTCGGCCGCCCTCATCGCCGCCGGGCACAAAGCGATTAACACTGTGGTTAATGAGAAGGCGCTGGAGCGATGCGCTGAGGGGGGCATGGTCAAGCTCTCTTGTTGAGTGTTTGTGGCTGATCGAAATCGGGGTAACCGCCCTGGGCGGTGGACGGGCCGGGGAAACTAATGCGGGCCCACACCTCCGGGTCGCTCAGATAGAGCGCGCAGACATCCATTCGAAGCTGCTTGAAAAACCCTGGCTGCTGCTCGCGCAATAGACCGAGCAACTCATGCATCTGCGTCATGTCCAATTCGAGAATGGCTCGGCCGAATTGGTTCTGTGCCATCTCCGCGGCCGCGGACAGGCCGGAACGGTAGAGCGCGGCATTCACACCGGACGCGACCTTCTCCGCCAGGCGCGGTCCAGCGCTGACAGCTGCAGCACCTGCGTCGCGCTCATCGGCTGGGATGATGCCATTCGCCAACCCAGCGAGAATGGCCGCCTCATCTGGAATGGGGGTGTTCATGGCTCACAGCTCCCCGCGTTTGACCGCGGCGACGATGTAGTCTGCACCGCGGCTGGCGATCGCCATCGCCGTCAGCGTTGGGTTCACGCCGGCGCTGGTTACGAATACGCTCGTGTCGCAGACGAACAGGTTGCCGATGTCGTGCGCCTGGCCGTAGGAGTTGACGACCGATGTCTTCGGATCGTCCCCCATGCGGCAGGTGCCCATGGCGTGGGCGCCATAGTTGAGGCCGATGCGCACCTTGCGGGCCCCCGAGGCATTCATCATCTCGACGGCCTTGTCGCGCGCCGCCGCCACAAGTGCCCGATCATTGGCGGTCCACTCATAGGTCAACCGGGCGACCGGTAGGCCGCGGGCGTCTTTGACTTCCGGATCGAGCGTCACGGTGTTGTCAGCGCATGGGAGCCCCTCCGCATGGGCCCACCAGGCTGCCGTGTGCGCGTAATCGTAGAGGAAGTCTTTCAATTCCATCCCGAAGAATGAACCGCTCAGGTTGGCATACGTCACGGGGGTCATCATGTAGGAGATGAGGATGAACCCACGCGCGCAACCGCGACGCGAGTCGGATCTGAGATAATCCTGCACCATCACATGCCCCATCTGCATGCCTTTGAAGGCGTTGACCGGCTCGTCAAACGTGCCGAAGACCTGCCAGGTCGGATGGCTCATCAGCCGCTTGCCGACCATGCCGCTCGTGTTCGCCAGGCCGTTGGGGTACGCAGGGTTTGCTGAGAGGAGGAGCAGTCGCGGAGTCTCGATCGCGTGCGCGGCCAGCACGACCAGCCGGGCGCGCAGCTCGTGCTCGTTGCCCGCGGCGTCGAGGTAATGCACGCCGGTCACGCGGCCGCGGGAGGCATCATAGGAGATCTGATGCACGAACGCTTCGCTGATGACGCGCGTGCCAAGCCCCTCGGCCTTTGCCAGGTACGTATCCAACGCCGTCGCTTTCGCGCCGGTGGGGCAGCCCGAAGCGCACCAGCCGCAGTAGATGCACGCGGGCCGGCCGTCGTAGGGGATTGAGTTGATGGCGATCGGCGGCGCGAACGGGTGCGCGCCCAGGGCACGCGCGCCACGCGCGAGGAGCTGCGCCTGCCAGTTCATCCGGTGCGGGGGCATCGGCAGCGTGTACGGCTCCGGCGCGAATGGGCCGCATTCGCCCGCCACGCCGAGTTCGCGTTCCACCTTCGCATAGTGCGGACGCAGGTCGTCGTAGCCGATCGGCCAATCGTCAGCCACCCCCTCTTCGGAGCGCGTGCGAAAGTCGGAGCGCTGGAAGCGCGGCATCACCCCCAGCCACGGCAGCGTGCCGCCGCCCACGCCGACGCCCGTCTTCGGCGCCACCGCGTCGCGGCCGGCAAAGACGCGCGGCTCCGTCCACATGATCTTGCCGGCGTTGGCTTCGGCGTTGGGCAGGTCATGGGCGGGGTTGAAGCGCTTTCCGGCTTCGAGCACCACAACGGCCAGGCCGTGCGCTGAGAGTTCCTTGGCGACCAGCGAACCGCAGGCGCCGGCGCCGACGATCACGACATCAGTCGAAGGGACTCGCATGGGAGTCGGAGAGGTTGCTGCTACTTCTTCGCCGGTGGCGTGAACTGCGCCTCCCAGTCCGGCGGCAGTGCTGACTTGACCCCACCCGGCGGCACCTCGACCTGAGCCGTCCAGAGCAGCGCGTTCAGCGCCATACGGCGAACGTTCTCGTTAGCCCAGTTCTTATGGAAGTGCCCGCCGGTGTAGGCGAATCCGCGGCCGCCGTCCTCACGCTGCGCCGCCCACGCCACGGCGCTGGCATCATCGTCGCCGAAGCCGAGGATGTTGCTGCGCCTTTTGTCGTTGGGCCGGAAGCGCATCTGGAAGTAAAACTCCTCATGGAGCTTGAACGTCTCCAGTCCGCGAGCGATGGGATGCTCGGGAGTCATCGCCTTTAGATTGTAATTGTCCACGACATGCTTCGACCACCAGTGCTTGGGGGGCGGTCCACTCTCGTAATCGTAATAGCCGCCGACCCAGTCGAGGAAGCGCCCCTCCAGGTCCTTGGGCGTAAACGTTGTGTAGTGGATGGCGACATAGCCGCAGCCGCGCTTCATGTGGCGGGCGAACACGTCGAGCCGATCGCCGTTCAAGAGCGGATGCTTCTTGACCTCGATGTCGGAGCCATCGCTAAAGAGGAGAATCGTCGCGGCCTCGTCGAGCAGCTTGACATCGGCCGGCCAGCCGTCGGTGACCACGATGGTCTCGACTCCGCGAACGTTCGGCGAGTGGTCCAAGCAGGATTTGAATAAGCGCACTCCCTTCTCATACTCGTGCGTGTTCGGCCCATGACTCTTGGTGCCCGCGATGAGGACGAGCTTCTTGACGGACGCCTCGTCGGCAGCGCACCGAAGGGTGGGGATCGACAGAAGAGCCACGCACACCGCAGTCGCACTGAACGGGTGAAGGAAGGTTATCACGGGCATCTCCCTTGAGGTGGCGACATCGGCCTGGGTGGTCGCTGGTTCGGGCACATTATCGAAATGGCAAGCCCGCGGCCAAAGAGAATAAGCCCCTCGGGAAATCGAGCGTAACAATTTGCCGCGGCACGGTTTTTGTGTTCCAAAAAGCGGCCTCAGCGTCAACATCTAGTAGGGGATATTGAGAATTGCACCCCGGCGTGAACGCCCCTTGCTCTCCCCAGGAAAGGGCGAACTCCCGCATGGCAGCAGTCGTCGCCGACGCCTTTTCGGATCACCAAGGATCGCCGCCCGGCGCCAAACCCGACGAGCCGGCGAGGAGTAAGTTATTTCTCCGCTTGTTCTTGCAGAACGAACGCCGGCTCTACGGCTATATCCTGACGCTCTTGCCCAACCGGGCCGATGCCGACGACGTTCTGCAAGAGGCCAGCCTGGTCATGTGGGACAAGTTCGACGAAGACCATCCGCCCGACGACTTTGCCGCCTGGGGGTGCCGGATCGCGTATTTCAAGGTGCTCGACTTCCACAAAAAAAGTCAGCGCAGCCGGGTGCGCTTCAGTCAGGCGATGCTCGAACGAATCGCCGAGACGGCAGTGGAGCAAGCGGCCACTCTGCAACTGGATAGCCGCAGTGCCGCGTTGAGCGATTGCATCGAAAAGCTGCCGGCGCGCGACAAAGAGTTGCTCGGCCGGCGTTTTGCTCAAGGGGCGACCACTCGCTCCGCGGCCGCGGACGTGGGTCGCTCGGTGGAAGCGGTTTACAAGGCGCTGGCAAAGATCCGGCAAGCCTTGTTCGATTGCGTCTCGAAGGCACTGGCGCAGGAGGGGCGCGCATGAACCCGGCGTTTGGCGACATTGACGAACTACGCGAGCTGCTCGACGCCCTCTGCGACGAATCGATCAGCGCCGAGCAACTGCGCCGACTCGAGGAGCTCGTCCTCGCACATCCCGAGGCGGAGGCCTACTACGTCCAATACATGAGCCTGTACGCCGACCTCGGGCGGCACTTCGCCACTCTGCCGGGCGCTGCGGCGCAATCGCTGCGCGAGCGGCTTGGCGCTGCGACGACTGCCGAGTCGTCCACACCGGCGCTGGCAGCGCCTGGTCCCAGCCGGCCGGCGCGGCGCCGCCGAGTTTTGAAGTGGAGCGCGCTGGGGATCACCGCCCTGGCCGCGGGCGTGCTTCTCGCTCTGTGGCTGGTGAGCGGTCCGCCCAAGAATCCTTCAACACCCGAGCAGGCAGCGGAGCGGAGCGACGATACCGTCGCGGTGCTCCTCCAGGCCCCGAAGCCGTCTGGGAGGAGACCGACTTTCCCACGCGCCCCGGCACACCCCTGCCCCCCGGCCGGCTCTATCTGAAGTCGGGCTTCGCGCACATCGAGTTCTATAGCGGCGCTACCGTCATCCTCGAAGGGCCGGCCGATTTCCATCTGATCTCGCGCAGTCAGGCGTATTGCGCTCGCGGAAAGGTGCGCGTCACCGTTCCGCCCACGGCCGCGGGGTTCACCGTCGGCACTCCGCAGATCGACCTGGTGGATCGCGGAACTGAGTTCGGCATCCAGGTGGGTGAGGGAGACAAGACTGATGTCCATGTGTTCCAAGGCAAAGTCGAGCTGCACGGCCCCGAGCCCGGCGCTGTTCGAGCGCCGATGCCGACCCGCGAACTGACGACGGGGCACGGCGTCCACCTGGAAGGGGCCGGCGTCGAAAACCCGATCCCGGCCGATCCGGGCATCTTCCGAACGGCGCGCTACCTGGCCAAGCGCTCCGAAGATGAGGCCAAGCGCCATCAGCAGAACTGGCTCGCGGCCCGCGATGCCTTGCGAAAGGACCCAGCGCTCGTCGTCTACTACGACTTCCAAACAAAAGAGACCTGGAGCCGCACGCTGCCCGATGTCGCCGGTGACGGCAAGCCGACCCATGACGGTGCGATTGTCGGCTGCTCGTGGGGCCAGGGGCGGTGGGCTGGCAAGCAAGGGCTCGAGTTCAAGCAGGTCAGCGATCGCGTGCGCCTCAATGTGCCGGGCGAGTTCGATGCCCTGACACTGATGGCCTGGGTGCGCATCGACGCGCTCCCCAACCGCTTCCACTCGCTCCTGATGACCGATGGCTGGCTCGAGGCCGCTCCACACTGGCACATCAGCTCGGAGGGGAAGCTCGAACTCGGCGTGCAAGGTTACAACAACAAGGGTGGTGCGCATTACTACTCGCCGGAAGTATTCACGCCCGACCGGCTAGGGGAATGGGCCCACGTCGCGGTCACCTACGACCGGGAAAACGGCCGTATCGTCCACTTCGTCAACGGCCGGCCGGTCAGTGAGGAAGATCTCAAGCTCGACATCCCGCTACGCATCGGTGATGCGGAGATCGGCAACTGGACCGTCGGTCCTCGCAAGCACACGCATCCCATCCGGTACTTCAGCGGTTGCATCGACGAGTTCCTGCTCTTCTCCCGCGCCCTCTCCGAGCAGGACATCGAGCGCCATTACACCCAAGGACGGCCCCCGTCTTGAGCCCGCCGGCATGAAGTCGGGCTACGGGCTCTCATGTGACCCTTCCATCCCCCAGGAGTGCTTCATGCGTAGACGTGTTTCTCCGTTCGTGATCGTGGCCGGAGCGCTCTTCGCCGCCGGCTGCGGACAGTCGAACCTGGCGCGCGTCAAGGGACGCGTCACTTGCAACGGCCAGCCAGTTCCCAACGCGGTGCTCATGTTCTCCCCCATGGCCAAGTCCCCCAGCGACAAAGAGTCGGGCAAGGCGGCCGAGGGCGCCACCGACGCCGACGGCCGCTTCGTGGCCAGCACCTACAAGAGCGGCGACGGCGCGCTCATCGGCAAGCACCGCATTTCCGTCATGCTCGACAACGAAGGCCACCACGCCTGCAGGGGGAAGGTGGTTGAATGGGAAATCAAAGGAGGCATCGAGAATGAAGTGAATATCGAGCTGAACGAACCGGGAGCCCGAGCCGACGCCCGCTAGACGGGTGGCCGCTTGGGGCATTTCTCTCCTTTATTGAAAGGCGATTGTCATGACTCTCCGTCGGATTCGAAATCGCGGTTTTACCTTGATCGAGCTCTTGGTCGTTATTGCCATTATTGCCATTCTGATTGGCCTGCTCCTGCCCGCGGTCCAAAAGGTGCGCGAGGCCGCGGCCCGCGCCCAGTGCTCCAACAACCTCAAGCAATTGGGGCTGGCGCTGCACAACCACAACGACACGATGGGGACGCTTCCGCCCAGCTGCTGGAAGCAGGGGATCAAGGACCCGGCCAACTTCCCAACCATCCCGTGGAACGGCTCGGCTTTTCACTGGTCGTGGTGCCTCCTGCCGTTCGTCGAACAGGACAACCTGCAAAAGACGGTGCCCTTCATCTTGAATGGCTTCGACCCCGCAACGAACCCCAACTACGCGCCCTACCTGGCGGCGCTGCAGACGCGCTTGAAGCTCATGCGCTGCCCCTCGACTTCGGATGCCATCAGTTACGACGATACCACCAATGGCGTCACAACGACGAACCGCGCCGCGGCCAGCTACGGTGTGGTCATCTCCGGGAGCATTGGCAACCCAATCTCCCGCGGCACCGAGCAGGAGAGCCACATGGATGACGGCAGTCCGGGCGGGCCGGAGGGGCCGTTCAACTTCCCCGAACTCGTGCACGCTCGCTTCGATGGGCCGTTCAACCAGAACTTTACCTATCGGCTCAACGATATCATCGATGGCTTGAGCAATACCGTGGGGATTGGCGAGCGCGTCCGGACCAAGAATAACCTGGGCGGCGGCTGGGGCTATTTCGCAGTCGGCTCGCCCCAAGCGCAGGACAAGCACGCGGAGTTCAGCGGCACGACCGGTATTCCGTTCAACTTCACCTC
>Ga0066388_100003291_pt1 | contig 10396 bp, 3 predicted proteins | sample PanSoiMetaGPlot6_FD_64539 | JGI IMG/M metagenome (GOLD analysis project Ga0066388, IMG submission 64539) | Tropical forest soil microbial communities from Panama analyzed to predict greenhouse gas emissions - Panama Soil - Plot 6 (Hybrid Assembly) | ecosystem: Environmental > Terrestrial > Soil... | reverse complement strand
TGCTTCCGCTGGGGTGGGGCCGCTGGCCGCATAGGCCAACGGGTTGAGGAACGCCGCGATCAGGCCGAGCTGCTGATCGGGGTCGGCCGAATTCGGATCGCCCACGACATTGAAGTTGGGATCGAAGCGGTCGACCGTCTCGGTCAGCATCGAGTGGCCGAGGCGATAGACCTGATGCGCGAACTCTGCCACGATCGCCGGATTGATATCGACATCGTAGACCTGGGTCGGCGCAAAGAACGGATCGACCATCGGCTGCAGGGTACGGGCGAACTCCTCGAACACCAGGTGCTGGTACTGCATCTCGGTGCCGAACTTCGCCACCTGGAACAGGCGCTCGCCGTTCCAATCGACCTGGTCTGCCGTCATGCCGGGAGTGAACACGAAGCCGGGCATGACCCAATCGTTGATGTAGCCGGGCGTGTCGGCTTCGGCGATCAGGATCGTCTCCTTGGTCTGATCGACCAGGCGATTGTGCTCGGAATGGAAGATCGCGTGCACGGAGGTGAGGCCGATGTTCTCGTTCACCCGGCCGTCGCCGGCGATGTAGTGAGCGTTGAGCAGCTCATCGTCGTATTCGAGATTCTGGCCCGTGAGCGGATTGAACGCCACGGCATTGCCGGCGATGTTGTCGGCGTCGGGAACAAGCTGGTCGTCCGCATTTCCGGCGATGCCATCGGGTCCGGCATTGAGAACCGGCACGGCGTTGTGCGCGACGTCGATGAGGAACTGGTGCCCGGTCCGCGCCGCATTGGTGAGGTCGACCGGAGACGCTGGGTTGCCTTCGACCAGGGTGTCATCGGCGGTGCCGGCGATGCCGTCGGGGCCTTTCATGACGACCTGCGGGAAGCCGTTCGGACCCTTGATGAAGTTGCCGTAGGCGTCGGTCGCGAGCAGCGGAACGTTGTCGAAGTCCTTGTCGGTGAGATTGATGCCAAGGATATCGCGCGCCTGCGCCTTCACCACGGCCCAGGTGGCCATGCCGCCGATCGGAACGTCGTCCGCGGTGCCGAAGTGACCGTCGGCGCCGAGATCGCGATTCTCGATCAGCTTGCCGGTTGCATGCGGGTGTCCATCCGCGCCGAACGCATACGCGCGCAGGAACGCCTGGTGGGAAGGATGCGACGTGTAAGTCTGGTTCTGATCGACGAATGGCGTCGTGGTGTTCTGGTTCTCGTGAATGTCGTCGGCGGTGCCGAGGATGCCGTCGGGGCCGGGCAGCATCGTGGCCCGGGTCTCGACCATGAACCGCAGTTGCGGCGGCAGATCGTCCGCTGTCCCGAAGATACCGTCGGCCCCCGCAACGAGCGGATCGTCGGCCTTCAGCGGAACGAAGGTTGTGCCGTTGCCGCCCTTGGTGACCAGGTCGAGGCCGTGGTCGAAGAACTGGCCGAAGAACGTGAACCACGCGTCGAACGGCGCTGTGAGGCCGGCGTCCGGCGCCACGTTGTTGATTTGGAAGACCTGTCGATCGTCGGTGGTGCCGAAGATGCCGTCCAGGCCGGGGCTGGTGACGATGCTGACACCTGGCTTCAGAACATCATCGTTGCCGGGAGCGCCGAAGTTGAGAACGCCATCCGGACCTGGATCGTAAGCGGTCGCGTAGGCTGCCGGGTTGTTCGCGGTCTGGTCGACGATCAGATTGCTGATTGTGCGCGGTGTCGAGTCGATGACGGTGCCGCTGGTTTGCGCATAGGACGTTCCATTCTCCGCCGGGCGGAACAGCGGATTGGTCAGCCGCGGGAAGGTCGTGTCGGCGGCGCCGAAGTCGGTCTGGTCGTTTGGTCCGAAGTTGACCAGGTTATTGAAAGAACCGTCGACCGTACGCAAGCCGAACGGCGCGCGCACGTTCGGGAGGATGTTGATGAGATCCTCGCCGGCCGCGTCGCGCTCGGCGATCTTGATCTGATCCAGGATGAAGCTCAGATCGCTGCGGATCAGGTGAACGCCGGCTCCACCGGCGACCTGGGTATGGTCGACGAACGCTGGCGCAGGCGTGACCGGGGGCGTCGGTATGCTGATCACAGCCTCGGTCGCCGCCGAGAATGCCTGCTCGGTCACGCCGTGGGCATCCTCGTAGACTGCCCGTACCCGCAGGGCCAAGCCGTCGAGACCTCCGGCCTCGCCGGTGAATGCCGGATCCACGAAGAAGGTCGAACCATCGGCATTCGGGAATCCGACCAGGATGGCGCCGGCCCGCAGGACGATGTCCTCGAATACGCCGGAGCCAGGGGCGGTCTCGGACTGCCACACAAAGGAAAGCCCGTGAACGACGCCGCCCGGATTGTCGCCATCGGTCACGGCGTTGCTCAAGACCTTCAGGAACTGACCTTCAGTCGGCGCAGTAACCGGCAAGCCGGTGACGGCGTCGACGATGGTCAGCAAGCCCACCGGCTCTTGGTTGAGGTTGGGCACCAGCACGAGCGATTGATCGGTGAATTGCAACCGTTCGATATGGGTGAGGCGGTCGGTCCCTTCGGTCGGGACGGTCCTGATGTCCGTTACGGTCACGACGTCGTCACTGAAGTCGAGCGGAGTACCGTTGTCGCTGATCGTGATCGAGAAGTCGGCCAAGTTGCCGTTGTATTGGGCGGTGTCGAAGCCGCCCGCTCCCGGCAGAATCTCACGCACAGCCACCAATTGGCCGGGGTTGTAGATTCCGTCGCGCATGAACGGAGTCAGGTCCTTGGCGCTATCGAAGCTGGCGATCTCCGGGCCGGTGCCATCGATGTTCTGACGCACGCTGATGCGCACGTTCAGCCACTTGTCGCCATCGATGAGATCATCGCCACCGTTGCCGATGATGATGTCGCTGCCGTCACCTCCAAGGATGATGTTGCCAGCGCCGAAGGAAGTCACGCCGGCGCCGAGGAAGTCCTGCAGCCCGCTGATAAGGCCGATATTGGTGAGCACGCTGCCCTGAGCGGTGATGTTGGCGATCACCGTAGCGTCCTGATCGTCGCCCATCAGGATGTCGGCAAACTTCGAGCCGGAGAGGCCCTCCACCTCGGCGAAGCGATCGAGGATCGAATCGGGCGACTGCCCCACCGGCTGAACGCCGCCGAGGGCGAGGTCGACCGGATTCGCGCCGTGCGCCGGCGCGAAGATCGGCAAACGCATGTCGACGGTCACGCCGAACTTGTCGTTCTTGTATGTGGTCCAGTCGAATCCGGACATGCCGTCCATCTTGTCCTGGGCGCCGCTGCCGACGAAGATGTCGTCGCCGCCTTCGCCGATGAATTCGTCGAACCCACCGCCGCCGAGGAAGATGTCGTTGCCGGCGATATCGTCGAGCAGCAACGGATTCATATTGTCGCCGGGCGCGCCATCCTGCGTACCTTGCTCGATCCAGTCATCGCCTTCATTGCCGGTCGGGGCCAGGTTGGCCTTGGCGCCCTGTCCGAACCTGAGGTCCATGGCCGCGACGATGAAGTCGTCGCCCTGACCGCCGAAGATGAGGCTGATATCATCGCTCATGGCGATGAAGTCTTTGCCGTCGCCGCCAATGATGATGTTGCTGGCCTCGGCCGGAGGCATCGAGTGCGACTCGATGATAACGTCGTTGCCCGCTTCGGCTTGGATCACGTCGTTGCCGCCACCACTGGTGATGATGTCGTCACCAGCGCCGCCGAGGATCGTATCGTCGCCGGCGCCGCCGTCGAGCCGGTCGTTGCCGTCATCGCCATAGAGCGTGTCGTCGCCAGCGCCAGAGATGATGATGTCGTTGCCGGCTGTGCCACCGAGCACGACGTGGTCTTCCCCGGTGTAGTGCAGGAAGTTGGTGTCCGGCCCCGCTGTGTTCGGGTTGTCACGGATGACGAGCGGGATCAGGTTGGCGAAGGGGCCGACATTGACCGGGTCCGCCCTGGGGTCGGAGATGTCGTCAGCGGTACCCAGAATGCCGTCGGGGCCGGGGAGCACCACGCTCGGGTTGAACTGGCGCGCCTTATCGACTTCGAGGATCCAGGTCGGCGCCGAGAAGATGTCCGCTGGCAGGTGCACGACGTCGGTGTTCGCCATCACCAGCTTGGCAAACGAGTTGTTCTCCAACTCGGTGCCGAAGTGCAGACCTGCGGTGCGCGACAGGTAGTAGAACCGATCGCCGCTCTGCAGGTTTTCGAGTTGGGTCTCGAACACGAACTGGAACGTCGAGCCCAGCATGCTGCCGAACGGCATGATCTGCTCGGCCAGGCCGCCGACCCACAGGTCCACAGTGCCGAGACCAGTGGTTGTGACTCCGTCCACGTCCTTGGCATGGGTTCCGGCGTCGTTCGCCCAATCACCGGTGCTGTACAAGAAATCGAGGCGGTCCACTGGCGCGCCGGCGCCGCCCAGGACGATGAGCGCAGCCGCCGCGCGCTTGCCCTCCAGCGTCGTCTCGGCCGTCACCAGCGGGTGCGTGCCGTAGGCAGCGATGAAGTTGATCAGCGACTCGGGATGCTGCAGGTGCTGCGCATAGTCGGCCCAGCTGGTGTAGGGGAGGAGCCAGCTGTCGCCGGCCGCGGTATTCTGTGAAGCAATATCATGGAACTGGGCGCGCGCCGCGTTCAACGACGGCAGGCCGGTATCCCGGCCGCGCGCGATGTTGAGCACCGCAAGGTCGAGCGGTGTGCCAAGCAGGTTGTTGCGCAGTGCCTCGGTGACGAACTCGTCGATCTCGTTACCGACCTGGCGCGTCAAGCCGCGCACGATGGCGCCGGTTGCTTCCTCCGGCGTCGGACCGCTTGCTGCGAACTCCAGCGGGTTCAGGAATGCCTTGATCAGGCCGAGCTGATCGTCGAACGGATTGTTGGGATCCTGATTGACCAGACCGAAGTTTGGATCGAAGCGGTCGACCGTCTCGGTCAGCATCGAGTGACCGAGGCGGAACACCGCGTGCGCGAACTCGGCAAAGATCGACGGGTCGATGGTGACGTCGTAGCCGTTCGGGGCCAGGAATTCGTCGACGGCCGGCACCAGCGTGCGGGCGAATTCTTCGAACACCAGGTGCTGGTATTGCATCTCGGTGCCGAAGCGTGCCGCCTGGAACAGGCGCTCGCCGTCCCATTGCAGAGCGGCGATGTCGGCCGGTGTCACCGGCACCGCGGTAACCGGTGCCAGCAGCCACTCGTTGAGGAACGCAACGGCGTCCCCCTGCGTCGCTCCGCCCGCGAGCAAGGTAGCGGCGTCGCTGAGCAATACGCTCTGGGTATGCTCGACGAGACGATTGTGCTCGGCGTGGAATATCGAGTGAACGGCGGTGAGCCCGATATTCTCGTTGGCCCGGCCGTCGCCGGCGATGTAGTGGGCGTTCAGCAGCTCATCGTCGTATTCGAGATTCTGGCCCGTGAGCGGATCGAACGCGACGGCGTTGCCGGCGACGTTGTCGGCGTCGGGAACAAGCTGGTCGTCCGCATTTCCGGCGATGCCATCGGGTCCGGCATTGAGAACCGGCACGGCGTTGTGCGCCACGTCGATGAGGAACTGGTGCCCTGTGCGCACAGCGTTGGTGAGGTCGATCGGAGCCAACGGGTTGCCTTCGACCAGGACGTCATCGGCAGTACCGCCGATGCCGTCGGGGCCCTTCATGACGACCTGCGGGAAGCCATGCGCGCCTTTGATGAAGTTGCCATAGGCATCGGTTGCGAGCAGCGGAACGTTGTCAAAGTCCTTGTCGGTGAGATTGATGCCGAGAATGTCGCGCGCCTGCGCCTTCACCACGCCCCAGGTGGACATGCCGCCAATCGGCGTGTCGTCGGCCGTGCCGAACTTGCCATCGGCGCCGAGGTCGCGATTCTCGATCAGCTTGCCGGTCGCATGCGGCTGGCCATCGAGGCCGAACGCATACGCACGCAGGAAGACCTGATGCGAGGGATGTGACGTGTAGGTCTGGTTCTGATCGACAAACGGCGTCGTAGTGTTTTGCTGCTCATGGATGTCGTCGGCGGTGCCGAGGATGCCGTCGGGGCCGGGCAGCATGGTGGCCCGCGTCTCGACCATGAACCGCAGCTGCGGGGGCAGGTCGTCAGCCGTTCCGAAGATGCCATCGGCTCCCGCAACGAGCGGATCGTCGGCCTTCAACGGAACGAAGACTGTGCCGTTGCCGCCCTTGGTGACGAGGTCGAGGCCGTGATCGAAGAACTGCCCGAAGAACGTAAACCAGGGATTGAACGGGGCCGCGAGCCCCGCGTCGGGCGATACGTTGTCGATCTGGAAGACTTCTCGATCGTCGACGGTGCCGAAGATGCCGTCAAGGCCGGGGCTCGTGACAATACGGACGCCGTCTTTCAAGACGTCGTCGGCGGTGTGGAGGATGCCGTCCGGGCCTGGATCGAAAGCGGCGGCGTAGGCTGCCGGGTTGTTGGCGGTCTGGTCGACAATCAGATTGCTGATTGTGCGCGGCGTGGAGTCGATGACCGTGCCGCTGGTTTGCGCGTAGGATGTTCCAGCCTCAGCCGGGCGAAACACCGGGTCCGTCAGCCGCGGGAAGGTGTTGTCAGCTGCGCCAAATTCGTTTTGCGTCAGGTAGAGGTTGTTGTCCGATCCGTCGACGGTGCGCAGGCCGTACGGCACCACAACGTTCGGCAGGATGTCGCGGAGATCCTCGCCCGCAGCATTCCTCTCTGCGATGATGATCTGCTGGAGAATGAATTCGAGGTCGGAACGGATAAATGTGACGGCCATGGGAGGCTCCCCGCTAAAAGCGCTGAAGGTACAGCAAACACCATATGGAAAGCCTTCAGGCTGCATATGGACCATGGTCTGAGACCAACGTGCCTGTTGGCCGTTGGTCTCAGACCATGGCCCCAAACAATTCCGAGGCTCTGAGGAGATGGGACGTCGTCCTGCTTTTCCCGCCGCCGTCGGTCACGAGGCCGGGGGATCGGGCGCGCTCCAGAGTGCGCTGGCAATCAGTCAGGGATGGTGCAGTAGCGAACGAATCGGGCGTACTCTCAGGACGCCCCGAGTTTATTGGTCAGGTCGAAAGGGTCGACATTGCCGACTCACGAGCGGGGACGGACCGGCTCCCGTCCATCTGGTGGTATATGGCTACCGTGTTTGATTGATCGGCAAGATTACGACGGGGGCGCGTCACCGGTTTCCGCATCACGCCCGCTCATCAAGACACTTCAGTAAGCTCCTCCACTGCAACAGCACCCTCGCTTGTCTTCCTATGGAGCGCCACCGCCTCCATACGGTTGCGAGCATTCAGCTTCTGCATGATGATCGTCATGTAGTGCTTCACGGTCTTCTCACTGATCGCAAACTGGTTCCCAATCTCCTTGTTGGTCAGACCGCGGGCGACATGATCAAGGATTTGCTTTTCACGTTGCTTTAAGTCGGCCACAGCGCGATTGGAAGCGGGGGCATGCCGAGGCCGCTTCAAAAGCGTCAGAAAGCGCGCTACCAATCCAGGCGTCACAAAAGATTGACCGCGAGCAACGACGTACAGCGCGTTCAAGAGTTCAGCGCCGCTCGCTCCCTTGAGAACGTATCCGCGTGCGCCCGCCTGCAGGGCCTGGGCGAAGTGTTCCTCCTGCTCCGACACTGTGAGCATGATCGTCTTAGCGGTCGGACAGAGCCGCGCGATTTCACGTGCTGCCTGGATACCGCCGCCTGGCATATTGACATCGAGCAGGAAAATGGCCGGCTGCTGGTTTTTGGCGATGCCAATCGCATCGTCAGCCGTGGCACCTTCTCCAACCACTCTGAAGAATTTGGAGCCACGAATGACCTGAATGACCCCCTCTCGAAAGAGCGGATGGTCATCGACGACAGCAACATTGATGGGATCGCTCATGTGGCATCACTCATGCGTTGCATCGGACCATGTGCCACCAACACTGCTAGTGCAACTGAGAACGCTCGGGTCGATGCTCTTTTGGCAATATCTCAAAGCGCGCGGTGAGCCGAGTCCCCTTACCCGGAATTGAGTACACCTCAAACGCCCCTCCCAGAGACTCGATGCGCTCGCGCAAGCCACGCAATCCTTTGCCGCTGCCGCCCGTTCCCATGCTTGCCACCAGACCTGGTCCCTCATCGACAACGCTGACCTCAACATTGGAGCCATCGCACGACGCTATGATGGCTTGCCCCCTGCCGCCGGCATGCCGATACGCGTTGCTCAGTGCCTCCTGAGCGAAACGGTATATACACACCTTCATCGGTGAGGTCATATGTCGGTCTCGCCCGCTGAACTCGCACCGCACAGTGGTGCCAGTCCGACGCTGGTGATTCTGCGCAGCCATCTCCAGCGCCTCTCTCAGCGAGGCATTGTCAACCTCGGGAGGGCCAAGGCCCGCAGAAATGTGACGCATGTCTCGCATCGCGTCGGTCAACAGGCAGCGGATAAACCCGATCTGGTCGGGCCGTTCGGAGACATTCGCCAGCGCGTCACCAACCTCATCCAGCCTCATGAGCGCGAGCGCAAGAAGCTGCAGTGGGCCGTCATGCAGGTCTGCACGAAGTCTGCGAAGGAACCGCTTATTGTCGCCTTCGCTCGAGCGTTCGTTCACCTGATCGAGCAGCTCCTGCATGTCGACTGTTTCGGCTGGAGGCCGCGAGAAATCTCCAGACGGTTGCGCCGGCAAGCTGCGCGGCCGCGCGAAGTTCCAACCGCCGTTTAGGAGGACGCCGTAGAACAATGCGACGATGGCAACTGATATTGCTCCCACCGGGAGCCATGCCTGAAGCTGGATGCGCAACAGTTCGTATTTCAGTGCGGGTGCGATCTCGTGAACTTCAGCGATCGCAATGATTCGGTTGGAGCCTTGCTCACGCACTGGCGCATAGAGCTCGAGCACAGGGAGTCCAAACGCCAGGGCCACGAGATTATGCCGATTTGTCGAATGATCGAGCTGCCCTGCAATCTGGCCATTCCGCGCGCGCGCCAGCGCCTCGACCGGCTGGGAGCTATTCTTGTTATCCTGCTTTCGGCTGCTGTAAACGACGCTGTCTCCCTTCCAGACCCGGACAGCAACGATGCGTTCTTTCATGGTGTCGGAAGACAAGAGCGCATCGAGTGCCCGCTTGCGCTCTTCTGATACGTCAGACGTCGAAGCAAGCTCCTGCAGGTGCCGACTCATCAGAGTGTCCATGTAGCGCGCGGCTTCGATGGCAAAGTTGTCGATGATGTCCGCCTCGATGTGTGCCGCCATCCAGCTGCCAAGCAAAATTGTCCCGCATATGAGAGCGAGGGAAACGACGATCCAATACATTTGGAAATTGACCCGCCCACCTCGCGGTTTGATTTTCGATCTTGGGGAAACGCCTGGGCCTATCACAATGCTTGTGGCTGCAGGCTCATTGCCAAACGCTACCAATGGCTCCCGACTTGCAATGTTCATAGCAGCCTCCCAATGCGGACCAAAAATGGTTCGCACGCTTGTCGCGCGGCGCTCGGTTCGCAACCCAGGAGCGGCAGCAGGGGCGCGGCAATTGGTTGCGAGGTGCTGGCGGCCACTTAGACCGATGAGAGTATAATCTTTACTCTACAGAGGGCAAATGGTATGTTAGATGGGTCACTTAGACTCAAGAAGAATCCCGGGATGTTGTGTGCCCTAAGCATCATAATTGCTCGGTGAAGGCCGACTGCAGAATGTGACATATTTCATTCAGGCGGGAGTCGGAGATCATGTGGAAGAGACAGGCGCCAGGAGGCAGGGACAACATGGCAACACAAGCCACAGACCAGCAGACGAAATTGATGGAGCGCGATGAGGGAACCCTCGCTGCGCGTACAGGTTCGGGGGCAAACGGAGGGTCGGCAAGCGTTGCGCCCAATGCAGCGCAAGGGGCACAGTCAGCCAGCGCGCAGGCTGGCCAGTCGCCACCGAAGCTGCCAGGCAAGACCGCGGCGCAGGTGTTGGGCGAGATCGTCTGGATCATGGTTCAGAGCCCACGCCACAAGTCGCTGACGCTTTCCGATCTTGAATGGTTCGTGATGCCGGCGATCCAGCTGAAGCAGTTCCGGATCTTCTATCGGGGTGATCGCCCGGTTGGCATCGCTCTGTGGGCTCAGGTCGATGACGCCATAGCGAAAAGGCTTGACAGTGGCGACAAGCGCCTCGCCGCAGCCGAATGGCGTTGTGGCCCGCATCGGCGAATCGTGGAGGTCATGGCCCCGTTCGGTGGAGAGCAGGAAATTCGCCGGCAGCTCGAAGCGGCTATGGACGCTGCGGCAAACGCTGCAGCAAACGCCGCGGCGGAAGCCAAGGCCGCGGCGAGTTGAGGCGCTGCGTGGAAATGCAGTTGGAGCGCAAGCTCAAAAGTTCGTGAGGTGCGTTGCGCGTCCACTGCTCCGGAGAACGAGTCTTTGCCCAAGGTGCCGCGTGAAGACTGACTTGCGTTTCGGCGTGCAGCGATCACGCCGCCTTGGGTGAAAAAAATTTACAAGAGGGACACGGCTGGCCCTATC
>Ga0066388_100003290_pt1 | contig 10397 bp, 11 predicted proteins | sample PanSoiMetaGPlot6_FD_64539 | JGI IMG/M metagenome (GOLD analysis project Ga0066388, IMG submission 64539) | Tropical forest soil microbial communities from Panama analyzed to predict greenhouse gas emissions - Panama Soil - Plot 6 (Hybrid Assembly) | ecosystem: Environmental > Terrestrial >... | reverse complement strand
CATGTCCGCTTTACCCCGAATAGCGACCGCAAAAGCGGATTTCCGCACAAGGTCATGTCTGCTTTACCCCCGAAAGCGGACATGTGCAGTGCAATAGCTGATGTCCGCTAAGGGCCAAAAGCGGACATGGATGCTATTCGATCACCTCGTCTGCACGAGCAAGCACTGCTGGAGGGATTGCAAGGCCCAGTGCCCTAGCGGTCTTAAGATTGACCGCCAGCTCGTACTTAGTCGGCGCCTGCACCGGCATGTCGGCGGGCTTCTCGCCCTTGAGGATGCGGTCGATGTAGCCGGCCGCGCGCCGATACTGGTCGACAAAATCAGCTCCATACGAGATCAGACCGCCGCTCGCGACAAACTCGCGGCTGAAGTAGACCGCGGGCAGTCTGTAGCGGGCCGCAAGTTCGATGATCAGATTGCGCTGAACGGTCGCCAACGCGCTCGCCACCACGATCAGACCGCTATTACTTGAACGCGCGAATGCCGTGACGGCCCGCTCGATCTCTTCGGCGCCGCGCAGGTTAAGTGGGCTAACCTCCACGCCGACTGACCGCGCCACTGACTGGATGACGGCGAATTGGCCGATCCCGGCGATTGAGGCCGGATCCCGAAGGATTGCCGCTCGCGTTGCGCCGGGCATGATCTCTTTGAGCAGCTCCAGCCATTTTGCACTCAGATCGTATTCGAACAGCAAAAAGCCAGTAGCGTTGCCGCCCGGCCGCGACAGACTTTCGACGAAGCCTGAGCCGACTGGATCGGCACCTAGAGCAAACACGATCGGCACCGTTCGGGTGGCCTGAAGCATTGGCGCCAGAGAGCCGCCAGGGGCCAGAATGACGTCTGGCGCTAGCGCGACCAATTCCGCTGCATATTTGGAATAGTTTTCGGGATTTGCTGCGGCAAAGCGATAATCAATCCGCACATTGTGACCGTCCGTCCAGCCCAATTCCTGCAACCGCTGCTGGAATGCAGTGAGGCGTCCCTTGGTGTCCTGATCGTCCGCGGCCGTGGCCGAGAGTATGCCGATGCGCCGTATGCGGTCGGGCTGTTGTGCGCGAACGGCAAACGGAAACGCTGCCGCTGTACCGCCAAGAAGTGTGATGAACTGGCGCCGTCTCATACCTCCCCCGAGGCTCAGACACGTAACGGTAGCAATCTGCTTCGCCATTCGGGAAGGGGCAGTCTTGGCGATGTCCGCTTTGGGTCAAAAGCGGACATGTGCAGTGCAACAGCCCATGTCCGCTTTACCCCCAATAGCCATCGCGAAAGCGGATTCCCGCAAACGGTCATGTCCGCTTTGCCCCCGAAAGCGGACTCTTGCGGTGCACACGCCCATGTCCGCTTTGGGCCAATAGCGGACATTGCCTTATTCGACCACCTCGTCAGCGAGCGCGATCAGCGAGGGCGGTACCTTGAGGCTGAGTGCCTTGGCGGCTTTGAGGTTAATTACGAAATCAAATTTGGTGGACTGCATGACCGGCAGATCGGCAGGCTTCTCGCCCTTGAGGACTCGGGCAGCATAAATACCAATTTGGCGATAGGCATCGGTTATGCTCGCCCCGTAGCTCATCAGGCCACCCGCGGCGACGAACTCACGTAGAGGATACACAGCAGGGATGGCGTTTCGAGCTGCCAACTCGGCCAGTCGTTCACGATGCGAAGTCATAAACGGGCCGGTGCCGACATAAAGCGCACCGATGCCGCGCCCGGCCATCGCTGCGAAAGCCGCATCGATGTCCGCTGCGCTGTTGACATTAAAGACGATTAATTGCTGCTCGGTCGCTCGCGCGGCCGCCTGCACCTGTCGCTGCTCCAGCACGGATTCGTCGGCGTCCAGTTGAACCAACATGGCAATGGTCTTCGCGTTGGGTGCGAGCTGGCGCAAAATCTCGAACCGCTTCGTCCCCAATGCGCCGGAGACAAAGCTAACGCCAGTAATGTTGCCGCCCGGCCGGTTCAAACCGGTGACAAGACCGTCCTTGACTGGGTCGCTCCCTGTCACGAACAAAATCGGCACCGTCGTGGTTGCGTCCTTGGCCGCAAGCGCTGCAAGCACATTGGCGACGATCACATTCACAGGCCGCCGAAGAAGTTCGTCCACCAGCGCCGGAAGTCGATCGATCTGATTGTCGGCATAACGAAATTCGACCGTGACATTCTGGCCTTCATTAAAGCCTGATTCCTTCAAACCTTGACGGAATGCAGCCACTAACGGGATTGACATATTCAGCGGCGAACTCCGTAGAAATCCGATCACCGGCATGGTCGACTGTTGCGCACGCGCGGCAAGTGGCCACGCGGCCGCACCGCCGAGAAATGTGATGAATTCGCGCCGTCTCATGGCCGCCCCCACGGCTCAGAACAAGGTATCGTAGCGGTTCACATGGGGCTCGTTAAGAGGATGACCAATGTCAGCTTTGGGTCAAAAGCAGACATTCTCTAATGTCAAGGCGATGTCTGCTTTACTCCCAAAGCGGACATATTGCCGCGATACCATTCACTCGTTCTGTCGATGGAGCACTTCATCCCCCTGGTTCTGCCAGATGGAGGACTCAATGTGCTGGGAAATTGACTACAAGCTGTTCGCTGAACTGGAAAAAGCGCGCGAAACTAAGATCAAGCAAGAGCAACCGGCCGTCGTCATCGACAAGCTCTTGAACGAGGCTACTAAACAAAGCGACAAAACCAATGTCGACGGAACGAAGGGCAAAGAGGTGGCGCCTGCAAAGTAGGCTGGCGACCATTGCTTGATTTTGCGGAACCGGCTGCCCGGCGGTCGCGCTCGGGAGACGAGGCGATGGTAGCTAAACAGCACTGGGTTCGATTTGCCTGCGCGGTTGCAGTGGCGACCGTAACGATTGGGCTCTCCGCCCGGAGCGCCCCAGCCGCACCGCCCATTGCGTCAACAAGCAGCACGTCAACGGAGAGTCCAGGGCTTGCCGCACACGAACCACGCACCGGGCGTTTCCTCTACGCAGTCAATCAGGCGGCGGCAATACGGGGTTCCATATCGGTCTACGACATCGGTGCCGGTCATCGCCTTGTTAAGACCATCGAGACAGTGCGCGACGTGGACGACGTCAAGGGCGTCGCCGCCAGCATGGCGACCGGCCGGGTCTACGTGGCCTACCGCACCCGCTCTGGCGTCGGGATGATCTATTGTCTTAATGTCTACGATGATGCGGTGCTTTGGAATCGGGCCATCGATCCCGATATCGACCGGCTGGCGATTCATCCGGGCGGGCAGCTCCTGTACGTTCCGACCTGGGAAGGTGGCTCGGCCGATTTTATCAACGTGCTGGATGCCAGTACGGGCGATGTCGTTCGCCGGGTGCATTTCTCTAATCGATCGCATGATACTTTATTCCCGGTGTCTGGGCCGCTCTTTCAGGAGACCAAGGCCGAGGACGGAAGCGGGAAATACCTCTATTTAATTGATCCGGAGAGCTACGCGATCTCCCGCATCGGCCCTTACGCCGGCATTCTCGGGCCCTACGCGGTCGATGGCATGAGCCGCTACGTGGTGAACAACGTGACCGGCCTATGGGGGATGCAGGTTGCCGAGATCAACAGCGGCCGCATCGTCACCGCCAGCCTCGCGGAGCATCCGCCTGGCGAGCCTGGACTGTTGCACGGGATTGGCTGGACGCCCGACGAGCGCGAGGTGTGGCAGAGCAGCAGCGCCGGCGATCCGCACGTCTATATATGGAACATGCGCGATCCGATGACACCGGTCTTGGCGGAGCGGGTCAGCATGAAGAGCCGCCGCGGGGCGCATTGGCTGACCTTCAACATCGAAGGTACCTACGCCTATGTCGCGCCCAACAAGAACAGTGATGACGCTACCGAGATCTTCGATGCTCACACCCACAAGTCCCTAGGCTTGATCGGCTCGTCGGAGGACATGATCGAAATCGATTTTGCCGACGGCAAGGTCAGCCGCGTCGGCGATCAGTATGGCGTCGGGCGCGTCGTGCGCACTTCGACGAACTGATCGACGCAGAATATTTGCAAATAAGACTCTGTTAAGCGTATCCCCCAATCAGCCGACGGCCGTCCAGGTGCCGTCAGGGTTGCGGCAGGCGGTACCCCGGGTGGTCTGCGGCTGACCGTCGATATAGACCGTGTGGGTATATGAGCGGCAATTGCGGCCGCCCTGCTGATATTGCGGTCCGGGGACCACCGTGCCGTAGCGGCCGGAATCAGGATTGCGCCAGGATACAGGAGCCCCTGACTGGCCTCGGTCGAGTGCATCCAACTGCGCGGCGTAGGCCCTTTGCTTGTCTTCATCGTCGAGTGCGGCGCCGATGCGGTTGCCGATCAGGCCGCCCAGCACCCCGCCGATCGCCGCTCCGGCCAGGCGATTTCCTGTGCCCCCTCCCGCGACAGCCGCACCCACCAGCGCGCCGGTGCCGGCGCCAACGACAGTCCCTGCACCCTCCCTTGGCCCTGGTCCCGGCGCCGCAATCGGTCCAGGCGCCGGTCCCGGGCCTGCGCTTGGTCCCATAGATCCGGGGCCTGAGGCGCATGCAGCGAGCGCGAGGCCAACGCTGACGACGACAATGACGGACCTGGACGCGTGCATATCGATTTCAATCCCCGAAGAACGGCTCGAAAGCCAAATCAACCCGGACAATCAGTTTATCGAGATGCGACGAATAGGGCAAAACTCCGGCGGGTCATCCAAAAGCGCCGGTATCACGCCGCCGGTAAGACCAACTCCGCGCGCAACCCGCCCAGCGGAGCCGTGCCGAGTGTGAGGCCGCCACCGTAGAGCGTCGCCAATTCGACCACGATCGACAACCCAAGCCCTGAGCCCGGTTTCGTTTCATCCAAACGCTGTCCGCGCTTTGCCACCTGCTCGCGCTCGGAGGGCGACAGGCCACGGCCGTCGTCGTCAACAATGATACGTACGATCTGACGGTTACTCACTTGGTCGGGCCGCTCTCGCACAACCTCGATGGCCACCCGCGAGGATGCCCACTTGCAGGCATTGTCGACCAGGTTCCCCATCATTTCCTCAAGGTCCGGACGCTCACCGTGAAATTGCGCCTTCTCGTCGGCGTGCACGTCTATGGTGAGATTTTTGTCGCGGTGGATCTTCTCCATTGTGCGGGCGAGAGCGGTTGCGACAGGCGCGACCTCCGCAACCGAACCGACCGCCGTCAGCCGGGCAGCAAGACGCGCGCGCTCAAGATGGCGAGCCACCTGGTCACGCATGATGTCGGCTTGTTCACGTACCTTCTGAGCGAACGGTTCGTTGCCGCGCGCCGTGGCCTCATTCACCATTACCGAAAGCGGAGTCTTGAGTGCGTGCGCAAGATTGCCGACATGCGTTCGCGCCCGCTCCACAATTTCCTTGTTTGCTTCGATCAGGGCGTTGGTTTCCCGCGCCAGTGGCGCGATCTCCTCCGGAAATTGTCCCGTCAGGCGTTCGGCACTGCCCGAGCGGATGGCGGCCAATCCGTCAGTAATGCGTTTGAGGGGCGCCAGGCCGAAGCGAACCTGAAACGTTGTCGTCAGCAACAACACTGCAGCGAGTATCGAGAACGTAACGATAAGCGCCTGGTCGAACGAGCGCGTCTCCTCGGAGATTTCGGCGGCGTCGCCTGCAACAGCAACGAGATAATGGCCCTCGTCGCCGAGATCGATATTGCGTTCAACAAGCCGGAGCCGCTGGTCCTCCGGCCCGGAAACGTACCCTTCCCGAGAGCCGTCGGGACCGGCGGCGATGCCGTAATCTTGTAGGTGCGGCAGGCCGCCATCCCAGAGCGAACGAGAGGCGCGCACTTCGGATTTTCCCGGATCCGTTCGCGTGACCTGCCAGTACCAGCCGGAGAGCGGCAGCTCAAAGAGCGGCTCGCCCAGTGATTGCGGAAACTTTTCGCCGCCTTCTTCCGGTGATGCGACATCGGCCACCAGCGTGCGCAAGTAAACGCCGAGGCGGCGATCAAAGGCGCGTTCGACCGCTTGCCGATACAGCGAGGATAGAACGATGCCGGTAATAAGGAGTATGATCACCGCCCAAGCGGTGGCTGAAAGGAAAAGACGGAGCGCAAGAGAGTTGGCGCGCATCCCGTCAACGTGCATCAGGCGGGGTGAGCAGATATCCCAAACCTCGCACGGTCTGGATGATTTCGACGCCAAGTTTTTTGCGAATACGACCGACAAACACTTCGACCGTATTGGAATCACGATCGAAGTCCTGATCGTATAGATGCTCAACCAGCTCTGTGCGCGACACCACTCGACCACTGTGGTGCATCAAATAGGCGAGCAACCTGTATTCATGGCTCGTGAGTTTGACTGGGTTGCCATTCACCGAGACGCGACCGGTGCGGGTATCAAGGCGCACGGGTCCGCAATTGAACTCGCTCTTGGCATGGCCGGCGGACCGACGCAAAAGCGCCCGTACTCGCGCGAGCACTTCCTCCAGGTGAAACGGTTTGGCGACGTAGTCGTCCGCCCCGGCATCGAAACCTTGGACTTTGTCGCTCCAGCGGTCGCGCGCCGTTAGCATCAGCACGGGCATGGCACGCCCGGTTCGACGCCAGGCTTCGAGAACCGAGATGCCATCCATCTTTGGCAAGCCGATATCGAGAATAACGGCATCGTAGGGTTCGGACTCTCCGAGATAGTGGCCCTCTTCGCCATCGAAAGCGCGGTCGACGACATAACCGGCGTCGGTCAGCGCTGTGGCAAGCTGGCGATTAAGGTCGGGGTCGTCCTCGATCACGAGGAGGCGCAAGGCATTTTTCTCCACTCAAGGGCCGGCATGAAACTCGCCGCTGACAGCGTCAACAGTTGCGTCGACCACTTTGCCACTACGGCCAAGCAGAGTCAGTACATAGACGAGTTTGTCGTCGTCGCGCCTGCATAGGCGCGCTCGAACCACTTCGGAATGTTTGCGGAACTGTCGCAGCGACTTGATGGCCTGGGCCAATGAGATCGCCCGGTTGGCGTCGACCGCGGCGCGTTGTTCCGCCCTGGTGAGGCAGGACTCATGATGGGCAGTATCGGCGGCAAAGGCCGGGAGGCCCATGGCGGCGAGCAACAAACCGGCTGAAAGAGGTCGGGGAACCGGCATGGGAGGGGTGTTAATAGCGCGCCGGTGAACGCAACCTGAACAAGGTTAGACCAGCCATTTCGGCTGGCTATTGAAGCCCTCGAATGACGCAAAAGCATCGACGGGTTCGCGTGGGGAACGCCAGGAATTGATCGGAGCCGCCGCATCTTCGTAGCCAAGGGCCATCCCTGAATAGACCATCAGATCGTCAGGGAGGCGCAGAAAAGCACGCACTGTTCGATGAAATGAGACCCATGCCTGTTGCGGGCAGGTATGCAATCCGAAGCCGCGTGCCAGCAAGGCCACGGTTTGAAGGTAGCCGCCGATATCGGCCCACTGGGCTGGTCCGTGAGCTTTTTCACGGGCGAAGAACAAGGCAACGGGGGCGCCGAAAAACTCGTAGTTGCGAGAATACTGCTTGTAGCGCGCCTTCTTGTCCTCTCGCGCGACATTGATGGACCGATAAAGCAATTCACCAACAGTAAAGCGACGCGCCCGGTAAGGCTCGGTGAGCGGCTCTGGATAGATGGTGTAATCGACGCCCTCCCCTTTCGGTAATTCGGTTGCCATGCGCGGGGCCAGCAGCGCTTTCAATGCCACGATCCGCGGACCGGCAATGGCATAGATGCGCCATGGTTGCATATTGCCAGCCGACGGCGCGCGGGCCGCCCGCTCGATGATCGCGCGGACAATTTTTTCCGGGACGGGCGTCGGCAAAAAAGCGCGACATGAGTATCGTGACGCTACGGCTTCGAGGACGTCCATGGCCAACTCCGTGGAATTCGCCGCAGTGTGAGCAGCGGAGCACAGCGCTGCCAAGGGGGCTTTTTAAGAAATCACGACAGCGGCCAGGGCACATTGTCCGTCGTGGCGATTGCAGAAAATTCGTGACGGAAAGGTCTCGAGAAAAACGCGCTCGCGCATGGCATGACAACTTGAATTCTGTTATGTGCCCGACTCTATATCTTTGTTTACGGAAAGGAATGTCATGTCGCTTAAATTCGGTGCCTGTTCAGCGTTCGCTGCTGGGCTTTTCTGCCTCGCTTTGGTTACAACTCCCGCGCATGCATACGTTGAGGCAGGCACGCTGAACTGCCGGAGCCCGGGCGCGTCAAGCTATATCGTTTTTTCTGCGCGCCTATTCGATTGTGTCTTCGTGCCAGCGAATGGTGCCCGGCCCCAGTACTATCAAGGCGCCGTGCAGCGCTTTGGCGCCCAGATCGGTTTCACCAACGATGTGGCCTTGGGCTGGGCCGTCTTCGCGGCCACGTCCCGGTTGGGCCCAGGTGCGCTGGCCGGCGGATATGTCGGCGCTTCCGGTGGTGTAGCGATCGGCATTGGCGTCGCGGCCAACGGTCTCGTTGGCGGGCTCAATAACTCATTCGCTCTTCAGCCCATCAGCGTAGAAGGCCAGACCGGTCTCAACGTCATTGCCACGGTGACCGGACTTGAGCTGCGCGCGGTCGTGCCAGTCCGCCATCACCGACGGCACCGTCGCTAGTTCGCGGGCAACCCTGCGACATTCGAAGGCAAGATTAAACAGGTCGCCCGGCTCCTATGCCGGGCGGCCTGACCGTCAACTGGCACTTCGAGACGGACTTGCGCGCGCCAGCGCGGCAAGGCCGACGCGCGTATCCAATGAGGGCTTCCACCCAGCATTGACAAGTTTGTTCGGATCAGCAACCAGCGTCCCTCCGACACGCTGCCATTCGTCCGCTCTCCCCATGGCATTTGAGGCAAGAGAAATCAGTATCGGGGGAACAGGCAACAAACCCGGTCTGCGCCCCTCACCCGCGCGCAACGCACTGATGATCTCGCGCAGCGTTAGCGGCGCCGGATCTGCCACAATATATGTTTCACCTTTGGCAGCGGGCGACGCGAGCGCCAAATGGACCGCGTCGATGAGGTTCCGGCGGGCAAGCAATGATCGGCGGTTGCGGCAAAGACCAAGCGGCAACGGCCACGGCATTTGGGCAAGCTGCATCAATCGTGCGAAATTGCCCTTGACCCCCTCCCCGTAGATCAGCACGGGCCGCAGGATCGTGAACGGCAACCCGGTGGCATGTATGGCTTCCTCAGCGGCAAGCTTGGACCGTCCGTAGGCGTCGGTCGGATTTGGCGCGTCGGTTTCGCGCAGAACATCGGCGGAGGTCGGTCCGCTTTGCGCGCGGATCGAAGACATAAAGACCAGATGGCCTATGCCGATCGCTTTCGCCGCTCGCGCCAGCTCAGCGGTCGCCAGGCGGTTGACCCGGTCATAGGTCTGCTCGGCAATCTCCGGCCCGGCATGCGCAATTCCGGCGAGATGAACCACAGTCTCAACGTTTTTCAGCAGCGCTCGCCATTCGACCGGGCGGGTCAAATCGGATACGGCGATGACTTCGACCGCTCGCGGGAATACATCGGCCGGCTGCCGCATTGCCGCGCGCACGGAATGTCCCACGCCGGCGAGCTCTGTGACCAGGGCGCGTCCGACGAAGCCTGAGGCGCCAGTCACAAGGATGCGCGTCACAATCTGCCTCGGGGGTGAGGACACACGCCGTGCAAAAATGTCGCGCTCCCCGGCGCTTGGCAAGCCCCACCGACCCAGCCGATTCTCGCCGGTTGAGCAAGCATCTTCTTCTGGGGAATACCCGAGATGGTACAGGCATCCGGTTCTGAGTTGCGCTAGCCTGGAAGCGGCAGACCTATGGTGTTTAGGTCGGGGGAGCGGGGCATGAAGGCACTTCTTCAGAGTGCAGTGGTGGTGGCTGGTCTTGTCACAACAGCGGCGGCTCAACAGGCTAGCGGACCAGTCGCGATAACGAACACCGTGAACGGGATTCCAGTCACAGTGAGCGCCACGACGTGGGTCACGACCAATCCTGTCGGCAACGAGGTCCAGATTCACGCAAGGATCTTCGCCGATCTGATCGATCTTCAGAAAAAGTTCGCGAGCGTTGTGGGCTCGTTCAAGCTTCCCACGAACAAATGCGGCAACCGCAATGCCGGCAACCAGAATCCGGTTGTCTCTTTCAAAGGCGGCTCGCTTTGGCCGGTCGACGACCGCCTCGTCATGTCCGTCCGCGGCGATGTTGACACCTGGTCATGCATTGCCGGACCGCAAAAATCCGCGATCGAATGGAAGAAGAAAAAGATTTTGTTTTTGAAGGTTAACCTCCCCGAGCGCCACACCTGGCGACCGATGAAAGAGCGAAGGGATGGTGCCCAATCCTTTACCGGAAGTCTGCCGATCCAGCTCGTGAAAAAGGATGACGCAAGCGTCTCACTGAAAATTGCGGAGTCGGACGTCAAGCTGGAAGGACAAGAAGGATCGCCGATCAATACGCTT
>Ga0066388_100003289_pt1 | contig 10398 bp, 11 predicted proteins | sample PanSoiMetaGPlot6_FD_64539 | JGI IMG/M metagenome (GOLD analysis project Ga0066388, IMG submission 64539) | Tropical forest soil microbial communities from Panama analyzed to predict greenhouse gas emissions - Panama Soil - Plot 6 (Hybrid Assembly) | ecosystem: Environmental > Terrestrial >... | reverse complement strand
CGGTCACCGGCGACCCGAGCTTCGAGCTGCGTGCCCGCTTCGGCACCCTGCAGTGCCGCTTCGAGCTGCTGAAGACCGACACGGATCCGCCGGCGCGCAAGGCGCGGCTCGAGGCCATCGGCCACGACCTCGATGCCCTGTGGGCTCAGGATCGCGAGTTCAAAGCCAAGCAGAAGGGCGGCGACGTCGGGCTGCAGGAGCTCGAGGCGAAGGCCACACTGCTGCAGGCGGTGTATCTCTCCCTGCAGGGCGACGGTGGCGACGCGCGCGTCGCGGACTCGCTGGCCGACTTCGGCTCGCGCTTCCCGCAGCAGACCGATCTGCTGCCGCAAGCGGTCCGCCTCCGCCTCAACGCGCTGCTGCAGCTCGACCGGTTCGCGGACGCGGAGCAGGCAGTGAAGCAGAACGCCGGCCCGCTGGCCAAAGAGAACCGCGCCGACGCGCTCGAAGCGCTCGCGGCGAACTACGCCAAGGCCGGCACCCGGCGCAAAGCGCAGGGCGATACCGCGGGCGCGGCGGCCGCGTCACGTGTCGCGCTGGCGCTCTACGGCGTGCTCGATGGCGCCGGCGGCGCGTCGGACTCGAAGAAGAAGCTGGCCGTGGCGCGCCTGCACGAGTCGACTGCGAACTGGGAAGCAGCGGCGGCGACTTACAGCGAGGTGTTGCAGAGCGATGGCAATTCGGTCGTGGCGCTGCGCGGATTGGCACACGCGGACGAGGAGCGCGGCAAGCTCACCGATGCGCTGGCGCAATGGGTGACGTTCACCGAGAAGGCGCGGCCCGGCGATCCCGCGTGGTACGAAGGCCAGTACCAGCAGGCGCGCCTGCTGCTCGCCACCGGCGACAAGCCGCGCTCATGCGATCTGTTGACCAAGCTGCGCCCGTCGATGGCTGGCGTCAGCAACGCCGAGCTGCGCAATCAGCTGAACGCCCTCTACAAAGACGCGTGCGGCTGACCGCGCGTCGCGCATTTCGTAACGTCCGGCCAATTGCCCGCGCGTACGTGGCGGCCGGCGTCCCTGCCGGCCGGCGGCCCAGCGGGCCGCTGCTTTGGCCCGCGCGTGACCGCGCTTTTGCCCGAGCGTCCGAACCTCTTACTCGAACGGCGCGTACATCGAAGCGCGCTCGCGTTCTCACGCACCTCGTTGGAGGGCGCCGCTCCGCGGCGCCGTAGCCGCGCGGCGCGCGGCCCTCCATTTGGCGCCTTGTCCTGCTCACCCCGCACGCTGGAGCTCTACGCGCACCTGCTGCTCGCGACCGCCGCGCGTGATCGTCACGCGTACCGTGTCGCCCGCTTCGCGCTGCTCGAGCAGCAGCAGGAGGTCGCCGCCGTTGCGCACCGGCTCGCCATCGATCCCCGTGATGATGTCGCCGAGCACGATGCGCCCGCGCTCGTCGCGCACGGTGGGACGCAAACCGGCGCGCTCGGCGCCGCTGCCCGGGATGACCTCGAGAATCAGCGCGCCGGTGACGCCGAGCTGGCGAGCCGCCTGTGCGCTGGCGGTCTGCACGCCGAGCGTCGGCCGCATGACCCGTCCGTGCTGGATGAGATCGGGGATCACCCACTGGACGGTATCGACCGGAATGGCGAAGCCGATGCCGGCATAGGCGCCGGAGGGGCTGAAGATCGCGGTGTTGACTCCGATCAGCCGGCCGCTGCTGTCGAGCAGCGGGCCGCCGGAGTTGCCCGGGTTGATAGCCGCGTCGGTCTGAATCACGTCGCGAATCGGGACGTGCGCCGCCGATTCGATCTCGCGCCCGAGCGCGCTGATGACCCCCGTGGTCAGCGTATGATCGAAGCCGAACGGGTTGCCGATGGCGAATACCTGCTGGCCGACGAGCAGATCGCTCGCCGTTCCCAACGGGATCGCGTGCAGCCGCTCGGCGGGGGCGGCGATCTTCAAGACCGCGAGGTCTTTTTCCGGCGCCGTGCCGACCAACTCCGCATCCCAGGTCGACTGGTCGGTCAGCGTGACGCGCGCCGCATTGCCGCCTTCGATGACGTGGAAGTTGGTGACCACGTGGCCATTGTCGTCCCAGATGAACCCGGAACCGCTGCCACGCGGGATCTGGGTGAGATCGAAACGGAACGGGCTGCGGCGGACGGCCAGCGAGGTGATGAACACCACCGACGGTGAGGCGTGCTGGAAGAGCTCGACGGTCGAGCGCTCGGCATCGGTGATCTGCCCGGGGCTCACCGGCCGCTGACCGCTGCGCGTCGCCGCCGTCGGGCCGGCGGTCAGAGCGCTCCACCAACCGCCGGCGACGAAGCCGGCGGCGAGCAGCGCCGCGGCAATGAGGAGTGGGGACCTGCGCATGGGAATGCTCTCCTGCGTCGATGGAGACCGCTGATGCGGGACCGCCTTCGTCGGTCCAACCACCGATTATCCGTATGCTCGCGGGTGAGGCAAAAGTCGCGCTCCGGGCTGGTTGACATCGAAGGGCTTGAACTTAGTTTGCGGGTGCAATCAGCGGGTTTGAAATTTCAAGGAGGTGACCAATGACACTCATGTCATATCCGGTCGGAGGGTTGCTGCGGTTGCAGGAGGAACTGGACCGCTTTTTCGGGAAGCCGCCGTTCGATCTCGGCCTGGCGGGCCCAAACGTGTTTCCCAACCTGAACGTCTTCACTGATCAGGATGGACTGGTCGTGCAGGCGGAAGTGCCGGGCATCAAACCGGAAGAGCTGCACGTGCACGTTGAAAATGGGCGTTTGACGATCAGCGGGGAACGAAAGGCTGCGCATGCGGACACCAGCTTCCACCGCCGTGAGCGTCGCTACGGAAGGTTTTCCCGCACCATCCAGCTCCCGCGCGATCTCGACACCGAGAAGGTGCAGGCGGATCTGCGCAACGGCTTGCTGACCATCCGCTTCCCGAAGCACGCCGCAGCCAAGCCGCGCCAGATCGAAGTGAAGGCGGCGTAACTGCCGTCGCGAAGGAGGTTTGGAACCCCATGAACACGCAAGAGTTGACCCCGAAAGAGAAGCAGGAGGTACAGGGGACCGAGCAGGTCCAGCCCGGCCGCTTCTTCGTCCCCGAGGTCGACATCGCCGAGGATGCTGATGGGCTCTGGTTGTGGGCGGATATGCCCGGCGTCGATCCGGACAAGGTTTCGGTCGAACTGGAAGACGGCGTCCTGACCATCGACGGTGACGTATCGTTGAAACCCTACGAGGGCCTGACCCCGGTCTACAGCGAGTATCGAGTCGGCAACTTCCTGCGCCGCTTCAACCTGCCCCAGCACACATACGATCCGGATCGTATCACCGCCAAGCTCGTGGACGGCGTGCTGGAGATTCGCATCCCCAAGGCCGAAAAGGCCAAGCCGCGCCGCGTTGCCGTCAGCGCCGCGTAAATTTCGAACACAAAGACACCAAGACACAAAGGCGTCGAGCCTTCTTGGTGTCGTGGTGGTGAACTACCCGATGAGCTCCGCCGCTTCGGCCTTTCGATCGCGTCGCGACACGCCGGCGCTACCGGCGACGTAGTAGCGCCAGGGCAGATCCATTGCGACCCGGATGCCGACCCGGGTCGTCTGGATCACCGATTCACCCGCGCGGAGCCGGCCACGGCTGACCCACAATGGACCGCCCTTGGTCAGGTCGAGGCCGTTGTGACGGCGATCGAGGCCGAGCGCGCGACAGAGGCGAGCGGGACCGTTTGCGTTGGCAATGCCGTCGAGCCCGCGCACGAGCACTGCGCCCGGTACGCCGTCCGCCTCGGTCACGATGTTGAAGCAGAAGTGCATGCCATAGGTGAAGTAGACATACGCGTGGCCGGCGGCGCCGAACATGACGGCGTTGCGCGGGGTCGGGCGCCGGTCGCGCGAATGCGAGGCGGGATCGTCGGTGTAGGCCTCGACTTCGACGATGCGACCGCCGACCACCCGCCCGCCGGTGCGATGCCAGAGGTGACAACCGAGCAGGGCCCGCGCCACCACGAGCGTCGGTCGGGCGAAGAAGCGACGCGGCCGCGGCGGCGCATGGTCAGCCGCAGCCGGACGGAGTGCGGTCGACGTCACTCGCCGAGGACCTTGACCACGACCCGCTTTCGCCGCTGGCCGTCGAACTCGGCGTAGAAGACCTGCTCCCAGGGTCCGAGGTCGAGCCGGCCCTCGGTGACCGGCAGGATCACCTGATGGTGCACGAGCGTCCGCTTCAGATGCGCGTCGGCGTTGTCCTCGCCGGTGCGGTGGTGACGGTAGTCGGGACGCGCCGGTGCGAGCTGCTCGAGCCACTCGGCCAGATCGGCCTTCAGGCCTTCTTCCTCGTCGTTGACCCAGATGGCGGCGGTGATGTGCATGGCGCTGACCAGACACATGCCCTCGGTGATGCCGGAGCGCTGCACGATCTCCGCGATCCGCTCCGTGACGTTGACGAGCTCGTGACGCTTGCGGGTGTTGAAGGTCAAATACTCGGTGTGCGCGCTCATGACGACGAGGGGATCCGAAAACGTTGCTCGAGGGCGTAGTGCCGGTCGAGATCGATCAGCGCATTGAACTCATCGAAGGGCAGTAGCTGCCCGAGCCGGTCGCGCAGCGTGCCGCTGCGGCGCAACTCGTCGTACACCTCGCGCACCGCGCGTGCCGCCGCGAGGAGCGCGGCGAGCGGCGTGACGATGAGGTCGAACCCGAGCGCATGGAGCTCCGCCGGCGCGAGCAGCGGCGTGCGGCCGCCCTCGACCATGTTGGCCACTTTCGGGCCCGGAATCGCACGCGCGATGCGCTCCAGCTCGGCGACCGACTCGGGCGCTTCGATGAAGACGGCGTCGGCGCCGAGATCGCGCGCCGCCTGCCCGCGCGCGATCGCTTCGTCGAGCCCCAGCGCGGCGCGCGCGTCGGTGCGGGCGACCAGAAAGAGGTCGCGCCCCGGCCGCTCCGAGAGCACCGCACGCAGCTTGCCGAGCCACTCCGCCCGATCGACGACCTGCTTGCCGCGCATGTGGCCGCAGCGCTTCGGCCACACCTGATCCTCGAGGAACAACCCGGCCGCACCCGCCGCCTGATAGAGCTCGACCGTGCGCAGCACGTTGAGCGCGTTGCCGTAGCCGGTATCCGCATCGACTAGCACCGGACGCGTCGTCAAGCGGCAGATGCGGCGTGCGGCGTCGGCCATCTCGGTTTGCGTCAAGTAACCGAAGTCGGGCTCGCCGAGCAGCGTCGCCGCGACACTGAAGCCGCCGATGAACAGGACTTCGAAGCCCGCCGCATCCGCCAGCCGCGTGGTGACGCCGTCGTACACCCCGCCGAGGACGAGGGGACGTTCCTGTTCGAGAAGCTCGCGGATGCGTTGCGCACTGGTAGCCATCTCGTCTTGGTTACCACCTTCGGTTGCGCGCGTGTAGGGAAGGAGTCGTTGTCCGTTATCCGTTGCCCGTTTTCCGTTAAGCCCTATCCGCAACGGACAACGGACAACGCGCAACGGACAACGATCGTCACGCCGGGAAACGCTCCCGCAGCCAATCGACCAGCCTGGCCAGGGCGATCGGCGCGCCGGTGCGCTCCTGCGTGCCGACGCCGAATCCGTAGTGGTCGCCCGGCGCGCGGTCGATCTGCTTGTCGCTGGCACCCAGGGCCGCATAGGCGGCCTGTGCATCGCCGGGGAAGATGGCGTTGTCGCCGCGATAGCTCAGCACCAGCGAGGGAACGGTGACGCGCGGCGCGTTGCTCTCAACCGCGGCGTTCGACGATAACCCCGACCACGTGCTCAGCCAGGCGCGCGGGGTGGTGACGCGCGCGAAGCCGAACTCCATGTAGTTGGTGAGATCGGGTCGATAGGAAAACAGCGACCCGGCGTCGCGTTCGGACGGATCGAGCGACAGATCGAAGGCGCGGAGATCGGCTTCGGTGCGGAACACGACCATGTGCGGGTGGGCGACGGAGCGACGCAGCGCGCGCGTGCGCTCGGTCCAGGGACGGCTGCCGAAGTCGGGCGCGCGCAGCTCACCGCGCGCGCTGTTGCGCTCGGTGAGGTGTTGCCGGGCGATGGCATCGATCCGGCCGACGCGGTCACGCTGCGCCTGGCGGTAGCGCTGCACGAACTCGGGACTGTACGTGCTCGACTGCGGCGGGTCGCGATAGCCGTTGTCGGGGTTGAAGGGATCGAGCGAGGGATCGCAGGAGACGGGATCGTTCTCGTCGGTGACCGACGGATCGAGCATGTGCATGAGGATGCGTCCCTCGCCGAGGTGGGCGGCGAGCATGACGAAGCCGTCGACCGCCGGGAGCTCGACGGCATTCAGGTCGATCGGATCGCCGGCCGGCGTCTCGCGCAGCCGATCGGGCGGCGGCGTCGACGCCTGGGCGATGTAGAAGCAATAGAGCGAGCCGCCGCCGCTGTTGCCGATCAGCACCACGCGCTCGAAGCCGCGCGAGCGCAGCATGCGGACCCCGGCGGCGACGTCGAGCAACAGCGTTTCGTGCACGCACAACGCATCGTTGTTGAGCCAGCGACTGTTCTGTCCGAATACGGCGTAGCCGGCGGCGACCAGCGCCGGCGTCGCATAGTGCCGGCTCATGTCGGCCTGCGGATGCATGAAGCAGACGACCGTACGCGGCTGGCCGCTGGCGTACAGGATGGCCGTGCTGATGCCGCCGTCGGCCGCGAGCAGGGACACCGGCTCGCGGCGGACGCTCGGGTCGAGCGTGGCGTACGACACGCAGGCGTACGGGTTGTCGTAGCGGCTCAGGCGCATGGTCAGGATCGCTTCGCGCGGCGCGCTCGCGGGGTGCGCCTGCGCACGCCGGGCCGCGCCGTGAGCGCGTCGAGCACCGCGGCGCACAGCAGCGGGAACATGATCTCGTGGTGGCCGGTGAGTTGATAGCCCTTGCCGTCACCCTGGGTCGGCCGCTGCACCACATTCACCGCCGGCCGGTAGTGGCGCATGAAGTCCATGTCCAACGTCACCAGCTCCCCGACCTGATTGCCGACGTTGCGCGCCAGATTGAGCGCCTTCAGAAAGACTTCCGGAATGATCACGGCCGAGCCGAGGTTGATGAACACGCCGCGGTGCAGCTGCTGGGCGACGCTCGCCAGGCGGCGGAAGTCGGCCAGGCTGGCGGCGCCGATCGCCGCGCCGTCGGCGGACGGGTGCATGTGGATGATGTCGGTGCCGACGGCGACGTGCACGGTGACGGGGATGCCGAGCCGGACGCCGGCGGCGAGAATGCTGAGATCCCGATGCGGCAGTGCGGCGTCGATGATCGCTTGCCCGACCGCCGCGCCGAGGCCGACGTCGGCGCCCTGCGTCGCGGCGTGGTTGAGAAACCTGCCCGTCTCCTCGGCCATGCCGAACTCGCCGGTGGTCAACGCGGCGGCAACATCCTCCGACGTGGCGCCGTGATAGGCGAGCTCGAAATCGTGGATGATGCAGGCGCCGTTCATCGCCACGGCGGAGACGATGCCGCGCTCCATCAGGTCGATGATCAGCGGGCTCAGTCCAACCTTGATTGGATGCGCACCCATGCCGAGCGCGATGCGGCAACCCTCGCGATGACGGGCGGCGATCGCCTGCGCGACCGCGCGCAGATCGCGGGCGCCGAGAATGTCCGGCAAGGTACGCAGGAAGCGGCTGAGCGTCATCGACGGCCGCGGTGGTGCGCCGAGTGCCACCGCCGCGACTTTGCTCTGCCGTCCGGCGAGCGGGTACGTGCGGACCTTTCCGAGATCGAGCGGCGGCGCGGCGCGCGCTGCCCCGCGGCGCGTCACGGCCGCCTCCGGCGCTTCGCAGCGGCCCGCGAGGCGGTGGCCGGCCGGCGGGCGCGGCGCGGCGCGCCGGCAGGCGGACCGTCGTTCGCCGCGCCGGCTTCATGCCGCTCCGCCAGGCGCAGCTCCGCAAGCTCGCACAGCACGTGACCGATCACGATGTGCGTCTCCTGGATGCGCGCGGTTTCGCGCGTCGCATCGACACAGAGCAGGTGATCGACCCGTTCGGCGAGCTTGCCGCCGCTGCCGCCGGTGAGGCCGACGGTGATCACGCCGCGCCGCCGGCATTCGTCGACGGCGCGCAGCACGTTCGTCGCGTTGCCGCTGGTCGAGAGGGCGAACGCGACGTCGCCGCGCCGTGCCAGCGCCTGGATCTGCTTGGCGAAGACCGCGTCGTAGCCGAAGTCGTTGGCGATGCTGGTGAGAGCGGAGGTGTCCGTGGTCAGCGCCAACGCGGGCAGCGGCGCGCGCGCGAGTCGATAGCGATTGACGAACTCGGCGGCGAGGTGCTGGGCGTCGGCCGCGCTGCCGCCGTTGCCGAAGAAGAACAGCGTCCGCCCGGCAGCCAGCGCGTCGACGGTGAGCTCGATGACGCGCTGCAACGCCTCTGCATGCTGGGTTACGAAGCGCTGCTGCGCGGCGGCGGTGGCGGCAAAGATGCGATGAATGGCGTCCTGCCCCATCGCGCGCATATACCCGACGCCGGGGGCGGGGCGCCACTGATGCAGCCCCCTTTCGCGATTGGGGAGCACGACTCGCGGAAGCACCCTGCGTCGATGGCTGTCGTGGTCGCGGTCGACCGAAGGATCGATGTGGATCAATCTCAATCGGGCACGGGCACAGGCACGGGCTCGGGCACGGGTCGAGCCTGATCAATTTCAGCCGCCACCCCGACTGAGGTGACCTCTCGGCCTCATGACTCGGCTGCGGGGCGGATGAAACGGATCCGATTCCACCCGTGCCCGTGCCCGAATAGATTGGCGCCCGCCGCGTCCGTGAATAGTTCGCCGTTGACGCCGACGGCGTCTAGGCGACTGCGGCGCGGGGCCAAAAAAAACGGCGCGGGATATCTCCCGCGCCGCTTTGTAACGCGTCGTCTGCGGTGTCGTCAGGACGGGCGCTTGAAGAGGGTCTGCATCTTCATCGCCAGACCCATGTCGCCCGCGATCTTCAGCTTGCCGCTCATGAAGGCCATCTGGCCATTGAGCTTGCCCATGATCAGGTCGACGTAATCCGAGGCGGCCAGCGTCATGGTCATGTTGGGCGAGGCGTGCGTGCCTTCGGTGACCTTCGCCGTGCCGTCCTTGATCTCGACGTAGTAATTGCCGCCGCCCTCACCGCTCAGGTTGAACTGGATCACGGAGTTCATTCCCTTCGCCGCGTCCGGATTGATCTGGCTCGGCATCTGGGAAAAGATCTCCTTGATCGCCTCTGCTGTACCTGCCATCGATTGTTCCTCCTTTCAAAGTTCCGGGCGTTGGCAGTTGCCCGTCAATTGCCCCGGATGTGGGTGAACTTCCGCGACCGCCACCGCTCCAGCACCGCCCGCCCTTCTATGTGAGCGGAGGGACGGTTGTCAAACGTTTGAACGAATCTTCAGCCGCGTCGCGGATGCAGCGTAACCGCGAGTTCGGACGGCAGGTTCAGCGTGCCGCCGATGTTGGAATACGGGTAGTGGCGCGCGCAGACGTGCGCATGCAGGGGAAGCCCCGGTGCGTCGTGAATTTCATAGTCCAGTGGTAACGGTCCGAGCAGGGCGAGGGCTTCGTGCAGAAGCGCGGTGAAGGTATCGACGGTCGTTTCGGGCACATCCGTCAATCGGCCATCCACCTGCGGACAGACGATCTCGTAGCTGCGTGGAAACACGCCGAACGGGCAGAAGTACAGATAGCAGCCGTCGCGCTGGGCGATGAGGAAGCCCTCGTGGGCGACAAAGGCGAGGATCTCGCGCCAGAGATCGGGCTCTTCCGCGAGCCGCCGCTGCTCCTGTTCGAGCGGCGGAAAAAGTCGGTCGCCGCCGATGACCTGATTGTGCAGGTGCGGCTGCGACGCGCCGGATTCGCGACCCTGATTCTTGCGGATCAGCACCGCTTGGACGGCCGGGTTCGAGTACGCGATACGCGCCACGTCGATGTCGGCGCGCAGGATGGCGCGAAACTGCGCCGGCGGAAGCAGCGCCGTATACAGCAACTCGTCGTGATGGCGGGCACCGTCGGCGAAGTGGCGCGGATCTTCGACCACGACGTACGACTCATTGCGCCCCCCAGTGCACGATTCGGGAATGCGCGGGAAGAGGTTGGTAAAGGCGCGGATCAGCCACGGTGACTTGGTGGGAGCGCTGCCCGGCACGGCGCTCGGCTCCACGCGCAGCACCTCGGCGGTCGTCTGGTCCTCGTTGCCGGGGCAGAACGGGCAATCGCGCTGCGCCGCGTCGAGCTCGGCCAGGCGCGCGGCTTCGGCGGCTTCCCAGTCCGGCGGCTGCGATGCCGGCGCCACCGCGCGGCGCTGAAACCCGCTCTGCTTGCGGTGGATCTCCGTGAAGTAGGTGATCGCTCCGGTGAAGGGGTTGCGGACCCAGACCAGCCGCCCACCTTCCTTGCGATACTCGAGCGCCATTCGCCAGCCTGCCTACTACAGGCCGGCGCGCCTGTCCCGCAACTGACGAAAACCACACGTAGGCGATGACTTGGGCC
>Ga0066388_100003288_pt1 | contig 10400 bp, 12 predicted proteins | sample PanSoiMetaGPlot6_FD_64539 | JGI IMG/M metagenome (GOLD analysis project Ga0066388, IMG submission 64539) | Tropical forest soil microbial communities from Panama analyzed to predict greenhouse gas emissions - Panama Soil - Plot 6 (Hybrid Assembly) | ecosystem: Environmental > Terrestrial >... | reverse complement strand
GCGCGCGCGAGCGCGCCCTGCCCCAGGCTTGCGACGACCCCTATCAAGCATCTCGCCACCAGCGATGCCCGTCGCATGCAAGATCCGCCCTTACAAGGGCCGCGTCCTTTCGGCCGGCGAAGGTTGCGGCCTGGATGTGGGACCGGCGTCGGCTGTCGCCCGCCGGCCCGACACCACATGCACAAGGAACAAAACCGGCAGCGCCAGACCGAGCCCGTAGTGCAGCCGGCTGATCCACGGCCGCAGCATATCGGACCCGGAATAATATAGGCCGAACGCGGTGACGATCAGCACGAGGTTGAACGTCGCCATCACCGTGCCGGTGATCCGGTTCTTGCGCGCGCGCCACGCGCGCCGCAGGTGCAGCGGAACGAGCGCGCCGAGCAGCATCAGCGTCACCAGGGCGGCGCCGCCATGCACCATCAACAAATTCGCCGCCGTTTGTTGCCAAAACTCCTGGCTCTCCTTGAGCGCATCCGCCACCAGCCAGACGGCGCCGGTCACAAACAGCACGCCGAACGCCGCGTAGATCGCCCAGCGAAACTGCGGATCAATGCGCAAGATTAGATCCCGCGTCCTGCCAGTCGGCCGTGGCGCAGAGCTCGCCGCCGCGCGCGACGATGAGCGCGCTCGCTCCGTAGTGGTCGAGGATAGGTCCGGCGTCTTCCCGGGCGATCATCACGACCTTGGTCAGCGCGTCGGCGATCATGCAGGACGGCGCGCGCACGCTGGCACCGAGAACCACGCGCACCGGCTCGCAGCTGCGCGGATCGATCACGGCGCAGTCCTCGACTTCGCGGCCGCGCAACGGATCGAAGCGCCCGGCCGTGGAGGCGAGCGCCTGGTTGCGCACCTCAACGCGGGTCAGGAGCAAGGCCGGGTCGCCCGGATCGCGAATGTCGATTGCGTGCGCATGCGGCCCGAACCCATAAAGATCGCCGCCCGCATTGACGAGACCGGCCGCAACCCCGTGCTCGCGCAGCACGCCGACCGCGCGGTCGACCGCAAATCCCTTGGCAATGCCGCCAAGATCGATGCGCACGCCCGGGCGGCGGAACCGCACGCGCCGATCAGGCAAGAGCTCGACCGCATCCTGAAGCGGTTGAGCTTTTTCGGGAGAACCGGGCAGCAATCCGAGCGACTGCAGCACCGGCGCCACCGTGATGTTGAACGATCCGTTGGAACGGCGATTGAGCTCGGCCGCCGCCGCCAGAACGTCGAACGTTAAGGCGTCGACCGCGACGGCGCCGGCGCCGGCGTCGCGATTGAGCCGGCTCACATCGCTTTGCGGATCGTGGAAGCTCATCAGCGCGTGGACGCGCTCGACCGCGTCGAACGCCGCGTCGACGGCGGCGTCCGCCCGCACGCAGGGCGCGACCGCAACCTCGGCAAAAGTTCCAAGCAGCGGCCGCGCGCGCCGCACCGGAGCGCCGCGCAAAACGGATGCCGGTGCGCTAGCGCCCACGGCCGCCATAGGCCAACAAGATCCGCTTGACGCCCTGGGCGATGTGCTCCGAGGAGAGCGTGGCGCCCGAGATGTTGCGGATGTCCTGACCGACCGCCAGCGCGCTGCCCGCGGTCTTGCCGACGAACTGCGCGAGCCAGCTCGGACTGCGAACCTCGCCGCCATACGACTCGCGATATTCCAGGATATCGACCCGGCGGACACGGCCGCTGGGATCGACGGACACCGCGTAGTCGATGTAGAGGTGCTTTCCGATCACGCGATCGAAGACGAAATAGCCGAGCAGGCGCCCGCCCGATTCAGCTTTCCACACCCGCCCGCCCTGCACTTCCGCAAACGTCGCCCCCGGGAACGCCTGCCGCTGCGCTTGTGCGATGCTGAGATACTGCACGGCGTGCGCGGGCGCGCTGATCGAAATGGCGAGCGCTGCCGGCGCGCTCCAGCGGATCCATCGCGTCATCGTCACCTGCGTGTTGCTCGAGCACGCCCCGCAAAACCAGCCTTGTCTTGCGGGAGATGCTCTAGAAGAAGAAGCCGACGCCACCGAGCACGGAGTCCGCGCCGGGTGCCACCGGGTCGTTGGTCTTGATCCTTTGATAGCTCGCCTTGAGCACAACCTGCGGGGTCGGGAAGATCGCGAATCCCGCGGTGTAAAAGCGCTGCTCGCCAAAACCCGTCGGAGAGTTCAGGTCGGTACCGGCGAATCCCGACATCTGCAGGTTTTGATAGGTGTAGCGGAAGAACGGCACCGCTTCCCAACTGCTCCCGATGAAGGTGCCGAGCGGAAAGTGGTAGGCGACTTCACCCGACGTGCCCCACATGGTCTTGCCGACGTTGTTGAAGGGATCGCTGTCGTTGTTGGCGCGCAGATTGGCGGGGTTGCCGAACGTGACGCGAACGACTTCTCCGCGCAACTCCCATCCGGTATCGGGGATACGGTAACGAAACTCGGTGTCGAACATCGCTAGGCTCGACTGGCCGAGGGGATTTCCAAACACTTGGTCATAGGCTCCGCGCGGCGTGGTGTTGGGCGTGTAGTAGGCGCTGACACTGCCGGCGAACCCGGGCATGAACGGCGGAGAGAAGTCGAGCTTGCCGGCGATCGCAACCGCATTGTTGAGCTGGCGGAAGTCGCCGATCGGCGCCTGCGCGAATGCGAGCGCGTCAGTGCCGCTGATGCCCGGGGCGTAACCGGCCGGAAACGGCGGAACCGTGTTGGCATCGGTACGCACGTCGAAATTGTCGCCGAAATCCTCGAGGCTCATGCTGGCCTGCACCTGATAGCTCAGGCCGTCGGCGATGGTGCCGTAAAAGCTCGACGCGCCCGCTTTCCAGGTCGACGGGATGAGGCCGAGGTAGAGCTCCGGACGACGAACGCTGTAGAACTGCGTCGGCTCGTGGTGCTGATTGATGTAGCCGATCGGGATGAGATCGACGCCGGGCGCGCGCCAGTTGAATTGGTCGACCATCTTGAAGTCGATCCAGACCTGCTCGATCTCGGCGGTGCCGTGCAGCTTGTCGTCCGCATCGAACGCGCTGCCGCCATGTTCGAACTCGATCTCGGCGTTGAAGATGATGTTGGGCGTGATCGCGTAGGTCGGGAGCAGCACGACGCGTCTTGCGTCAAATCCGGCCTGCCATTGGCCTCCCGCGGCGGGATTTTGCTGGGCGCCGAAATGAATTTCCCCGTAGGCGCCGATGCTCAACCCCGGCACCGGAGAGTCGGCAACGCCGAGCAGCGGCTTGTCGCTGCTCACGCCAGGTTGCCCGCCGGGTAGCGGCGGCAGGTGCCACAGCGCGGTTTGCGCGGTCGGCGTCGGTCCCTCTGGACGCGGCGGCGTCTGCGGATTGGCAGCGGCCTGTGTGGCCGCGTCCGCCGGCGCCGGTGCACCGCCGGCGGCGGTTGCCGGGGCCGACGCACCCGCAGGCGCCGTACCGGCCGACGGCAATGGCCCCAACTTGAACGGCGACGCAGCTGACTTTCCGGCCGGCGGCGCGCCCGCGGGCGCCGCGGCGGATGGCGTGCCCTGCTGTTTTTGTTTGAGCTGCGCCTCCAGCATCTGGATACGCTGCTCCATCATCTGCATGCGCCTGAGCATCTGCTCGGTCGCAGACGACGCCTGCTCCGCCGGGCGCTCGGTCGTGGTCAGCGGTTTCGACGGATCGTCGATCGCGTGCGCGGCGCCCGCGCTCACACCGAGAATCGTGGTGCCAAGCAGCAGCCTCGCCAATGCAGGTCGCGACGCGCGGCGCCGGGCGCGCGCGTTTACGTTCAGCAGTCCGGACATGACTTCCCCCACCCCATTCCCGGATCATGCGATCCCCACCGATCGCCGAAACCCGCGTGCAGGTGTAATCGATTTGCAGGCCGAAACAGACTCAAATCTCGTCTAATAGATTGGAATATCTTGAAAATCACTGATTTTAATTGGAGTAATTCAAAACTCGAATTTTTAATTGGAGTAATTCCAAATCGGTTTGATGAGCGACATCAACAACCCGAGTGTATCGGTCAGGCGAACTCCATGATCACCGCATCGACCGCAAGGCTGTCGCCCGGCTTGGCGAAAATCTTCTTCACCACCCCGTCGCGCTCGGCGCGCAGCACGTTCTCCATCTTCATGGCTTCGACGACCGCGAGCGTGTCGCCGACTTTGACCTCACTCCCCTCCGTGACCGCGATCGATCGCACGAGGCCGGGCATCGGACACAAAAGTTTCTTGCCCGAATCATTCGGCGGCTTGATCGGCATCAGCCGTGCCGCCGCGGCCTCGCGTTCGGTGTAGACGAAGGCGCTGACTTCGATCCCGCCGTGCGCCAGCACGAACCCATTGAGGATCGGGCGCACCTGCACGGCGACAGGCGTGCCGTGGACCGTTCCGGTCCACACCAGTTCGCCTGGCTTCCAGTCCGAGGTCAGAATCCGCGCCGGGCCTTCGGCGTCGCCTTCGATGAAGCGCACCGCGATCCCGCCCGTTTCACGCGCGACCGTGAGCGCCATTTCGCCGACACCGAGCCACACTGCGCGCCGGCGCTGCCGGGTTACGATGCGACCGCCCATCTGCCCCGAGATGCGACGCTTGCGTTCGCCGATGACGTGATCGATGGCGGCCGCGACCGCGGCGAGCACGCGCGCCTGCTCGCCTTGCGGCACGATTGGACGAAAGCCCTCCGGGAATTCCTCGGCGATGAACCCGGTCGACAGGCGGCCGGCGCGCCAGCGCGGATTCTGCATGACCGCCGACAGGAACGGAATGTTGTGGCGAATGCCGTCGATGTAGAACGCATCGAGCGCGCGCGCCTGGGCGTCGATCGCCGCTGCACGCGTCGGCGCGTGGGTCACGAGCTTTGCGATCATCGGATCGTAGTAGATCGAGATCTCGCCGCCCTCGTAGACGCCGGTATCGTTGCGGATGGTGACGCCGTTGGTGGTCGCCTCGGCGGGCGGGCGATAGCGCGTGAGCCGGCCGACCGACGGCAGAAACTTGCGATATGGATCTTCCGCATAGACCCGGCTCTCGACCGCCCAGCCGCGAAGCTCAACATCGCTTTGCTTGATGGTCAGCCGCTCGCCCGCGGCGACGCGGATCATCTGCTCGACGAGATCGATCCCGGTGACGAGTTCGGTCACCGGGTGCTCGACCTGTAGCCGCGTATTCATCTCCAAGAAGAAAAAGCTTTTGTCCTGCCCCGCGACGAACTCAACGGTGCCGGCCGAGTCGTAACCGACCGCCTTCGCGAGCGCGACCGCCTGCTCGCCCATGCGCGCGCGCGTCGCCTCGTCGAGCAGCGGCGACGGCGCCTCCTCCAGCACCTTTTGATTGCGGCGCTGGATCGAGCATTCGCGCTCGCCGAGATGGATGACGTTGCCGTGCTTGTCGCCAAGCACCTGGATCTCGACGTGGCGCGGATCGACGATGAATTTCTCGATGAACACCCGGTCGTCGCCGAACGAGGATTTCGCCTCCGAGCGCGCGCGCGCAAAACCCTCGGCGACTTCGCCGGCCGAATGCGCGATGCGCATGCCTTTGCCGCCGCCGCCGGCGGACGCCTTGATCATGACCGGGAAGCCGATCTCTTGCGCGATCCGAACCGCCTGCCGTTCGTCGTCGATCACGCCCAGATAGCCCGGCACGGTCGAGACCTTGGCGTTGGCGGCGGCCTTCTTGCTCTCGATCTTGTCGCCCATGGCGGCGATCGCCTTGGGATTCGGGCCGATAAAGGCAATGGCGGCGCGGGCGAGCGCAATCGGGAATGCCTCGCGCTCGGACAGGAAGCCATAGCCCGGATGCACCGCCTCGGCCCCGGTCGCCCGGCAGGCTTCGACGATCTTGTCGATCTGAAGGTAGCTCTCTGCGGCGGGGGGCGGGCCGATGGGGACGGCTTCATCCGCCATCTCCACGTGCAGGGCGTCCCGGTCGGCGTCGGAATAGACCGCGATGGTCGCAATCCCCATGCGGCGAGCGGTCTTGATGATGCGGCACGCGATCTCGCCGCGGTTGGCGATCAGAATGCGCTTGAACATCCCCACAGCCGATCTACCCGACCGCTTTACGCTTGCGTTGACTTGGGTCCGATGTCAACGCCAGAACCATCCCGTGCGAATAAGGTGCCGGAGATTATTCATCCGCGCGCACCCGCTAAAAGAGAAGATCGCAACACCCTCCCCCGTTCGGGGGATGTTGTTTTTTCGGGCGTTGAATCCGTCCGCCGGCTGGCCAGCTTGTGCGTCTGCGACTATATGGCTGCCACGGACGCAGCGATTTGCGCGATGATGTCCGGACGATCCCCGACCTGAGGAGGTGTGGCAATGGCACTCGCGATCAATGACATGGCCCCGGACTTCGAGGCGGATACCACCGAAGGCAGAATTCATTTTCATCAATGGCTGGGCGATTCCTGGGGGGTTCTGTTCTCGCATCCCAAGGACTTCACCCCGATCTGCACCACCGAACTCGGCTACATGGCGCGCATCAAGCCTGAGTTCGACAAACGCGGCGTGAAGATCCTCGGGATTTCCGTCGATCCGGTCGACAGCCACAGCAAGTGGGCAAACGACATCAAGGAGACCCAGGGTTTTGCTCCGAACTACCCGATGATCGGCGATCCCGATCTGAGCATCGCAAAGGCCTGGGGCATGCTGCCGGCGGCGGCGTCGGGGGATGCCTCCAAGCGCACTGCCGCCGACAATCAGACGGTGCGCAACGTCTTCGTCATCGGGCCCGACAAGAAGATCAAACTGGTTCTGGTCTATCCGATGACCACCGGGCGCAACTTCGACGAGGTGCTCCGCGTCATCGACTCCCTGCAGCTCACCGCCAAACACAAGGTTGCAACCCCGGTCAATTGGAAACAGGGCGAGGACGTGATCATTGCCGGTTCGGTGACGGATGAGGATGCCAAGAAGACCTATCCGCAAGGTTGGAAAGCGCCCAGGCCCTACATACGCATTGTTCCGCAGCCCAAGGCTTAACGCCCCGCGGATGCGCTATGGTGTGGGCGCGGCGAAAACCGCGCCCTTTTTCACGCCGGAGGCGACATGCCAAGCCCGTCCGTCAAGCAACCGCCATTCGCATCCCTGGTGGGCATCAATATCACGCACGCCTCGCCCGAACGGGTCACGGCCGAACTGACGGTGCGCGACGAGCTCACCAACGGCAACGGCATCCTGCACGGCGGCGCCATCATGACGCTCGCCGACAACCTCGGCGGCGCTGCGACCATGGTCAACCTGCAGGCCGGCTTCCTTACCACCACGATTGAGAGCAAGACCAACTTCTTCGCCGCGGTCTCGCTTGGCGACACCGCGCACGCCGAGTGCACGCCGCTCCACCGCGGGCGCACCACGATGGTCTGGCAAACCCGCATCACCCGCGGCGACGGCCGGCTGGCAGCGGTGGTCACGCAAACCCAGCTGGTGATCGAACCAAGGCCGAAGGCGGACTAAACGCGCGCGCGAATGATCTTGATGAGATCTTCGACCACGTATCGACTCTCGATCAGTTGCAAGCCGGCTTCCGGAACATGCTGCTCGGTGCGGCGGTCGAAACTCGCCCCATAGGCCCAGTGCACCCACGGCTCCCAGAGCTTGGTCACGACCTTGCGCAGCGCTCCGTGCGGCCGCGTGTACTCCAACAGGCGAAGTTCCGCCCCCGGTTTCAGGACGCGCGCAAGCTCGCGCAGCGCCGGGACCTGCAAATCCTCCGGCAGCACGCAAAACAGGAACGTCGCAACCGCGGCGTCAAAAAACCGATCCGGAAAGTCGAGGCGCGTGACGTCCATCTGACGCAACTCGACCTCGGCCCGCGCCAACGAACGCCGACGTTGCGCGCGCGCCAGCATGGCTGGACTGAGATCGATCCCGACGACCTTGGCGCCGCGCGGATAGAACGGGAAGTTGCGCCCGGTGCCGACCCCGGCGTCCAGGATGGTGCCGGAGAGCCCTTCGAACATCTGCGGGCGGATTAAACGATAACGCCGATATTCGAACGGCAGATCGAGCAGATCGTAGAGCGAGGCAATCCGCTGGTAGCGGTCAAACAGCGAGGTCATGGGCGATCGTCAGGCGGTTGCGTCGCGGTCGCTTAAGAGAATTTTCCCCATGCCCGCTCGGTCGCCCACCAGATCACCTTGCTGCCGAAAATAATGACGGCGCCGAGCACAACCCACGCGTAGAAGCCGACCGCAACCATGCCCGATCCAAACAAGAGCACCGGGATGGTCATCAACATATAGTGCGGCCCGGTGAACTGACAGTGTGTGCGTCCGCAATGCCGGGCGTTGAGAATGCACGCCGTCCCCATCCAGACGAGTGCGACGATCCAGATGATCATTCGCGCCAGCGGATCAACCGCCAATCCCAGAACGATTGTCGCATGAGGAAGCCCCCAGGCCACAACGCTGGCCCGGACACTCCCCAGCCAATCCTGCGCGACTTGCATGCGGGCGCTGGTCAAGATCGCCTACCCGGCGCAGCAGGACACAGCGTCTGCCTCACCTGAACGCCGTGCCTGGACCGGTGGGCATGGCGAGGAGCCGTACGAGCAGAACACGCAACAGTCACCTGGCTTCGGCCTTAGTCTCGCGCCACAACCCGTGCATTCGTAGAAGAACCAGCAGGCGTCGGTCGGCATCGTTTCCGTCCTCGCGGTACCGCACCTCGGACACGTGATCGTGGATTGACTGATCATCGCTCCTTCTCCGACCTCGGTTGCATGTCATCGCCTCAGCTCTTGGGTGTCGAAGGATAACCCGCGTTCGTGGTTGCGGCCGTCAGCGCTCGCACGTCAGCCCTGGTGTCGTCGTAGGTCACGACGGCGGTCTTGTCCTGGTAGGACACGATCACCTTGCTCACTCCGGGCACCGCCTGCAGGCTGGCTTTGACCGTGAGCGGGCACGCCACGCAGTACATGTTTTTGACTGCAAGGGTGACGGTTTGTTCGTTTGCGGAAGCAGCAAACGAGCCGAGCATCGTTAGCGCGAATACTCCTGGGGCGAGCGACCTCATCATGGGTGTTCTCCAGTCATGCGTCGAACAGGAAGGGTACGATGTAGTCGACGAGAAGCGCGACGACGACAAGCGCGGTTGCCACGCCGAGCGCAATCTTGATGAGCCGCGCCGGCAAAGGGCTGATGCACGCCTTGCCCTCGGTACACGCGGCCTTCGAGGAACGATGGACCAGCCAATAGCCACCGCCGAGACATGCGAGCGTCGCCGCGATGACGTACGGCTGGTACGGCGCAAGCCGCGTCAGGTTGCCGATCCAGGCCCCGCTCACACCAAGCCCGAACAGGATGAGCGGGAGGACGCAGCACGATGAGGCTGCGGCAGCGCCCAAGAGGCTCGCCGCGGCGATCGCACCCGGTCCGCGTCCGGGATCGCTAGCCTTCTTGATCGTCATGCGGGCAGGATGCATCCTGTAGCGACTACAGGTTCAAGGAGATTTCGGCATGCGCCCGGTCACGGTTTCGAGAGCCAAGGAAGTGTCGATCGGGGAACTATCCAGACGCACGGGCGTCAACGTCGAGACCATCCGTTACTACGAGCGCGTGAAGATGCTGCCGGCCCCGCAGCGTACCGAGGGTGGTCACCGCCTTTACGGGCCGAAGGAGACGCGCGCCCTGGCGTTCATCCGGCGCGCCCGCGAGTTGGGGTTTGGCCTCGACGAAATTCGCGCTTTGCTGGGTTTGGCCGAGCCGGCAAAAGCGTCCTGCGCGGAAGTGCGCGCGATCGCCGCGCGCCATCTGGAGGACGTGCGTGCCAAAATCGCCGACCTCGAAAAGCTTGAACGTCTGCTCGCGAAGACCATCAAGCAGTGCTCCGGCAAAGCCGTTCCCGAATGCGCCGTGCTTGACGTCCTCGATGCGAGCCGTGCGGCTAAAATTGGTTGGCAGCCGCCATAATGCGATAACGGGTCGCCTTTGAGGATGGTGCGCGCAAGCGCGCGGGAGGACTAATTTGCGAGGATCAATTTGTGCGGCAGCGGTGCTCGTCACCGTACTGACGGGCGCGTTGCCTGCATCGGCCGACGACAAGGCGCCGGTCCGGGTTCTGGTCGGTCTCGCAGCCGGGGGCTCCAACGACCTGATCGCGCGCGAGCTCGCCGAGCGGCTGCGAACCATCACCGGCGATCAGTATATCGTCGAGAACAAGCCCGGCGCCGCCCAGCGCCTGGCACTCGCCGAGCTCAAGCGCGCTGCACCGGACGGGCGAACATTCATCGTCGCGACCAACAGCCCGTTCTCGACCCTGCCGAATGTGTACGGCGACAAGCTCGGCTACGACCCGGTGAAGGATTTCACGCCGATCGGCCGGATGGTGAAATTCGAGACCGCGCTGGCCACCGGCCCGCTGGTCCAGGCGAAGAGCTTCCAGGATTTCGTCGCCTGGGCCAAAGCCAACCCGTCGCTCGCCGCGTACGGCACGCCAGGCGCC
>Ga0066388_100003287_pt1 | contig 10400 bp, 6 predicted proteins | sample PanSoiMetaGPlot6_FD_64539 | JGI IMG/M metagenome (GOLD analysis project Ga0066388, IMG submission 64539) | Tropical forest soil microbial communities from Panama analyzed to predict greenhouse gas emissions - Panama Soil - Plot 6 (Hybrid Assembly) | ecosystem: Environmental > Terrestrial > Soil... | reverse complement strand
TCGTTTTTGGTGCGCCGATATTTCTCTCACCCCGGCGCAATAGCGCCGGTGCGTTCGGTAATCAGCCGGTAGTGCTCGACCCGGCGGTGCTGGGCGAAATTGAACATCGTCTCCTTGTTGAAACGGCTGATGTCGAGATCGCATTTGGCGATGAAGACCTCGTCGCCTTTGCCCGTCGCCTGCGCGACGATTTCACCGGAGGGCGAGATGATGCAACTGCCGGCCAGCAACTCGCTGCCCTCCTCGTTGCCCGCCTTGGCGACGCCCACGACCCAGGTGCTGTTCTGATAAGCGCCGGCTTGCATGCACAGGTGATTGTGGAAGTCGGCGAGATGATCGTAGACCGGGATCCAGGGCAGATGCGTCGGCGTGTTGTAGCCCAAGAGAATAAGCTCTACGCTCTGCATGCCCATGACTCGATACGTTTCGGGCCAGCGCCGATCGTTGCAGATGCACATGCCCACATTGGCGCCGAAGGCACGCCAGACCGGAAAGCCGAGATCGCCCGGCTGGAAATAGCGCTTCTCCAGATGTTGAAACGGATAGTGCGGCCGATCGTCCCCATGGCCGGGCAGATGCACCTTGCGGTACTTGCCGACGATGTCGGCGTTCTTGTCGACCAGGATGGCGGTGTTGTAGCGATGGGTCGCGCCGTTCTCCTTGGCCAATTCGGCGTAGCCCAGATAAAAGCCGATGCCCTGCGATTTCGCCGTTTCGAAGAGCGGCCGGGTCGCCGGACTAGGCATTTCGCGCTCGAAAAAACTGTTGAGTTCCGCCTCGTCATCCATCCACCAGCGTGGAAAGAATGTGGTGAGCGCCAATTCCGGAAAGACCACGAGCTCGGAGCCACGGGCCTTGGCCTCGCGCATCAGTTCGAGCAACCTGGCGACGACTTGCTGCCGCGACTCGTCGCGGGCGATCGGTCCCATCTGCGCTCCCGCCACGTTGATGAAACGCTCCATGCGCGCGCCTCGCGTTCGGCTTGATTTTACGCTTTGGTCTGCGCCAGTTCCGGCGTCCGGTGCTTGTTGATCTTCATCCAGACGTGCTCGCCCGACGTGGTCCGCCCGTAGCGGGGCGGCCGTTCAGCGCCGGAGCAACTCGGCAGACATTCGATCACCGCGTCGTAGTTCGGCTGATGGAAAAACGCCATCGACAGCCGGCGGCTTCCCAGCGCCTTGTCGCGCGGGGGATTGATGACACGGTGCAGCGTCGAAACCCAGCGATCGTTGGTCCACTCGGCCATGAGGTCACCGAGGTTGACGATGAAGGTTCCGGCCAGCGTCGGCACGTCAATCCAGGCGCCGTCCTTCTGCACCTGGAGACCGCCCGGCGCGTTATCCGGCTTCAGGATGGTGAGGCTGCCGTAATCGGTATGCGCGCCGGCGCGCAACTGGCCGGGCAGCGGCGGTTTCGGCTGCTCAGGGTAGTGCAGCACGCTGAAATTCGTAATGTGGCGATCGACCTTGTCGTCGAAGAAATGTTTGTCCATGCCGAGGCCGACGGCGAAGATGCGCATCAGCGTCGTCGCCACACGTTCCATCTCGCGGTAATAGGCCTCCCAGACCGGCCGAAAGCCCGCCGGGTGTTCAGGCCAGAGATTGGGGGCGAAGAACTTACCGGGCGCGGCGGCGCGGTGATAAGGGTCATCGGGAGGGTCGACCGGCCCGATGGAAAACGACTCCTTGAAATCCGGCGGCGATTCTTCGTCTAGCGAATAGGACAGCGCCTCGCTTCCAAGGGAGATATAGCCGCGATAACGGTCCGGCGGCATGCGCAGCTTGATCTTTTCCTCCAGCGGCCGGTCGAAATAGGCAAATGACGTCCTCCGCATGTCATCAATTAGGCTGTCGGGTACGCCATGTCCGACGATGATCAAAAAGCCGAGCGTGGAGCAGGCATCATCGACCGCGCGCGCTGTCGCAGTTTGCCCCTTCACGTTGCCATCCAGGAAGGGAGCGATATCGATGATAGGAATGGTGTCCATCTCTTGAACTCCCTTACGCCGATCTCACACCGCCTCGACATCATCGGGCCGGCGTGAATTCTCGAGCAAAACTCCAGATTCGGCATGCCAGCACAGCGTTTCGCGGTCGCCCATCTTGTAGACGTGATCCTGTGCGTGCCGATGCTGTTCGACATGGACGTATTGCCCGGGACCCACTTCGAATACATCGGTCTCGAGCGAACCGAGAAACTCGCTAGCGATGTACTTTCCTTCGATGCGGTTGGCCATGTCCTGCTTGTCGCCCGTATTCATCAAGTCGGCGCGGACCGAGAACCACACGTCCTTGCCGATCGGCACGTGTTTGATGCTTGCCGGAACCTTGACGTATAGCAATTGACCAAGCGAATCGACGAACACGATCGAGCCGCTACGCGACCGGATGCGGCCTTGGAACAGATTATTGTTGCCGATAAACTCCGCCACGAATTTTGTCCGCGGATTCTCGTGCACCTCGCGCGACGTACCGATCTGCTGGATGACGGCGTCGCTCATGACGATGACCTTGTCGGCGAGCGACAGCGCTTCTTGCTGCGAATGCGTGACCATGACGAACGTGATGTTCAGTTCACGTTGCACCTTTTTCAGTTCGATCATCATCGCCTGGCGCAGGTTGAAGTCGAGCGATCCGAGCGGCTCGTCGAGCAGGAGAACGGTAGGCCGGCTGATCAAAGCGCGCGCCAAGGCGACGCGCTGCTGCTGACCGCCCGACAGGTCGCTTGGCCGTCGGGTGGCGAAACCCGAAAGCCCCACCATCCCGAGCATTTCCCAGACGCGCCGGTCGCGCGCGCTCTTTTCCATGCCCTTCATCTTCAGGCTGAATTCAACGTTCTGGAAAACCGTGCGATGAGGAAACAGAGCGAAGCTCTGGAACATCATCGAGGTATCGCGCAGGGCCGGCGGTAGGTCGGTGACGTCCTTCCCGGCGATGAAGATCTTGCCTTCAGTCGCCTCTTCAAGACCGCCGATCATGCGCAGGGTCGTCGTCTTGCCGCAGCCGGACGGTCCGAGCATGGCCACGAATTCGCCGTGCTTTAGTTCGGCGCTGAAATCGATGACCGCTCGAGCTCCGCCCCGATATGTCTTTGAAACGCGTTCGAGTACGACGTCGAACTCGCTCATTGTCCGGCCAATTTAGCCCGCCGATTTCGCGACGGCATTGATCATGTTCCACACCGAGTCGAAGGGAACATTATCGAGCGCGCCTTCCTGATTGAACTCGGACAGCACCTTAACCGCTCGGCGCAAATCCTCGTTCTCGCCGGCGTGCTCCCCGAGCCGAGTCAACGCTTCCGGAAACGGAACCTCCCGCGCCTTTTTGGTGCGCAGATGCTCCTGCACAAGCGCGTTGAGATGCTCGTAGGTTTGCTTCAGGGAGCCGCCATTATACGGCCGTCCGAGCAAACCCTGGATGCCATTGGCACTCAGCCGCTGGCGAAGCCCCTCGGGCAGCGATTGCGCCAAGCCTTCGATCACCTCGCCGATGCCGAAGCCCTGCGTGAACAGCCCGCGGATGGTGTCCATCGTGTTGTCGCCGCCGCCGCCATACATGCGGATCTGCGCCTGCGACAATGCGCTGCCCATGGCCTTGGCCTGGTCGATGTGAACGTCGCGTTCCGCCTCGATCCGTAGCCGCGCGAGTTCGAGGAAGGTCGCCGCTTCGTTGTACTTCTTGAGCGCTTCGGCTTTCGCTTCGAGCCCGACCGCGTCGGCTTCGAGCTGGCGCTGGGCGTTGGCTATGCGCAGCTGCTCGACCTCCATCTCGGCCCGGCCCTTGGCCCCCGCCTCGCGCTCAATACCCTCGGCGCCGATCTTCTGCGCTTCGGTGGTGGCGCGGGCGCGGGTGAGCGTCGCCTCGGCCTCGAGCACGGCGGCAGCCTTGCGGGCTTCCGATTGGGTGACCGTATGCATGCGCATGATCTGCGCCTTGCTTTCCTCGTCGATGCGGCGCGCCTCGGCGTCCTTCGCCGCGGCGATGAGCTCGACCTGACGGGCGCGTTCGGCGTCCGCCACCACGCGCACGGATTCGACCGTGTGCTCGGCCTTCTCGCGCTCGGCCGTGCCGGCGAGGCGTTCGGTTTCCGCAACTTCGAGCGCGCGGGTCTTGGCGGCGAGCGCGATCTCGCGGTCGCGTTCGGCCTGCTCGCGGGCCAGGAAGCGCCCGATATCGGTGCGCTCGCGCTCGCCTTCCTTGTTGATGAGCGCTATTTCCCGGCTCATCTCTTCGAGCTGCCTGGAGAGGTTGCTTTGAATCTCGGCGGCCTCGCGCTTGGTCGCCTCTTCCATGATGGCGACATCTTTCTGGATCTGGGCGGTTTCAAGCGCTTGCGCTTTGCGGATTTCCTCCTGCTCAACCTCCCAACGGCGCTCGAGCACGAAGCGCTGCTGCTCGCTCAGGACGCGGGCGCGCTCGTCGGAAATCTCCTTCTCCTGCTTGGCCACCGCGACCGCTTCGTCACGATCGACCTGCAGAATGCCGAGCCGCGTCTCCAGTGTGCGCTTGCGCACGGAAAGCGCGGTTTCCTCGCTCACCTGATGGCGCTGGTCGCGGGCCCGCTCTTCGGCAGCCGCCACGGCCGTCGCGCGTGCGATGTCCGCCTCCTGGCGCTCGCGCTCCTTGCCGGCAAGCTCGATTGACTTATCGCGCTCGGCGCGTTCGCGCGAGAGGCTGCGCTCGATCTCGGCAATTTCCGCTTCCCGCGCCTTGCCGATCAAGGCGATCTCGCGATCGCGGCGTTCCTGTTCGAGCGCCAGCTCCTTCTGCACCTGGGCGATTTCCCGGCGCTTAGCCTCAGCCGTAAAGGCGATATCGCGTTCGGTCCGCAGTTGCTCGAGCGCCTTCTCGTTCTCGATTTCGCGCTGCTCCACGGCCAGCCGCTGATCGAGCACGAACATCTGCTTCTCGCGCAACTGCTTGGCCTGCTCGTTGGCAACCTCCTTATCCTGGCTGGCGAGCGCGACTGCTTCCTGGCGCTCGATTTCCAGCAATTCGAGCTGGGTGGTGAGATCCTTGTTGCGGATCGCGACGGTCGTCTGCTTTTCGGTGGTGTGGACCTTGCGCCGCGCTTCCGACGTGATTTCGGTGATGACCTTGAGACCCTCGGCGTCGAACACGTTGTCGGAGCGGAAATATTCCTTGGACGATTGCTCCAGCGCCACGATCGTCACCTCTTCAAGCATCAAGCCGCTGGCGGTGAAGCTTTCGCTGACATCCTCCTTAATCTCGCGAGCGAAGGCATCGCGATTCTCGTGCAGTTGTTTCAACGTCTTGGTGGCGGCGTAGCTGCGCAAAGCGCCGACGACCTTCGCTTCGAGCAAGTTGCGGACCTTTTCGGCGTCGAACGTCTTCTCGCCAAGCGTGCGGCTGGCGGTTAGGACGGCCTCCTCGGTATGACCGACATGAGCATACAATTCAGTATTCACGTCGACGCGGATATTGTCGGCGGTCAAGATCGCCTGTTCGCGCGCTCGGCTGACCGCAAATTTGATCGTCTCGAGCGAGACCCAAGTGATATCGTGGAACACCGGTAACACGATGGCGCCCTTGCCGAGGCACACTTTCGTGCCCAGGAAGCCCGTGCGGATGAATCCCATATTGGATGGCGCGCGTTTGTAGATCCAAATCGAGACTATGTAGAAAATCGCAACAAGGATGATCGCTACAACGATTAGGGTGATAACCACTTCAAGCATAGCCCAGTCGTCCCATTTCTTGAAGTTCTTGCATTTTCACTGTCCGCACAAGCTCACGCCATCTGAACGGCGCGGGTCGAAGCATTTGCCCTGCGCTCACCAAATTCGAACAGTTTCGGAGTTTTTCTATTTCGCTTCATGCTGTCGCGCAGTTCGTCGGTGGCGCGACGATCGACGTCGAGACCCGCGCCCGTGAGAACGACGCCATAGTCCTCGCGCGCCTTCGTTTCAGTCATCAGTTTGCGCGCGACGTCGTTGCGGGTGCGCATCGGATCGCGCTCCAGGGGATCGCCCCAGCCGCCGCCACCGGCGGTGCGGAAAATCACACGATCACCGGCATAAACCCGGACGTTGTCGACCTTGGAGGGAAGCGGCTGGCGGCTACCGTCCTTGCGCACCAGCCATTTCTCCGAGCATGCAGCCGGCCGCCCGCCAAGAATGCCCCAGGGTTGCGTCAAGTGACGGTCGTCGTGGATCGAGATGTCACCTTCCTCCAGAAAGAGAAAGACCTTTTCCACGCCGTTACCACCGCGGTGTTTGCCGGCACCGCCGCTATCGATGATCGTCGTGTAGCCTTCGATCAGCATCGGATAGTAGGTCTCCAAGTATTCGCTTGGGATATTCTGAAACAGCGGCCACCACGAATGGCCGTCCAGGCCGTCACCGATCGGACGGCCGGGAATGCCACCGTAGAGAATTTCCATGAGCTGAAAAAGCCGGCCGGATTTGTCCACGCCTGAATAAAGAAAATGCGGGCTCGAACCATAGCCGGCGGCCGTCGCCATCTCCGGCGCATTGTAGCTCAGCGCCCCGCCGAGCACGTCGAATTGCCTTGACAGTGCGTGGGTGCGGGAGCCTAGAGGAGCAGGAAAGTTGGGATGCAATAGCGAGCCTTTGGGCAGGGTCACGTGAATGAGATCATAGAAGCCGTCGTTGAACAGGATCTGGGGGTCAAAGACCATGATCATGTAGACCCCGATGAACATCTTGAACATGCCTTCGTGTAGATAGAAGTTGATCGGCCCGGGCGCTTGCGGGGAGGTGCCGGTCCAATCGAAGTAGGCGTTGTCGCCTTCGCGCCAGACGGTGAGCTTCATTTTGAATGGGCCGTTGCCGCGGCCGTCGTCGTCGACATAGTCCTCGAACGACTTCGGTTCCTCCGGCAAGTTCTGCACGATCAATTTGCGCATCGCGCGGTTGGTCCGCTCGAGCAAAGCCTCGCAGGCCTGCTTATAGGTTTCACGACCGAACCGATCGCAGATTTCGATCACGCGCTTCTCACCGGCGCGGCAGCCGGCGATGATCGCCATAAGATCACTATAATTCATCTCCGGCGTGCGCGTATTGTTCATGATCAAGTCGAGCACTGCCTTATTGATCTCGCCGCGCCGGTAAAGCAGAAGCGGCGGAATGCGAAGACCTTCGCCGAAGATCGAGGTTGCATCCGTCGGCATGCTGCCCGGCACCCAACCGCCGACATCCATCAAGTGGCCGAACATCGAGGCAAACCCGACCAATTCGCCCTGGTGGAACACCGGCACCAGCACCATCCAGTCGTTGATATGGCTGATTGCGCCGCCGCACTTGTACGGGTCGCTTTGCAGGATGACGTCGCCAGGCTCCAGATCGAACTTTTGCTCAGCGAGCATCTCGTTAACGTAAGAGCCGAACTGACCGACGATCATCCGCCCTTTCGGGTCGGTGATCATCGGGAACTCGTCATGCTGTTCGCGGATTACCGGCGACATGGCGGAGCGGAACAGCACCGCATCCATTTCATGGCGGGCATTGCGCAGTGCATTCTCAATCAGATCGAGCGAGACGGTATCAAGGCGGCGGCCTTCCCTTGGCGCCGGCGCTGCCGAAGCGTCGCGCCCGGCGCCGTTGGCGCGCGCGGCGGATGGAGGCCTAGCCGTTGGCCGCTCGGCGCGTGCCTCCAACGCTGCCGCGCCGCCAAACATCTCGGCGCAGCGGCGCAAAGCCATTTCCGTCGCGCGGCTCAGTGCAGCGCCCTCGTCGCCATTTGCGCGAGCCGAGCCGAATTGCATCTTCGAGGTGTCGTCGACCGTGAGCTTGCACAGCACCGTCACCGATCCGCGTTCGGTCTTGTGCTCGACCACCTCCGACGACCAGCGCGAGCCGAACCGCTCGTTGAGCATCGCATAAAGATCGGTGGACTGTCCGGCCGCTTCCGAAGCCAGACTAGCCGAGGCCAAATCTGCGGTCGTGGGCGGGCGATGACTTGCTCCGAGCAGACCCAATTCCTTGGTCTGCGCCGAAAAAATCTGATCGAACGCCTGTTTGTTGGCTTTGAGCAGGTCGTCAAAACTGACCGTGCTGCTCAACGGGTTCAAATTCGCCATCGGGTAGTCTCCCGGCGTCCTCAAGACGCCTTATCGGGGCTGACCAGAATACTCAGATACTCGTCGACCTCGCCGGTGTGCTTAGGATGGATCACTGTCGTTGCGTCCATCTGGGTTATGATTGCCGGACCGCGGATTCGGTTGCCGGCGCGGAGCTTGGCGCGGTCATAGATATTAGCCGAAGTAAAGCTGCCCTCAAAATAGGCACGGTGCTGTTCGACGATCGCGCCGGCGGCATCGGGCCCTTCCTTCCCAAACTTCGGTAGACTGATCTTTTGCACCGCCCCCACCCCGACCGCGCGTAAATTGACCAATTCTATCGGTTGATCGAGCTTGAAGCCATAGATGCGCTCGTGCGCCAGACCGAAGCGGCCCGCGAGGTCATTGAGGCCTCCACTCCCGAGCCGGTCGGGATCGACCCCCAGCGAAAATTCGTAGCCCTGCCGGAAATAGCGGACATCGGCCTCGTAATTCAGGCGCTGTCGCGACTCCTCAATGCCTTCTTCGCGCAACCAAGCCCGCGCGTCGCGTCCCAGCTTGGTCAGGATGTCGCCGATCTGGCTGGGGTCAGCATCGTCGATGGTGCGCACAAAGGTTTGGGCAAATTCGTTCTTCACGTCCGAATAGAGGAAGCCCAGGGCCGATAAAACGCCTGGCGTCGGCGGCACGATGACCGGATAGCAGCCGGCCAGTATGGCCATCGCGTTACCGTGGAGCGGACCTGCGCCGCCAAATGGTACCAGCGCAAAATCCCTGGGATCGAGGCCCTTCTGCACGGTGACAAGCCGCAACGCACCGAACATGTTTTCGTTGACGATATCGAGGATGCCTTGCGCCGCTTGATGCAAATCAAGGCTGAGTGCGCGGGCGATTTTCGCTACCGCTTCCTCGGCAGCCTTGGTGTCCAGGACCATCTTGCCGCCGAGAAGTTTCGGCGGCAGACGGCCGAGCACCACATTGGCATCGGTGACCGTCGGGCGCTCGCCGCCCTTCCCGTAGCAGGCCGGGCCGGGCACCGCCCCGGCGCTTTCCGGACCGACACGCAGCGCGCCGGTCATCGGTACGTGCGCTATCGAGCCGCCGCCAGCACCGACGCTGTGCACGTCCACTGACGGAATTTTAATGGGGTAGTAGCCGATCGATGTCTGCCGCGATATCGTCGGCCGACCGTCCTCAATCAACGAAACGTCGGTGGAGGTGCCGCCCATATCGAAGCCGAGTGCTTGCGGGTAGCCGGCGAGCGATGCCATGAAAGCCGCGCCGGACACGCCGCCAGCGGGCCCCGACATCATTGTGTGCACCGGCGATTGGCTGGCGCGCTCGACGCTCATGAGGCCGCCGTCGGAGCGTACGATATTGACACTGGATTGGAACTGGACGCGGTGCAGCTTTTCCTCGAAGCCGTTCAGGTAACGCCGCATGCTCGGGCGGACATACGCGTTCATTACCGTGACCAGCGTGCGCTCGTATTCGCGGAATTCGGGCAGAATTTCCGAAGACAGCGACACCGTCATCTCGGGCGCCATTTCCTCGATGATGGCTTTGATCCGTTTCTCATGCTCCGGGTTGGCGTAGGAATGCATCAACGACACGGTGATGGCTTCTGCGCCTAGGTCGATCAGCTCGCGGACCGCTTTGCGGGTCGATGCCTCGTCAAGCGGGGTCACGACATCGCCGCGCGAATTCATGCGCTCGCGGATGCCGCGGGTCAATTCGAGATCGGCTAGCGGATCGGGCTTCTGCATGATGATCCAGCCGGCCAGCGGTCCCGGCGTCTGCGACCGTGCGAGATGCAGGACCTGCTCAAAGTTTTCCGTGACCAGAAGACCTACTTTGGCGCCCTTTTCCTCCAGCACGATGTTGGTCGATACTGTGGTGCCGTGAAGGAGCGTGGCGATATCGGCGGCGGCGACCCCAGTTTCCTCGACCAGCTGCTGGATCCCGTTGAGAATCCCCACCGATTGATCGCTGGGCGTTGATGGCGTCTTCAAAAGGCGCATTGCACCGGAACGCTCGTCGAATAGAAGCAGGTCCGTAAAGGTCCCGCCGACATCAATGCCGAGCCGGCTACTCATAATCTCCCCTTGCGTTGGTCGCTTCGAGACCGCTTTTTCACAGAAGCCCGGACCAAACCCTCTTGTCGCGACTCCCACAGGGTCCGCGCCGTACGGCGCGCACATTAGGCGCTTTCGCGCGCCATTTTTGCAGAAATAGTCCTGGAGCGGCGCAATAGTCCGGGAGCGGCGCGCTATTGTCAACTCGTTCCGCGGCGGCCGTAATCGTTAAAAGCAATTTGCGCCAGCGGGTTTTGACAACACCGAGGAATGATTTACCATCTT
>Ga0066388_100003286_pt1 | contig 10400 bp, 9 predicted proteins | sample PanSoiMetaGPlot6_FD_64539 | JGI IMG/M metagenome (GOLD analysis project Ga0066388, IMG submission 64539) | Tropical forest soil microbial communities from Panama analyzed to predict greenhouse gas emissions - Panama Soil - Plot 6 (Hybrid Assembly) | ecosystem: Environmental > Terrestrial > Soil... | reverse complement strand
GACGGCGCGCTGATGCAGTCAACCACCGACACCGAGGTGATCCTGCATCTGGTCGCGCGCGCAAGGCGTAACCGGTTCATCGACCGCTTCATCGAAGGGCTGCGCCAGCTCGAAGGCGCTTATGCCTTCGTCGGGATGACCAACAAGAAGCTTATTGGCGCGCGCGATCCGCTCGGCATCCGCCCGCTGGTGCTGGGCCGGCTCGACGGCTGTCCGATCCTCGCCTCGGAGACCTGCGCGCTTGACATCATCGGTGCCAAATACGTGCGCGACATCGAGAACGGTGAGGTGGTCGTGTTCGACGAGGACGGCGTGCAATCGCACAAGCCGTTCCCGCCGATGCCGGCGCGGCCCTGCATCTTCGAATACATCTATTTCTCGCGCCCGGATTCGATTGTGGGCGGTCGCAACGTCTACGACATACGCAAGACCATGGGCGCCGAGCTCGCGCGCGAGGCGCCCGCCAAGGCCGACGTGATCGTGCCGGTGCCGGATTCCGGCGTGCCTGCAGCGATTGGCTACGCCCAGCAGGCGGGCGTTCCCTACGAGCTCGGCATCATCCGCAATCACTATGTCGGCCGCACCTTCATCCAGCCCACCCAGTCGATCCGCGAAATCGGCGTGCGCATGAAGCATTCGGCCAATCGCGCGGTGGTCGCCGGCAAGCGTATCGTTCTCATCGACGATTCACTCGTGCGCGGCACCACTTCGGTCAAGATCGTGGCGATGATGCGCGAAGCGGGCGCCGCCGAGGTGCATATGCGCATCGCCAGCCCGCCGATTACGCACTCGGACTATTACGGCATCGACACGCCCGAGCGCGACAAGCTCTTAGCCGCCACCCACGATCTCGAAGGCATGCGCAAGTTCATCGGCGCGGACTCGCTCGCCTTCCTGTCGGTCGAGGGCATCTACCGGGCCATGGGCTACGAGAAGCGCGACCCGGCGCGGCCGCAGTTCACCGACCACTGCTTCACCGGCGATTACCCGACCGGGCTCACCGACCAGGCGGCGCAGGACCATGCGCCGCGGCAGCTGTCGCTCTTGGCCGAGGCGGGTTGAGGGCTCTCGGAGTAAGGACTTATCGGCGGCGCCGCGCTTCACCCGTGATCGCGAGCGCTATGAAAGTCGCCGCGGCCGCTACGAACAAATAGCTGGACCATTGAACCAGGAACAATCCACTGTCCTGGAGCCGTTCGCCCGGTCCAGACGGCAAAGCTTGTGAAATCGCTATGATGACCAACCCGATCGCCATGCCGGCGATCGGAACAGCTGCAATACCGAATTTGTGCTTGACTAAGAGACTAAACCACCGCTCAAGCGCTCTTTGCGGGTCGTCCATGCAAATCAGTGCCCCCTTGAACCGCATCGTCCGCCCGCAGGAGCGCCAGTGCTGCAGCGGTTGCGCCGGCGGCAAGGAAGAAAAATCCACCCAGCCTGAAGCCGAATGCTAGCTCGGTCGGCAATGGCACATAGAGCACTCCCAGGATCGCGACGATTCCCACGACGGCAGCAACAATCCCGCCGACGAAGACGTCGACTGGACGAATGCCGTGCCCATGCGCAGTTGTTGACGACATTTCCGCCATAACCTGTTCCCCTACACCCACCAACCCAAGGTAGTGACTGCCAATGTCCAATGCAACCGGAGAGTGGAAACGCATAATGATGAGAGCAGCTATTAACTAGACAGGAGTGTGAATGGTAGCAGTCCCTCTCGCCGGCAAGATCGCGCTCGTCACCGGCGCCTCGCGCGGCATCGGCTATGCGGCGGCGCTCGTGCTCGCGCGCGCGGGCGCGCACGTGGTCGCGCTCGCGCGCACGGTCGGCGGACTCGAGGAGCTCGATGACGCGATCCGCGCCGCTGGCGGCTCCGCCACGCTCGTTCCGCTCGACCTCAAGGACCATGACGGCATCGCCCGGCTCGGTGCCGCGCTCAACGAGCGCTATCAGCGGCTCGACATTCTCATCGGCAATGCCGGCGTGCTTGGCCCGCTCTCTCCGCTCGGGCATGTCGAGCCAAAGGCCTGGGACGAGGTGATCGCCGTCAACGTCACCGCCAACTGGCAGCTGATCCGCCGCATGGATCCGCTGCTGCGGCAGGCGGAGGCTGGGCGCGTGGTGTTCATCTCGTCGGGTGTCGGCATGCGCCCGCGCGCTTATTGGGGGCCTTACGCGGTCTCGAAAGCCGCGCTCGACGCGCTCGCTTACACTTATGCGGCGGAAACCGTCTCGACCAACATCCGGGTCAACCTGCTCAACCCGGGTCCGACCCGCACGCGCATGCGCGCGATCGCGCTGCCGGGCGAGGACCCGATGACGCTCAAGACGCCCGACGTGGTCGCCGAGAAGATCGTGCAGCTCTGCCTGCCGACGTTTCAGGAGACCGGCAAGGTCTACGATATGCGCAAGGGCGGCCTGCTCACACCACAGCCGCCGGCGTAATGCCGGCACCTTGTAGCATCGACAATCATGCGTGACTCTCAGGTTGAGAACGGGGCCGCGTCGCGGCCGAGGCCACTAGGGCCGCAAAGAGCAGGAGCAGCGCGGCCAACAGGAATGGTGCGCCCGGCAGATGCCAGACCGCGCGTTCGCCGACGAAGAGCGCGAACACCTGCGTGAACAGGCCGGGGCCGAACAGATTGGCGATCCCCATCAGGCTCGAATTCGCGCCCTGCAACTGGCCCTGCTCGGTCGCTCCGACGCGGCCGCTCATCAGGCCGAGCGAAGCCGCGTTCGCGATCCCCCACAGCGACATCAGCGGAATGCCGAGCCAGAAGAACAGCGCAGACGGCGCGAAACCCCAGAGCGCGAAAGCCGCGATGCCGAATATAAGGCCCACAAGCATGGCGGTGCGCTCGCCGAAACGCGCGATGGTCGGGCCGATCAGGCCGCCCTGCACAATCATGGCCGACAATCCGACGCCGGCCATGGTCAGGCCGACAGTGCGCTCATCGAAGCCGTAGCGGTACATCATATAGAGCACCGCGATGCTCGGCAGGCTCGCATGCGCGAGGTTGCCAAGGAAGTTCGCGACCGAGAGCCCGGTGAGCTCGGGATGCGAGCGCAGCAACACCAATGAGCCGACCGGATTGGCGCGGCGCCAGGCGAACGGCGTGCGCTGGTCGGCCGGCAGCGATTCCGGCAGGATGAAAACGCCGTAGAGGCCGTTGGCGAGGCTCAGCGCCGCCGCGATCCAGAACGGCAGCCGAGGATCGATATTGCCGGCAAGCCCGCCGAGCGCGGGGCCGAGCACGAAGCCGGCGCCGAAGGCGACGCCCATCATGCCGAAGCGCGCGGCGCGCTTCTCCGCCGGCGTCACGTCGGCGATGTAGGCGTAGGAGGCCGAGATGCTGGCGGCGCAGATGCCCGAGATGATGCGTCCGGCGAACAGCCACCACAGCGTAGGCGCCAATGCCATCAGGATGTAGTCGAGACCGAGGCCGAAGTTCGAGATCAGGATCACCGGCTTGCGGCCGAAGCGGTCGGCGAGCATTCCGTGCACCGGCGAGAAGACGAACTGCATCAACGCCCAGACGGTGCCGAACAGGCCGAGATAGTCGGCGCCGCGCGCGGCGTCGCCGCCGACGAAATTGACGACGAGGCGCGGCAGCACCGGAATGATGATGCCGAGCGCCAGCATGTCGAGCAGCACGGTGATGAAGACGAAGATGAAGGCGGCAGAGCGCGCGGGCGCGACGGAGGTTGTTTCAATCATTGGACTTCTGCACCGGCCTGCTCACCATGTGAAACGCACATGCTTGTTGCCAATAGGGATGCTGACTCACCGCATCGTCATGGCCGGGCTTGTCCCGGCCATCCACGTCTTTCTTGCCCTCTGAAGAGAAGCAAGACGTGGATGCCCGCGACAAGCGCGGGCATGACGGTGGAGATGCGGTGCCATGTCTCATCACGTGCGCCGCTTCCGCTTGGCATATGGATTCTTCTTTTCCCGCAGCGTCAACCGGATCGGCGTGCCGGGCAGATCGAAGGCCTCGCGCAGGCCGTTGACCAGGTAGCGCTTATAGTCGTCGGGCACCGCGTCGGCACGGCTGCAGAACAGGACGAAGCTCGGCGGCCGGCTCTTGGGCTGGGTCAGGTAATCGAGCCTGATGCGCCGGCCTGACACCGCGGGGGGCGGATGCGCGGACGTCACCTCGCCGAGGAAACGGTTGAGCGCACTCGTTGCGACCCGCTTGTTCCAGACCGCATGTGCCTCGATCACCGCCGTCATCAGCCGATCAATGCCGGCGCCGGTGAGGCCCGAGATCGCCACCACCGGCGCGCCCTTGACCTGCGGCAGCCAGTGATCGGTCTCCGCGCGCAGCCTGCGGATCGCGGCCGGTGCGCCATCAACGAGGTCCCACTTGTTCATGCCGATGACGAGCGCGCGGCCTTCGCGCTCGATCAGGTCGGCGATGCGCAGGTCCTGCTCCTCGAACGGATGCTGCGCGTCGATCAGCACGATCACCACGTCGGCGAAGCGTATCGCGTTGAGCGCATCGGCGACCGAGAGCTTCTCGAGCTTCTCCTCGATCCGGGCGGGGCGCCGCAGCCCGGCGGTGTCGTGCACGCGGAAGCGCTGCCCGCGCCAATTCAAGTCGACCGCGATCGCGTCGCGCGTGATGCCGGCCTCGGGGCCGGTGAGCAGGCGCTCCTCGCCGATCAGCCGGTTGACGAGGGTCGACTTGCCACTGTTGGGCCGGCCCACCACCGCGACGTTAATCGGTCGCTCGGCCGGCCGCTCCGCCGCCGCGGTCGGGCCCTCTGTCGCATCCGGCAAGGCCGTGCGCAGCGCCTGATAGAGATCGGCGAGTCCCTCCCCGTGCTCGGCCGAGATCGCAACCGGATCGCCCAGGCCCAGCGCATAGGCTTCGAGCGCGCCTGCCGCTCCGGCGCGCCCCTCGCTCTTGTTGGCGACGAGGATCGCGGGCTTGCCCGAGCGGCGCACGAGATTGGCGAATGAATGATCGACCGGCGTCATGCCGGCGCGCGCATCGACCACGAAGAAAACCGCGTTGGACGATGCGATCGCCGCCTCGGTCTGTGCCTGCATGCGCCCGGTCAGGGTCTCGGCCGCCGCCGTCTCGAGCCCGGCCGTATCGATCACCGTGAAGGTGAGATCGCCGAGCCGCGCCACGCCCTCGCGGCGGTCACGGGTGACACCCGGCAGGTCGTCGACCAAAGCCAGCCGCTTGCCGACGAGCCGATTGAACAGGGTGGACTTGCCGACATTCGGCCGTCCAACGATGGCGACCGTGAAGCTCATTGGGAGCGCGCCGGCAGGTTGGAGATTGTCGCCGCTTCATGCCGCGGCGCGGCGCCAAGTGCAATCAGAACCAGCAGCGCAATCAGAGCTGCAATCAGCGCATCGGCGGCGGATCAGGCCACTGGATGCCGCCAGACTGACTGCTACTGCGTTGCGGCGGTGGATCGGGCCACTGCACTGCGTTGCCCCCCGACTGCTGCTGGGGCTGCTGTTGCGGCTGCGGCTCGGGCGCGCGGCGAGCCGTGGTTGACTGCCGCTCTTGCGCTGGCGGCGGCGGCTGCTCGACTGTTGCGGGCTTCGGCTTGGGCTTGGGCTTCGCTTTCTCGCGCGGTGCAGGCTGGTACTCTTCAGTTTTTGCTGCGGTCTTCTGCTTCGGTTGCGACTGCTGTGGCGTCGAGCCAACGCTCTGGGGATCGGTGCTGGCGAAGCCGCTCTCCTGCGTCGGCTGGTTGCCCTTGACCAGCTCCTGCGGGATGCCCTGCGCCACGCCCGGCACGCCCTGCGGAAACACCGGCTTGCGGTCGCCCGGCAGCTTCTTTTTGCTATTGAACAAATCGCCCGCGCTGGCGAACCACTCCGTTGGATCGATCGCATCGCCGATGCTGGCACAGCCGCCGAGCGGCAGGATGAGCGTCGATGTGACAAGGACGATGCGCGCAAGTCTGGTCATTGCATGGCCTCTCACGTGCCGCTGCCGGCGGCCACGAGCGCGCTCAACATCTCGATGCGCGAGCGCGTCGCCGCTGGCGTCTGAATGTCGGAGGCGAGGAGATCGAACCAGCGCTTGGCGCCGGCGGTGTCGCCTGCGCGCCAAGCCGCGAGCGCAAGGAGCTCACGCGCCGTGTAGCGATAGGGGCGGCCATCCGACGCCAGCGGCTCGAGCCGCGAGCGCGCCTCGTTGTAGGCGCCGGCATCGATCTGCAGCGAGCCTGCGCGCAGGCCGGCGAGGTCCCGCCAAGCCGAGCCGACCGAGCTGTCGTCGGCGATCTTCTCATAGGCCGCGAGACCGAGCTTGGGATCGCGCTGGGCGAGCTCGGCGGCCTGCCGCACGCGCGCCAGATCGCGATAGCTGGCAGTGCCGTCGGCCGCGACCTTGGCATAGGCGGTTTCGGCCTCGGCGGCCTTGCCTTGCTCGTTGAGCGTCGCGGCCGCCTCGAAAGCCGCGCCGGTCTCGGATGCGCGCTTAGCCTCGTACCACTCGTTGAGGCGCCAGCCGCCCACTCCGGCCAGGATGAGGAAGATGCCGGCATAGACGTAGTTCTGGTAGCGCTCCCACAGCTTCTGCAGCTGTTCGCGGCGTACTTCCTCGTCGACTTCCTGGAAGATATCGGACACGCAGCAGTTCCTGTCTCAAAGGCCCTGTCTGGCCAAGCCTATTTTTCAAGCCTATTTCTGAGGTCTCCGAAGCCCCCGCCCCGATTCTCGCTGAGGTCGGCAATAGCCTAGCGATGTGGCGGCCGCAAGGCAAAATCCACAGCTAACCATCAGTTCTGCTTGGAAAAATCCTTCACTTTCGGGGCTTTGGCCGCATCGGATAGACGTGCTCGGGTCCCGGGAAGGTGCGTGCGCGCACCTCCTTGGCATAGCCCGCGATGGCGGCCTCGATACCGGGGCCGAGATCGCCATAGCGCTTGACGAATTTCGGCACCCGCGGAGACAGGCCGAGCATGTCCTCGAGCACCAGGATCTGGCCGTCGCAGGCCGGGCTTGCCCCAATGCCGATGGTCGGGATCGGCACCTGCTCGGTGATGCGGCGCCCGAGCGGCTCGGCCACCGCTTCGATCACCACAGAAAAGGCACCCGCCTGGGCGACCGCCAGGGCATCAGCCTCGATCGGCTTCCAGTCGATCTCGTCGCGGCCCTGCGCCCGAAACGACCCGATCGTGTTGATCGACTGCGGGGTGAGCCCAACGTGACCCATCACCGGCACGCCGCGCTCGACCAGGAACGCGATGGTCTCGGCCATGCGGCGGCCGCCTTCGAGCTTGATGGCGCCGCAATGGGTCTCCTTGAGCACGCGGGCGCAGGACGCAAAGGCCTGCTCCTTCGATTGCTCATAGGAGCCGAACGGCATGTCGACCACGACCAGCGCACGCTTCGAGCCGCGCATCACCGCGTGCCCCTGCAGGATCATCATGTCGAGCGTGACCGGGACCGTGGTCTCGAAGCCATGCATGACCATGCCGAGCGAATCCCCGACCAGGATCACGTCGCAATACTGGTCGACCAGGCGTGCGGTGTGGGCGTGATAGGAGGTGAGGCACACGATCGGGTCGCCGCCCTTGCGGGCGCGAATGTCGGGCGCGGTCAGCCGCCGGATGTCTTGCTGCACGGACATGGCTCAGCTCCCGAACACCGGCACACCGATCACCCAAGGATGGAACCAGAAGCCGAGCGCGAAGAAGAGAAGCGTGCCGGCCACGACCACGATGAAGTCGTTGCGGTAGCCGTCGCCGGCCGCGATTGCCACTGGCGCGTCGCCGCGCCGCTTGACCGCGATGCGGTCATACACCGCCCAGCCCAGGATCGAGCCGAACAGGATGATCGAGCCGAGGTCGCCGTTGGACAGAAGATGCGCCACCGCCCACAGCTTCACGCCGGCGAGCATCGGATGCTTGAGCACGCGTTTGATCTGGCTCGGAACATAGGCGGCGACGACAAGGATGATCGCCGGCCATACCAGGGCTTCGGTCACATGGCGGGTCCAGCGCGGCGGCATCCAGATGTCGATATAGCCGTTCGCCCGATAATGCGCGAAGCCGTAGCCGATGAGAATGATCCCGATGAGGGACACGAGCGAGAACAGGCCCTTGTAGGGCCGCTCGCCGACGCGCGCGATCACGGCCGCGCGCTGCGGCCGCAAGGCGACGAGGGTGTGGGCGCCGAGGAAGGCGGCAAGCCCGATGATCATGATCGCAAGGCCCATGCGGCCTCCCAGCCGATACGACGAAGCGCAACCCGGAAGAGCTGACCCATTCTCGCCTGCCCCGGCATGCCCTCACAAGCGGGCCGAAAGCGTTTTCACAGCTCCGCCGTTCGTCCTCACGCACGCGGGGCCGAGCGCGTTGACGCGCGTCCATAGCCCGTCGAAGACGGGCGTGAACGCCCTCTAGGACGCGCTATGGCGACATCCGGGAATGATGGTGCGGATTGCTCGGTCGCCCCCGCATTTCGCTGCCGCTCAATGCGGGCTACAGCCAGCGGCACTCCATGCGGGTTACGGCGCCGCTACACCACCGGCGAATGCCCGCCGTCCACATTGATCGCGGTTCCGGCGATATAGGAAGCCTGGTCGGAGACCAGGAAGCAGGCGAGGTTGGCGAACTCCTCGGCCTTGCCGATGCGGCGCAGCGGAATGTCCTTGGCGCGGCGGGCGAAGTAGTCCTCGATCGCGATGCCTTCCTTGCGCGCACGCTGCACATGCTGATCGGCTTCGATGAAGCCGACCAGCATGGCATTGACCAGGATGTTGTGCGGCGCGCCCTCCTGCGACATCACTTTGGTGAGCGCCATGCCGGCCGCCCGCGAGATCGTGGTTGGCGCGCTGCCGCCGCGTGGCGCCTTGGCGCCGATATTGAGCACGTTGATGACGCGGCCCCAGCGCCGCTCCTTCATCTGCGGCCAGACGAGACGCGTGAGCCTGATGGCGGCGAACAGCTTCTGATCGAGGTCCTCGCGCCAGACCTCGTCGGTGACCGTCTCGAAGGCGCCGTTGCGGGAGGTGCCGGCATTGTTGACCACGATGTCGATCTTGCCAAAAGCGCGCATGGCCTCTTCGTAGATGCGCTTGACGTCGTCGGCCTTGCCGACATCGCCCTGCGCGCCGACCACCCTGCCCTTCGCGCCCGCGCCAAGCGACTTGACCGCCGCATCGAGCCCCTCGCGGCCGCGCGCCGCAATCAGCACGTCGGCGCCGGACGCGGCGAAGCGGTTGGCGATGGCATAGCCCAGACCCTTGCTGCCACCCGTGACGATGGCAGCGCGGTTGGAGAGATCGATGTGCATGCAAGCCCCCAAGGACACGTGACAAGGACAAGTTACAAGGACACGTTACACGTTGAAACCCGAGCTACCATATCAGGGCGCGCAGCGCCGTCGCAGCCCCCAGAAACGCGATGGGGCGGCCCCGCCATGCGGAGCCACCCACGCTTGAGCTCAGGTCCTTGGCTGTGTTCAGGCCTTCGCGCCCACGACCGTCGCCGGCGCGCGCGCGGCGCGCAGATTCCACAACACCATGACGGCGAAGAGACAGGCGGAGGCCCAGATCAGGAGCTGGCCCACGATCAGCGCGGGCTCGGCCCATTCCTTGCCGTTGAGCATCAAAGCCAGCGCGGCAAGGCCGACCGGCATCGCAATGTTGTAGAGCCAGAACCACGCCGTCGCGAGCCGCGTGCGTGCGAGATCCGGAAAGGCATGAAAGACGAACGCCGCTACGGCGAGCACCGCAAAGCCCAGCAGATTCACGTGGGCATGCACCGGCCGCAGCAGGAAATCATGGCTGATGCCCATGAAAATGCCGAGCGACATTCCGACGACGAGATAAAGAACGGCGAGCTTGATGAGACGGATGGTCATTAATCTTCCTCTTGCTTATTCGGGGTGGGCGCGCCGGAGACGGCCGCGAGTAGGGGCTTAGTTGCACGCGGCACCAAAAGGTTCAAATGCGAGGCTCGGATGAGACGCCAAGTCTGATCGGCAAGGCTTTGCCTTGCCGATCAAAATGGTCGCGACAATGAGATATTTGCGGAGCTGCTTTGCAGCGGTCAGAAAACGTCAGAAGCAATCGAAATCAACAGATCAGGTCCGAGCTTTGCTGGGCCTGGCAGCGGGATCGCCCGCGAAGGCAACTCATAGCAAGAGACACTCAGCCAATGAGAGGACACCCCGCCCAATCAGGAACGGCGTGAGGCTAACACCCTCTCGTTGAATATTTGCACAATTCCAATCTGTGGAACAAGCTTTTTCGGTATCCAGATGACAAATCTTATTGAGGACTGGACAGAATTTATTGAGGCGGAAGGCGCTGGTCAGCCCAGCGCCTGGTCGTAGGTCTCCGGTTTGAAGCCGACGATGAGCTTGCCTTTCACGTCGAGCACCGGCCGCTTGATCATGGAGGGCTGATCGAGCATCA
>Ga0066388_100003285_pt1 | contig 10401 bp, 5 predicted proteins | sample PanSoiMetaGPlot6_FD_64539 | JGI IMG/M metagenome (GOLD analysis project Ga0066388, IMG submission 64539) | Tropical forest soil microbial communities from Panama analyzed to predict greenhouse gas emissions - Panama Soil - Plot 6 (Hybrid Assembly) | ecosystem: Environmental > Terrestrial > Soil... | reverse complement strand
GAGGAGCGCGGCGCGCAGGTGTGGAAGGGCGAGCTTTCGGTCGAGCAGACCCTCAATGCCGACGTGACCACCGCCTTCCCGGTCGGCGAAGCCGTCGGCAATGCGGCGCCCGGCGTCTATGTGATGGTGGCGAATGCGGCCGGCGCGGTCGGCAACGACTACGACCAGCTTGCGACCCAATGGTTCATCGTCTCCGATCTCGGGCTCACCGCCTTCTCCGGCAATGATGGCGTGCATGCCTTCGTGAATTCGCTCGAGTCGACGCAGCCGCGCGGCGCGGTCGAGGTGCGGCTGCTCGCGCGCAACAACGAGGTGCTCTCCGCCAAGCGCACCGATGACGCCGGCCATGTGGCGTTCGAGGCGAACCTCACGCGCGGCGAGGGCTCGCAGGCACCGGCGCTGATCATCGCCTCCGATGCGCGCGGCGATTACGCGTTCCTGAGCCTCAAGACGCCCGCCTTCGACCTCACCGACCGCGGCGTTGCCGGCCGTGTGGTGCCGGCCGGGCTCGATGCGTTCGTGTATGCCGAGCGCGGCGTCTATCGCTCCGGCGAGACCGTGCATCTCACCGCGCTGTTGCGCGATGCGCAGAACGTGGCCGCGGCTAGCGTTCCGCTCACACTGGTGGTCGAGCGGCCCGACGGCGTCGAATATCGCCGCACCATCGTGGCCGATCAGGGCCTCGGCGGGCGTGCGCTCGACGTGCCGCTGGTCGCGTCCTCACCGACTGGCACCTGGCGCGTGCGCGCCTTCACCGATCCCAAGCGTCCGGCGGTCGGCGAAACGACCTTCATGGTCGAGGACTATGTGCCGGACCGGCTCGAGTTCGAGCTTGCGACCACCGCCAAGAGCGTATCGGCGACGGCTCCGGCCGAGATCACGCTCGACGGGCGCTACCTCTACAGCGCGCCGGCCGCAGGCCTCGACCTCGAAGGCGAGGTGGTGATCGCCCCGGCGGGCGAGCGGGCGGGCTTCCCGCGCTATCAGTTCGGCCTCGGCGACGAGAAGGTCGAAAAGACCCGGCAGTCGCTCGACAACCTGCCGGAGACCGACAACACCGGCAAGGCGAAGTTCAATCTCTCGATCGAGAAACAGCCGGCCTCGTCGCGGCCGCTCGAAGCGCAGCTCACGGTGCGGATGGCGGAGGCGGGTGGCCGTGCGGTCGAGCGCAGGCTCGCGCTGCCGGTCACGCCCACGGGCCCGATGATCGGCGTCAAGCCGTTGTTCTCCGGCCGCACGCTCGGCGAGGGCGAGAACGCGACCTTTGACGTCATTGTCGCGGCGCCCGACGGCGCCTCGCTCGCGCGCAATGGGCTGCGCTACGAGGTTCTCAAGATCGAGAGCCGCTATCAATGGTACCGGCGCGACGGCACCTGGGACTTCGAGCCGATCAAGCTCACCCGCCGCGTCGCTGATGGCACCATCAACGTGGCGGCCGACACCCCGGCGCGCATCTCGGTGCCGGTGCAATGGGGCCGCTATCGCCTGGAAGTGACCGGCAGCGACGGCACGCTCACCTCAGTGGGCTTCGATGCCGGCTTCTATGCCGAGGCGAGCGCCGATACGCCGGATCTCCTCGAGATCGCGCTCGACAAGCCCGAATACGCAGCCGGCGACACCATGACGGTGGCGGTGACTGCGCGCACCGCCGGTAAGGTGACGCTCGATATCATCGGCGAGCGGCTGATCACCAGCCGCAGCCAGGACGTGCAGGCCGGCACCGCGCGGCTGACTGTCCCGGTCGGCGACGGCTGGGGCACCGGCGCCTATGTGGTGGCGACGCTGCGCCGCCCGCTCGACACGCGCACCGAGCGCATGCCCGGCCGCGCCATTGGCGTGCAGTGGTTCGGCGTTAACCGGCAGGCGCGCACGCTCGCGGTCGACATGACGCTGCCGCAGCTGCAGCGCCCATCATCGACCTTGCGCGTGCCGCTCAAGATCGGCGGACTTGCCGCCGGCGAGGAGGCGCGCGTCGTCGTTGCCGCCGTTGATGTCGGCATCCTCAACCTCACCAACTACAAGCCGCCGGCGCCGGATGAGCATTATCTCGGCCAGCGCCGGCTGACCGCCGACATCCGCGACCTCTATGGCCAGCTGATCGACGGCATGCAGGGCACGCGCGGACAGATCAAGGCGGGCGGCGACACGCAAGCCGCCGAGCTGCAGGGCAACCCGCCGGCGCAGAAGCCGCTCGCGCTCTATTCCGGCCTGGTGTCGGTGCGCGCGGACGGCACCGCCGACGTCACCTTCGAAATCCCCGACTTCGCCGGCACCGCGCGCGTGATGGCGGTGGCCTGGTCGAAGGACAAGGTCGGCCGCGCGGTCGGCGACGTCGTGATCCGCGATTCCGTGGTGCTGACCGCGACGCTGCCGCGCTTCCTGCTCAATGGCGATCGCGCGTCCATGCATCTTGATCTCGACAACGTCGATGGTGGCGCTGGCGAGTATCGCATCGACGTGCGCAGCGACGGCATCAATGTCGTCGGCAGTGCGGCGCCGCAGACGCTGCGGCTCAATGCCAAGCAGCGCAGCGCCGTGACCGTGCCGCTCACCGCGTCGGGCGCCGGCGTGGCCAATGTGGCGGTGCGCGTGAGCGGGCCCAGTGGCTTCACGCTCGAGCGCAGCTATGCGCTTGGCGTCAAGCCCGCAACGCAGGTGATCGCGCGCCGCACCATCAGGCCGCTGGAGCGGGGTGAGCGGCTCACGCTGTCGAACGACCTGTTCGCCGACCTGGTGCCGGGAACCGGCAGTGCGGCGCTCTCGGTCGGACTCTCGACCGCGCTCGATGCGGCGGCGCTCTTGTCGGCGCTCGACCGTTATCCGTTCGGCTGCTCCGAGCAGATCACCAGCCGGGCGATGCCGCTCCTCTATGTGAACGAGCTTGCGAGCGAGGCGCATCTGTCGCTCGATGCTGCCATCGACCAGCGCATCCGCGAGTCGATCGACCGGCTGCTCGCACGCCAAGGCTCCAATGGCTCGTTCGGGCTGTGGTCGGCGGGCGGCGACGATGTCTGGCTCGATGCCTATGTGAGCGACTTCCTCACGCGGGCGCGCGAGCGCGGCTTCGTGGTGCCGGACAGTGCCTTCAAGCTCGCGCTTGATCGGCTGAAGAACTACACCGGCAATGCCGAGGAGCCGAGCCGCACCGGCGGGCGTGGGCTTGCCTACGCGCTCTATGTGCTGGCGCGCAATGGCGCGGCTCCGCTTGGGGATCTGCGCTACTACGCCGACACCAAGCTCGACGACTTCGCCACCACCATTGCCAAGGCGCAGCTCGCCGCCGCACTTGGCATGCTCGGTGATCGCGCGCGTGCCGAGCGCGTGTTCACCGCGGCGCTGACCTCGCTCGCGGGCCAGCCCGTGCTCGAATATGGCCGCATCGACTATGGCTCCAACTTGCGCGATGCGGCGGCGCTGGTGACGCTCGCGTCGGAAGGCGGCGCGCAGCGCCCGATGATCGTCAATGCGGTCGAGCGGGTCGAGGCCGCGCGCAACCTCACGCCCTACATCTCCACGCAGGAGCAGGCGTGGCTGGTGCTCGCGTCACGCGCGCTCGCCAAGGAAACGGCCGGCATCTCGTTGAGCGTTGCCGGCGCGCCCGGCACCGAAGCGGTGCAGGGCACGCTCAACCGCAGCTATCGCCAGTCGACGCTCGGCGCTGGTGCGGTGACCGTGACCAACACCGGCGATTCGACGGTGCGCGCCGTGCTCACGGTGAGCGGCGCACCGACCGTGCCGGAGCCCGCGGCCGAGCGCGGCTTCAAGATCGAGCGGCTCTATTACACGCTCGACGGCAAGCCGGCCGATCCGGCCCACGCGCGGCAGAACGATCGCTTCGCGGTCGTGCTCAAGATCACCGAGCCGCAGCCGCAGTTCGGCCGGATCATCGTCGTCGACCACTTGCCGGCGGGCTTCGAGATCGACAACCCGCGGCTGGTCTCCTCGGGCGAGACCGGCACGCTCGGCTGGATCCAGAACGCGGTCGAGCCGGCGAACGCCGAGTTCCGCGACGACCGCTTCGCCGCCGCGTTCAATCGCAAGAACGGCGACGGCGCGGTGTTCGCGGTTGCCTATGTGGTGCGCGCGGTCTCGCCCGGCCGCTATGTGCATCCGCAGGCCTATGTGGAGGACATGTACCGGCCGGATCGTTTCGGCCGCACCGGCACCGGTACGGTCGAGGTGACGGCGGCGAGATGAGCGTCGTTGGCTCAGCAACCGGGGCCACCCCCCTCCCTGTCCCTCCCCCGCAAGGGGGGAGGGAACGGTGGGGCACTGCTCGTCGCAAATTCTCTCTCGCGCTTGCTGCATCGTCCGTTGTTGCCTGCTTCGCCCTCGTAGCCTGGATCATCTCCCTCGGGCCGGCGCCGCGCGGGGAGGGGCTCGCCTATTCAACGCTCGTCGTTGACCGCGACGGGCGGCTGCTGCGCCCCTACACCACGCCCGAGGGGCGCTGGCGACTGCCGGCAGCGCGTGCCGACGTCGACCCGCGCTTCTTCGACATTCTCTTTGCCTACGAGGACAGGCGCTACGCACAGCACCATGGTGTCGATGTGCTCGCGCTCGGCCGCGCTCTCGTGCAACTCGTGCGCAACGTCCGCGTCGTGTCGGGCGGCTCCACCATCAGCATGCAGGTGGCGCGGCTGCTCGAGCCGCGCAACGAGCGCTCGTTCACGGCGAAGCTCCGCCAGATCGTGCGCGCAATCGAAATTGAGCGCGCGCTGAGCAAGGACGAGGTCCTCGCGCTTTATCTGAGCCTCGCGCCTTATGGCGGCAACCTCGAAGGCATCCGCGCCGCCGCGCTTGCCTATTTCGGCAAGGAGCCGCGGCGGTTGAGCCTCGCCGAATCCGCGCTGCTCGTTGCGCTGCCGCAGGCGCCCGAGCTGCGCCGTCCTGATCGGTCGGTCGATGCGGCGCGCAACGCCCGTGACCGCGTGCTCGATCGCGTCGCAGCCGCCGGCATCGTGCCGCTCGACGAGGTGGCGCGCGCGCGGCTCGAGCCGGTGCCGGGCGGGCGCAAGCCGATGCCGGTGCTGGCGCCGCATGCCGCCGATGCGGTTGTTGCGGCCGCGCCCGAGCACGGCATTCATCGCCTCACGCTTGACGCCACGCTGCAGAAGAGCCTCGAGGACCTCGCCCGCGACCGCGCCCGTGCGCTCGGGCCGATGATCTCGATCGCGATCCTGGCGCTCGATCACGCCAGCGGCGAGATCCTCGCCCGCGTCGCGTCGGCCGACTACTTCGATGCCACGCGGGCCGGGCAGGTCGATATGACCACGGCGCTGCGCTCGCCCGGCTCGACGCTCAAACCCTTCATCTATGGCCTCGGCATCGAGGACGGGCTCATCCATCCCGAGACGCTGATCGAAGACCGGCCGGTGCGTTACGGCAGCTATGCGCCGGAGAATTTCGATTTGAGCTTCCAGGGCACGGTGACGGTGCGCAAGGCGCTGCAGCTCTCCCTGAACGTGCCGGCGGTCGCGGTGCTCGACAAGGTCGGCGCCAGCCGTTTCACGGCGCGGCTCGAGCAGGCGGGCGGATCGCTGGTGCTGCCGAAAGGCGAAGTGCCGGGGCTTGCGATGGGGCTCGGCGGCGTCGGCGTGCGGCTCATGGATCTCGTTGCGCTCTATGGTGGCATCGCCCGGCTCGGCACCACCATCACGCCGACCGAGCGAGCCCACAACGGCGTGCCCGAGCCGCCGCGGCGGCTGCTTGATCCTGCCGCCGCCTGGCAGGTCGCCAATGTGCTCATGGGCACGCCGCCGCCCGAGAACGCCGCCAGCGGCCGCATCGCGTTCAAGACCGGCACCTCCTACGGCTATCGCGATGCCTGGGCGGTCGGCTTCGACGGCAAGCGCACCATCGGGGTGTGGGTCGGTCGGCCGGATGGCGCGCCGGTGCCGGGCCTCAATGGGCGCGCCGCTGCCGCACCGATCCTGTTCGACGCCTTCGCGCGCACCGGCAAGCTCCCTGCGAGCCTGCCGCCGGCGCCAAAAGGCACGCTGGTTGCGACCAATGGGAAGCTGCCGCCGCCGCTGCAGCGCTTCCGCGGCAGCGGTGAGGGTGCCGATGCGCTGCGCATCATGTTCCCGCCCAACGGCGCGCGGCTTGAGCTCGCGAGCGGGGAGGACGGCAAGCCCGAGCCGATCGCGCTCAAGGTTGCGGGCGGTAGCGGACCGCTCACCGTGCTGGTCAACGGCATGCCGCTGCCGGAGGCGGGCGCCGCCCGCCGCACGCTGTTTTTCGCGCCGGAAGGGCCAGGTTTCGTGCGGCTGACTGTGATCGACGGCAAAGGCGCGACCGACAGCGTGATGGTGCGGTTGCAGTAGCGCCGATATTTGAATGCCGAAGCGAACTGAGAAATTGACCGCGCAAGAGCTAAAGGAAGTCGCACGGTTGCGCGCGAAAGCGCGAAAGCGGGCACGAAGCCTGCTTAAGAGGACCGGCGACCCTCAACCGAGTGGCGACGACCCTGACAATCCGCCACTCACGGATGCGCAGCTCAGTCGGATGCGCCCGGCCTATCAAGTTCGTCCTGAACTGGTCGCAGCTCAGCTGCGCCGCGGCCCTGGGCGGCCGAAATCGGAGCGGCCGAAGCAGCAGGTCACCTTGCGCATCGACCGCGACGTTCTGGACAAGTTTCGCGCAACGGGCGAGGGCTGGCAGAGCCGGATCAACCAGGCCCTGCGCAAGGCGAAGGTATGAATTCCGCTGTTCCGCCCCGATTCCGGCGGCGACTCACGCTTTCCCCGCCCGCCTGAATTCTCTATTGTCCGGCTGATCCTTAGCGGGGATGACGAGCGGACTTCGGGGACGATGGCGGTTACCACCAGCAGCGAGCGCAAGGACGCCGCGTACAGCCTGACTGCGGCCACGGACTTCGCGACGCAGTCGCATGCGCGCGCGCTGCTCGTGCTCCTGCTCGTGACCTTCGTGAGCATCCTGCCGGGCTTCTTCTCGATCCCGCCGACCGACCGCGATGAATCGCGTTTCGCGCAGGCCACCAAGCAGATGATCGAGTCTGGCGACTATGTGGACATCCGCTTCCAGGACGAGGTCCGCTACAAGAAGCCGGTCGGTATCTATTGGCTGCAGGCGGGGGTGGTGAAGACCGCCCAGGCGCTCGGAGTCCCGCAGGCGCTCAGCACCATCTGGCTCTACCGTATCCCCTCCCTGATCGGCGCTGTCGCGGCCGTCATGCTGACCTATTGGGCGGCGCTCGCCTTCGTGTCGCGGCGCGCCGCCGTGCTCGCCGGTCTGATGATGGCATCGTGCCTCCTCCTCAGCGTCGAGGGCAGGATTGCCAAGACCGACGCCGCGCTCCTGGCCACCATCGTGGCCGCCATGGGCGCGATGGGGCGGCTCTATCTGCCCGAGCAGCGCCAGCGTATGGACGCGCGCGCCTCCTGGATTTTGCCGGCGATCTTCTGGACCGCGACGGCGGGCGGCATCATGCTCAAGGGGCCGGTGATCGTGATGTTCACGGGATTCGCCGCGCTTGCGCTCGCGATCGTCGATCGCTCGGCGCGCTGGCTCTTGGCGCTACGCCCGATCATCGGCCTGCTTTGGCTCGCGCTTCTGGTGCTGCCGTGGTTTCTCGCCATCATCGAGCGCTCTGGCGACAGCTTCTTCTCCGAGTCGATCGGACGCGATCTGCTCTCGAAGATCGGCAGTGGGCAGGAATCGCATGGCGCGCCACCCGGGACCTATCTGCTGCTGTTCTGGGCGACGTTCTTTCCAGGCGCCATGCTGGCCGGGCCGGCGGTACCGGCGATCTGGGCAGCAAGGCGCGAGCCCGGCGCCAAATTTCTGCTGGCCTGGGTGCTGCCGTCCTGGATCGTGCTCGAGCTCGTGATCACCAAGTTGCCGCACTATGTGCTGCCGATCTATCCCGCGATCGCGATCCTGCTTGCCGGCTTCGTGGACGCCCGCACGCTGTCGCTCAAGCGCTGGCTCACCAACGGCACGATCTGGTGGTTTCTCATTCCGCTCATCGGCAGCATCGCCGGCCTGATCATTCTGTTCACCGTCGGCCGGCAGTTCGGCCTCCTGGTGTGGCCGGTGATCGGTGGCGCCGTGGTGATGGGCCTCCTGGCGTGGCGGCTCTATGAGGACGACGGCGCCGAGCTTTCGCTGCTGCGCGCGACGCTCACCTCGCTGCTGCTCTCGATGGCCCTGTTCGGTCTGGTGGTGCCGGCGCTCACGCCGGTATTCCCGAGCATGGCGCTCGCGCGTCTGCTCAACGAGAGCGGCTGCAGCGACCCGCTCGTCGCCTCGTCCGGCTATCATGAGCCGAGCCTGGTCTTCCTCGCCGGCACGACGACCCGGCTCACCGATGCCGCCGGCGCAGCCGACGTCCTTGCTGGCGGCGATTGCCGGTTCGCCTTCGTCGAGTTGCGGCAGGAACGCAGCTTTGGTCAGCGCGCCGATGCCCTCGGTCTGCTCTATGCGCCGGTGAGCCGCATCGAGGCGTTCAACCTCGGCACCGGCAAATCGGCGATCATCGCCGTCTTCCGCTCGGGATCGCTCCGATGAGCTTGACCGGCGGGACGGCGACCGGCGCCCCTATGTCGTGGCCGCATTGGGCGCGCGCCAATGTGAGTCTTGCCGTCGCGGCCTTTCGCCGGCCGCGCCTGCGAGAGGTGCAGGACATCCGCGCGCGTGTCCTTGCCGCCGGCCTTGTGACCATCGTTCTCGTTGCCGCAGCCATGGCCTTTGCCGATGCCCCGCTCGCCGAGGGCGCGAAGCATCTGCCGGGCTGGATTCATGCTGCATTCGCTTTTGTGACCGATTTCGGCAAGTCGGGCTGGTTCCTGGTGCCGACCGGGATTCTGCTCCTGGCGATTGCGGTGGTCGCATCGCCGGCGCTGACGCCGCTCAGCCGCCTCATGCTGGCCGCGATCGCAGTGCGGGCAGCCTTCCTGTTCGCGGCGATTGCGGCGCCGAGCCTGTTCGCCACCATCATCAAGCACGTGATCGGGCGGGCGCGACCGTTCGTCGGCAATGCGGCCGACCCGTTCCTCTATGTGCCCCTGAGCTGGCCGGCAGCCTATGCGAGCATGCCGTCGGGCCACGCCACCACTGCATTCGCGGCAGCAGTCGCCATCGCGCTGGTTTGGCCGCGGCTGCGCTGGCCCATGCTGGTCTATGCGCTGATCGTTGCGGCAAGCCGCGTCGCGCTCGACGCCCACTACCTGAGCGATGTGATCGCCGGCGCCTTTGTGGGTGGCGCTGGTGCGCTCATGGTGCGCGACTGGTTCGCGCGGCGCCACCTCGGCTTCGCGGTCGACGCCAAGGGAGCGGCGCAGCCGCTGCCGGGCCCCTCCTGGCCACGCATCAAGAGGGTTGCCCGCAGCCTCTTCGCCCCATAAGAAGCTCGCGCTATCACGAAAGCAGCGCATATCCCGGCGAAGTGGACGCCGGTTCGCCGACACGGATATGCGCCGCGCAAAGTTGCCAACATCGGGCGCAGCAGATCATGAACCAGGCAAGCACGCCGGCCGTCAGCGTTGTTGTCCCGGTCCGCAACGAGGCCGGCAACATCGCGCCGCTTGTGGCCGAGATCACGGGCGCGCTCACGGGCGATTTCGAGATCGTCTATGTCAACGACGGCTCGAGCGACGGAACCGAGGCGGAGCTGCGCTCGCTGATGGCGAGCCGTCCGTTTCTGCGGCAGATCAAGCACGCCGTCTCGTGCGGGCAGTCGGCGGCGGTGCGCACCGGCGTCGCGCATGCGCGCGCGCCCATCGTGGTGACGCTCGACGGCGACGGCCAGAACAATCCCACCTTCATCCCCGAGCTCATGCGTGTGCTGGCGACGAGCCCGCGCATCGGGCTCGTCGCCGGCCAGCGCGTCGGCCGCAAGGACACGGGCTTCAAGAAGTTCCAGTCCCGCGTCGCCAACGGGGTGCGCAGCTCGGTGCTGCGCGACGGCACGCGCGATACTGGCTGCGGGCTCAAGGCGTTCCGTCGCGACGTGTTCCTCGTGTTGCCCTATTTCGACGGCCTGCATCGCTTCCTGCCGGCGCTGATACGGCGCGAGGGCTACGAGATCGGCTATGTGGAAGTCGTCGACCGGCCGCGCCGGGCCGGTGTGTCCAACTACGGGATGTGGGACCGGCTGTGGGTCGGCATTCTCGATCTTGCCGGGGTGTGGTGGCTCATCCGCCGCAAGCGGCGCGTGCCAGAGGTTTCGGAGGTGAAGAGCGATGCTGGTTGATCTGTCGAATGCGATCGGCACTTATCTGCACGAGGTGTTCGTGCAGAAGTTCCAGTGGTGGGTGATCCTCGGCTATGTGGCGCAGATCCTGTTCACCATGCGCTTCGTGGTGCAGTGGATCGCCTCCGAGCGCGCCGGCAAGATGGTGATGCCGATCGCGTTCTGGTTCTTCTCGATCGGCGGCG
>Ga0066388_100003284_pt1 | contig 10402 bp, 7 predicted proteins | sample PanSoiMetaGPlot6_FD_64539 | JGI IMG/M metagenome (GOLD analysis project Ga0066388, IMG submission 64539) | Tropical forest soil microbial communities from Panama analyzed to predict greenhouse gas emissions - Panama Soil - Plot 6 (Hybrid Assembly) | ecosystem: Environmental > Terrestrial > Soil... | reverse complement strand
TTCCTTCGGAACGGATCCAGCAGAGAACTCTTCGGAAAAATTCACGTGCAGACCTACGTCGAGCCCGGCGCTTGAAGCTGCCTGCGATGCCCGCTCAGAGTCAGTCATGAACACCATGGCACTCGTTGAGGTAATCCGGCGCTTGGCATAGCAGATCATTGCCGCGTCAGTCTCAGCTTTGGATCTACCCAGGTCGTCCGCGTTGACTATAAGCATGGCTATCCGTTCGGCGCGCATGCTCGGCTTCCAGCTCGACGGAGAACTCTGGTAAGCCGTACCACGGCAGTCGGTTTGGAGAGGGGCGGCATTTCAAGCCTCCCGGCTTGTCACATTTTCCCTCTTTGGGCTTTGGCATGGGGCCGCGGTGGCCGCTGCAGGTATCTGACGCCAGCTGTGACCGTTCGCTGCTTAGACAGACTAACGTCGACGGCTCGCGGTTGCCTTTGCCGCGGAACTTCAAGGCATCCCAGCAATAGCAGCATCCACATGTTGTTCATGCCGTAAAACGATGCTTCCGTATAATTGTACACAACAGCAGATACGATGAAGCAAAGACGCAGTATACCCGCCGCTGGGTCGTCGTTCAGATGGCTGCGTACCCTGAGCAATCCGGACAGGACGATCACCACGATAAAGGCGACACCAATGTATCCGAGGTTCAAGTATTGCTCCAAGTATCCGTTGTGCGCTTGATTGATTCCCAGGCCAAACAGCCTCCACACTTCCTCTAGTCGGTCTCCGGTCCAGAAGCTCATGAATCCGACGCCGACGAATGGATTTACCTCGAATGTTTCGAGCGCCTGCCAAACAGCCGTTCTATTGGTCAAGGTGGGATCACGCCCCAAGAAACTGAGCGCAAGCTCCCTCAAATTGAGCATTTCAGCGAGCTGCCACGCCACAACAGCGCATAACAACACGCCAAATATCGTCGCGGGCCTGCTCGCTACGCGGCCCAGCAGCAGGAGCAGCACGGCTGCAACCAGGCAGGCGAAAGACGTCTGGCTGTCGGACATATGCAGAAGCCAAGACAGCATGCCGATCACGACGACAGCAATGATTTTATGCTGGTGAATAAACGTGGAACGCGTGTTGTCACGCCTCTGCAGCAATTCCCAGAACACGTAGATCCCGGCCATTAGGCACATCAACCCCAGATCATTTTTCTGATGGCCCACTCCCGTATACATTGGCGAACCATCGTTGTGATAAGCTCTCCCCAGCGCGGGGTAATATCTGATGAACAGGACGGACAACGGTAGCAGCAGGAAGGCGAGACGCCGAAGGATGACCCCGACCGCCTCATAAGGACGCCGCTCTGTCAGGATCACCAGGGCCATGATCGGATTGCCCAAATCCTTGACCCACCGTTTCATGAGAATAGTAGGCTCATCGCTCCAAGCCATGCTGGCCAAGCAGTACAGGAGGTAGAGGACGACCCACATATTGTTGAGCAGCAATTTTTGCCAGTCGATCTTTCTTCTCGCAAGGATCACAATTCCCGCCGCGATGAGGGCGAAGAAGACGGCGCGGTCGGTTGGGCTGCCCTCCGCATAGTCGTTGGCTGACGCCAAGGGGGTATCGATATCTAGCCAGGACGACACCCATCGCGAGCCAGCCAGAAACATCCAGGCCAGGGGCACCCACAAGGCACCGGACGAACTGTCGGGCCGCCTGAGATCGGTCCAGAACAGATAGACAATGAATAGCAGGCAGACGACAGTGGCGAGGCTTTTCATGTGAGGTCAGCGGGTTTGAACGTAGTTGTCGCGGACCTCGGAAAGGTAGCGTCGGAGAGTTGTCTTAAGTCGATAACGAACCGAATCGGTGCTCTGCTCACCTTCAAGCGAAGTGTGGAATCTCACAGCGATAGTAATCGTCTCGCCGGGATCAACGGTCGCCTCGAAACGGATTTGGCCGTCATCTGCCGTCCATGAAACCTCTTTACCGTTGATCGACACTCGCTGGATCGCGTCGGGGCTGATTTCCCTCTTTCTGATCTTGAACCTTTTCGGTTCTTCGAAATGATTGCGGAGTTCAACGTCCAATCCGTAAACCTCGATCTCTATTGTGTCATCAGACGTCTGCCGCTCGCGGTAGGTGCGGCGAACCGCATTGCCTAGACTGCCCCACGATAGGCCGGGTACTTGTGAATTCAACTTGTCGATAAATTCAGTGAGATCCCGAAGGTGATTGCGGCAATCCTGATGATGAATGACGACAATGCAGGGTTTGCCAAGAAGGATGTCAAACGCAAAGTTCTCCACGCCCTGCATTGGATACCGCCGGGTGAATATCGGGAAAGCGGCATAGTTCATTACCGCGACGTCCCAAGCATCCAGAACCTTTATCGGCTGCGAAACCGGAACACCGACGATTTCCGTGTTGACGGCGGCCGTGTAATTGACCCGCTTCAGAACTCCCATCGCCGCGTCGGAAAACTTTCCTTGCGGAAAAACCATCACTCGATCGAATGGGATTCCCGCCAACGACTCGAGTCGACCCATTCGTTGCAGAGCCTGTTTGGCCTTCCATGTGAGACTGTCGGTCCTTCGAATCCCAAACTCGCTTCCTGTGTGGTCGCATCCGTGGATGGAAAGCGAATATCGGGACGGGTTGTCCTTGAAAAGCCGTACAACCTTCGCTGCATTCCTCCGCCAATTCCATGGAATGAAAGCTATGCTTGTGGAAAAGTTGTGAGACCGCATGGCGGCAAGTAGCTGTTCGAAGTTCAGCAAACCATAGTCTGGTTTCAGCACGGGATCATCGATGACCAAGCATGCATTGATCTCGGGAGTGCTCCAACACGTAGCGGGAAAGGCCCACTTCAGGTAAGCGACAGCCGGGACAGCGCTGAGGAAGTGATTGCGGACGTCGAAGTTGCCGTCAGGTATTACTGCGTCAACTTCGATGATTTCCGGATTTGCGCAAAAAAAGACAGGTACGTCGTGACGATCGGCTCGAATGAAGGCAGGGTGACTGTGACTGGTGATGATCTCAGTTACTCCGTCCTTGCCGCTGTATACAAAATTGTTGTCAGCGGCAGCTGAAGGTGACGTCACACTCAGCCCTCGCAAGGGTCCACAGATGCTTGCGCCGTCCGTGACCCTCCATGTTACGCGAGACGATTCATTCCCTAGAGCGACGGCGTTTGCATCGCCAGTCAATAGTCGCAGTACTTCATCCGATTTTTCGCGGCTCGGTCCTACCCACGCAAACACGGAGTGAACGTGCTTTCGCCAGAACGATGCGAACTCATCGGAACCGTTGAGGGAGCTCAACATTTCCGCAAGGATCTCGGCGGAACAAAACAATCTGTATTGAGGGCGCTCGGAAGACTCGCCAGCTGTCGTCGCGGTAAGATCCGCTGACGAAACTGTACGCGACGATAGCCCCATAACGCTCAGCAGCCTACTCATGTGCCGGTCTTGCGGGGAGGGCGAGAAGCCTATCAGCAACAGGGCCTGCTCAATCACAGCTCTACCCAACCGTGTTGTTTCTTTTAGACTGCGGGCTTTCTGACAACGACCAGTGAGCGCATTGCCCGCGATCTGGCGACGACATTCAATACAGGGGATGCCGCGCTCAGACCGATGCACATCAGCGCGCTAGCAGAATGGGGTATCCAGCAGAAGTGCTCTTTCTTGAGTATCTCAAAACCCACCTGTTCGAACGGAGCAGCATATTCCTGCAGCGAGGGCAAATAGGCCTCTCTTCCTTTTTTTTTCTTTTCCCGCGCACCGGGCCTGAACGAACTACGGAAAAATAGGAAACGATCGCTCATATCGATGTTGACGCAAACACCACCTGACTTAAGAAGATCAAAGAGATCCTTTGCACAGTTCACTTGTGTATTCGAACGGTGGCAGTACCGGACCGTGTTCACGCCCAGAATCAGGTCAAACTCCCGAAGTAGCTCTTTCCGAGGTTGACGCAGCGCCGTACAGAGATCGTTTACCAATGTCTCATTCTTGCCGACATAAAACTCCACCTTGCTCTGGTCGTCCTTCGGAAGATAGCTCCGGGCATCCTTGCGCGCTGCATCGATCAGCGTCGGCGAAAAATCCGTTCCCAACGCCCTCCTGACCTGAACTCCTTCACGCCTCAGGACAGACATCAGATGCACGAGATTCATTCCCGCTCCACATCCGAATTCCAATATCTGCAGCCCGCCGTTAGTCGCCCCGGTTTTCATCGTGCGGACAGCGTCCAGGTAGACGCGCTTGTAATCGTGCTCGAGCAGGTAACCGATCCCATAGCCGGCGGTGGCCTTGGAATATCGAAGGATGGCAGAGGGGGCAGTGTACTCCTGATAATACGGATCAAGCCCTTTGACGGTCATTTCCATATTCTTTTATGTCACTCTATTGCGTTATTGACGATTACGACTGCGGAACAACGGGTCGAAGGCCGCGCGACTCAAGCCACTGATGTATTTCAAGCGGGTCGCGTTCGGCCCACTTGGTCTTGCCGACAATCTGACCGAGGATTTCGTTACGCACTGCGATACTCCCGTAACACAGTGGGCAACTCGCAACAGGCTTTCTTAAAAATCACGACTTTCGCGCGCGTCCGCTCGGTCGCGCGGGGCCGAGGGCCACCGGTGGGAAATAAAAAGCAGGCAACGCTGCGCCCGACCATCCACATTGGATGTCATCGAACTAGCTCAAGAGTTCGAGGCTGGCTCGAAACTAGCTCAAGAGTTCGAGGCTGGCTCGAAACTAGCTCAAGAGTTCGAGGCTGGCTCGTCAACGTGATCGGTTTGCCCTGCGCTGCAATAGAACGGGTAGCTGCTTCCAAAATCTCTACCACGTGAACGCCCGTCATTCCGTTCGAGATGGGAGAGGCACCACTGCGAATGCAAGAGATGAAGTGTTCGGCCTCCGTTAGCAATGCTTCCTTGGCAGGTAGGTGCGGTACCCACATATCTCCAGCACGGTACCCTATCCTGAGTTGGTGCGCACTTTCGGCTGTGTTACTGATGGTAATTCCTTTGTCGTACAGTTTTAGCTTGTCGGTCGCCTCGATGTCATCATAAACAATCATCTTACTGCTGCCGCCAATAAATATTTGCCTCACCTTCACCGGTGAAAGCCAATTAACACTGATATGAGCGATGCAGTTACTAGGAAAAAATAGGGTAACGTGCGCCATGTTTGCTGGTGCTCCCGCAACATGGTTTGCCGCTGTGGCCGAGACCGCCGCGGGTTGCTCGTTCAAAATGTACTGGATGATCGATATGTCATGAACGGCCAAATCCCAGATTACATTCACATCGCTTTGAAACAGGCCTAAACTGGCGCGGATCGCATTATAGTAGTAAATGTCTCCAAGCGTTCCTTCGGCGATCAGCTCACGAACTTTCTGCACGGCCGGGGTGTAGACAAACGTGTGGTCCACCATTAGAGCGACTCTTTGTCGCTCCGCCTCTTCAACCAGGTGGAGTGCGTGTTCCGAGTTCTGGGTCAGGGGTTTCTCGATCAGAACGTGCTTTCCTGCCCTCAATGCGGCGAGCGCGAGCCGATAGTGTGTCTGCGTCGGCGTAGCAATCGCGATGGCATCAATCCGGCTATCTGTGAGTAGGTCGCGAAATTCTCTTGTGATCACGGCGGCGGGATGACGACGCTTGGCAAGGCCCAGCTTCGCCGGATCCATGTCGCAAACAGCCACGAGCTGTGCTGCCTCAGCCTCAGCGAAGTTGCGCGCAAGATTCGGACCCCAATAGCCATACCCTACCACACCTACGCCTATTACCTCGTTCCACATTCTTTACCCTCTTGCCAAGTGCTCACCATCGCTGTTCAGTACGCGAACTGCGGGCGACCTCGCTGGTTCGTGGAGCCCTAGCAGAATAGCTGTAACAATCAGAGTGCGTTTGGTGTAACAGACACGTAACAGACGTGGCCCTTGGCCGTCCCGTACTCGACGTGGGGGTCAGATTTGCAGTAGAGTTTTAATTAGCGACAACTCAGGTTCAGTGGTGAGCACTTCATCGCAACGACCTTTTCGTCCAAATAGTGGTTTCGCCGGTGTCTCGCATGACACACACGAGCGTCCACCGCTGAATCATTAATTCGGTTTGGTAAGCGAAGAATTCCGGCGGTCGGAAAACGGAAGCCACGAAAACACGACAATGTAGCCGTGCCCACAGCGACGACGCGCTGAGGCAATGGAGCACCGCCAAGCGAGGACAAGAACTCGGTGCATTCGTAAGCGGCAGCAATCCATTCGCAAATTTGCTCAAACTTGAGCCGGCAGCCACCAAATGAGGCAACGCCTGCAAGCTTTAAGACCATCGAGGGCCAGAGATGCTGCAGCCTACTCACTTGCAACAGGCGGACTTTCCAGGGCCGAACAGGTCCGGACCGGGCGGTGTGGGCGAGCTCGTGGACTTCGCGTTGGGTTTCCTGCTCCGGCAATATCTGGTCATTTTGTTCCTAGTGCTGCTGGCCGGGGTGGCCGGTGTAATCTTTCTCGTTACCACCCCCCCGACCTACACAGCTCAGGCCAAAATCTTCATCGGAACGCAGCAAAAGGCTCAGTTCATCCAACAACAATCTCTGTTCGCAGAGGCTCCCATCGACAGCACTCAGATGGAGAGTCAGATGCAGATATTACAATCAAAGGCCATTGTAGAGTCCGTCGTCGAAAATCTTAAGCTTGCGGATGATCCCGAATTTGCCAGCCCTTCCGTTGGATTGATCAGGCGCGTGCTGCAGGTTTTAACCACTTCAACTGCTGAGCCAAAGCTCGATGCAACTTCAACTGCTGAGCCAAAACTCGACGCAACAGAGACAGCGATTGCCACGTTAACGGATCGTTTGAGCGTCAAACGCGTTGGATTGAGCTTTCTGATCGAAATTGGCGCTAGCTCTCGCAGCCCTGACAAATCAGCGCGGATTGCCAACGCAGTTGCCGCTGCCTATATCGACGATCAACAGAAGACTAAGCACCAGGCCAATCGGGTAGCTTCCACGTGGCTTCAGGAACGTCTGCAACAGTTGAGTGAGCAAACCACAACGGCGGAGCGGGCTGTAGTCGAATTCAAACAGCAGAACAACATTGTTTCGGCGGCTGGGAAGCGTATCGATGAGCAGGACCTGGGAGACCTCAGCGCACGGCTCGCTGATGCTCGCACACATACATCCGACTTGTTAGCTCGCTTAACTAGAATAGAGTCTATCATTCGCAGTTGGAACCCAAACGCGACACTGGCTGCCAGTGTTTCCGAGGAGTTAACGAGCCCAATTCTCACACCCTTGCGCCAGCAATACCTTGACCTGTCAAGAAGGGAAGCGGAGTATTCTGCTCAGTATGGTCGGGACCACCACGCTGTAGTCAATTTGCGTAACAAATTGCGCGACCTGCGCACGTCAGCACTCGACGAACTTCGACGGATAGCTCAGAGCTACAAAAGCGAGTATGAGATCGCAAAACAACGCCAAGCCGAAATTGAAAAGCGGCTAGATCAAGTCATTTCCCAGTCCCAGACGGCGAATAAGGCGCAAGTACGGCTACGCGAGCTCGAAAGCACTGCCGCGACCTACCACTCTCTATATGAGAGCTTTTTGCAACGGTACACAGGAGCAATGCAACAAGACTCTTTTCCACTTACCGACACCCGAATAATCTCTCTGGCATCGCCACAAACAATTAATGTTAAACCTAAGCCCCTGCCTATCTTTGCGCTTTCGTTGATAGGTGGAATAGCCTTAGGCGTCGGTGCCGGGCTTCTTCGCGATTTGATGGATCGTGTTTTCCGCACCAGTTCGCAGGTTCAGTTGCTTCTGCAAGTACCGTGCATAGCTATGGTACCGCTGCTGAAAACATCAGTCTCAAGACGTAGGCAGCGAGCTGATAATACGCCTGACAAGAGAATAATCGCGCGTGACGCAAGCATGTTTTGGGAGGTCGTTGACTCGCCTATGTCTCTCTTTGCGGAATCAATTCGTTCAATCAAGCTAGCGACCCATTATGGAGCAGGGCCAAACCAGGTGATCGGCTTAACTTCTTCTCTCCCGAATGAGGGAAAGTCCACCATCGCTGCAGCCTTCGCGCAGCTCGCGGCGCGAGCAGGGGGCCGTGTCATCATAGTTGATTGCGACCTCCGCGTTCCTTCCCTCTCGCGTCGGTTGGCCCCTGGTGCGACGGCAGGCATTGTCGATGTGATCTCTGGAACTCGATCTCTGGAGCAGACAGTCTGGAGAGATCCGGCAACCAATCTATTTTTCTTGCCCGCCGTAACATCCGCGTTCTCCAGTGAGGTGCTTGAATCTAAACTAACCAAAAGGCTTATCGATAAGCTGCGGGAAAGTTTTGATTTCGTAGTAGTCGATCTTCCTCCGCTTGTGCCAATAGTTGACGCTAGGGCAGCCGCTCACTTGGTGGACTGCATGATTCTGGTGATCGAATGGGGCCGCACAAAAGTCAGCGTTGTGCAGCATGCGCTCGAGACGATACCCAATCTGCATGAAGGTGTCATTGGTGCTGTGCTCAACAAAACCAACATGAGTCATCTGGCTCAGTACGATGTCCAACTTAAGAGTATGTATCAGAATAAATATTATGCGAGATATGGCTAGTCAGAAGGTAACTAGAGCTATGCGCTCGAAACGTCTGTCGATCCACACTGGTGGAGGCACCAAGACTTCTGCATCCCGGAGTTCGAAGGACATATGCTGATGATTAACCGGTTGTCCAAAAGGCCAAGGACATCGCACGTGAATAATTCATGTCACGTCACAATGCTTTGGCGGTTCATTTGACGCCACTTCAACACTTTCACCTTTCGCCGATGGCCAATTACCTTTTTGGGGGCGAGAGTTGAGTATCGCACCGCCCGAGATGGCGCCAGCCGTGGAATTACCGGCAGCTGAGAAGCGCACTTATGGGCAGATTCTCAAGTCCTCCGTTTTGATTGGCGGCTCGTCGCTGCTGAACATCGGTATCGGGATCGTTCGCACCAAAGCGATGGCTGTATTGCTGGGCCCCGCGGGGTTCGGATTGATGGGCCTCTACGGGTCGATTGCCGATCTTGCCGTGTGCATTGGCGGCATGGGAGTCAACAGCAGCGGGGTGCGCCAGATTGCCGACGCGGCCAGCTCGGGCGACGACAAGCGGATCGCGCGAACCGTGACCGTATTGCGACGCTCGGCGGTTCTCCTTGGAATCTTGGGCGCAGTTGTGCTGGTCGTGTTTTGCCGGCAGGTGTCCGCCTTGACGTTTGGTAGTGATGAACACGCCGGGGCGGTGGCGCTGCTGTCGCTTGTCGTGCTCCTCCGAATTGTGGCCGGCGGTCAAGCCGCGTTGGTTCACGGGATGCGCCGCATCACCGATCTAGCCAAGATGGGGGTGTTGGGTGCGCTCTTCGGGACGATGATAAGCATCCCCGTAGTGTATTTCCTTCGTGAAGAAGGGATCGTGCCATCTCTCGTGTGCGGTGCCGTGATGTCGATTGTCATGACATGGCGGGACAGCCGAAAGGTGCAGATTCAGCCCCCCGCAATGACGCTTTCCGAAGTCCGGCACGAAGCGGCCTCGCTGCTCAAACTCGGGTTCGCCTTCATGGCAAGCTGCTTTCTGCTGATGGGGGTTACCTACGCGGTCAGAATCATCGTGGTTCGCAATGTTGGGCTCGAAGCAGCGGGGTTCTATTCAGTTGCCTGGGCACTGGGCGGACTATATGTCGGGTTCATCCTTCAGGCCATGGATGCGGACTTCTACCCTCGGCTGGTCAGCGTCGCCACGGACAATACCCTGTGTAACCGATTGGTGAACGAACAAGTTCAAGTCAGCCTGTTGTTAGCAGGACCAGGGATTATTGCGACGGTTACTTTCGCGCCTCTGGTAATTCCCTTGCTCTACAGCAATAAGTTCGCTGAAGCAGTGGAAATCCTTCGCTGGATATGTCTTGGGATGGCGCTCCGCGTCATCATCTGGCCCATGAATTACATCGGCGCGGCAAAGAACCGGGCGCTGATATTTGTCGGAGTTGACCTCGCTTGGACCCTAGTCAATGTCGGCCTGGCATGGGTGTGTGTCGGCCACTTCGGATTGAACGGTGCCGGGATAGCATTCTTTGGGTCCAGCCTTTTCCACGGATTGCTCACATATTCGGTCGTTCGCGCGCTCAGTGGGTTTCGATGGTCGGCGGCAAACAGAAAGACAGGTGCCGTCTTTCTCTGCTCGATCGCCTCGGTTTTCTGTAGCTTATATCTGCTGCCACCTCTTTGGGCCGCAGTTCTCGGAGAGATCGCAACAGCGCTGAGCGGCCTGTATTCGCTGCGCATGCTGCTAAATGTCCTGTCTATGGATCGGATTCCGCAGCGGATACGGCAGTGCCTGGTATGGCTTCGGTTGGCCCCCTCGGGGGTTCCTAGCGTCTTGCGATTATGATCGTATCCGG
>Ga0066388_100003283_pt1 | contig 10402 bp, 11 predicted proteins | sample PanSoiMetaGPlot6_FD_64539 | JGI IMG/M metagenome (GOLD analysis project Ga0066388, IMG submission 64539) | Tropical forest soil microbial communities from Panama analyzed to predict greenhouse gas emissions - Panama Soil - Plot 6 (Hybrid Assembly) | ecosystem: Environmental > Terrestrial >... | reverse complement strand
GAGGCGTACGCCGACGCCGCCTGGTGGACGGGGAAGATCGAGCCGGCGATCGCGCTCCGCGAGCGGGCCTACGCCGGTTACTCGGCCGCGGGTGACCGGCGCCGTGCGGCGCGGGTCGCGCTGACCCTCAACTGGGATCACGTCGGCCGCGAGGCCTACGCCGTCGCGGGCGGATGGCTTACGAACGCCGAGACGCTCCTCGCCGACGAGCCGGAGTCGAGCGAGCACGGCTTCCTCGCGCTCACGCGCGGGATGAACGCGCTCTTCGGCGGCGGTACGGTGCCCGAGGCGCTCGCGGAGATGGAGCACGCCGCCGAGATCGCACGCCGCTTCGGCGACCGCGATGTCGAGATGATCGCGACCGTCGGCACGGGCCGGGTGCTGATCCGCGGCGGCGAGGTGGAGCGCGGGCTGGCAATGATCGACCAGGCGACCGCCGCCGCCGTCTGCGGCGACCTGCGCCCGCACACGACAGGGCTCGTCTACTGCATCACGATCAGCGCGTGCCAGGACCTCGGCGACTTTCGCCGCGCAGCCGAGTGGACCGAGGAGGCCAACCGCTGGTGCGACCGGGCAGACGTCAGCGGCTTTCCGGGCGCATGCCGGATCCACCGCGCGGAGGCGATGCGGCTGCGCGGCGACTGGGAAGGCGCTGAACGCCAGGCCCAGGCGGCCTGCGACGAGCTGGAGGACTTCGAGCGCCGCATCACGGCGAACGGCTACTACGAGATCGGCGAGATCCGGCGTCGTCAGGGCAACTTCGCCGCCGCCGAAGAGGCGTACGCACGTGCCAACGAGCTCGGCCAGGACCCCCAGCCCGGGCTGTCGCTCCTGCGCCTCGCGAGCGGTCAGGTCGACGCCGCCGCGTCGGGCCTTCGGCGGTCGGTTGCCGACGCGCAGCAGCCGCTGCTGCGGCTCCGGCATCTGCTGGCCCAGGTAGAGGTCGCCGTGGCCGGGGGCGATCTCGCCACCGCGAGCCGGGCGGCGGACGACGCCGAGGCGATCGTGGACGCGTACAAGATCGGCGGCGCGCGCACCCCCGCCTTCGACGCCAGCGTGCACCTCGCGCGCGGACGCATCGTGCTCGCGGAGGGCAACGCGGAGGGGGCCGCACAGCTACTCCGGCGGGCACGGGACGACTGGCAGAAGGTCGGCGCGCCCTACGAGACCGCCCAGGCGCGGCTGGCGCTCGGCGTCGCCTTCCGCAGCGCCGGCGACGAGCACGCCGCCACCGGTGAGATCGAGGCTGCGCTCGCCACCTTCGAGCGGCTCGGCGCCCGACTCGACGAGGCTCAGTGCCGCGACCTGCTCGGGCGTGTCGAGGCGTCGCAGACCTTCCTGTTCACCGACATCGTCGACTCGACGAAGCTGCTCGGCACGCTCGGCGAAGAGAAGTACCGCCGCCTGCTCGCCCGCCACGACGAGGTACTGCGCGAGCGGATCGTCCAGGGCGGCGGCCACGTGATCAAGAACACGGGCGACGGGTTCTTCGCCTCGTTCGACGACCCGGCATCCGCGATCCGCGCCGCGATCGCGATCCAGAAGGCGCTCGCCGACGAGATCGTCGCGCCCGACGTGCGCATCGGCGCGCACAGCGGCGCCGCGTTCCGCACGGGCAGCGGCTACACGGACTTCGGCGGCGAGAGCGTGCACCTTGCCGCGCGCGTCGGCGCGGCCGCCGGCGCGGGCGAGATCCTCGTCAGCCGCGAGTCGCTCGACGGGATCGCGGTCGCGTTCCGGCTCTCCGAGCCGCGGGCCGAGACGCTCAAGGGCTTCGAGGAGCCCGTCGAGGTCGTCTCGGTCGACTGGCGCTAGACCAGCGCGGGGACCAGGACCAGCCGGACGCTCGTCCGCCGCGTCCCGCTCGGAACGACGATCCGCGAGAGCAGCGTCTCGAAGCCCTTCGCCGCGACGCGGACGTGGATGTGCGGCGGCAGCCCCTCGTACGACGTCGGCCGCGGGCTCTCGTAGCGGAAGCGCCCGCCACTGTCCGTGCGCACCGTGGCGCTGAGCCCGCGCACGTAGACGCCCCTCGCGTTCGACTGCCAGAGCTGCACCAGGGCGTTCGGAACCGGCTTGCAACTGACGGCCGAGAGCACGACGCCCGTCAGGACGTGGCCGGTGCCGGTCTTCGAGCGGAGCGGCGGCAAGCCCTGGCCGAACGGGCCGAAGCCGTCAGTCGGCGTCGCGCGGCACGCGCTTGCGGCCTGCCCCGGCGCGACGCCGCCGGCCGCCGCGGCGGCGAGGAGCAGCGCGACCACGGCGAGGCGTCGCATGCCCGTCAGTACTACCTCGCGCGTCAATCGGATGCGAGCGCGAGCAGCTTCGTCACGGTGTTCCAGTTGCGCGCGGTGCCGACCGTTCCGAGCCCGTCGGTGATCAACGCCATCAGCTTCGAGCGCTGGAGCCCGTCCGGGTGCCAGCTGTAGACCTCCTTGCCGTGCAGCACCGCCTGCTCGGCGCCGAAGTCGCCTCGGAGCGCGTTCGCAGCGGTCGCCGCCGGCTTGTCGGCGAGGAAGGTGACGAGGTAGCGCGACGGGTTCGCGGCGACCTGTGCCAGCGGGTTCCGGTCGACCACCTTCGCGAGCTCCGCCCGGCTCCGAACGACGACCCGCGTCTCGAGCCCGAGCCGCTCGTCGAGCACCTGCTCGAGCTCCCGCTCGAGCGCGCGGCCCGACGGTTTCGCGTCCAGCACGACGTTCCCGCTCTGCCCGTGCGTGAGCACGTCTCCGTAGCCGTCGAGCGCCTCGCGGAGCTGAGCCATGGGCACGCGCCGGTTGCGGCCGACGTTGATGCCGCGCAGGAAGACGGCCTGCCGGGCCATCAGCCTGCGCGCACCGCGTCGTGGATCTCGCGGGTCAGTGCGGCGACGCCTTCGGTCAGCTCCTTGTCCTGGCGGGTCAGATTGGTGTTCGCCTCGAGGAGCTGCTTCAGCTCATGCGTCTGCCGGTTCACGTCGTTCTCGCGGTCACGCAGGTGCTTGATGATCGTGTCGCGGTGCTGGATGTCGCGCTCGGCCGTCAGCTTGTCCCGCTCGGCCTGCCGGGTCTGCGCCAGCAGGATGAGCGGTGCGGCGTAGGCGGCCTGCAGCGAGAAGGCGAGGTTCAACAGGATGAACGGGTACGGGTCCCAGCCGAGGCTGAGGCCGAGCGCATTCAGGGTGATCCAGACCGCGACGACGAGGGTCTGGCCGACGATGTATTGCGGCGTGCCGAAGAAGCGCGCCGCGCCCTCGGCGTAGCGCCCGAATGCGTCCTCGCCGAACGCCGACTGCGTCACGGCGCGGTATTCGGGGCGGCACCGACAAGCCCTTCGGCGGGGCGGGCCGCGGCGACGACCAGCAGCAGGCCGAACGCCAGCTGGTACGCGACGATGCCCTCACTCAGGAACCCGATCGCATGCAGCTGCGAGAACATCGCCACCAGCCCGGCCGTGAACTGAAGGGCGAGCAGCGCGATCGGCACGAGCGCAGGCCGCGCCCGCACGATGGCCGCCGCGATGACGAGCTCGAGGAGGAACAGGGCGGCGCTTACGGTGACGTGGGCCCAGTAGAGGGCGCCGTCCACGGTGTCCGGAGTGGCCAGGTCGAGCAGGAACAGGACGGCGAGCACCCGAAGTGCCCGTGCAAACGGCTCGTCGAGGTGCGCGGCCGCGCGCCACGTGAACACGGAGCAGAGGACGAGCCCGAGCCCGAACGGGACGGCCGTGCGGACGTGCTCGCCGTAGTAGCTCGGTCCGTGGTTGTTCGTAAAGCCCTCGTCCGTCAGCAGCACGGCAACCAGCAGAAAGCCGAAGAACGAGACCTGCGCGAGGACGAGATCCCTGAGCGCCGCCGGGTTCATACGTCGTCGTGGTATACCAGGACTGCGATGCGTGCGACTCCCGTCCTCCTGCTGCTCGTCCTCGGCGCTGCGGCCGTGAGCGCGGGCGCGCGCCCCGCCCCGGCGCCGACGCTGGCCCAGCTCGCGGGCGCGCACGTGCTCATCCGTATGCGTGGCCCCGTGCCGGGCGCTGCCCTGCTCACGCGGATCAAGCGGGGCCAGGTCGGCGGCGTCGTGCTTTTCTCGAACACCATCCCGCCGGAAGGCCCACTTCCGCTCGTCCGGCAGCTGCAGGCGGCCGCGCGGGCGGGCGGCCAGCCGCCGCTCCTGATCGCCATCGACCAGGAGGGCGGCGGCGTCAAGCGGCTGCCCGGGCCGCCGACCGACGCGCCGAGCCAAATGGGTACGGCCGCGGTGGCCTTCGCCCAGGGCCGGGCGACCGGCCGCTACCTGAGCCGGCTCGGGATCGGCGTCGACCTCGCGCCCGTGCTGGACGTGCCACTCTCGCAGTACGCGTTCATTTACACGCGCGCGTTCTCGTCCGACCCGGCGGCGGTGAGCAGGAACGGCATCGCCTTCGCGAAGGGGCTCGCCAACGGCGGCGTCGCCGCGACGGCGAAGCACTTCCCCGGGCTCGGGCGCCTCGGGCGCAGCACCGACTATGGGCCCGGGCGCCTGTCCACATCGCGCGCCGCCCTCGCGGCGCGCGATCTCGCGCCCTTTCGGGCCGCGATCGAGGCCGGGGTTCCGATCATCATGGTCGGGACGGCGGTCTATCCCGCCTACGACTCCGTGCCCGCGGCCACCTCGCCGGCGATCGTGAGCGGGCTCTTACGAAAGACGCTCGGGTTCCAGGGCGTGACGATGAGCGACGACCTCGCCACGCGCGGGGTGAGCCCGTGGTTCCACGCGGGCGAGGCCACCGTCCGTGCGGTCGGCGCCGGGATCGACCTGGTGTACGTCGCCGGCAACGGCGGCAGCGGCGGCGACACGGTCGGCGAGCAGGCGTACTCGGCGCTGCTGAGGGCGGTGAAGAGCGGCCGGCTCAGCCGGTCGGCGCTCGAGGCGTCGTACGACCGCATCGTCGCGCTCCGTCAGCGCTACGACTGAGGCCGCGCCAGCTCGCGCAGGGCGGCCGTCACCCAGTCGTCTTCGTGCGTGCGCCAGAACCCGTCCGTGTGGCCGCCCTCGTACTCGGCGTACGCGTGCCGGATCCCCGCGGCCGACAGCTTGCGGTCGAAGGCGCGGTTGTCGTCGAGGAACGTCGGGTCGTTGGTGCCGACGAAGTGCCCGTAGTGGGTGTTCGGGTAGCGGGCGAAGGTGCGCTTGAGCCTGGGCACGAGCGTGGCTGCGTCGGCCCAGTCGTTCGCATCCTTCGAGCCCAGGTCGAGCCGCGCCGTCCCCGCGGGGTTGGTCGCGTGGAAGTAGCCGCTCCAGGACTGGACGACCGAGTAGACCGACGGGTTGTGGATCGCGATCAGCGTGGCGCCGTAGCCGCCGGCGGAGATCCCGATCAGCGCACGGGCGCCGCGCGCAGGAATGGTGCGGTAGCGGCTGTCGATGACGTGAACGAGCTCGCGCGCGGTCGCCGTCTCCCAGTCCCGCCCCGGCCCCCAGTTCGCCCACTCGGGGTCGGTGTCGCCCTTCCGCGCCCCCTGCGCGCCGACCACGATCGCCCGCATGCCCGAGTGCTCGACCGGGCGGGTGATGAAGCCGATGCTCCGGTACGCGTCGGCCGCGGCCGGCAGGCCGTGCAGGAGGTAGACGACCGGATATCGCCTGCGGCTCGAGTCGTAGCCGGCCGGGAGGTATACCCGGTAGTGGAGCGTCCCGCGCAGCGCCGCCGACCGGTAGGAGCCGTCGATCGTCCGTGCCGGCGAGAGCGACGCCGCGCTGCTCCCGCCACAGCCGGCGAGCACGGCGAGCAGAAAGGCCACGGCCAGGGTACGCACGCGGCCGCGGACCGTAGCCCCGGGGTGTTGCGGGAAGCGCGCGGGGCGCGTTAAGCCTTGCGTCGCAGCGTGCCGCCGAACCGCTAGCGTGACCGCCCTGTGAGCGATCGCGACATCGAGCTGGGGCCGTTCTTCACGGCAGGCGTCGTGCTCGTCATCTACGGGCTGCGCCGCCGGCGACCGCTCCCTGTCGCGCTGGGGATCGCCGCGATCGTGTTCGAGCAGCGGACGGAGCCCGGCCGCGCGCTCCGCCGGCGGATCCGGCAGGCGGTCGAGAAAACAACGCCGCCGGAGTGAGCCGACCGTCGCTCGCGGCAGCCGTCGCGGACGTCGCCGCACGGGATCCGGTCGTCGCAAACCTCGTCGGCCTCGCCGGGCCGCTCCGTCACCGGCCGCGCGACGCAGACGGCCACTTCGGCTCTCTCGTGCGCGCCATCGTCTTCCAGCAGCTGGCCGGGTCCGCCGCGAGAGCGATCCACGCGCGCGTTCGCGCGACAGTGCCCGGGCCGCTGACACCCGAAGCGCTTGCCGCCGTGCCCGACGAGGCGCTGCGCGGCGCAGGGCTGTCCGCCAACAAGCTCGCATCCCTGCGCGACCTCTCCGCGAAGGTCATGAGCGGCGTCGTCGATCTGGACCGATCGGCACGGCGCACCGACGACGAGATCGTCGCCGCACTCGTCACCGTGCGCGGAATCGGCCGCTGGACGGCCGAGATGTACCTGCTCTTCGAGCTGCGCCGGCTCGACGTCTGGCCGGTCGACGACCTCGGGGTGCGCCAGGGCTACGGGCTTGCCTGGCGGACGGAGCAGGCACCGACGGCCAAGGAGCTCGAGCCTCTCGGCGATCGGTTCAGGCCCTACCGGTCGGTTGTCGCCCGCTACTGCTGGGAGGCCGTGCACCTCTTCCGCGGCGGAACCGATCCCGCCCTTCGCTGAGGATCACGCCTACCCTGTGGCGGATCCCCGTGACCGTTTCGCCGACGCTTCATCGAGCTCCGAGCAGAAGACCGCCGCGGCGGAAACGCCCGCATCGCGGGCGCTGGATCGCGCTGGCCGTCGTCGTGCTCGGCGGCGTGGCGGTGCCTGCGGTGGTGTGGGCGTTCTCCGGCGCGACGCTTGCCGCGGACGACGTCGCGCTCACCCGCGTCGAGCTGCAGCCGTTCGCCGGCCACCTCGTCAGCGTCGATGCGCGCGCGGCCGACGGTCGCGCGATCCCGGTCGACGTCTCGAACGGGCGCATCACGCCGCGCAGGAAGGTCGCGCCCGGCGAGCAGATCACGGTCGCGGTCGTCGTCAAGCGCCCCGGGTGGGTGGGGTGGGCACTCGGTGACGAGCGCCACGAGACGCTGACGGTGCGCGCGCCGGTTGCGCACCTTGCGAATCGCTGGGTCACGGTGCGGCCCGGCGGCGGTGCCCAGGTGCAGTTCGACATGCCCGTCGATCGCATCTCCCCCAGGCGCGCCCGCGTCGACGGACGGCGAGTCACGCTACCGACGAAGAAGGCCGCAGGCGCTGTCCTCATCGCAGCTGCGGCGCGGGCATGGGAGAAGCTCGGCACGCCCGTCCGCGTCACCTGGTTCCCGCAGGCCCGGCGCCCGGTCGTACTGGCATCGCCCGGGCCGCACGCTCGGATCAGCCCACTGACGCCGCTCCGGCTCACGTTCTCGGAGCCGGTGACTCGCGTGCTCGGTGGCAAGCAGCCGACGGTCAAGCCGGCCGTGCACGGCCGCTGGACGAGGCCGGACGACCATACGCTCCTCTTCGTTCCTGCCGGCGCGGGGGCCCCGTTCGATTCCGCTCTCACCGTTCGTTTCCCGTCGACGCTCGTGACCGTCACTGCAAACGGCGCCGCGCCACGGACGGCGAAGAGCCTCCACCTCAGGGTCGCCCCTGCCTCGTTCCTGCGCCTGCAGCAGCTGCTCGCGCTGGAGGGCTACCTGCCGCTCGATTGGACGCCGGCGCAGGCGCAGGCGCAGCCGACGATGGCCGACGAGCTGGCCGCTGCGGTCGACCCGCCGGCCGGACAGTTCCGCTGGCGCTATCCGGACACGCCGCACGAGCTACAGGCCCTGTGGAAGTCGGGCGAGCCCAACGAGATCACGCGCGGCGCGGTGATGATGTTCCAGGACGAGCACCACCTCACGGTCGACGCGATCGCCGGCCCGGACGTGTGGCGTGCCGCCCTCGCCGACGCGGTCGCCGGCAAGCGCCGCGGAGCCGGCTACAGCTACGTCTACGTGCACCGGAACGTGCCGCAGAAGCTCACCCTCTGGCACAACGGGCAGGTCGTCCTCACCTCGCCCGGCAACACCGGCATCCCAGCGGCCCCGACCGCGCTCGGCACCTGGCCGGTCTTCGAGCACATCCCGGTGGGCACAATGAGCGGAACGAACCCGGACGGGTCGCACTACAACGACCCCGGGATCCGCTGGATCAGCTACTTCCACGGCGGCGAGGCGCTGCACGCCTTCACCCGCGCGTCGTTCGGGACACCGCAGAGCCTCGGCTGCGTCGAGCTCCCGCTCGACCAGGCGGCGAAGGTCTGGCCCTACACGCCGATCGGGACGCTGGTCACGATCGAGGACTAGGGTCGCGCGACTCGGCGCGCGCAGCACCGCGGCGACCGCCCACGCGGTCGGGCCCGCCCCGGCGCGGTTCGCGAGGCGGACTGGGCCGCCACCAGGCCCACCGGCGCGGATCGCCCTCCTCGCGGTTCTTCTCGTTGCGCACGACCCACACGATCAGGACGACCAGCCAGATGAGCGCGAACGGGAACAGCACCACGCCTCGAGGGTAGCGCCGCTCGCGCGGCCGCCGCAGAGCGTTCAGCGGCCGACGCAGATGCTCGTCCACCCACCCCATGGGAACCATCGACTCAAAGGCCCGCCGGGACGGACTGCCTCCCGGGCACCAAGCCGCGTGTATGCCCAAGGACCAGCCGGGCTGCATCGTCCGATTCGGAATGCGCGGAGCTCGATCTCGGCCGGCTTTCCGAAGTACCCGCCGCCGGGACGATAGATCCACGTAAGACCGTGGGCATGAGCGACCGGCGATCCCCACCCTGTCCAACGCAGATTCCACGCCTTGCCGTTGGGGACGCCACCGTTGAAGATCAACCGCGGGTGCGCCTGCCCCCAACCCCGTCCGTAGGGAAGCAGACCCTTCTTTCCGAGGACGACGGTGTCGGCAGACGAGCCCGCGGGCGACGCCAAGAGAAGCGTCGCGCCGAGGGCGGCGCCGACGCCGACGCACAGACTCGCGAGCCGGTCACGGGCGCCAACGCTCATGCCAGGGCACGCAATGAGGCTGATTCCATGCCGCTCGATGGTCGGCCCTATGTCTTCGATCCAGCCGTCGGTGTGGCTATGCGGTTGCTCATGACGGGCGAGTTTCCGTTGTGCCCGTTCTCGCCGCGTCGTAGACAATCGGCCGGTGAGCGAAGTCGTCCTCGTCACGGGATCGTCCAGCGGTATCGGTCGCGCCGTCGCGGAGCGCTTTGCCGGCGGCGGCGCCCGCGTGATCGTCAACTCGTCGCGCTCCGTCGAGGAGGGCGAGATGCTCGCCCGCTCGTTACCCGATGCCGTGTACCTGCAAGGCGACGTCGCGCGTGAGGAGGACGCGCGACGGCTCGTGGCGACCGCGCTGGAGCGGTTCGGACGTCTCGATGTCGTCGTCAACAACGCGGGGACGACCAGGCGCGTCCCGTTTGCGGACCTTGAGGGCGCCGACGACGAATTGTGGAGGCGGATCCTGGCCGTGAACCTGATGGGCCCGTGGTACCTCAGCCGCGCGGCCGTGCCTGCGTTACGCGAGGCGAAGGGGACGATCGTCAATGTGGGATCCGTCGCCGGGATCATCGCGGGCGGGAGCTCGCTCCCGTACGCCGTATCGAAGGCGGCCCTACACCACCTGACCCGCACGCTTGCGCAGGCGCTGGCTCCCGATGTGCGGGTGAACGCGGTCGCGCCGGGGCTCGTGGAGACACCCTGGACGGCGGGCTGGGAGGCGAACGAAGCAATCGTCGCCCGAACGCCTCTTCAGCGCGCGGCGACGCCCGAGGACATCGCGGACGCCGTCGTCTCACTCGCGCACACCCGGTTCGCGACCGGTCAGGTCGTCGTCGTCGACGGTGGGCTGACGCTCACCTGACCGACAGGCCTATGAGGACGGCGCACCCCCCGGCATCACCACGATCCTGACGATTCGATCGTCGTCGAGCGTCAAGCGCACTGCAAAGTCGCGCTCATAGGCCACTTCGCCGGTTTCGCGCCAACGCGCGATCTCACGCGTCCGGGCAACGACGTCGCCCTCGATCTCCTCGAGCACAGGCGCCGCCTGTTCCATCGCGAATTGGTCGTCTCCGCCCGCCTTCTGAAGCACCTGCCGGCACGCCGCGATACCACGAAGGGGGCCGCGCGGCGTCACGGTTTCGACGTCGGGGTCGAGGAACGCTTCGGCCGCATCTAGATCGTGCGCCGTGACGGCCTCGACGAACTGACGCGCGCGGGCGAACTTCGCTTCGAGCGACGGCACGGGCGCAACCCTACTTGTGGCTGCGCACAATGAGATCGATCCCAAGCCCTCTGGAACCAGCGCAGCCGCAAGTCGATCAGGAGTGTGGCGGCACGGC
>Ga0066388_100003282_pt1 | contig 10403 bp, 7 predicted proteins | sample PanSoiMetaGPlot6_FD_64539 | JGI IMG/M metagenome (GOLD analysis project Ga0066388, IMG submission 64539) | Tropical forest soil microbial communities from Panama analyzed to predict greenhouse gas emissions - Panama Soil - Plot 6 (Hybrid Assembly) | ecosystem: Environmental > Terrestrial > Soil... | reverse complement strand
GGGGTCGCCATCCCGGGCACGCGCACCGCACCGGTCACCGCCCACGCGATCGCCTCGATCAACCGCCTCGCTCCGGGGCGCGTGTTCCTCGGCATCGGCACCGGCCACACCGCCATGCGCGTGATGGGTATGGACCCGATGAAGATCCGCGCATGGCGCGAGTACCTGCGGGTGCTCCGCGCCCTGCTCGACGGCCGGGAGGTCGACTACACGCTGAACGGTGTCACGCGGGCGATCCGCTTCCTCCATCTCGACCTCGGCTTCATCGCCCTCGAGCCGCGCATCCCGATCTACGTCGCCGCCAACGGGCCGCTCGCCCTCAAGGTCGCGGCCGAGTTCGCCGACGGCCTGGTCTCGGTCGGCAACGAGCACCCGCCCGTCCTCGCGTCGCACCTGGCGGCGCTTCGCGCCGGCGCGGCGAAGCTCGGGCGCACGCTGCCGGCGGGCTTCCACACCGCCGCCCTCACCAGCGCGGTGGTCCTCCGGCCCGGCGAACGGGTCGATTCCGAGCGCGTGATCGCCCAATGTGGCTCGCAGGTGGCCGCCGCCCTGCATTTCGCCTACGAGATCGTGAAGCTCACCCAGAACGAGGCGGCGGTGCCCCGCGGCCTCGAGTCGGTCTGGGAGGAGTACTGCGACTACGTCGAGGCGATGGAGACCCCACCCGAGAAGCGCTACCTCCAGATCCACGAGGGTCACTGCACGTACCTGGTCCCGGCCGAGCGTCGCTTCGTGAACGAGAAGACGATCCGCGCCTCGGTCCTCATCGGCACCCCCGACGAGCTCGTCGCCCGCATCCGCGCCGCGGAGCAGGCGGGCCTGAAGGAGATCGGGCTTCTCCCCCCGATGGCGGAAGCCCGGAACGTGCTCCGCGAGTTCTCGGAGCAGGTGATGGCGCGGCTGTAGCGGGACCCGATCAGCGCTTCACGCCGGTCCGTTTCGTCATGAGATCGGTCCCGTCACCCCTTGACGGGCACCCTCGCACCGATCCATACTTAAGCATATGCTTAACCATCAGCCGCGCGCGCTCGATGACGCGTTCCGCGCTCTCGCGGACCCGACCCGACGGGCGATCATCGAGCGGCTGTCCCGTGGTGCGGCGAGCATGTCGGATCTGGCGGCACCGCTGCCGATGTCGCTGCCGGCGGTCCATCAACACGTTCAGGTGCTCGCCGGCTCCGGTCTCGTGACCTGGGAGAAGCAGGGCCGCGTGCGCTGGTGTCGGCTCGACGCACGGGCCCTCCGGCGGGTCGAGGACTGGGTGCTCGCCCGCCGGGTCGCGTGGGAGCGGCGCCTCGATGCACTCGGGGCCCATCTCCAGGACGATGCAACCAGAAGGAGGAACCACCGTGGAAAATCGAAGCGTCATCCATGACACCGTGGTCGTGGAGCGGAGCTATCCGGCGAGCGCCCAGCGCGTGTATCGAGCATGGACCGACCCGGCCGAGCTCGAGCGCTGGTACGTGCCCGGCGACGAGAGGTGGACCGCGAAGATGCTGGAGCACGACTTCCGGGTCGGCGGCGGGAAGCGGTTCACGTTCGGTCCACCGGACGAGACGTTCGTCGAGGACTGCCACTACGTGGACATCGTGCCGGAGCGGCGCATCTGCTACGCGATGACGATCTCGCGCGGCGACACCCGCATCACGGTCTCGATGGTGACCGTCGAGCTCGTGTCGCGCGGCCGGCGCTGCGACGTCCGCGTGACCGATCAGCTCGCGATGCTCGACGGCGGCGACACGTCGAAGGACCGCGAGCGGGGCTGGGGCGAGACGCTCGACAAGCTGTCGGCGGTCGTCGGCTAGCGGCGTTACTCCGGCGCGCACCTCGCGGACTCGACCCAGACGATCGCGACGCGGCGCGACGCCGCCGCGAGTTGACCGAAGTGGAAGTGCGATGGTAGCGGCAACGCATGCCGCGCCTCCTGCTCGCCGCCGCCCTCTTCGTCTGCTCGGCGCGCGCCGGCGCGCAGACGGAGATCCACCTCCCCGCCGCCGGCGACCTCGGCATCTTCGATGCGGCCCCCGCCAGCGGACCGGGTCGACCACGCCTCTGGATGAGCTTCTCCGGCGTCAGCGATCTTCAGGTGGGCGGCGCGCACATCTCGGCGGTCAGCACGCACCTCGCCTCCAGCCTCGACCGGGGCGCCGTCTGGGACGACACCGGCCTGGTGATCAACGCAGCAACGGTCGAACCCTCCCCGCCCGCGGAGCTGAGCGGCATGCCGTCGGTCTGGCAGCACGAGGTCTCCCGCATCGTCTACGATCGCCGGGCGGCCGCCGACCAGCGCTGGAAGGTCGTCTGGCACCGCTACCTGCTCGCCGACGACGGAAACCCGGCGACCAACGACGGCCACTTCGAATACTCGTGGATCGGGCTCAAGGTCGCCGCGTCGGCCCCGGCGCTGGCGTCGGCACCGGAGCGGAAGCTCTTCGCCGGGGCCGCCTACTCGCTGCGACCCGACGTCACGTCGTACAACGACGCCATCGGCGGCCCCCCCGAGCTGCGGCTCGATCACCTCGATCCGGCGCTCGCCGACTGCGTCGTCTTCACCGAGCCCGGGCTGCTGGCGACCTCGCACGCCCTCTACGCGAGCCTGCTGTGCGTCCGGCCCCAGCCGGAGGAGAGCCGGATCGTGCTGCTCAGGTGGCTCCACCCGGCTGGGCCCTGGGAGTACCTCGGCGCCCTCCTTCGCTCGGCCGACGCCCCGACGCTGGATCCGAGCTTCACGTCCTTCTCCGCCTCGGAGCTCGCCGGCAGCGGGCGGCGCCTGTACCTGATCGTCACGCCGACCGTGCAGCCCTACGACTGGTACGGGGGGTGCCTCGTCTTCGCGCTCGAGGACCTCGATCGCGCGCTCCTGCGGGACGCCGACGGCGACGGCAAGCCCGACGTCCTGCTCCGGCTCGCCGGGAGCCCCGGAAGCTTCAGCGGCGCCTGCGGCTGGGACCGCGCGGCGCGGGCGAGCGGCATCATCTACGGTCAGGTCTTCCCCGCGCCCCAGCCCGTGTTCCACCTGTTCGAGAGCGGCATGGTCCCCCCGCGCCCCCGCTGATGCGAGCGACGCCGGTTCTTCTCGTGCTCGCCGGCGTGACGCTGCTCGTGCCGCGCACGGCTCCCGCGCAGCCGGCCGGGGGAAATTTCGTCGTCGACACGAATCCCCTCCTGCTCGGACAGGCCTCGGACTGGGTGGATGAGCGGCACGTCGTCTGGCACGACCCGATCATCCGTGACGAGGACGGGGATGGGCAGACCCACATCTACCGCTCGACCCTCGACGGCGCCGAGAAGGTCTGCCTCACCTGCGGCCTCGACGGGCCGAACCAGGTGCCGGTCGTGCAGCCGCACGGGCGCTGGATCCTCTTCCACTCCTGGAACGGCCATTCGTTCCGGCTCGGGGGGCCGGGATTCGGGGGGATCGGCTCCGACGTGTGGGTCATGACGCGGGAGGGAGCCCACCGTACGAACCTCACGCAGAGCAGCGAGCTGCGCGACAACTTCCACGCCTACTGGTCACCCGACGGCCGCTACATCGCGTGGACGGCGCTCAGCTGGAACTCCGACGAGGGGGGAAACGGCCGTTCCGACGTGCGGGTCGCGCGCTTCGATCCGCACGGCCCGAGCGGTCCGCGTCTCGTCGACGAGCACGTCGTCCGGCCCGGCAACGGCCATTGGTACGAAACGCAGTGGTGGGCGCCCGACGGCTCGGGCTTCCTCTATACGGAGACCATGGACACCGCGGTGAACCCCGAGCTCTTCTTCTGCCGTCTGCCGGATCCCGCCGCCGGTGCCTGCCATCCCCGGCGCCTGACGCAGGATCCCGCCTGGGACGAGCAGGCGATCTTCACCCCCGACATGGACCGCATCCTCTTCATGTCGTCGCGGAACCTGCCCGGCGCGCACAACGACTGGGCGACCCTCGCCACCCTGCTCGGCCTTCCCGCCGAGTACGACTACGAGCTCATCCTCTTCGTCTTCAGCGACGGCTTCCTGCAGCCCAGCCTGCAGCAGGCGACCGACCTCTACGAGCTCACCCTGCGCTGGAATTCGAGCCGCACGCGGTTCAAGCCCGGCCCCGTCCGGCGGCTGACCCACTCGGGCGAGGAGGGCTGGGTCATCCCCGAGTTCGCCTGGGACCCGAGCGGGCGACGGCTCCTCTGGACGCAGAACAAGTTCAGCGACGGGCGCCGCCTCGACCAGGGCTGCGTCGTCCGCCAGATCCGGGCCGCCATCGTTGCCCGCCTGACCGGCGTCGACACGATCACGCAGCTCCCGCTGGACGTGGTCCCGCAGATCCGGGAGCAAGCCGTCGCCCTCCTGCGCGATCCGAAATCGTTCTCGTTCCAGGGAACCGGTTGTGGGGGCGAGCAGCCCGATCAGCAGCCTTCCTACGCACAGGAGACCCACCTCGGCCGCTACGAGCGCTAGAACGACCTCGGGTTTGACCTTCCCCGAGGGGAATGCTTTGTGGACTGCCGCACGCGATGGTGAGGGGATGCGAGGGGGCTGATGTGGGGCACGCGAGCTGACCGAGGCGCCGGTTCCAGGCATACGCGCGGCGCTCTCCTGATGATGGGCGCTGCTGCGCTTCTCGCGGGCTGCGTCCGTGGGCCGAAGTGGACGGTGCAACGAGCGGTGACGCCCGAGCTGGTGGCGCACGTCCTCGACGAACCTTCGGCGATCGATCGTGACCTGAAGCCGGAGGAAGTTCCCGAGGTCCCGGTGCGAACGCACCTCCGTCCGTGCTGCGCGTTCGGCACCGACCTGCAAGCCACCCTGGGACCGGTGCCGATCCCGTGGTTCAGCCTCGGCAACATCATCAGTCTCGACCAGGTGGGCCCGCACAAGTACGACTCCGGGGCCTTCGCGGTGAATGGCTCCTCGAAGAAGAACGCCTTCGCGAAGGAGAACAACGCCCTCATCTACACCTGTCGTGGCGGCTTCATCGATACGGCGCACGTTCGTGACTACGCCGACTGGACCCTCTTCTGGACGATCGCCATCGCGCGGGCATCCGAGACGGGAGCGACGGTCGAGCTACCGAGCGAGGGTGGAAAGCGCCGTGTGGAAATCCGGCCGCTCCCGCGGGAGCTGGTCGAACGCTACGGTCTCCGGCGCCTGGCAACCAGCCTGGCGCAATGGCTCGCGTTCCAGCTCTCGATCTGGCACGAGATCGCGACCGCCTACGGGTGGGCGTCGATCGAGCTCTATCCGGAGTATGTTTCCGCTTTCTCGCCGGAGGACCTCTACTCGAACCTCCTCGGCATCAAGATCGCCGGAGGGCTGATCCTCCAGCGGGGATCGGCGGCCACCGACAGCCTGTACGACCTGAACATGGACCGCTGGCTGCACGCGACGCTCGCGTACCTCCAGCCGGTGGATGCCAACGCGGGCAAGGCCGCCGCGTTGCTCGTCGACGGGAGCTGGTGGAACTCGAAGGCGCGGCTGCCCGATCCGGGCGTGGTCTTGCGCCGCGACTACGACATCGGCGACGCGATCACACCGTGGACCATCTCGCGCGCCTACAACTCGCCGGCGATGCGAGCGTGGGTGGATCGCGAGTGCAAGGGCGGCGAGCGACCGCTCGTCCTGCGGCGGCAGGAGTCGCTGCACGGCACGATGTTCTCGGATCTGCTCACGCTCGAGATCGACGTGGAGGTTCCCGATCCGTTCCCCTTTCCACGGCACGGATCGACCCGGATAACCGAGGAGGATTTTCCGGCCATCATCCAGGCCGTCCGCCAGGCGAACGCGCGCACCTTCGGACCGGACGCCGATCGGCCCGAGCGGAGCGCGAGCTGAAGCACCTCCTCGTCCCACCGGCGCTCTGTCTGCTGGGGTTGCTCGGAAGCGGCTGCACGCCCACCCGCAGCCGTCTGGAGCCCTACCGCAGCGAACCCGCGGCGGAGGAAGCGCTCGAGCGTCGCGCCGCCGAGTACTGCGCGCGGTCCCGGAGCGAGATGCCCCCACATCACTTCACCACCGACGGATGCTCCATGTGGCCCAACGGTGGATGGGTCGACTGCTGCATCGAGCACGACATCGCCTACTGGTGCGGCGGGACGAGCGACGACCGACTGCGCGCCGACGCCTCCCTCCGCGACTGCGTGGCCACGGGTCACAGCGCGACGTTCGGGCGGTTCATGTACTGGGGCGTGCGCGTCGGTGGCACCCCGTGGCAGCCGTTCCCGTGGCGATGGGCCTACGGGTGGGACTGCTGCCACGGCTACGATGCGCACCCGAGCGATTCTCGCTGAACGCGGACTTCGTTGACATGAGCGGAACGCCTGGCGCACGATACTCCGGCCCTTCGCAGGAGGCTCCGCCGTGTCGACCCGACCGACCACCCTGATCCTCGCCACCCTGCTCGCCGTCGCCACCGCCTCGCGGGCGGCGACCCCCGGCCAGCAGTGCGCGGCGAGCAAGATCAAGGCGGCCGGGAAGAAGGCCGCCTGCCTCCTGTACCTCGATGCGAAGGTGGCCGGTGGGGCGACGGCAGACCCCATCAAGATGCAGCGCTGCGCGGACAAGCTGAGCGACCCGGAGCAGGGCGCCTTCGCGCGGGCCGAGGCACGGGGCGGCTGCGCGGTCGGCGGCGATGCGATGACGGTCGAGGGGACGGTCGATGCGTTCGTGGCCGACGTCACCGGCGCCTTGAACGTGGGCACGCCGAATGCCTGTCAGGCCGCGAAGATCCGTGCCGCGGGAAAGAAGGCGAGCTGCCTGCTCGTCCTCCAGGCGAAGAACGCCGCCGGACACGGGCTCGACATGGGGAAAGTCCAGGCCTGCGAGGACCGGCTGAGCGGTCCCGACGGGACGTTTGCCCGCGAGGATGCACAGGGCGGCTGCGCGACGATGGGCGACGCCGCCACGATCGAGATGAAGGTCGACGCCTTCGTCGACGCCATCGTAGCGGCGGAGCCGACCACCGCCACCTGCGCGATCGCGGGATGTCCCGCACCGGTCGCGTGCGACACCATGGCGGGCGCCTGCTGGCAGCCCCCGCTCCAGACCCGGCCCCAGTATCAGCTCCAGGCCGCGCACCCCCCGTCGGGCGATTGCGACTTCGCCGCCAGCGGCGGGATCGATACCAGCATCTCCACCGTGCCGTTCACCGGCGGCGGACCCGTGAGCCCGGAGGTCTACGACGTCGACTTCCTGACCGACCCGCTCTGCGCCGCGGGCGGCAGCAACGACGTCGACAACACGCCCGGCGTGAACACCATCCACGCGGCGGGCGCCAAGGCGATCTGTTACGTCGACGCGGGGACCGACGAGCCGTTCCGGCCCGACCACCAGGACTACGTCGACTTCGACACCGCGTGCGGCGGCTGTCTCTTCGGGAAGCCGGTCGCCGGCTTCCGTGAGGAGCGCTGGCTCAACATCAACGACGACCAGGGACAGCGCACCTTCATCCTCGGCAAGGTCGACGCCCGGATCGATCGCTGCAAGGCCGACGCCTTCGACGCGGTCGAGTTCGACAACGTCGAGGCCTACCCGAACCCGACCGGTCTGCCGATCTCCGAGGCGACGCAGCTCCTCTTCAACACCGCGCTCGCCAACCTCGCCCATGCGAAGGGGCTCACGGTCGGCCTCAAGAACGACGTGGCCCAGGTGGCGGAGCTTCTCCCTTACTTCGACTTCGCCATCAACGAGCAGTGCCAGGAGTTCAACGAGTGCGCGACGCTCGACCCCTTCGTCGGGGCGGGGAAGCCCGTGTTCCAGGTCGAGTACCAGGCGGGAGCGGGGACCGTCTGTCCGGCGGCCAACGGGGCCAACCGGAACGCCATCCTCAAATCGGTGGATCTGTTCGACACGCCGTGGACGCCGTGCCGCTGAAATAGGGCTCTGTGCGGCACGGGGGCGGGCTGTCCGGGCCCCCGGTGGTTGTTGTGTCGCGCCCCGCGCGTGCTATGTCCATGGGATGTCCTCGTCCCGTCCTGCGGCGGCGCTCGCCGCCCTCCTGCTCGCCGTCCCGCTTGCCCACCCCGATCGCGCCCTCGCGCGTCGGAGGGCGATGACGGTTCACGTCCCGTCCTTCGACGTGCCGGCGTTCCACAACCGCGAGATCTGCACCTTCGTGCCGCTCCGCGTCCACAAGGCGATGGACCTGAGCGAGGTCGTGATCCTGAACCAGGGCGGTACCACGGGCTTCACGAGCCACCACCTGATCGTCTACGCCTACCAGGCGAACCTGCAGGCGCTCGTCCCCGACGCCGGCAAGGTGGTCGACGACAGCGCCTGTCTGAAGCTCGGCTCGGGAGACCCGCGGGCCCTCCAGATCGTCGCCACGTCACAGGCCCCGACGTCGCGGCAGAAGATGCCGCGTGGCACGGCGCTCCGCATCGAGCCGCAGGGCGGCGCGGGATCGCGGCCGACCGTCGGGCTGGTGCTCAACTCGCACTGGATCAACGGCACCGAGTCGGTGCAGCGCGCCCGCGCGACGGTGAAGCTGGTGCTCGCGAATCCCCGGACGGTGAAGCGCCAGCTGAAGCCGATCTTCGAGGCGGTCGCCTCCGGCTTCATCAATGTACCGCCCGGGAAGACTGGCACGGAGAGCTGGGACTGGGGTCCGGGGCTGTTCGACTTCGGCGGGTTCTTCGGCGGCACGACCAACCCCACCGGGCCGGCCTGCGTCACCATGCTGATCAGCCACATGCATCGGCGGGGCATCCTGTTCACGGAAGACCTGGTCGCGGGCAACGCCACGCCGACGCGGCTCTACTCGAACACCGTCTACTCCGACCCGCCGACGTTGAACTTGAGCCCGCCGATGCTGGTCCGTCCCGGTGAGAGGATCCACTACGAGTGCACGCACGACAACGCGACCGAGCCGAAGCTCGGCTGCGAGGAGCAGGCGGGCGTGGCACCGGGGCGGCCCGTGCTGCAGACGTTCCCGGCGCTCACCGGCGCCGCCAAGGGCTGCACGACCCAGGGTCCCGACCCGACCGAGTGTCCGCCGACCGATGCGGCCTATCCGGGCCGCACCTTCACCGGGAATTGCGTGCAGGCGAATCTCGTCTTCGGCTTCAACTCCGACGACGACATGTGCATCATGCCCGGCTACTACTATGACGCCGATCCCGCCGCGCCGGCCGGCCATGAGTGCGACCTCTAATTGGGCCGCTCAGCCGTCGTAGATCGGCCCCTCGAGCAGACGAGCTTCACCGCGGTCCTGCGGCGCCCCACATCTCGGCCAGCGGCACCCCCATGCGGGTCACGTCCCCGCGCGCCGATGGAATCGGTCCCGGATCACCCGGCGTGCACGGCGGCGGATTGGGGCCGTCGAGCGCCGGTGCCGGCAGCGTCGGCGGCTCGAGGAACGCCGGCGGATGGTGGAAGTCCAGGCAGTCGAGCAGGTTGTCGGCGTTCGCGTCACGGTAGGTGAGCGCGCCGATGTTCCACTTCGTCTCGATGAACTTGAGGATGGCGGTGTGATCCCGTACCCGGTGCGACACGTGGTGCGGCCGCGCGTAGGGCGACACGACCACGGCGGGCACCCGGAAGCCGTAGCGGTCGTAGCGGCCGGGCTGGTCGGGCGGCACCGTGATGTCGGGCGGGATGTCGTCGGGCAGGACGGCGCGCGGCGGCGGGACGTGATCGTAGTAGCCGCCATGCTCGTCGTAGAGCCAGAGGAGGAGCGTCTTCGACCACCCGGGACCCGACATCACGGCATTGATGACGCGCGAGGCGAAGCGCTCGCCGACGCGCACGTCGTCGGCGTTCTCCTCCGACTCGCCGCCGTTGAAGGCCGGGTCGACCAGCGAAACCGCCGGGAGCGTCCCCGCAGCCGCATCGCTGAAGAACTGGGAAATCGGCACGAGCTTGTCGCCGTTCTGCCCCGCGAAGGAGAACAGGATCGCCAGCGACGGGAGGTCCGAGTAGTAGTTGCGCCAGGAGATGCCGTAGGTGCTCAGCCGGTCGAAGATGTTGCCGTTGGGCGGTGGCGGCGCGGTGAGCGCCTCGGCCGTCGTGCTGACGATCCCGGCCGCCGTCCCGGCCATGAGGAAGCGGCGGTTCGGGTACGTCTGGGCGAGGACCGAGCCGAACCAGCGGTCGGCGAGGGGGAAAGTACGGCCGAGGCCGTAATAGAAGGGCAGCTCCTCGTCGGTGAAATAGCCCATCGCCACCGGGCCGCTCGCCTTGACGAAGCCGCGGTTCCGCCCGTGATCGTAGGAGATGTGGCTCGCGTTCCACGCCTGGCTCGGGGCCGCATTCAGCTGACACGCCGACGGCATGTGGAAGGTGCGCACCAGGTTGCCCTGCGCGTCGGGATTGGCCGCCGTCGGCGCGCCGTGGACCAGGCGGAAGCCGTCGCCGCGGCCGAGCATCCCGAAGTAGTTGTCGAACGAGTGATTCTCCATCATCAGGATGATGACGTGCTCGATCTGGGGGATGGTGTC
>Ga0066388_100003281_pt1 | contig 10403 bp, 7 predicted proteins | sample PanSoiMetaGPlot6_FD_64539 | JGI IMG/M metagenome (GOLD analysis project Ga0066388, IMG submission 64539) | Tropical forest soil microbial communities from Panama analyzed to predict greenhouse gas emissions - Panama Soil - Plot 6 (Hybrid Assembly) | ecosystem: Environmental > Terrestrial > Soil... | reverse complement strand
GCCGCAGCACACCGCGCGACGGCGACCGCCGCTTGCATTCGGCGATGACGTTGATGCCGTCGCGAGGGCTGATCGCCGCCTCGAATCGTCCCCGCTCGCACTTCACCGATCGCGCGCGCGCCTCGAGCTGCGCAAGGGGCTCCCTTGCCTGGCGGACTTCGACGATCCGTCGCGTGGCCGCCACGATCGTCACGAGCAGATCGGCCGCAGCAGACGTCGTCACGCACCTGCTCCCGCGGCGGACTCTTCCGCGGCCGAAATGGCGATCAGCCGGTCGAGCGTCCGCCTGGCATCGCCGCTGTCGAGCGCCGCCGCCGCGCGCGCGATGCCCTCCTGGACCGTTCGTGTCGCCGCGGCCACGAACAAAGCGGCGCCGGCGTTCAGCAACGCGACGTCGCGTGCGGGACCCGGAGTGCCCGCCAGGATGCTCTCGATGATCCGCGCGTTGTCTTTCGCATCGCCGCCCTGCAGCGAGCCCGCGGGCGCCTTCGGCAATCCGACGTCGGCCGGGTGCAAGTAGAAGGTATTGACGACGCCGTCCCGGCTTTCGGACACCTTGGTATAGCCGGTTGTCGTGAGCTCGTCGATCCCGTCTGCGCCGTGAACGACCCACGCGCGTTTCGTTCCGAGCAGCAGCAGCGCGCGTGCGAGGAGCTCGGTGAACTCCGGGCGCGACACGCCGACGATCTGGCGCGCGGCGCCAGCGGGGTTCGTGAGCGGCCCGAGCAGATTGAACGCAGTTCGAATGCCGAGCTCGCGCCGCACGGGCGCCGCATGCCGCATCGACGGGTGGAACGTCGGCGCAAAGAAAAATCCGATGCCCGCTTCGGTGAGGCACCGTTCGACAATCGCCGGCGACGCAGTCACCCGGACACCGAGCGCTTCGTAGACGTCGGCGCCGCCCGCCTTGCTCGACGCTGAGCGGTTGCCGTGCTTGGCGACGCGCACGCCGCAGGCGGCGACCACGAGCGCCGCGCACGACGAGATGTTGAACGTGCCGGACCGATCGCCGCCGGTGCCGCAGGTGTCGATCAGGTCGTCGTGACGCCCTGACAGCGGCACGGCACTCGCACGCATCGCGCGCGCGAGGCCGACGATTTCAGCGGGACGCTCGCCTTTCATCGCGAGGCCGACGAGAAAAGCAGCGATGTGGGACGGCGCCGCGCGGCCCGCCATGATCTCGGTCATCGCAGCCGACGCCTCGTCAGCGGTGAGATCTTCGTGGCGCGTGAGTTTGTCGATAAGCGCAGGAAACATGATCTCCGTTATGGCTTATGGCTAAATGGCTGAATGGCTAAACATTGGGGTTAACCCCAACCTTTAGCCATCAGCCATTAGCCATTAGCCATTCAAGAAGTTCCTCAAAATCGTCTTACCCTCGCCGGTCAACACCGACTCGGGGTGGAACTGCACCCCGTGAACCGGCCAGCTCCGATGACGCAGACCCATGATCGTGCCGTCGCCCTGTGTTCGTGCGGTGACCTCGAGGACGGCCGGCAGCTCGGCGTCTGCCACGACCAGCGAGTGGTATCTGGAAGCCACGAAGGGCCCGGGGATGCCCACAAAGACCCCGCGCCCATCGTGCTCGATTGTGGACGTCTTCCCATGCATCGGCACGCGCGCACGAACCACCGTGCCGCCAAACACGGCACCAATCGCCTGATGCCCGAGGCACACACCCAGAATCGGCGTCGCCGCGCCGAACTCCTTGATCACCTCCATGGTGATCCCCGCCTGCTCCGGCCGGCCGGGCCCAGGCGAGATGACGATCCGATCCGCCTTCGCGCCCGCTACGTCCTTCAACGTCGACGTGTCGTTCCGCATGACCCGCACATCGGCCCCGAGCTCGCCAAGGTACTGCACCAGGTTGTAGGTGAACGAATCGTAGTTGTCGATGACGAGAACCATGTCAATTGCAGGACGGCAGGATTGCAGACTGGCAGGATTTGAAATGCACGATTTCACAATGAAAATCCTGCAATCCTACAATCCTGCCATCCTGCAATATCACAGTCCCTCCTGCGCAATCTCGAGGGCCTTCACGAGTGCCCTCGCCTTGTCACGTGTCTCCTCGTACTCAGCCGCCGGATTCGAGTCGATGACGATGCCCGCGCCCGCCTGTATGTAGGCGCGTCTGTTCGACATGATGATCGTCCGAATGGCGATGCAGAAGTCCAGGTTGCCGGCGAAGTCCAGATACCCGACGGCGCCTGCGTAGAGTCCGCGCCCCGAGGGCTCGAGCTCCTTGATGATCTGCATCGCACGGACCTTCGGCGCACCGGAGACCGTGCCGGCCGGGAAGCACGACACCAGCGCGTCGAGCCGATCGCGATCGTCGGCCAGCTTGCCCTCGACGATCGACGTCAGGTGCATGACATGCGAGAACCGCTCGAGACCCATGAATTGCGGCACGCGCACCGTTCCGTACTCGCAGACGCGCCCGACGTCGTTGCGCCCCAGATCCACGAGCATGACGTGCTCGGCCCGTTCCTTCTCGTTGCGCTTCAGCTCCTCGGCGAGCCGCATGTCTTCGTCCTCGTTGCGGCCGCGCCGCCTGGTGCCGGCGATGGGATGCGTCTCGACGCGCGACCCGACCACCCGAACCAGCATCTCCGGCGACGAGCCGACGACCGACACGCCGCCCATCCGCACGAAGTACATGTAGGGTGACGGGTTCACGTGCCGCAGCGCGCGGTACACCGTGAACGGATCGGCTGCCACCTCCGCCTCAAAGCGCTGCGACAGCACGACCTGATAGATGTCTCCCGCGGCGATGTACTCCTTCGCGGTGCGCACCTGCTCCTCGAACCGCTCGCGCGTGTAGTTCGACTGCAGGTCCGGGCGCTCCCCCGGTTCGCGGCGCACCTGCGACAGATTGCGTTCCAGCTCGCGTTCGACGAACTGAATCTTCGCGCACGCGAACTGGTACAGCGACTCGAGGTCGTCGTCCGCCGTGATGCGCGCGTTGGCGATGATGAGGATCCGGTGCTGCACGTGGTCGAACGCCAGCACCGTGTCGAAGAGCATGAACCCGGCCTGGTCGGCGCCGTCGGCGCTGTCGCCGAGGTCGCCCAGGACCGGCTCGAACCACGACGCCGCGCCGTACCCCAGATAACCGACCGCACCGCCCGTGAAGCGCGGCAGATCGGGCACGAACGGCGATCGGAAATCGGCCATCAGCCCCCGCAGCGTTTCGATCAACGGCCGATCGCTTTCCGTGGTGTGCCCGCCGCGATCGATCGTCGTCTTGCCGTCGCGCGCGCGCAGGATGAGAAACGGATCCTTCCCCAGGAACGAGTAGCGGCCGACGTGCTCGCCGCCCTCGACGCTCTCGAGCAGGAAGGCGTAGTCCGCGTGCTCGGCGATCTTCAGGAACGCCGAGACCGGCGTGAGCAGATCGGCGACGATCTCCTTGCACACCGGCACGAACGTGCCGCGCTGCGCCAGTTCCTTGAATTCATCAAACGACGTAATGTTCATCGCGTGTGAACTCCGCCAATCGTTTCGTCGCCGCCTCGCGCATCACGCCTTTCGGGGCCTTGACGTCGGTCCACCACTGAAATTGCTCTTCCGCCTGCGCGACCAGCATCTCGAGACCGCCGAGCGCCTGGCAGCCGGCGGCCGCAGCGTCGCGGACCAGGCGCGTCGCGGGCGGGTTGTAGACGAGGTCGTATACGTAGCGGCCCGTCAGTTGAGTCGCTGCGATGGGGGTGTCGTTGACGCGGGGGTACGTGCCGATCGGCGTGCAGTTGACCAGAAGGTCCCAGCTTCCCGGTTCTGGCGGCCACGGGCCGATCTCGAGTGGCGTGCGGATGGCCACTTCCTGCGCCTGCGCCGGGTTGCGGGCGTGCAGGCGGACCGTGCAGCCCGTCGACGCGAGTGCGACAGTGACCGCGCGCGCCGCGCCGCCGGCGCCGAGCACCGACACGCGCATGCCGCGCAGCGCGATGCGATCCTTGATCGGTGCCAGAAACCCGGTCGCGTCCGTGTTGCCGCCGATCCAGCGCCCGTCGACGACGCGAATCGTGTTGATGGCGCCGATGCGGCTCGCCACCGGATACACCTCGTCCACGCGATCGAACAACGACACCTTGTGCGGAATCGTCACGCTGGCGCCGCTGATCCCGAGCGCATGGCCGAAGACCTGAAAGTCATCGGCGTCGACTGCGGGAAACGGCACGTACACCGCGTCCAGATGCGCGGCTTCGAACGCGGCATTGTGCATCGCCGGCGACAACGAGTACGTGTGCGAGGCGCCGCAGACGAGCCCGTAGATCCGCGTGGACGAACTGATTGACCGAAAGCGATACGTGTTCAGCAGCGAGTCGGCCGAGAGTTGGCCGATGGCCTCGATCGAGCCCGCGTACGTCCATCGCGATCCGAAACGTTCGGGAAGCACTCGCGTTACGTGGCCGTGCGGGCCCATGGCGATGGTCGCCACGCCGCCGTGGTCTCGCGCCTGGGGCGCCAGCTCGAGCAGCCGCACGCAGTCGGAGAGCCGAGTCGCCTTCACCGCCGCTTTGACAATTTCAGCACCCGTCGCCTGCATGGCACGGAGGCGATCGCCGAGATCGGCAGGGACGCTCTCGAACTCGTGCATTGAGAGCACGATGCGCCGACCTTGTGTCCGCGCGATCACATCGTCGAACCCCGCGCGCCATTCGACGTCCACGTATTCGGCGCCGAGCGCAAGGGCCTCCGTGAGGATCCGCCGCCGCTCGGTCTCCGAGCCGACGAAGGTGCCGCCTTCCCACAGAGGCCGGCAGGTGATCACGACCGGCCGCTTGCGCCCTGCCAGCGCGCCCGCTACGTTCGGATCGCTGACCGAATCGAGGCGCAGCTCGATCAGATCGGCCTCGCCGACGGCGTCGCGCTTCGCGCGTAGGTCGGCCGTCGTGTCGGCTTGAACGGTGACGCACAGCAAAGGCTTGGACATAAAAAAAGCCTCTCCAACCATTTGGCTGAAGAGGCTTGGTGGTTCTCGTTTCGCGGTGGCGGATCAGGCCAAGGCGGATGCCTCTTCAGTCGAGCCCCAATACCACCGCCACGCCGAGAGCGGCGCCACAGGGCTTTGACCGAGGCAAAACGACCGGCGATCCATCACAGGCTGCGCGACGATATCAAACGGCGACGACCGCTGTCAAGGAGATCGCCCATTTCTCCTTGACCCGTAAGCACTTCTCCGCTGACAATGGATCGAAATATGCGTCGTCTGTGGCTCATCGGAACGCGCCTCGCGCCGCTTGCGGGCGTTGTACTGGCCACGTCCGTGCTCCTTTTCGGGGCCGCGCCCACGATGAGCGTGGCGGAAATCCGGCCGGGGATGATTGGAATCGGCCGCACCGTCTTCGACGGGACCCACGTCGAGGAGTTCAAAGTCAACATCATCGGGGTGCTCGAGAACGTCATCGGTGCGCACCGCAATCTCATCCTCGCGAAACTGGAAGGCGGGCCCCTGGCCAACACCGGCGTCATCGCCGGCATGAGCGGCAGCCCCGTCTACATCGACGGCAAGCTGATCGGCGCTGTATCGTACTCGTTGGGCAGCTTTCCAAAGGAGCCGATCGCCGGCATCACGCCGATCGCGGAGATGACCGACTCGGCCGCTGTCAGCGATGTCCGTCCAGCCGCAGCGAGGGTACAGCTGGAGTTTCCGCTGACGCTGGAGAGCCTGACCGCATCGCTCCGAAAGGCTCTGAACTGGAACCGTCCGTTCGCCGATCGGCCAGGTGATACCCAATTCACTGGCGCTGGCGTGCTAGGCATGACGGGGGATCAGCTCGGCACCCTGCTCCGCCCGATCGCGACGCCGTTGTCCATGTCCGGATTCGAGCCAGACGTCGCGGACCTGCTCGGTAGCGCGTTCAGGGAGCAGGGATTCATCCCGTCTGGTGGTACCGCGGGAGGGCTTCGCTCCGGTGAGATGGCATTCGAAGGTCCGCTCAAGCCGGGCGACGCCGTTGGCGTCATGCTCGTGGGAGGCGATCTTCGACTCGGCGCCACCGGCACGGTGACTCACATCGACGGCGACAAGGTGTATGCGTTTGGGCACCCGATGTACAACCTCGGCCCCACCGAATACCCCATGACCCGCGCCTACGTCTACACGGTGCTCCCGAGTCTGTTCTCTTCGCTGAAGCTGTCGGGCACCGCCGACGTGATCGGGACCGTCGTACAGGATCGCGCGACGGCCATCGGCGGCCGTCTCGGTCCGGGACCGCGCATGATCCCGGTGTCGCTGTCGCTCGAATCCAAGCGGGCCGCGACGCGCACCTTCAACTTCACCGTCGTCAACGACCAGCTCCTGGGGTCGGTGATGTCGTTCGCGGGCGTGCTGAGCACGCTGAACAACTACGAGCGCCAGTTCGGCTCGGCCACCTTCCAGGTCCGCGGCACTGTACGGGTCAGGAAGCACGAGGCCATCCAGTTCAACAACCTCTTCTCGGGGGACCAGGCGGCGATGGGCGCGACGGGATACGTCGTGGCGCCAATCACGTATCTGCTGAGCAACGACTACGAGAAGGTGGACGTCGAAGGGGTTGAGATCACCATCGGCACGACGGAAGAACCTCGAACCGCGACCGTCGAGCGCGTCTGGCTGGACGATCCACGGCCACGCGCGGGACGCCGCGTGCCGCTCAAGGTCCTCTTCCGCACGTATCGCGGCGAGGACATCGTCCGGACGCTGCCGATCGAGATTCCTGCGAACGCGAGCGGCTCGTTGTCGGTGCTCGTCTCCGACGGCGCGCGCCTGGCTCAGGCCGAGCAGCGCGAAGCGCGTTCGCAGCAGCCCCGCAGCATCGATCAGGTCATCAAGTCGCTGAACAAGGCGCGGCGCAACAACACGCTGTACGTCAAGCTGCTCGGCTCCAACGCGGGAGCCGTCATCAACGGCGAGCCGATGTCGTCGCTGCCGCCGTCGGTGCTGGGCGTGTTCGAGGCGGACCGCAACGGTGGGACCTTCAACCCACTGAGCAACGCCACGCTCGGCGAATGGGAGCTGCCAACCGAGCACGCGGTGTCCGGTTCGCGGACCGTGACCATCACCATCGCCCAGAACTAAGTGAACGCAAAGTCAAAGATGGCAAAGAGCGCACAGAAACCGCGTCTCTCAGCGTTGTTGTATGTCCTTGGCGGTCTCAGCTTTCTTGGCGGTCTCGGCGTTACGCTGAGCGGCTCGTCGCCCAAGTTCTTCCAGGCGGCGACGCAGGCGGACTTCCTGAAGGGCGATGTCGAGAACCTCACCATCGACAACAACGGTCAACTGACGCTGGGCCCGGCGACCGAGCTCATCTACGAAACCGCCGCGCCGTTTCTGTGGACGATGGCGGCGCAGCCGGATGGGACCCTCTTTGTCGGCACGGGCAACGAAGGCAAGGTGTTCCGCATCGATCCGCAGGGACGCGGATCGATGTTCTTCGACAGCGCCGAACTCGAGGTGCATGCCCTGGCGCTGGCGCCAAACGGCGGGCTGTACGTCGGCACGTCGCCGGACGGCAAGATCTACAAGGTCGACGGGAACGGCACGGGCACTACGTTCTCCACCCCGGAGGCGAAGTACATCTGGGCGCTCGCTGTCGACGCCAAAGACAACGTGTTCGCGGCCACCGGCGACAAGGGGGTCATCTACAAAATCACGCCCGATGGCAAGGCGGCCGTCTTCTACAAGACGAACGCGACCCATGTCATGGCGTTGACCTTCGACAAGGCCGGCAACCTGCTCGCCGGCACCGGCACGCCGGGCAAGGTGCTCCGCATCGATCCCGAGGGAAAGGGGTTCGTGCTGCTCGACTCGCCGTTCCAGGAAATCCGTTCGCTGCGATTTGACGACAAGGGCATGTTGTATGTGGCCGCGCTGAGCGGGTCGGGCGGGTCTTCCGGAGCGCCGACGTTGAGCGACGATCGGCCCGAACGGAGCAGCCCCGAACCGTCACGGCCGCCAGTTCCGTCGGTGTCGGCGGAGATTACCTCGATGGCGATCGTCGACGCGTCACCAGGTCCCGGACAGAGCGGCGGCGGCGGCCGGGACGATCGCCGCTCGCCGAAGGGCGCGGTGTACCGCATCGCCCCCGACGGCGTGTGGGATCAGCTGTGGGAGTCGCGCGACGACTCACCGTACGACCTCACGTTCGATCAGAACGGCGTGCTGATTGTCGCCACGGGGAACAAAGGAAAGATCTACAAGCTCGAGGGCGATCCAATCCATCCCACGCTTGTCGCGCGTGCGAGCGGGCAGCAGGTGACGGCGTTCTATAAGGATTCGCGTGGCCGCCAGTATTACTCCACTGCGAACCCGGGCAAGGTGTTCAGGCTGTCCTCGGAACGGGCGGCTCGCGGCACCTACGAATCGGAAGCCCGCGATGCGCAAATGGTGTCGACCTGGGGCGTCCTGAGCTGGCGCGCGGCGACGCCGGCAGGCTCGCGGATCGAGCTCTTCACCCGATCCGGCAACACGGAAACGCCCGACGACACGTGGAGCGCCTGGTCCTCAGCCCTGACCAACGGCGCCGGGTCGGCGATCACGAGTCCCAAGGCGCGCTATCTGCAATGGCGCGCGGTGCTGACCGGGAAAACAGATGCACCGGTCCTGACATCTGTCACCGCCGCCTACCTGCAGCGCAATCTTCGCCCGCAGGTCCGCTCCATCACGATTCACGCACCCGGTATCGTCTTCCAGAAGCCGTTTTCTACCGGTGATCCGGACCTGGCGGGCTTCGAGGATCAGACAACCCCGGATCGCAAGCTCGCCGCCGCCGCTGCTCAGCAAGGATCGCCGTCGGCGCTCGGCCGCCGCACCTATCAGAAGGGGCTGCAAACGCTCGCCTGGAGAGCGGACGACGAGAACGACGACGATCTCGTCTACGACGTCCTGTATCGGCGCGAAGGTGAGACGACCTGGAAGACACTGCGCAAGGCGACGGAGGATTCCATCCTCGTCTTCGATACCTCAACGCTGCCAACAGGGACGTACTTCGTGAAGATCGTGGCGTCCGATGGACCGTCCAACCCGGCCGGGACGGCGCTCACCGGCGAGCTCGACAGCGCGGCCTTCGAAATCGACAACACTCCGCCTGACATCGTTGTCGGGACACCCCGAGTCGAGCGGGGCCGGACGATCATCCCGTTCGACGTCAAGGACGATCACTCGCCGATCCTGCGCGCCGAGTTCTCGCAGGACGGCCAGCGCTGGCGGGGCGTCTTCCCCGTCGACGGCATCGCCGATTCGCGCACCGAACACTACGAGCTGGTGGTCGACGGCGAGCTGGGCGACCGCGGCCTCACCTTGCGCGCGACCGACTCGATGAACAACATCGCGACGACGCACGTCGACGCGCCGGTCAGACGATAACCACTAGAGCCAAGCCGGCGTGGATTTTCGTGGGTGAAGGCCTGAACGAGGCTACGCGCGCGTGACGCGAAGCGTGTCGGGGAGCCTCGCCGCACGCTTCTTCGGCGGCAGCGGCACATCGAGCGGCGCCGCCGGCTTGGTCGCGCGGACTGTCTCGCGCGCGACGAGCCACAGCATGCTGCCGTACGACGCGGGCGTCTGCGGCGCCTGCCCGGACTCGAGCCGCGCGCGCGACACGACGTCGAGCAGCCCTTCGATCGTCTTGGCCTGACTTGGCGCCGTCCGACGGCCTCGCAGGTGCGGACCGCTCAGGTTCGGGAGGTGCTTTTCCGTGGTGAGCACCGCCTCCAGCGTGAAGACGGCGTCCTGCTCCGCCGCCTCATTGGCACGCTGAAAGCGCTCCACCCATCGTTCCCGGCAGATCGCCGCGTCGCCCAGCTCGCTGCCGACTTCGCATTCGAGAGGGGTCGCGAGCAGCGTGACGATGCCCGCCAGCGAGTCGGGGCGCTCAGTCGTGGCGTAGCGCATCATCCCGAGCATCACCACGACGCACACGATAGACGCCACCGCTGCCCCCAGGCCTGCGTACAGTAAGTGCGGCTCGTCGAGCATCCCGCGCAGGCGGACCAGGAACGACTCTGCCTGTTCGGCCTTGAGTCGGTTGACGACGGCGGCGTTGAAGGCCGCGGCCTCGTCGTGCGAAAGGGCAATGCTGCGCGGCGCGATCCGGTTCAAGGTGGCGCGGATGGCCCGCAGATCGCTCAGGAGATTCGCGCAGTCGTCGCACCACTCCAGGTGCGACGCGACCGCGATCTGATTCCGGACGTCGAGCTCGTGGTCGTGGAACCCCTGCAGACGCCGCCGCGTCGCGGAGCACGTGAGCGCCTTCATGCGCTTCGCTCCTCGCGCAGCTCGAAGCGCAGTGCCTGGCGCGCGCGGGTCAGGCGGGACTTGACCGTCCCGATCGCCACGCCGAGCGAGAAGGCGATTTCGTCGTAGCTCAAACCGTCGATCTCTCGCAGCACGATCGCGGTGCGCTGGTCGAACGGCAAGC
>Ga0066388_100003280_pt1 | contig 10404 bp, 12 predicted proteins | sample PanSoiMetaGPlot6_FD_64539 | JGI IMG/M metagenome (GOLD analysis project Ga0066388, IMG submission 64539) | Tropical forest soil microbial communities from Panama analyzed to predict greenhouse gas emissions - Panama Soil - Plot 6 (Hybrid Assembly) | ecosystem: Environmental > Terrestrial >... | reverse complement strand
CAGACGGTGGGCGTGGCGCCTGGCTACAAGGTGAGCAACCTCAAGTCCCGGTGCTCGGCCGGCGGGTTCCTGGGCCGCGAATGCGTCGTTGGCGCCAGGCTCTGCAAGCAGTAGCACTTGTCCGAAGTCCGACGGCGGCATTCGCACCACTGCAACAGGAAGCAAATTGGCCTCAACCTCGTTGGGTGCGGTTTGCCTCCTGTTGGACGCATCCTCGGCCATGCCGGGCGCGCAGGCGCGGGCGCTTTTTTCAGGACCCGATTGCTTTCCTGTTGTTGACTGAGCAGCGCCATTGGTGGCGAATAGGTTCGATCCAGCGTCGGAGTACGGTCATCATGAGGTACGGCGGCATATTGGCAGTGTTGGGTGCGTTCGCTCTTCTCACTTGCAGCGGATCTCCGCTGGTCGGCGAACGCTGGGGAGCCATGGCGTTTGCGGACGGCGACAAAGCGCCGGCAAAGTCGCGCTATAAGCGCGGAGCGCGCGTGAAGGGCTTCCTGCTGTACCGCGGCGGGTACTATTCGTATGTCGACGCCGACGTGATCAACGTCTACGGCGGGTCGCGTGCGAAGTACGGCAGCACCAACACCTACCGCGATTTTATGACCGACCGGCAGACTCAGGGTGGCCCGTTCGACAGCGGCTTCTTCTTCGATTCCGGGATCGGCCCGCGCTGGAACGACGCGCCCTATCCGCGCTGACGCGCGCCGGCGAAGCTGGACTGGACATTTGCACCGAGCAGGGGGGAGCACGGGAATGCGCAGAGGTTGCACGCTGTTCGCAGTGATCGCGGGTGTCGCTTTCGGCGTCGCCTTCCTCGCCGTCACCGAGGCGCAGGCGCGATGCACCAAGCTCGCGTTTTCCGTGAACGACTACGGCAAGGACGGTCCCACCAAGGACGCCCAGACCCTGCTCGACAAGTACATTGCCGACTGGACCAAGACCAAGGGCATCAAGAGCTACACCGTCGGCAAGAAGGACGTGAGCTGCGAGCTTTACCTCAACCTCATCGTCGTCGACGAGCACACCTGCAAGGCGACCGCCCTGGTGTGCTGGCCCGACGCCGAGGGCCCCGCCAAGACCAAGGCGACGCCCGCGCCCGCGGCCGCCGCGACCAAGGCCCCCGGCTGACGCCGTCCCGCTGCCGCCCCGAGGGCTCAGTCCGCTGTCGGATAGCGGCTTTAACTCGCGGCCGCGCAAAGCCTCCATTTTTTGGCGGCTGCCGCCGGAGGTACCGATGGGCCACCCGACCCTCCGAGGGCCCTCGGCAGCCTTCCAGCGCGGCGGCAGAGGCCTTCCCAGGCGCTCCCCTCCTACGGCCTGAAAAAACTTGCCCGGGAGAACTCGTAACGTTGCTGCTGCACCGGCCAACCTCGTCTGCTACAGCCAGGAGCCCACCTAAGTTGCTGCAACCCGGCTGCCCTCGGCCCTAACAGACCTGGGCACCGGTCGCAGCCTTCCCGGCCATTGGGAACCGCAGACCTACACCCTGAAGAGCTGGGCGTAGCGGGCCTTGATCTCGTCGGCGGAGCGTTCCACCCCCGCCGGATCGTCGCGCATCAGCTTGATGTCGGAGAGCTTGCGCCGTCCCGGCTTCTCCCGCACCTGGGCGTGGGCCGAGTGCTGGGCGGCGAAATCGACAAGGATCTGCTGCGCCTCGGCGCTGTGCAGCCAGCTGTAGAACAGGCGCGCCGCGTTGGGGTTGGGGGCCGAGCGGAACACCCCCGTAGGGCCGGTGATGAGGGGCGCGCCTTCCGCCGGATAGACCACCTCCACCGGCTCTCCCCGCTCCTTGAGCTGGATCAGGTTGTAGTCGTTGCCGTCGGCCATGACGGCGCGCTCGCCGGCCGCCAGCTTCTTGGGTGGGTCGGTGGCGGATTGCACCTGCATGACCCTCTGCCGGGCCAGCTTCTCCAGGAACTCCCAGCCGAGATCGCGGGTGATCTGAAAGGTCGCCGTCATGATCGTGCCGCTGTAGCCGGGGTGCGCCTTGACCATCTTGCCCACCCATTTCGGGTCGAGCAGATCGGCAAAGCTGCGCGGGGCCTGCTCGGCTGTCACCAGGCGCGTGTTGTAGCCGAGCGAGGACAGCCAGATGCGCGTGGTGATGTGCATGCCCTCGGGGTCGCGGTATTGCGCGGGGAAGTGCTGCGCCGCTTCCTCGGGCACGTAGGGCGCCAGCCAGCCGTTGCGCTTCCAGACGATGAAGTGCGCGGCATCGGCGCTGTTGACCACGTCGACCGCCGAGATGTTGCTCGCGCGCTCCTGATCGATGCGCTGGTAGACGCGCTCCGATCCCGAGCGCTCGACGTGCACCGCGATGCCCGGATACTTGGCCTCGAACGACTTGGCGAACCTCTCGGCCACCGGAAGGTCCATGGCGGTGTAGAAGGCGAGCCTGCCCTCTTTCTTGGCCGCGTCGATGAGCGCCGGCGTTGTGGCCTCCGCCGCCGGTGCCTGCGCCACGACCCGGGTGGCGAACGCGGCCGGCGCCGCCAGCACCGCCGCGGAGGCTTGCAACAGCCGGCGTCTCGAGATGGCGAGCTTCCTCATCGATCCTCCCTGCAGGTACAGCCGCGCGTTGAGCGCGCGGTCAGTGCTTGACCGGTCGCCCTCAGTCTACCGTCGGCCCGACGCCGCCGCGAGCCCATTCCGAGCCCGGGAGAATTGCAAGAGGATGAGGCTTTGGCACTGCGCCGGCCCTGCTTTACCTTGCGACGGCCTAAGCCGCAGATCCGGAGTGACGCCCATGAAGATGAAGCTGCACCACGTGAACTTCTGCACCACCAACGTGCCGGCACTCGATCAGTTCTACCGCTCCGTCCTCGGCCTGGAGGCCATGCCGTCCATGGGAGCGGCGCGGATCCTAGACCAGCAGGGCTACCCCGGTGCCGTCGCCTTCCTGACCGACGGCGACACGCAGCTGCACCTCGCCGAAAAGGACCTCGGCGTCACCTTCCGCACCGGGCAGGCGATCAACCCGGTGGAGCGCGGCCACATCGCCTTCCGCACCGACGATATCGAGGCGTTCAAGCAGCGCCTTAAGGAGAGGGGCATCCCTTTCTGCGACTTCGGCGCCTGGGCCATGAAGGGCTGGGAGCAGATCTTCTTCTACGACCCCGATGGCAACATCGTCGAGGTGCACCAGGTCCGCGCGGCGTAGACGCACCATGCGTCAAGCCGCATTGCGCCGCTCTTTGGGCGATACCGGCGCGATGCGGCTTCGCGTTGCGAGCCCCGAAGGGTCAATCGGCCTTGACCGCGAGAACGACGTTGGCCGTCACGACAAGCCGCAGGCGCGGCAGCTCACCCGGGCGCGGGGGATCGATCAGGGCCTGGTCTATAGGCATAGCGTAAGGCTGGGGCATCGCTACGCCGCTTATATAGGGCACCGTTACGTCGACGACGCCGCCTGCCTTCACGCCGGCCTCGGACGCCACTCTGCGCGCACTGGCGATGGCATTCTCAACGGCCTCTTTGCGCAATTCCTCGCGGACAGCATCGGCTCTGGAATGGTCGGCGGTCAGGGTCAGCAGTTGGCGCACGCCCTGCCGCGCGAGGATGTCCAGCACCTCGTCCATCTGCTTGAAGCCGGTGATGCGAAAAGCCGCGATGCTGCGTATTTGGAGGCCCTCGCGCGCGCCTCCCGAGCTCCATTGGGCCGAGTAGCTGGGCGGCGGCGCCGCCAGGAAACGTGCCGAGCTCTCCAGAATCTTCAAGCCCTTCTCCTCCAGGGCCCTGGCAACCATGGTCCGCTGATCGGCGCCCTCCCCGGCCCGCTCCGTGACGTTGAACGTCACCGTCAGGACGTCGGCCGGAACTTCACGCGAAGCCCTGCCCGCCCCCTTGATGCCGTCCGCCGCCTGGCTCGCCGAGGCGGACAGAACCAGCCCGCCGGCCAGCGCCAGCGCCAAACGAAGCGCATGCCGCATGGATCACCCTCCCTGCTCTACCGATCCCCCGCGCGACAGAGGAACTCCACGGCGGCGGAAATTGGGCGGCGCCTCGTGGCTGCGAGGAGCTGGAGGACCTGCGCAAACGCGATTGCAGGACCCGCCAAGGCGACGTGACGGCCAAGGTGACGGGCCAGTCGTGGCAGAAGCGCGGCGCCCCGCCGCCGCGCTTCCTCCCGCACCGCAACCGGTTCAGCTCACTGGAGCAAAGCTGTAGCCGCTGCTGTCCCCGGCGATGGTGCCGGCGCTCGGCAAGATGACATGGTAGGCTGCCTCCTCAAAATGCGGCAAACCCAAAGCCCGTAGACGCACGCCGCGTCCGCCTCAGCGGCCATGACGGGATTCCACGGGCCGCCGGATTATTCCCGGGCACGCGGCCGATGAGCATCCCGGCCGGGAATTTGTTGCAACGCCCGCGAGTCTTGGCCTTGGCGAAGAAGTGACACACGCATGACCGACAGGCGCAGCAGCGAATTCGAGGTCCTGATCCTCCCGCATCTGGCGGCTGCCTACAGCCTGGCACGCTGGCTGATGCGCCATCCGCAGGATGCCGAGGATGCCGTGCAGGACAGCATGCTCAGGGCCTACAAGGCGTTCGGCAGCTTTGCCGGCGGCGACGGCGCGGCGTGGCTGTTGGCGATCGTGCGCAACACCTGCCTGACGCGGCTGGAGCGCCGGCGCTCCGAGAATAATGTCGTGGTTCTGCACGACCTGCTGCCGCCGATCGAGCCGGCGCGGCATTCCCCGCTGGTGTCGCTGCCCCTGGCGCAGGATCAGGCCATGATCGCGGAGGAGGAGCGCAAACGGGTGCACGCGGCGATCGCGGCGCTGCCGCTGCAGTTCCGCGAGGTGCTGGTGCTGCGCGAGTTCCACGATCTCGCCTATCGCGAGATCGCCGAGGTGGTCGGCACGCCGGTGGGGACGGTGATGTCGCGCCTGGCGCGAGCACGAGAGCGCATGAAGATACTGCTGACGGAAGGAGCCGCGGGCGACGAGCGCGGCAATCGAACATGACCAGGATGGACTGTGCGGAGGTGCTGGATCTGCTGCACCCCTACATCGACGACGAACTGCCACCCGAGGAGCGGCATGCCGTCGGCCTGCATCTCGGCAGCTGCCCGGCGTGCGCCAAGGCGCTGGCCGAGCTGGAGGAGGTGCGCCAGCAGATCAGGAGGGCCGGCACCTTCGCGCTGCCCGCCGGCCTGGGAGAGCGCGTGCGCTCGCGGATCTCCGCCAGCCGGAGCAGGGGCACCCAGCCGCCCTGGCGGCGTATGGCCGCCCTTGCGGCCTCGCATGCGGGTGTAGCCGTGCTGGGCGGTGCGATCGGGCTCCTGCTGATGGCCCGGATCGACAGCGGCGAGCGTATCGTCAGCGACGTGGTGTCCGCGCACGTGCGCTCGCTGATCAGCGGCGAGCCGACCCAGGTCGCCACCGCCGATCCGCACGTCATCCGCCCCTGGTTCGGGGGCAAGGTGCCGTATGCGCCACCGGCCAAGGACCTCGCCAGCGAGGGGTTCCCGCTCGTGGGCGCGCGTGTCGACTACGTGCCGCCGCAGGCCGTGGCCGCCATCGTCTATACCCGCCACCTGCACCGCATTACGCTGTTCGTTCTGCCGGGAGGGCGGGAAGGGCTCGGCACGAGCTGGGTTTCGCGCCAGGGCTACAACGTCGTGTCCTGGCGCGACGCCGGCTTCTCCTACTATGCGGTGTCCGACCTCAACCGCTCGGAGCTGGAGGCGTTCGCCAAGCTGGTCCGCTCGGCCTCGACGCAGTGAGCGGAGGTCTATTCGCGACCGCTCAGGCGGGCCACAACGAGGTGAGCGGCCCGCCCGCCCCCTTTACCGGATCGGTGGCGGGGCGGGGCAGGCCGGCGATGCCGGCGAGCATCTCGGGCGTCGGAGCGCTGCGACACAGGTCCCAGCTCTGTCCTGGCGGATAGGCGCCCACCACCAGGAAATCGGGCGTCGCCTCGATGCGGCAGTGGCCTGTCCCGGCCGGGAGGACGATCACGTCACCCGCGCTGACCGCAAGCTCATGGCCTCCCGGCCCGCCGAGCACGAGCCGGGCGCTGCCCGCCGCGAAGCCCAGCGTCTCATGGGCTGTCGAATGATAGTGGTGGAAGGGGTACACGCTGTCACGCCACTCGGGCATCCAGCCGTTGTGCAAGAAGAGAGCCTCGACGTTCCCCGCGGGATCGCGCCCGCCGACACGCACCGCCGCACGATAGACGAGCACCGGCACGCGCGGATTGTTCGGCACCCAGCCGTTGGTGGAAAGCTGCAAGACTTTGGGTGTGGCAGACATCGATGCTCAGGAAGCTGTTGGCCTCGACCAGAGATCACGCTGCAATTCGAGCAGTATGGCGAGCAAATCGATCGCCGCGATTCATGTCAGCCGTCAGGGACAATCTCCCATCCCATCCGACTTGTCACAGGCAATCACGTCTCTGAGCTTCGCGAGGTGGCTGATGACCGGGCCGGTGCACTCAAGATCACGATGCTCGGCGGGCGAGGTCTTGCCGATGCTCACGCCTCTGCGCGTCTCGCTTGGCTTTATGTCGCCGACGTAGTCATCGTGGATTGAATACGTGTACCCGCCATTTCTGAAACTCACAGATGTCTGGTCCACCTGATAGCGAAAGTAGTGGAGGTACAGAAACTGAGACAGGCTGTTCTCCCTCTCTTTGGGAAACGCCAGCTCGACCGCCTTGGGCGGGCCGAAGCGGTATTGCAGGTACCCCGTATCCTTGCTCAGCTGCCTGGAGCCGCACAACGACAGGATTTTGGCAGAGCCCTTGATCCGGCAACTGAATAGGACCGCTTCGGAAGCGCTGCAATGGGAAGGCGTTGGGGCGTCTGCGGCGGTGGCCACTGCGGAACATAGGACGGCGGCCATCAAGGCTATGGGTCTCATGTCGGGGTTCTCCTCAGAAACCCTCGTCGCGGCTTGGCAGCCAGTGGATGCCGGGTTTACGCAGGCGGAAGTCTCAGGATGGCCAGGGCCAGCGCCTGGGCGCGGGGGACGATCGACTCGACCTCCAGGTACTCCTCGGGCGTGTGCGCGTTGCCGCCGACGGCCCCGGTCGAGCACAAGGTGGGGCAGCCGACGCCGGCGGTGAAGCCGGAATCGGCGCAGCCGCCGGCGAACTCGCCCGCAATCTCGAGACCCGCGTCCTTGGCGGCCTCCCGATACACCGCGAACAGGGCCTCGGAGGCCGGCGACTGGGTGAGCGGCAGGAACTCGCCGCGCACCTCGAGCTTGGCTGTCGCGCCGGGTACTGTCGAATGGTCGATGATCTTCTGCAATGCGGCCAGGGTCGCCGCCCGATCTTTCGGGTCGATGTAGCGCATGTCGATCTGGCCCTCGGCAGACGGCGCCGTGGTGTTGACGGACTGGCCGCCCTTGACGGTGCCGACGTTGAGGGTGACGCCGTGGCTGAGGTCGGTCAGGCGGTGGATGGCCACGATCTTGTGCGCCAGCTCGCCGATGGCGCTGATGCCCTTCTCGAAGTTGCCGCCGGAATGGGCGGCCTTGCCCGTCACCTCCAAGCGCAGGAACACGCCGCCCTTGCGCCCGGTGACGATGTTGCCGCTGGGCCGGCCGGGCTCGGAGTTGAACACGCAGCGGGCGCCGCGCGCCACCCGCTCGATGACCGGCCGCGACGACGGCGAGCCGATCTCCTCGTCGCTGGTGACGAGGCCGGCAAGCGGCGCCGGCGCGCCGCCGAAGCGCTTGAAGGCGGCGAGCACGAAGGCATTGACGACGAGCCCGCCCTTCATGTCCGCGACGCCCGGCCCATAGGCGCGGGCGCCGTCGATGCGGAACGGCCGGCGGCCCACCTCGCCTTTGGGAAACACCGTGTCGCGGTGGCCCATCAGCACGATCGGCCGCTCGTTGCTGCGCGTGTCATCGAGCTGGACATGGATGGCATCGCCGAACGTCGCGTCGGCCTCCGTGGAGGTCACCAGGCCCTGCTCCGCGAAGAACGCCATGAGGCGGCGGCCCACGGCGTCGACGCCGGCCTTGTCGTAGCTGCCGCTGTCGATGTTCACGAGGTCGGCCAGCAGCGCCAGCATGGCCTCCTTCTGCGTGCCGAGCCACTCGGCGATCCGTGCTTCCTGCGCAGCCACTCCGGTCATGCCATCTCCCCTGCGTGCGAGCCTGCTCTATTGCACGGCCAGGGCACGCAAGGCCTGTGCCGTGGCCGCATCCGCCGGATAGAAGCACTCCAGCGCCAGCTCCGACAGCGTAATGTCGACCGGCGTGCCAAACACGGTGGTGGTGGAGAACAGCGACAGCGTGCCCGCTTCGGTGACAAGCTGGAGCGGAACCACCACTCCGGGCAGCTCCGCGATGGCGGGCTTCCTCAAGTTGCGGCCGGCCGCCGGGTAGCCCTGCAGCTCCTCGATGAGCTTCACCAGCACGGGGTCGGCGCTCACGTCGATCTGGTGCCGCAGCCGCTCCAGCAGGTGCGCGCGCCATTCCGGCAGGTTGGCGATGCGCGGCGCCACGCCTTTGGGATGCAGGCTGAGCCGCAGCACATTGACGGGCGGCTCCAGGAGGGACGGGTCGGCGCCCGTCACCAGCCGCGGCAGCACGCTGTTCGACGCCACCATGTTCCAGTGCCGGTCGATGGCCAGCGCCGGATAGGGCTCATGACCCTTGAGGACGAGGTCGATGGCCGTGCGCGCCGAGGCCAGCGCCGGATCCTGCAGCGGCCGCTCGCGGAACACCGGGGCGAAGCCCGCGGCCACCAGGAGCACGTTGCGCTCGCGCAGGGGCACCTCGAGCCGCTCGGCCAGGTTGAGCACCATCTCGCGGGAGGGCTGCGCACGGCCCGACTCCACGAAGCTCAGGTGCCGCGTGGAGACCTCCGCCTCCAGCGCCAGGTCGAGCTGGCTCATGCGCCGCCGCTGGCGCCATTCGCGCAGCAGATCGCCGACCGGCTGGGCTTGCCCCATCATGGGCAGGACGATAGCGCGACTGTGGCCTCGCCACCATTACCTTGCAGGTAAGCGCATGCGCTGCAGGCGGTCTGCCTTTGCGGCACCAAATTTGTCTGTAAAACGACGACCATCTGGCGGGGAGCAAGGAGCAGTAGATGGCTGACGATTCGAAGACCAATTCTCGGAAGAGCAAGACGTTGACGCTTACTGAGGCTGACATATCGTCGCGGCGTGTTACACGCCGAAGACTGCTCCTGGCAGGCCTGGGTATTGCGGCTGCGGGCGCAACGGCCACGGTCACATCTGCTGAAGCACAGGGCTGCAGCGACAGCGATCCCTACGATCGGCCTGGTTATGGACGCTACTGTCAGCCCTACGGCGGGGTATACACCGGATGCAGCGATGGTGATCCCCGCGATCGAGCCGGTTACGGAGTTTACTGCCGGCCCTCCGGCGGGGAATACACCGGGTGCACCGATCGTGATGTCCGCGATCGAGCCGGCTACGGACGCTACTGCGGGGGATCCCCCCGGTGCACCGACAGGGACGTCCAGGATCGGGCTGGTTTTGGACGCTACTGCAGGTAGCGACAGAGACCGATAGAGGCCCGGCAATACCGTCCCTGGATCGCTGCGAGAACGAACACGTCGGTCATGCCGGGACTTGTTCCCGGCATCCAGCCATAGACTTGCTCCGGCGCCCGCTTTGCGGTGGATCCCGGCAACACCGGCCTTCGCCGGTGCAGGCAGGTGCCGGGATGACATGGAACCAAGCGTTAAAGTCACAACACCAGCTCACGTCTAGCGTGCAACGCGCGCAGCGCGAGAGAGGAAGGCTCCAAGCAGAGGGTTGCCGCCAGCGCCTAGCAAGGATGCCGCCGGCGGCACGATCGCCCTATGTCATGCGATTGAGTCAGCAGCCATTACCACGGCGATGCCGTGCAATGAGCCTTTCGATAGCGTGCCGAAGCCGCCCGTCAGAGCGGGCCCTAATGATTGCAGCAGTGATACCCACGCCAGCGGCGAACACCGCGGCCGCCGGGCCAACATATGGGAGCAGGGATTCCATACCGGGTTCCTTCCTTTGGAGGACCTGTTGGTCGAGGGAGGAACCTTGCGGGCGCAAAAGCCATGAGGAACCGCCACCCGACCGTCTGGGTCAAGTTTGCGTTTCCTCAGCTCTTGCGCTGCGCGTCACCACCTTTATCGGGTGGTGGGATGCTCAGAGACTGAGTTTTTGCACCGCTCTCAAGCGCGGTGAGGACACCGTCCTTCCTAACCAGCTAATGGTAGCCACCACGCGCTAATCCCGGCAGCTTGGGCCAACCTCCTAAAGGAGCCGGCCGACCACTGACGCGAAGCGGATGCTCCGCGTGATGTAAGTAAGATTGCAGCTCTTGGTGACCTTTTCAAGACAAAGGCAAGGGTCTGACCCCTTTGTTGCAGGTCCCGGACAGCCGCGCCTTCGGCGTGCAAGCCGACCGGAAGAGCCGTCGTAGAGCACCC
>Ga0066388_100003279_pt1 | contig 10405 bp, 12 predicted proteins | sample PanSoiMetaGPlot6_FD_64539 | JGI IMG/M metagenome (GOLD analysis project Ga0066388, IMG submission 64539) | Tropical forest soil microbial communities from Panama analyzed to predict greenhouse gas emissions - Panama Soil - Plot 6 (Hybrid Assembly) | ecosystem: Environmental > Terrestrial >... | reverse complement strand
TGGCAGAGTTGGACGACAAGAGTTCGCGCGCTCATGTTAGCGCGAGCGGAATAGAATGAAAAAACGTGATGCACAACCGGTTTTTTTCGCGCTCGCCGCGACCGCAACAATCGCGGGCGTGCGGAAGGCGAAGCAGCGTTTCGACCTTTTCAGGGCCAAATATCCTTCGCTGACCGGCCATGCGCGGACGGCGCGATGGCTGGCGTCGCTCTTGCCGTTTTACGAATTTGGCGAGAAGCAGTTCTTTTGCTCCGACGACGCGCCTGATGAGATTGCTATGCGTCGTAGAGACGGCTTCATGCGGTTGGCGACCCTTTATCGCGAACACTTTGCCGAAACGCGCCGCCTGACCGCGCAGGCGCGCGTGGGTTTGTCGGATCTGCAATTTACCGACACCTACCGCGTGCCCTTTCAATACAGCCGCATGGTGCGCGAACATTTGCGCGCCGGCTCTTTCCTGAAATCCTCGCAGGGCGTAACGCTTACCGATCTTGATGGGAACGAGTTCTATGACCTTGCAGGCTCGTACGGGGTCAATCTTTTTGGCCACGACTTCTACAGGGCATGCATGGAAGAAGGTTATGCGCAAGTACGCGAGTTGGGAGCAGTGCTGGGTGCCTATCATCCGGTCGTAGCCGACAATGTCGCGCGCCTGAAGAATATCTCGGGACTCGATGAGGTGTCCTTCCACATGTCTGGAACGGAAGCGATCATGCAAGCCGTGCGACTGGCGCGTTTTCACACGCGTCGCACGCATTTGGTGCGTTTTTGCGGCGCCTATCACGGCTGGTGGGGCGACGTGCAACCTGGCATCGGCAATCCAGTCCCGGCGCACGAGACCTACACGCTGGCTGAGATGTCGGACGAAACACTGCGCGTTCTCCAAACTCGACCAGACATCGCCTGCGTGGTGGTGAATCCAGTGCAGGCTCTGCATCCAAACATGCCTGCGCCCGCAGACTCGGGTTTGATCGATAGCAGCCGGCGCGCGCATTTCGACAAGCCGGCTTATACTGCGTGGTTGAGGAAGCTGCGTGACGTCTGCACTGAGCGGGGCGTCGTGCTGATTTTCGACGAGGTGTTTCTCGGTTTTCGGCTCACGCGAGGCGGAGCACAGGAATACTTCGGCGTGCGCGCCGATCTCGTCACTTACGGCAAGACGATTGGGGGCGGCTTGCCCGTCGGTGTGGTCTGCGGACGAAGGCCTTTCATGCAACGCTACCGTCAAGATCGGCCGGCCGACATCTGCTTTGCGCGCGGCACCTTCAATTCTCACCCAGTAGTCATGGGTGCGATGAACGTGTTTCTGCGTCGCCTGGACTCGCCGGAGATCGCAAAACTCTACGAAAACGTCGATGAGTTGTGGGACGAGCGCGCGCAGCAACTCAATCGCCGGTTGGCGCAGAGAGAGCTGCCGGTGCGGATCGCGAACATCTCCTCGGTCTGGACGGTCTGCTACACGACGCCTTCGCGTTACAACTGGATGCTGCAGTATTACCTCCGCGCCAATGGCCTGGCCTTGAGCTGGATCGGCACTGGGCGAATCATCTTCAGCCTTAATTACACTCAGACGGATTTCGATGCCGTGGCTGACCGTTTCGTGACTGCAGCTCAAGCGATGCGCGATGATTTCTGGTGGTGGACCGATCCGGGCCGCCGATCGCCCTCGATCAAACGCCGGATTCTGCGCGAGTTGATCAATCACCTGCTAAACGGCCGCCGGCCCAGCTAGGTCTGCCTGTGCTGTGGCAGCAGTTGGCCATCCGAAGCCGGTTCCTCGCGCTGTTGTACGTGATGCATTGGATCGATCAGTTCTCCGCGCATGAGATAAAGCGGCGCGCGGTGATATAGCATGACATCGTGAAATGGGTCGGTAATGATTTTAGTCATCCACGCTAGCCCCGTCGTGACATCTTTGAGGAAGAACAGCTGGATCGTGCGAAATAGCAGTCCGCCAATGGCAATGATCAGCCAGACGATCGCGACGTGGTTCCAAAACTCGGCTGTGGTCGCGTGCGGTTCGAAAATTCCGAACAACGACGGATTCAAGTAGATGACCATCGGCGACAGAAACCAGATCGTCATGAGCACTACCTTACGGCGCAAGTTGTAACCGACCTTTATCTCCTCCTTGTGTTCGTGGCTCGCGGCGTTGACTTCGTCGTAGTCGCGTGGCTCGAAAAAGAAATGACCAACCTGCCGGCTGGTCATGCCGACTAACCAGGCTAGGAGCACCGCCACAGCCGGATGCTTGAACACCAAAAGGTAAGCGCACAGGAAGCTGGTCGCGCTCACTAAGTGCAGCGATTGATTGATACGGCTGTGATGATAGTAACGATGGTCGTCCCAGCGTTGCTCCCGAAGGGTCTCGAGAAAATTATTCGTGCTCATTGTTTTAGTTGTCAGTTCAGGTGGCGATTCGCTGCGGCGGATTCGCCAGCAGCGGAGGCGATGGAAGGTTTGCTAAAGCGGATCAATGAAAAATGTCCAAAGGGCGGAACAGCACGACGTTCCAGAAGCCGCAACTTGTTAGGATTGTTTCTGAGCCAGGCACGGAGGCGTTCCCATGGGAAATCCGAGCGCCAGCCCAGCCTGCTCGCGATCGGCTGGAGGAGCCGCTCGAAGACAAGTCGCGCGCCGGCCTCCGCGCCGACTCGATTGAGGAGAATGATTTCGCCGCCCGGCTTCAGCACCCGTGCAAATTCATTCAGCGCTACTTCCGGGTGCGGAACGGTGTTCACGACACATTGCGCGGTCACGACATCAAAGGACGCATCCGGAAACAGCAACTGCTCGGCGTCCATTACCGCCAAGCCTTCCACGTGAGCAAGATTCAGGGCGCTGACTCGCTCGCGCGCTTTGCTCAGCATTTCCCGGGAAAGATCGATGCCGAAAACGCGGCTTGCGCGTGAGTAATAAGGCAGCGAAATCCCAGTTCCAACGCCAACTTCAAGAATTCGCCCGCCGACTCGCTCCACAGCCGCAACAACGGCGCGGCGCCCTTGCTCGAATACTGCGCCAAAGACCAGGTCGTACACCGGTGCCCACAGCGAATAAATCTTCTCGACTCTGGCTTTGTCGAAGGTGGTAGTCGTCATTTAGTCGCCTTGAGAAGTCGCTTCCAAAACGTAACGCAGCGAAAGTCCGGCGACTGTCGCTGCGACTACGGCTGTGCCTAACCATCCGACACGCATGGCGAGCAGGAATGCTCCGAGGACCCCTAAAGTCTTTAGCCCGGCCGCCAAAGCCCACAACCAAGCCCTGTAAGTGCGCCCACGCCTTCGCGGAGACAATTTGCGGCCACGAACCCAATGCGGTCGAAAATGCGACGGGCGAGGTGACGAAAGATCGCTCCAGGAATCCAAGTCACGCGGAACGGACACTGGCGGGATGGCGGCGTTGTAACTCTGAGCCGTCGTTAGTTGGGGCATTACGTAGCCTCGCCGTGATAGATGAAGCAGGCACGTCAAAGGTCAAGCACGAAAGGGCTGAGAAGCCGCCTTCTAAATGTAAAATCTTTGTGACGCCGTGACAGAACTGTCACATTGAGCAGGCGACCCGAAACACAGGCCATCCGCACGGTGTCCCCTAACGAGAAAGAAACCAAGCACCTGCTAGCGGGAGTGAACTGCGTTAATTGAAGTTAATTTGAACCGCTAGATCGTCGCGATCATCCCGGGAACGTCCTCTTCGAATCTTCCCACAGCGAGTTAGGCAATAGTATGGTTTAGGCCTTGGCACACTTCTTTACTGTTTCCCACGTGCGAGTGGTCACTTCTGATCCGAAAGTTGATTTGATCAGATCCATGAATACTGGACCTCGCGGGCCCGGCACGTACGCGCTAAATGCCTCACCACTGCCTGCCGCCAATATTTGTGCGCCATCTCTCTCGATCGGTAGTGACGACTTCGGGCTCGGTAGCTTACGCGCAAATGTGACGACCCTCTTCGCATCGGCAGGTAAATCGAAATCCGTATATGGGTCGGCTTCGATCAAGTCATTAAGGTGCTCCATAGAGCGAACAATCGTATAGAAAGAGCGGCCCAGCTGTTTCCTCAAAGCACCTTCAATCCGGCGCTCGATTGCTGCCACCGACCCGCTGGCACTGTCGAATGCCGCATTCCCACTCGAAAGAATAGTCTTCACGTTAGTATAGCCGGCAACTTCCAAGCACCGCTTGAGATCCGGCATCTTGAGGTTCGCCGGGGTTACTCCACGAAGGAAAGCAACGTATCTAGGCATAATCCTGTTCCAAACGGCCTAACGAGACCAAGTGAGCGAATGCCACTACGGGCGCGGCGGGGGAGTCGGTTGACTCCTCGGGGTCGGGGCTACTCCTCGTGTAGGGGCGTTACTCTTCCCGGGAAGGTTTTTCTCCAACTCGTCTGTGATTCTTTGTCTAACCATGTTCTTGATCGCATCGGAAAACGAGGGCGACGCAGTAGCGCTCGGCTGAGGCGCTGACATCGCTCTGTTCTTATCAATCGAGCGCATGATCGCCGGCGTGAAAATCACTGACACAATGGCAAGTATGAGGAGCAACCCCGCGATGATAAAGATCGCGAGCGAAACCGGAGAGAGTCCTTTGCGCGTTGTGGTAGCGGCAGGTTCGGTGCGTCCTACCCCGGCGACACACGCTGGGGGCGCGGGATTGCCAATGGTCTCGGCATAAAGGTTGACCAATGAAACAACAACTCCGTGTTTCACCTCCACATCGCCTAGTCCATGCAGGTAACGCTGCCAACGACGATGCTGCGCCAGATCATCCGCGAAACGTTTGCTCACCAGAATATGACCTGTCTCGCCGCAATCCATCACTCGACGCGCGATATTGATTCCTACTCCGGAAACGTTTTCGCGCGCGTTAGCATCCTTGACGTGTTGCACCGGCCCGCTGTGGATTCCCATCCGTACCGGCAGGCTGGGTTGCGCGTGCAAAGCCTGGCTGACTTCCAAGGCGCACTCGGCAGGCCCCTCCACTGAACCGGTGAAAACCAGGGCCATACCATCGCCGCTCGGCAAGATGATCAGCCGCCCCGCTGCTTCTGCTTCACGCACTGCTTCGGTATTGCGGACAATCTGATTCAACTCGTGAAGCGCTTCTGACTGTTCGTCGGTCAGCAGCTTGGAATACCCAACGATATCGATGAACAAGACGTGCCCGATCTCCAGGCGCGGCTTGGTTTTGTCGTCATCGTCCATGTGCTAGGAAACGTTAAGTGCACTCCGTCGATCACTCTAGACGATTTTTTGGCCACCATTTCTTCGATGGCAGGCTTCGCGAACAACGCACTCACGATCTAACGAGAACGAGATAAGCCACCACGGCAGGCGCTGGCGCGATCTATGTTCATTTCAGCCTTCATAATTTATCCTTCATCCTTGCCGTGCAGTCGCCTGCCGTTGGCTTCATCGATTGGTTTGATCGTTCAAGATGATACAAACGCTGAGGAGTCGACGTAAAAGACTTCAATTTGCGTTGGCTCGGTGTTTAATGAAAACGACGTTGATAGTTGCCCCTGCCTCTTCAAACATCGTCTTAGTTGGGGTGTGATCAGAATATCTGATGAGTCATCACCCCGCCGTCGACGAGCAGGCTCGCGCCTGTGATCCAGCGCGCCCCGGGTGAAGCCAGAAACAAACACGCATCCGCCACATCTTCGGGCAGACCCAGGCGCTTTAGCGGCGCGGCTTTTTGCCACCGTTGCACGCCGTCGGGCCAATCTCGATCTAACCCCTCACGCCAGATCAAGCCGGGCGCGACTGCATTGACACGAATGCCATGTGGCGCGAGTTCGAACGCCGACGCGCGGGTGAACATCAACACGCCACCTTTCGCCGCGTTGTAGTGGCTGTGATTCGGCGCCGGGTTCTCCGACTCGATAGAGGTGATGTTAACGATCGCGCCACCACCTTGCTCTTTCATCACCTTTGCTGCCGCTTGTGTGCAAAGAAACACCGAACGCAGATTGGCATCCACAACGTGATCCCAGTCGCAGGGCGTCATTTCTAAAACGCTGTGCAGCGGATACGTTCCCGCGTTGTTGATGAGCACATCTAGCCGCTTAAATTGCTCAACCGCGCGCTGTATGAGGCGCGCCGCGTCCTTCTCTTGCGTGAGGTCGCCCTGTACAGCGACGGCATCGCCGCCACGCCTCCGAATCTGACGCGTCACGTTTTGCGCATCGGCTTCGCTCGAATTGTAGTGAACGATGACGCTGGCGCCGGCTTCGGCAAACCGCCGTGCAAGACCTTGCCCCAAACCACCGCCTCCTCCGGTAACAATCGCGACCTTGCCAGTAAAATCGAGCAGAGATTTAATGGAGGGAAGCTCCATAATCCACGAGACGTACGAGGGATGACTGACACACAAAGCATCCAGCATCTGAGTCCATAATCATTCGCGGTAGTCTATCATAACGCTCCTCCACCGTGCGCCAGAACGCCAGTACCCTTCACACTTAACAGCGCGAATAGGATAAAACTGTCGCATAATCTAACGAGAGCAGCTGAGCCACCGCTGGCACACAGTGAGCTTTGCTTCACTTTCAAATATCATCTCTCAACCCTCAACTTTCCCGGTGCGACGACCAGCGGTTGTCTCCAGCGATTGGTTAGACATCGCGAATCTCACATATTCGGTCCATGTGCTTGGCCAAACTCAACAAGGTTACCATCAGGGTCCACCACTAGCGCATCTCTTTCTCCCCATGCTCGCGTTGTCGGACCTTCCAGCTGAAATCCTGACTCTTTGAGTGAAACGCACGTTGCATCCAGGTCCTGACAATCAATCTCGACGTGAAAGGGCCGTTTCTGATCTTGAAGAAGCCCCAAGCGTCCGCTGCCCACTCTAAGGAGCGCAAATTTTCCCGGCATATGAAAAAGGATCGAGCTGTCGGGCAGTCGTTTGTAGAAGTTCAGAGAGCGCTCCACGTCTGCGACGTGCAATGTGAGACCGACCAAGGAAATACTCATAGTTATTTCTCCAATGTTTTTATGGATGACGAGACAGAGATAAGCTGCGGCGAGGTGCGTTTGCAAATACACTTGCAATCAATCGATCAGGGGCGGTTGACTATACCAAGCGGCTTTGCCGCTTCGGAAATACCGGCTAAACCTGTCGGTCCATCTGGTGTTCTTCGGGAAAAAGCTCCAGCTCAATTCAAAAAAGGGCCAGATCGCCTATCGCAAAACGAGTTGCTGGCCATCCCAGGTTGCGGTCACCGTGGAATCCTTCCCTGCTTCGATCGTAACCTGCTTGGTCGCCTTGTTGATAGGCTTTTCTGCCGATGCCTGAACCTTCACCTCGTGCGTCCCGGCTGGCAGCGAGGTCGTGTAAGATTTGCCGCGCTGCAGCTCGCCGACACGCTTTCCGTCAAGGTAAACATCGAGAACCAGCTTTTTGCCGAACGTTGCGGACCGCATAACGGTCAGCTTGCCAGTTTCCGCCGCGGATCCCGGAGTCGGAACAAGAACGCAAGCAAGTGCGGTTCCAATAATGGTGACAATGAGTTTTAGATTGGTTTTCATAGACCTGCTATTATCCTTCAATTCTGCATCTCAAGCATCTTCTCTTACAAGGATGACTTGCTGGAACGGATCCTGAGCGGTGAGCCACTCACCCGCGACGGCGGGTGAACTGTGGCGAGCGTGGCAAACTCTCGGACCTGTTTCATAAAATCAAGTCTACCCATCGCGACAGGCAGCGAATGGCTCCAGCGATTGGTTAGATGCGAAAGTCGGCTTGCTATTTACCAGGAGCAGGCGCTGCAGCGGGCTTAAAGTCGAACTTTCCTTTACTTTGCTGGTAGAACACGCACTCACTCCCGGGGCGACAGCCACTCACGTGCACCCAGTCGGCCGGCATGGTAATGACCGAGCCCGGACCGAAATCTTTGGCCGAGGTCGAGTTCGAGCCCGTGTACCAGATCCGGCGAATGATCACGTTCGTGATCTCGCTAGTATGCGAATGGAGCGGATTGTCTGTACCGGCAGAGACTTTACGAATTTGCGTATATGCCCCTTTTTTGGGATCGCCTGAGAGCACAGCGAACTGCATGCCCTTCCTCTCGGGGAGCTCGACCCACTTCAGATCGATAAATGACACCATTAACGGGACCTTGCGCTCCTGCTGCGGCGCAGCCTCTTGAACCAAACTAGGCGCCAAGAGGCACCCGCCTGCCGCTATGATTAGCAACACTCTCATTTCGGATCTCCTTATCTCAATTAACAACTCGCCGAACCGTGCGATTCTCTCTCAACCTAACGAGAACAAAATGAGCCGCCGCGGACCACAGCACGCCTAGCTGCAGACTGACACGTGGAACTCATGGAAAGCTGGATAGTACGCCGGCTCGCGGTCGGCACCATAGCTTCGTTAGGCTTTTTGGGCGCGGTCATACGTGAGCTGAACAATACCACTCTTGAAAGGCTTGGCAGCAACCAACTGCAAGGCATCTTCGTAAAGGGAATGCAGCGCGAGGAACGGAATTCCAGAGCCAAGAAGGACTGGGATCACAGAGAGGATGTAGCGGGAAATAAGCCCTTCAGCGTGGACTGAAGCCGCGAGCCGCCCGCCGCCCATCAGCCACGCGCGGCGAAACCCGCGCGCACCCAGATGACCCACGACCTCTGCCGGAGACTGTGAGGTGAGAGTAATGCTCGGGTGGAGAATGCGCAAAGTGCGCTTTGTGAAGACCCACGACGGCTTGTCGGGCGAGGGCCACTGACCAAGTTTCAGAGCAAACTCATAGGTATGGCTACCGAGCAGGAGCGCGTGTACCGACGCGTGTAACTCGCCTGCACCGTGATCTTCTCCAGCATTCTGGAAGCGCGAAAGCCAGTCGACACTCCCATCCGCTGTCGCAATGTAGCCGTCCAAGCTACTGGCGACGTAATAAACAACTTCGAACATCGGGATCTCTTTCGCCTAACGAGAATCGAGCAGATTGGGAATCTGCAAGATGGACGGGATAGCCCGAGAAAGCGAATGAGCTGGGAAGACCATGAGTCAAAGGGATAAGCCACAGCAGGGTGTCGTGGCAAACACGGTGAAGTTATGTCGAAGTGGCGCCGTTGGCTTCATCGATTGCTTAGGGCTGCGGAAGCGAGTACACATATGACAGCGAGTCGCCGCGCGGAGTGATCAAATCTTGAAGCTGCCAGCACTCGTGTTCTCGCTTGCGCAATACCAAGTGCACCGTGTGTCGTTCGGGCGGGTGCTTGGAGTCAAGCACGAACGGATATGACATGGAGACAATTGCCGTATCCGGCGACTCCGTTTCGACGGAGAAGCGAACCGGCTTGCCAATTTCTCCGTCTTGGCCTCCAAGCCAGGGGTCGTAATCCAGATGCCCGACCTCTCCGTTCGAATATGCCCATTCCCTCTTGAGCAGCGCTCCAAACTCTGGCGTGGTAAATTGCAGGACACGATCTGATGGATCGGCATAAAAAGAATAGTGCTCGGAGTAGAACGCGCGCGCCCAATCTGCGGCCCTCGGGCAATCAGCGGCAGCTAGGTTCGCGCTGATTAGTGCTAATACGGCCAAGAGTGGTTTCATACGTAGCCCTAACGAGAATTCGGTCCAATAATTGCGTCTATAAAGACGTAATTTTTGGGGTCTAATCCGCTCCCTTGCTGGGGAGAAGTCCGACAAACGCGCGGTCATCGGGAACTCTTTTTATCGGAGCGTACGACGTAATGCGAGGAAAATTCGTGGCTCGCTGAAGTCACCCTTGTGCTCGCGTTTCGATCACATTGCCCGCTGTGATCGTAAACGCGGATCATAAGATCCTGCTCAGTCCCCGCTCTCCGTGTCCTGAAAAGACGTGATTAGCCACTTCCCATTAGTTTTGACCATCGTCATCGTGGTGATTTCCTTCAGAACTGGAACGGCCGCTCCAGTAGGACGACTCGAACCGGTCACGTCCCACGTAGCATGGACAATCGCAACATCGGGCGTTGAAAAACGAACTTCTACACCGGTAAGCTTCCGAACAGCAGTCTTTAATCTCTTCTGAAACAGTTCCGCTTGTCCCTGGACAATCTCCTGCGCTCCCTTCCAGTGGACACCATCGATGTTTACGTAGTCACAGTCTTCAGTGAAGAGATCACCGAAGGCGGCCGTGTCATGGCCGTTCCAGGAAACTTCGTATTCGGCGAGAACATCGCGCACGGCACTCTCATCGTCATTGGCGTAGTCGTAGTAATTCAGAGGTGGGGAGACATATCCGTAATTATAGCCGGACGACCCATAACCATAATCATAGTTACCATACCCGTATCCGTAACCGGAGTAGTTGGACGGATAGGAATATGCGTAGGGACCGTATGGGTAGCCCCAGCTCCAGCCCCACCAAGGACCCCACCACCATGGAGAGGCGAAGTTGCCGATAAAGATGATT
>Ga0066388_100003278_pt1 | contig 10407 bp, 7 predicted proteins | sample PanSoiMetaGPlot6_FD_64539 | JGI IMG/M metagenome (GOLD analysis project Ga0066388, IMG submission 64539) | Tropical forest soil microbial communities from Panama analyzed to predict greenhouse gas emissions - Panama Soil - Plot 6 (Hybrid Assembly) | ecosystem: Environmental > Terrestrial > Soil... | reverse complement strand
GCCTCGTCGAGGATGAGCACCCGCGGGTCGTGGGCGAGGGCGCGGGCGAACGAGAGCAGCTGCTTCTGGCCCACGGAGAGCGTGGCTCCCCGCTCCTTCACCTCGGTGTCGTAGCCCCGGGGCAGGGCCTCGATGAAGCGGTGGGCGTGGACCGCGCGGGCGGCCTCGCGCACCCTCTCGTCGGAGATGGGGGAGCCGAGCCGGATGTTGGAGGCGATGGTGCCGCTGAACAGGTGCACGTCCTGGAGGACGAGGGCGAGGGCGGAGCGGAGCTGGGCGGGGTCGAGGTCCCGCACGTCCGCTCCGTCGAGGGTGACCCGTCCCTCCTGGACGTCGTAGAAGCGCGCGAGCAGGCTGATGATGGTCGTCTTCCCCGCCCCGGTGGCGCCGACGAGGGCCACGCTCCGGCCGGGCTCCACCACGAAGTCCACGTCCCGCAGCACCCACTGCGGCGGCGCGTAGGCGAAGGAGACCTTCTCGAAGGCCACCCGTCCCCGCACCGCGCCCAGGCGCGCGGGATGGGGAGGTGCGATCACGCCGAGCGGGGTGTCGAGCAGCGTGAAGATGCGCTCCGAGGACGCCATCGCCGCCTGCAGGATGTTGAACTTCTCGGAGAGGTCCGAGATCGGCCGCCAGAAGCGCTCGGAGTACTGCACGAAGGCGACGAGCGCGCCCAGGCTCAGCGTGCCCGCGAGCACGCGGCCCCCGCCGTAGAGGAGGATCATCGCGACCGCGATGGCGGCCAGGATGTCGATCGCCGGGTAGAAGACCGCGTAGTAGAAGATCTGGGCCACGTTGGCGTCGGCGTGGGCCCGGTTGATCGCCGCGAACGCCTCCCGGTTGCGCGCCTCGCGCCGGAAGAGCTGCACCACCGACATGCCGGTCAAGTTCTCCTGGAGGAAGGCGTTGATCTTCGCCACCCATTTCCGCACCTCGCGGAAGGACTGCCGCGAGCCCTGGCGGAACCAGTTGGTGATCACGAAGAAGAACGGGATCACGCTGAACGTGACGAGGGCGAGCTTGAGGTTCATGGCGAGCATCACGCCCATGATGCCGAGGAGCGTGAAGAGGTCGCCGAAGACCGTCACCACCCCCGAGGTGAACAGCTCGTTCACGGCGTCCACGTCGGTGGTGACCCGCGTCATGAGGCGGCCGACGGGGTGGCGGTCGAAGAAGCCCACGTGCAGCCGCTGGAGGTGGCCGAAGATCTGCCGGCGCATGTCCAGCATCACCTTCTGCCCCGTGACCTGGAGGATGTAGACCTGGCCGAAGCGCACCGCGAAGGCGGCGACGAGGGTGAGCAGGTAGAGCCCGGCCACTCTCGCGAGACCCCCGGCGTCGCCGCGGGAGATGTAGCGGTCGATGGCGACCTTCGTCAGGTACGGGCCGACGAGGTCGAGCCCCGCCATGACCACGATCAGGAGGAACGAGACGGCCACCGCCGCCTTGTACGGCCGCAGGTAGGTGAGCAGCCGCCGCAGCAGCGTGCGGTCGTAGCTCCGGGCGACGAGGTCCTCCGCGAAGCCCGTCGTCGCGCTGCTCATGCCGTGCGTTCCATCTCTTCTTCGAGGAGCTGACGCCGGTGCAGCTCGGCGTAGAAGCCGCCCCGGGCCACCAGCTCGTCGTGGGTGCCCCGCTCCACGATGCGACCCTCGCGCAGAACCACGATGAGGTCGGCGTCCTTCACGGTGGAGATGCGGTGGGAGACGAGGAACGTCGTGCGGCCCCGGCGCACGGTCTTGAGGCCGGCCAGGATCTCCTCTTCGGTGTAGGTGTCGACCGCGCTCAGCGAGTCGTCGAGGACGAGGATGCGGGGAAGGACGGCGAGGGCGCGGGCGAGCGCGGTGCGCTGCTTCTGTCCCCCGGAGAGCGTGATGCCCCGCTCGCCCACGAACGTCTCGTAGCCCTGGGGGAAGTCGGCCACGTCCTTGGCCAGCTGGGCCAGCTCCGCCGCCCACTCGACGCGGCTCTGGACGGTCGTCTCGTCGAGACGGGCGGCGGTCTGGTCCGCGCGCAGGCCGAAGGCGATGTTCTCGCGCACGGTGTCGGAGAAGAGGAACGTCTCCTGGGGGACGAAGCCCACCGCTCCCCGCAGGGCGGCCAGCGGGATCCGGCGCACGTCGCGGCCGTCCACGAACACGGTGCCGGGCGGCGCGTCGTACAACCGCGAGATGAGGCTCACCAGCGTCGACTTCCCCGAGCCGGTCGGTCCCACCACCGCCACCGTCTTCCCCGCGGGCACCTTGAGGTCGATGTCGTGGAGCACCGGCTGGCCATCGTAGGCGAAGGTGAGCGAGCGGAACTCCACCTCGCCCCGCAGCTCGCCCGCCGGCTCCGGGTCCTCGTCGCGGATCTCGGGCGTCGCGTCGAGGATCTCGGCCAGCCGGCCCATCGAGGCCTCGCCGCGCTCGAAGATGTTCACCACCCAGCCGAGCGCGATCATCGGCCAGTGGAGCATGGCCAGGTAGGCCCCGAAGGCCACGAACTCGCCGATGGTGATCCGGCCGGCCACCGCCATCCGTCCCCCCAGCCACAGCACGAGCACCGCCCCCAGGCCCATCAGCAGCTGGATGCCCGGGTAGAGGGAGCCGAACATCCGGATGAGCCCCTTGTTGCGGCGGACGTACTCCTGGTTGGCCCCCTCGAAGCGCGCGGTCTCGTGGGGCTCCTGGGCGTAGGCGCGGACCACTCGCGCCCCCGACAGGCTCTCCTGCACGATCACGTTCATCTCGGCGAGCTGCTCCTGGACCTTCTCGAAGCGGTCGTGGATGCGGCGCCCGAAATAGCGGGTGAGGACCGACACGAGCACGAGGGGGACGAGGGCGAGGCCGAGCAGCGGCGGGCTGATCCGCATCATCAAGGCGACGGTGCCCAGGAAGGTCGCCCCCGTGTTGGCGGTGTACATGATGCCCGGCCCCAGGACGTTGCGCACCGCCGACATGTCGTTGGTGGCCCGGCTCATGAGGTCGCCGATGCGGTGGGTCTGGAAGTAGCGGGCGGAGAGCCGGGCGAGGTGGGCGAAGACGTCCCCGCGCAGCTCGTACTCGATCTCCCGGCTGACGCTGATGAGCACGATCCGCATGTAGTAGCGGAACACCCCCTCGAGCAGCACCAGACCGACGATGAGTCCGGAGTACGTCCACAGCTTCTCTCGCGTGACCCTCAGCGTGAGGTCGTCGACCGCGTAGCGCAGGATCCACGGCGAGGCCACCGACAGGGCGGTCGTCAGGACGAGGCACAGCAGCCCCCACGCCATGCGCGCGCGGTGGCGGCGCACGTAGGGAAGCAGCCGGCGGAGATGACGCATGAGGGTCCTTATCTTAAGACGGCGGCCGGACCGGGGAGTTCCGTGGGGAAGCGGAAAACCGCGGCGACGTCAGCGGCGGAGGGCGGCGCCTTCGGCCTTGCGCCGGCGGTCCAGCTCCTGGCTGGCCCGCAGCAGGCTGGGCAGGTTCTCCTTCTCCCAGGCCAGGGCCTGGCGGTGCCAGGGGTAGCGCGCCTCCGCCTCGCGGAAGCTCCGCGAGTGGTAGACGGTGCGGCCGGCGCCGTCGGAGATCCCCCCCAGGTGGTGGTGGAGCATCTCGTGGTAGACGACGCTCTCCAGGAAGTAGGTCGGGACCTCGCGACGGTCGAGGACGGGATGGATGCGGATGAGGGCGAGCACCGGATCGTAGCTGCCGAAGGTCAGCCCGCCCCGGCGGGCCCGCCCGCCCCCGCGGCCCCAGGTCAGCGGCACGTGGAGGCCGCCCGCGAAGAAGCGCGCGTTCAGGCGGTCGTAGACCTCGCGCAGGTCGTGGAACCGCCCGCTCGTGACGAGCGGCGGGAGCGGCCGCGGCATCTTGCGCACGCGGTGCAGGTTCTCGTTCATGAAGCGCCGGACCTCGCCGTCCGCGCTGCGGCTCGTGCGGCGCAGGCTGCGCGACACCGCGCGCACCACCCCGAGGGGCGCGTGGAGGAACATCCGGTGGAGGCGCAGGAGCACCGCGCCGCCCCGCCGGCGGAACGAGAGGAGCACCGAGCGGTTGTCGGTGAGGGTGAGGCACACCTCGCGTCCCGTCTCGCGGAGGATCGCCGCTTCGAGGCTCGACTGGTCCCAGAACGGAGTCTCGTCGAAGCCGAGGGAGAGTTGGCGCGGTCGGGAGCGGACTGCGGAAGCCATCGCGTTCCTGGAAGAAGAAGCATGGACCACTGCGGTGCCGTCGTCAAGCCGCGGAAGGGCCATGAGTGACCTTACTTACTCCCCATCGGCACGTAATACTGCGTGCCCTTCCCCATCTGCCGCACCTGCTTGACGAGGTCGTCCACGTCCTCCGCCCGCTTGACGAAGTCGACCTCCGCGGTGTTCACGACGAGGAGCGGCGTCTGGCCGTAATGGAAGAAGTAGTGGTTGTACGCGCGGTTCACCTCGGCCAGGTAGTCCTCGCTGAGCCGCGTCTCCTCGGGCCGGCCGCGCTGCCGGATGCGCCGCTCCAGCACCTCGGTGGGCGCCTGCAGGTAGATCACGAGGTCGGGGCGCGGCACCGTCTCCGCGAGCAGCGCGTAGAGCTTGTCATAGATGATGAGCTCGCTGTCCTCGAGGTTGAGATAGGCGAAGAGCTTGCTCTTCTCGAACACGTAGTCGCAGATCGTGGCCTCGGAGAAGAGCCGCCGCTGCAGGAGCTCCTGCTGCTGCCGGTAGCGCGAGAGCAGGAAGAACAGCTCGACCTGGAAGGCCGCGCCGGAGGCGCCGTCGTAGAAGGCCTTCAAGAACGGGTTCTGGCTCCACTCCTCGAGCACGGTGTGGGCCTCCAGGCGCTGGGCGAGCCGCTCCACCACCGCGGTCTTGCCGACCCCGAGGGGACCCTCGACCGCGATGTACTGGAAGTTCACCGGGGCAGGCTCCTCTCGTGGAGCACCACGGAGGAGCGGTCGGGGCAGCGGCGGAGCATCTCGGCGGCGGTGAGGCCGAGCACGGGGTGCCGCGCGAGGGGGGCGATCTCGGCCAGCGGCACCAGGACGAAGCGCCGCTCGGCCATCCGCGGGTGGGGCAGCGCGAGCCCGGGGCCGGGACGGACCTCGTCGCCGTAGAGGAGCAGGTCGAGGTCGATCGTGCGGGGCCCCCGCGGCACGTCGCGGACGCGGCCCAGCTCGCGCTCGGTGTCCAGGCACGCCTGGAGGAGCGCCTCCGGGGAGAGGCGCGTCTCGCCGCCCGCCACCGCGTTCAGGAACCACTCCTGGGGCGGGGCGTCCACCGGCTCGGTGAGGTAGAGCGCGCTCATCGCCGTCACCCGGAAGCCGCGGGCCTCCAGCCCCCGGCGGGCGGCGAGGAGGTTCGTCTCCCGGTCGCCCACGTTCGCGCCGAGGCCGAGGAACACCCGGGGGTTGGCGGCCATTTCGCGGCCAGATTATCACCGCGAACGGGCGGGAGGGGCCCGCCCGCGCGCGAGAGTTGACACCGCGGGGCCCCGGCCCCCATACTGAATGGCGGTTCATTCATCCAATGGCGCGGCGGCGCAGTGACGACAAGCGCTCCCGGATCCTCCAGGCGGCGGTGAAGGTGTTCGCCCGCCGGGGCTACTTCGCGTCCCGGGTGGCCGACGTGGCCCGCCGGGCGGGAGTGGCCGACGGGACCATCTACCTCTACTTCCGCAACAAGGAGGACATCCTGGTCAGCCTCTTCGACGAGGTGATGTCCGCCCACCTGGAGGGCAAGCGGCGGGAGCTCGAGCCGGACGCGCCCGCGCCCCTCCGGCTGCGGTCGATCGCCGAGCGGCACCTCGGGCTGCTCGGGCGGAACCGGGACCTCGCGGTCGTCTTCCAGGTCGAGCTGCGCCAGTCCACCAAGTTCATGGAGCGCTTCACCGCCTCCTGGCTGCAGGACTACTTCGCCCTCATCGCCGAGGTGATCGAGCAGGGGCAGCGCGAGGGCAGCCTCCGCGCCGACCTCCCGGTGAAGATCGCGACCAAGGCGTTCTTCGGCGTCCTCGACGAGATGGTGACCTCGTGGATCCTCAGCGGGAAGCAGTACGACCTGCAGGCCCTGGCCGGCCCGGTGGTGGACCTCTTCCTGCGCGGGGCGGGCGGGACGCGTCCGGCGCGGGAGATGCGGCCGCCCCTGCGCGCGGTGGCGGCGGGGAGGAAGCGTTGAGCGAGCCCGTCACGCTGTGCGACCTGTTCTACCGGTCGGTGGAGACCTTCCGGAAGAGCGAGCACCTGAAGCAGAAGCGCGGCGGGCAGTGGCGATCGATCAGCTCGGACGACTTCCGCCGGGCGGTCGAGGAGGCGAGCCTCGGGCTGCGCGGCCTCGGCGTGGAGCGCGGCGACCGGGTAGCCCTGCTCTCGGAGAACCGTCCCGAGTGGGCGTACGCCGACATGGCCACCCTGTGCGCGGGGGCCATCGACGTCCCGATCTATCCCACCCTCACCGCCGCCCAGATCCTCTACGTGCTGAAGGACAGCGAGGCCACGGTGGCCTTCGTCTCGACGCCCGTCCAGGCCCAGAAGGTGATGTCGGTCCGGGACCAGGCCCCCGCCCTGAGGCACGTCATCGGCATGGAGGAGGACGCGAGCTTCCCCGCCGGCGTGATCACGCTGTCGGAGATCCGCTCGCGCGGGCGGGCGGAGCTCGCGAAGAGCCCGTCGGCGGTCCGGGACAGCGCGGCCCAGGTGCGCCCGGAGGACCTCGCCACCATCATCTATACGTCGGGCACCACCGGCGATCCCAAGGGCGTGATGCTCACCCACTCCAACATCGTCTTCAACGTGAAGGCCTCCACCGACGCCTTCGCCGGCCTCGACGCGACCGACGTGGCCCTGTCGTTCCTGCCCCTCTGCCACATCTTCGAGCGCATGGCCGAGTACCTCATGCTCCACCACGGCGTCACCATCGCCTACGCCGAAGGGATCGACCAGGTGGTGTCCAACATGGCCGAGGTGCGCCCGACGCTCATGTGCTCGGTGCCGCGCTTCTACGAGAAGGTCCACGTCCGCGTCCAGGAGAAGGTGGCGGGCGATCCCGTCTGGCGGCAGCGCCTCTTCCGGTGGGCCCTCGGCGTGGGGGGCGAGGTCTTCCGGCTCCGCCTGCAGGGCACCCCGCCGGGGAGCGCCCTGCGGGCGAAGCACTTCCTGGCCGACCGGCTCGTCTTCAAGAAGATACGCGCCCGCGTGGGCGGCCGCATCCGCGTGTTCGTCTCGGGCGGCGCGCCCTTGGCGCGGGAGGTGGCCGAGTTCTTCGGCGCGGCCGGCCTCCTCATCCTGGAAGGCTACGGGCTGTCGGAGACGAGCCCGGTCATCGCCGTGAACCTCCCCGAAGCGATGCGGCCGGGGACCGTCGGCCGGCCGATCCCCGGCGTCGAGGTCTCGTTCGCCCCCGACGGCGAGATCCTCACCCGCGGCCCCCACGTGATGAAGGGCTACTTCAAGAAGCCCGAGGCCACCGCCGCCGCCATCGACGCCGACGGCTGGTTCCACACCGGCGACATCGGCCACCTCGACCCCGACGGCTACCTCGTCATCACCGACCGCAAGAAGGACCTCATCGTGACGTCGGGGGGCAAGAAGGTCGCGCCCCAGCCGATCGAGAACCGCCTGAAGACCAACCCCCTCATCGCGGAGATCGTGATCGTCGGCAACCGCCGGAACTTCCCCGCCGCCCTGGTGGTCCCGAACTTCGAGGCCCTCGAAGGCTGGGCCCGCGCGCACGGGCTCTCCTTCACGAGCCGCGAGGAACTGGCCGGCCGCCCGGAGGTGATGGCGCACTACGAGCGGGTGATCCAGGAGATGACGCCCGACCTCGCCCAGTTCGAGAAGATCAAGAAGATCGCCGTCATCCCGCGGGAGTTCACGCTGGAGGCCGGGGAGCTGACGCCGACGCTGAAGGTGCGGCGCCGCGTGGTCGAGGAGAAATACAAGGACGTGATCGATCGGCTCTACGGAGGGGCCGCCGCGTGAAGGCGCGCATCCGGAAGGCGGCCGTGCTGGGGGCAGGGACGATGGGGGCCCAGGTGGCCGCCCACCTCGCGGGGTGCGGCCTCGACGTGGTCCTGCTCGACATGGCCTCTCCCGGGCCCGACCGGAGCGCGATCGCCCGCAAGGGCCTGGAGGTCCTGCGCAAGCTGAAGCCGAGCCCCCTGCACCGCGCCGAGGACCTCGCGTTCATCCGTCCCGGGAACTTCGACGACGACCTCGGCTTGCTGGCGGGCGCGGAGTGGGTCTTCGAGGCGGTGGTCGAGGACGCGGAGATCAAGCGGAAGCTCTACGCGCGCGTGGCCCCCGCGCTGTCCGCGACGGCCCTGCTCACGACCAACACCTCCGGCCTGGGCATCGCCGGCCTCGCCGAAGCGCTTCCCGCCGCCCTCCGCCCGCGCTTCTTCGGCACGCACTTCTTCAACCCGCCCCGCTACCTGCACCTGCTGGAGACGATCGCCGGGCCCCAGACCGACCCCGCGCTCATCGGCGGCCTGGAGGCCTTCGCGGAGGCCGTCCTCGGCAAGGGCGTCGTGCGGGCCAAGGACACGCCCAACTTCATCGCCAACCGGATCGGCTCGTACGGCTTCGGCGTCGTGCTGCAGGCGATGATGGACCTCGACCTCGGCATCGACGACGTCGACGCGCTCACCGGGCCGGCCATCGGCCGGGCCAAGAGCGCGACCTTCCGCACCGCCGACATCGCGGGCGTCGACATCTGCGTGAAGGTAGCCGAGCACCTCTACCAGGCGGTGCCCCACGACCCGGAGCGCGAAGCGTTCCGCGTGCCCGCCTTCATGAAGACGATGGTCGAGCGGGGCTGGCTGGGCGAGAAGTCGGGCCGCGGCTTCTACCAGAAGGACGGCAAGCAGATCCGGGTCCTCGACTGGAAGACCCTCGAGTACCGCGACCGGCGCTCGACGCGCTTCCCGTCGGTGGAGGCGGCGGCGTCTTCGGCCGACCCGGCCGCCCGGCTCGGGCAGATCCTCTCCGGGAAGGACAAGGGCGCGGAGTTCCTGTCCCGCGTCATGGCCGCGACCGCCCTGTACGCCGCCGCGCTCGTGCCCGAGATCGCCGACGACTTCACGGCCATCGACCGGGCGATGCAGTGGGGCTACGGCTGGGGCCTGCCGCCCTTCCGTCTCCTCGACGCGGTCGGCCTGGCCACGGTGGCGGAGAAGGCGCGCGCCCTGGGCCGGACGGTGCCTCCCGTCGTCGCCGAGCGGGTGGCCTCGGGGCGCAAGACCTTCTACGACGAGGGAGCGCCCGCGGTCGCGGCGGGCGCCGTCGACCTCGGCGCGGTGAAGGCCCGCGGCGGCCTCATCAAGAAGAACGCCGGCGCGAGCTTCCTCGACCTGGGGGACGGCGTCGCCCTCGTCGAGTTCCACTCCAAGATGAACGCCCTCGGCGGCGACGCCATCGAGATGCTCCGCACCTCCTTGAAGGAGGCGGCGGCCCGCTTCGACGCCCTCGTCGTGGGCAACCAGGGCGAGCAGTTCTCGGCGGGGGCCAACATCATGCTCGTCCTCCTGGCCGCCCAGGAAGAGGAGTGGGACGAGCTCGACGGGATGGTCCGCCGCTTCCAGGACGCCAACATGGCCCTCAAGTACGCGGAGGTGCCGGTGGTCGCGGCGCCCTTCGGCCTGACCCTGGGCGGCGGGTGCGAGATCTGCCTCCACTCGGCCCGCGTGCGCGCCTCGGCCGAGACGTACATGGGCCTCGTCGAGGTCGGAGTGGGCCTCATCCCCGCCGGCGGAGGGACCAAGGAGATGGCGTTGCGTGCGCTCACCCGCGCGGCGGGCGTGGAGGGGGCGGACTCCTTCCCGTTCCTGAAGCGGGTGTTCGAGACGATCGCCTTCGCCCGCGTGTCGACGTCGGGCGCGGAGGCCCTCGCGACGTTCCTCACGCCCGCCGACTCGCTCTCGATGAACCCCGACCGGCTGCTCGCCGACGCCAAGCAGGTGGCCCTCGGTCTCGCGCGGGCGGGCTGGCGGCGGCCGCGTCCGGCCGAGGTGCCGGTGCTCGGCCGGCCGGCCCTGGCGACGTTCCGGGCGGGGATCCACAACGGCGAGCGCGGCGCGCGCTTCAGCGAGCACGACTCGCTCGTCGGGACCAAGCTGGCCGGGATCCTGTGCGGAGGCGACCGCGCGCCGGGGACGGCGCCCGAGCAGCACTTCCTGGACCTGGAGCGCGAGGCGTTCCTGTCGCTGCTGGGGACGCGGAAGACCCAGGAGCGCATCCAATTCATGCTGAAGGAAGGCAAGCCGCTGAGGAATTGACATGCGGGAAGCCGTGGTCGTCTCGAGCGTACGGACGGCGGTAGGGCGGGCGGGCAAGGGCGCGCTGCGCCAGGCGCGGCCCGACGACCTCGCCGCGGCCGCGATCCAGGGGGCCCTCGCGCGCGTCCCCGCGGTCCGGCCGGAGATGGTGGACGACGTGATCCTCGGTTGCGCGATGCCGGAG
>Ga0066388_100003277_pt1 | contig 10407 bp, 9 predicted proteins | sample PanSoiMetaGPlot6_FD_64539 | JGI IMG/M metagenome (GOLD analysis project Ga0066388, IMG submission 64539) | Tropical forest soil microbial communities from Panama analyzed to predict greenhouse gas emissions - Panama Soil - Plot 6 (Hybrid Assembly) | ecosystem: Environmental > Terrestrial > Soil... | reverse complement strand
TTTACGTTGGCAGGCGAACCGGAGCGCATACGATCCGCCCATGCCGTAACCGACCACACAATGGATATTTCGTTTAATATGATCGCGCGTGTTCAAGAATTCACAACAAGAATTGATGTCTTGCAGGACGAGCGACTCGTTTAGCTTGCCCATGAGCGCATCGGCGACTTCAGCGTTGGCCGTCACCATACCGCCCAGCCGAGCGTACAAGTTGGGAATGATGACGGAGTAACCTTCACACGCCAACCTCGCGCCGAGATCCTTAATCTGCGCGGTCAGCCCCCACGCTTCATGCAATAAAACGAGCCCGGGGTAGACTCCTTTTTCCTGAGGCCAAAATTGAATACAGTCCACCTGTACATGTTTTGATATGCGTGTGTTGATATAAGGATCGGCGGCAGCATCTGTCAATGTGGGAATGGCGACGCCACTCGGAAAGCGAGCTGTGCCGGTGCCGATTTGATCCAAGGTAAAGGGAGCGATGGTCGACGTCATTGCGGCAATCTCTTCTCCCTCAAGGCTTTCCCGTGAAGCCCCACTTCACACAGAGACTGATTGAACCCATCGGTACTATAGGGATCAGGCTGTCAGCCTGTCAATCCGTTTGCAAGGGTTGAGTGTGAGTTGACCCTGCGCTCAATGGCGATTACAGTTTTCTTTCCATCGTGCTGGGTATTGACGATTATGCCTCTTAAAATTGGCCTCATCGGTGCTGGTCGGCATGGTAGCCGGTATATCCATCATCTTCTGAATGACCTGCCAGGGGTAAGTCTTGCCGCTCTCTGCCGGAAACGGATCGGGGAGGGATTGCCTTCGTTCCCAACAACAGGGATTCCTGTCTACGGGGACTATCGCGATTTGATTGCAGATCCGAGGGTGGAGGCTGTCGTTGTGGTGACCCACCCGTCGCTTTATCCTGAGATTTGTCTCGAGGCTGTGAAGGCGAAGAAACCGATCCTCATCGAAAAGCCGTTAGCGCCGACCGGCCGCGAGGCACGAAAGATGGTCACAGCAGCAGAAGAGGCAGGTCTGTTTCTGATGACCGCACAGACACTTCGCTTCGATTCGGCGATTCTCATTTTGAAAGATCACTTGCCGGAAATCGGTCGCCTCCGGTATGCCACCTTCACCAGCCGCATTGAAACGAAAGCTGATGTCCAGCTTCAGTCACCGATACCGGGTCGGCTGGGGGCACTTTTGGAGTTTGGAGTTCACCTCTTGGATTTGGTGCCTTTCCTCACTGGCGAGGAGGTGGTCGCCGTCCGTTGCGAGCTGGATCAGCTTCCGACCGTGGGACCGGATACGATGGCGCTTGTGCAGATCCAAACCGTAAGCGGCCTGCGATGTGTCATGGACATTGCGCGAGTTGTCGCGGGACGGGTTGCGAGAACGGAGTGGGTGGGAACGGATGGGGGGATCGCCGCTGATTGGTTTCATCAACGAGTGAGCGGCGTGATCGGCGACAGCGGTCCACTGCAATGGGCTGTCCAGCCGCAGCACACAGTTCTCGCCACACTATGCGCCTTCGTCCGTGCGATTAAAACGAACAGTCCGCCGCCTGTTACCGGGCGCGACGGATGTCGCGCTGTCGAGGTAGCCGACGCCTGCTACCGTTCGGCAGAACTCGGCGGGGCCTCTGTCAGCGTCGCGTCTCCTCACTAGAGCTTCCGGAACGAGCAAGACGAAGTCAGAACCACTCTGCTCACGTCGCGCCTTTCTCTCCAGTCTCGCGCGTGACGCCTCACAGTCCTGTATGCTGTCAGGCTATGAGGCCTAGGTGTCGGCGACGATGTGTGTATCTGTTTCCTCCACCCCTTCAACTTGGTGAATTTTTGTGATGACCACGTCCGAGAGGGCTCGTTCATCTGCGACAGTGATGAAGAGAATGATGTCCGGCCGCCCAAAGCAGGAATGGGCTTGTTCAACGCCAGCAAGCCTTTTGAGAACCTGCAGCACATCTTTTGTCCGCCCGGCTTTAACTTTAATGAGGATATAAGCTTTTGTCGCCATCGTGCCCTCCTTATTGCAGTTATTGATCTCCACCCGGCATCTCCCGGCGTCGTTGTGCAAACACTTGGTGCATGTTCTGTCCCCGTTGCATGAAAGCCCTGCGCGCCTTCGCAATAAGTCCCATCAACGAATCGAAGTCCGCCGTACTGACATTGAACTGGCGGAAGCCTGGTGCTAAACGATCTCGCTGAACAACTGCCGTGGCCAACCACTGTTCACTGAGTGCTTCAAGCACATCCGATGTCCAGCCCGTCGAACGGAATCGAGACAGGGTTTCGTCTGCACTATGTCCTTCCTGTGCAGCCAGCGCTTGGATCAGAAATAACTGCACTGCCGGATCGCCACTTTTCTGAAATGCAGATTGAAATTGGATGACGGCCTTGATGATGTGATTTGCCTCAGAAGTACCTTCGGGCGGAAGCACATCGGCATCTTGCAACGTTGCAAGGACAGCCATCGATGCCCCAACCGGTCCAGATGGGGTGGCAACACGACCAGGCATCTGACCCGAGACCGGACTATTCACTCCCATGAGCAGCCCACTGAGGAGTAAACACACTGGCATATGACCTGTTAACTTGATGAAATCTTCGCGCTTTCCCGGGTTAGATTTTAAGCAGTGGGAGGGGGCAAACATAGAGAGGGATTATACAGAAGGGGGGGAGGGGGTACTAGGGTCTCGCGTGACGTCAGTGCTGTGACAACAAAAATCGAAATGAAACCATATCCTATTGTTTCCAACTGTTTCGGTTGAAACAATTGGATAGCGTTCCTATAATCCACCAGCCTTGATCCTTGCGCCGGAGTCCCCATGCTTGCAAAAGTTTTGAGTGCCGCACTCGTCGGTATCGATGCGCATCTGATAGACGTGGAAGCCGATATTGCGGGTGGACTGCCACAATTCTCAGTTGTCGGCCTCCCCGATACCACGGTGAGGGAAAGCCGCGACCGGGTCCGCTCCGCGCTCAAGAATACGGGGTTCCACTTCCCGGCAAAGAAGATTACTGTGAACCTTGCTCCCGCGGGAATTAAAAAAGAAGGCTCCGGCCTCGACCTGGCTATTGCGATTGCGATTCTCGTCGCGGAAGAAGTCATTCCGCCCCAGAATGTACAAGGTCGTGTGTGTGTCGGTGAACTCTCACTGGACGGACATATCAAGTCGATTACTGGTGCCTTATCCATAGGGATTGCTTGCCGGCCTGACCATAGTCTGCTCTTGCCGGCTGAGAATAGCCAAGAAGCAGCCGTGGTCCAGGGCGTAACGGCTTATCCGCTCCATACGCTTCCCGAGGCTGTCGGATTTCTTAATGGTACGGTTTTGGTCAACCCTGCGCGCACAGACCAGGACCATTTTTTTACCACCCGCCCAGAAGAGGATGACGACTATGGCGACGTGAAGGGACAAGACCATGCAAAGCGCGCCTTGGAGATTGCTGCCGCTGGTGGCCACAATCTTTTGATGGTGGGACCGCCCGGTTCAGGCAAGACCATGTTGGCGAAACGACTTCCGACGATTCTGCCCCTCATGGAGCTGGAAGAAGCAATCGAAACGACCCGTGTCCATAGCGTATCCGGACATTTAGCGGCCAATCATCCACTGCTGACGGTCCGTCCCTTTCGGGCTCCACACCACAGTATTTCCGATGCCGGACTCATCGGTGGTGGAACAGTCCCTCGACCAGGTGAAGTGTCCTTGGCGCATAATGGGGTATTATTCCTTGACGAATCCCCGGAGTTTCGCCGCCCTGTGTTGGACGGACTGAGGCAACCGTTGGAAGATGGGCATGTGACCCTGACGAGGGCCAGCGGCTCCCTCCAATACCCGGCGCGATTCATGTTGATTGCGGCGATGAATCCCTGTCCCTGCGGATATTACGGGGATCGCGCACGTGAATGTATTTGCACTCCCCAGCAAATTCGCTGATATCGAGCCAAGTTATCGGGACCACTTCAAGACAGACTCGATATTCACATCGAGGTTCCGCTGGTTTCCGTGCGAGACTTGCACGATCATGGCCCTATGCCGGAACGTTCGTCCACGATTCGCTCGCGCGTCCTGGCGGCACGCGATCGGCAGCGCCACCGATATCGCCAAGATGGAATTCACTCGAATGCTCAGTTGAAGCCCAGGCTCCTGAAGCGGTACTGTAACCTGGAGGCCCAGACTCAAGAGCTCTTAGAACGGGCGCTGAACAAACTTGGATTGTCCGCCCGGGCACATGGGCGAATCGTCCGTGTCGCGAGAACCATTGCCGATCTCGCGGGCTCTGATAAGATTGAGCCGCTGCATGTAGCCGAAGCGATTCAATATCGTAGCCTCGATCGTCGAGTGGAGTTTTGAGGATTCCCTGTGTGGGCGACTGCGAAAGTATTTATCTGGTGGTTCATCGTCGGGGCCACGATGGCATTGTCCGTGATCATGTTGCAAGGCGGCCTTCAAGTAGCGATGCAAGCGCAGGGGTCATTGTGGGAACTCAAATTGGTGGAGTTGCTTACGACCATCCTGGGAGGGGGACTCCTAGGCGGCTGTATTGCATTGATTTTGGACCGCATCAAAAAATCGTAATAATGCACTCACATCGCAGCGAAATGAGGCCATAGATGGATGTAGAAGTAGGTTCAAACCTGTACCGCAATACCGACGCTATGATTGAAATCGAGGGAGTCCCGCAGATTCAGTTGGTGCTAAAACCAACCACGGGAGCCCTGCTCGTAAACTTTGCTCTGTTCAATGCAGACGGGAAAGTGATGGCCAAGCTCAACGATAGCACCCTGATGATCAACGAGAAACGCGCCTACGACGTGAGCCAGACTCCGAAAAGTCTGCTGCTGACACATCCGGCTTCGGGAACCGTCATCTTACAGATAGATGTAAAGGCACCAGGTGTTGTGGCCTTCACCAAAGGGGAGTTTTATACGATCAAGGGCCATGTGATCCGGATATCTCCCACCGAATGGAACATCGACAAGCTCCGTGCCAGCGGGACGACGCAAGACTTGAAGGGGGGGGCTGTCGTCCTCGGTTGATTCGGGACCGGCCTCCTAGCCCGCGACCGTCGGTACGATGATGATGGCCTGATCTTTCAGCTCCACGGTTGCCGTGTCTCCATCGCGCAATTCACCTTTGACCAATTGACGCGCCATCGGCGTTTCAATTTCCTGCTGAATCAACCTTTTCAGGGGCCTTGCCCCATACACCTGGTCGTAGCCTCGATCACCCAGGTGCCGCAAGGCCGCTGGCGTCACGAGTAGAGAAATCCGCCGCTCTGTCAAACGTGCCCGCAGTCTCTCGAGCTGAATCTCCACGATCTTTGTGAGCTGCTCCGTCTCCAACGGGTGGAATACCACCGTTTCGTCGACGCGGTTCAAGAATTCCGGACGGAAGTGTTCTCGAAGTTCGGCCATCACGAGGGAACGGACGTCCTCATAAGACGCATGACGTTGCTGCGCCTCGAGAATCTGTGGGCTACCGATGTTCGACGTCATAATCAATACGGTGTTTTTGAAATCGACGGTCCGGCCCTGAGAGTCCGTCAAGCGTCCATCGTCCAACACTTGGAGGAAGATATTGAAGACGTCGTGATGGGCTTTTTCGATCTCGTCGAAGAGAATCACGGAGAAGGGACGACGTCTGACGGCTTCGGTCAATTGTCCACCCTCATCGTAGCCGATATAGCCGGGAGGGGCTCCGATGAGACGGGCCACCGTATGTTTCTCCATATACTCGGACATATCGATCCGAATCAGATTGGCCTCGTCATCGAAGAGTGTTGCAGCAAGGGCCCGAGCCAGTTCGGTCTTTCCGACGCCGGTTGGACCGAGAAAGAGAAACGAGCCGATGGGCCGATTCGGGTCTTTAATGCCGGACCGCGCGCGCAGGACGGCATCGGCAACGGCCTGCACTGCCTCATCCTGGCCGACCACTCGTCGATGGAGTAACTCCTCCAGTTTCAATAGCTTTTCCATTTCGCCTTCGACCAGACGAGAGACGGGAATGCCGGTCCAACGGCTCACAATAGCCGCGATGTCGTCTTCGTCGACTTCTTCTTTGAGCAGCCGGCTTTCGCCCTGTTTCTTGCCGAGCTGATCCTGCTCCAAGGCCAGTTCACGCTCAAGACGAGGCAATTCTCCATATCGCAGCTCCGCCACACGATTCAGATCGTAAGCCCGCTCCGCTTGCTCAATCGCTTGTTTCACCTCTTCCATGGCTTCCCGAGTCTTGCGCAAACGCGACACTGAGGCTTTCTCAGAATTCCATCGTGTCTTGAGTGCCAGTAAATCTCGCTGCTTCTCACCTAACTCCAGTTCAAGGGTGGTAAGCCGTGCCTGACTGGCCTGGTCCTGTTCTTTCCGCAAGGCCTCCCGCTCGATCTCCAGTTGCATCACCTTGCGTGAGACTTCGTCGAGCTCCGCCGGCAAACTATCAATCTCGGTGCGCAGGCGCGCCGCAGATTCATCGACCAAATCGATGGCTTTGTCCGGGAGAAAGCGATCGGCGATGTACCGGTTCGAAAGTTTCGCGGCGGCGACAAGCGCCGCATCTTTGATGCGCACGCCATGATGCACTTCATAGCGCTCCTTGAGCCCTCGCAGAATCGAGATGGTATCTTCCACTGTCGGCTGATCGACCAGCACCGTTTGGAAACGCCGTTCCAACGCGGCATCCTTTTCGATGTGTTTTCGATACTCGTCGAGTGTGGTCGCACCGATCAAATGCAATTCGCCGCGGGCAAGCATGGGCTTGAGCAGGTTGGCGGCATCCATAGCCCCCTCCGCTGCGCCGGCACCCACGACCGTATGCAACTCGTCGATGAAGAGCAGCACTTGTCCCTCTGATGCCTGCACCTCTTTGAGGACCGCTTTCAATCGTTCCTCAAATTCGCCACGGAACTTCGCGCCGGCCACCAGCGACCCCATGTCGAGGACAATAAGGCGCTTCTTCTTCAGTCCTTCAGGCACATCGCCTTTGATAATGCGAATGGCAAGTCCTTCGACAATGGCGGTTTTCCCGACGCCTGGTTCTCCGATGAGAACAGGATTGTTCTTGGTACGCCGTGAAAGAATTTGTACGACGCGGCGAATTTCCTCATCGCGTCCGATCACGGGATCCAATTTTCCTTGCCCGGCCAGCCTGGTGAGATCGCGCCCATACTTTTCCAACGCCTGATACGTGCCTTCTGGGTCTTGACTTGTGACTCGTTGCGAACCTCGTATCTGTTGGAGTGCGCCCAAGAGCCGTTCCTTCGTCAGGCCGAGTTTCTTGAAGATGCCCCCTTCTTGAACCATTGCGAGTACGACATGCTCGACGCTGAGATAATCGTCTTTCAATGCTCGTTGTTCGTCTTCTGCTTTGCTCAATACTTGACTCAGACGCGAGGCGATGTGGAGTTGTCCGGGACCTGCCCCGGCGCCTTGTACTTGAGGCAGCTTCGCCAATGACTGCTCCACTGCCTGGCGAACGGACGGAATCGACAACCCTGCCTGTTCGAGCAGAGAGGAAGCGAGACCCCCTTCCTGCTCCATAAGCGCAAGCAGAAGGTGCTCCACCTCGATCCCCTGATTGCTTCGCCTCGCGGCATGGGACGATGCGGTCTGAAGCGCTTCTTGAAACTTGATGGTCATTCGGTTCATGTCCATTGGATCTCTCCTCTCAGGCTATTCGTGCGCTGTTGCTACACACATAAGCATAGGATATGGGAAGTCAACATCCAACGAGGACGATCTGGTGTCTTGACCCGAGAAGTTCCCACAGACTATTGTCTCGTATGTCGCGCATTCTGGCTGAAACGCTCACGTTGTATGGGAATGCCTTCCGTAAAACAGGAGCATCCCTCGCTCGCGGCTGGCTGACGATCGTGGCTGTGGTGGGATTTGGCTTTCTGTTGATGCTTGCGACCCAGATTGCCTCGCCGCTCGGCATAGTCGGAGGGTTTCTGCTCGGTGCGGTAAATGCGCTTCTCGTTGGTGCGACCCTGAGTCTGATCGAGCAATCAATTAGCCATGGGCGTGCACTTACCATCCGCGACATTCTTGGCAGCGTGGGCCACTACTTTTGGGATGTGATCAGTATTGGATTCATCCTGTGGCTGCCTCTCATGGCTCTCGACCTGAGTACCCAGACAAACCCATCTGGGCAACTCTTATCGTACGCTGTGTTACTGCTCATTTTTCTCTTGCTGAATCCAGCACCGGAAATTATCTATCAAGTGCGGCATGATTCCCCGCTCGACGTGTTGAAGACTTCGTACGAGTTCGTTCTTGAGAATTGGATTGAGTGGTTTCTTCCGTTTGCATTGATCCTCATCCCCATCGTTCTCTCGCCCACGGGGTTGCAATCGTTCTTTTCCCTTTCCAGCCGAGTTGGAAGGGGGGCAGGATTGGATTTCTCCCAGGTCCTCGTGTTGCCGTTCACAATCCTAGGAGGTTGGTTGGATTATGCGGGCATTCCTTCTTCAATCAGCTGGTATTTAGGGCTGCTGTTGACACCACCGCTTGCCGTGGCCATGCTGTTGTTTCGTGGTCATCTCTTTGCATCCTTACATGGCGTATCACGACGCCAACGCCGATTTGTCTCGCCATTCAAGTAGGGGCGAGTAGTGGGGCGGAAAAGGAGTGTTTCCACCCCCCTCTGGGTCGTTGGCCGACCTTTTCAGCCCCACTGCGATCCACCAAAAGCCTGATGTAGGAGTGAATTTGTTTGCCTGATCCCTTGAGTGCCAGGTAGAAATGGTGTATGGAATTACCTACAGCCCCTACAGATAATCCTGCTCCTCTTAAAGGCGCAGAAAAAACTTCGTCCATGCGGTTATCAATATTTTGGCGCATCGTCCTGACATCCCTCGTCATCATAGTAATGATGGCAGGGGTGAATTTATATGCCTTGTTTCAACTCCGTCAGTTGACTGCATTGAGTGCCAATATAGCCACCCTCCATTATCCGGCAATCGAATCGGCCAAACATCTGCTCACCATACTGTATGCCCAACTCAATAGTGAAAAGAAGTATCTGGCTGTACGCGATGCCACCTTCCTACAACATTTCGATGAAGAGGTTGAAGAATTCCATCGCGGACTCCAGACTCTTGAGGCACAAGAACTCACCCCAGAAGGCATTCAGTTACTCGAGGATGTCAAGCATTTACAGCAGGAACGACTCATGATTCTCCACACAGAACTGGAGAAACCTGCATCGTCTCCCGCGTCTTCGTCTGTGGGCTATGAAGGTCGTCGAGAAGCCTTGATGGACCGAATAAGTACCACCCTCCAACAGTTTATCGATCTGCACGAGACGGGTATAAGTGCCGGCCTCAGTCGATCACGGGAAAGCTCGGCGCAGGCGGAAGCGGTAACTGAGCAACTGGTGCTGCTCGCGCTCGTGTTCGGCATCGCACTCGCCGGTTTTGCGAGCTACACGGTCCTGCGCCCGCTTCGCCAATTGCAGACCCATATCAAAAAGATCGGGCAGGGAAATTTCCGCACGGAGCTGAATATCCAGGCGCCTAGTGAGCTGCGAGACCTCGTCGATGCGGTAAATTGGATGGGCACAAAGTTACAAGAACTGGACGATATGAAGGGCGAGTTTCTTGCCCATGTCTCCCATGAATTGCGCACGCCTATGGCCTCGATCCAAGAGGGTACCCATCTGCTGTTGGATGAAATTCCCGGTCCCCTGTCTCAAGAACAACGTACGACCCTGCGTATCATGGCAGACAGCAGCCGCCGACTCATCACCCTCATCTCCACTATTCTGGATCTCTCCAAGATGGATGCTGGGATGATGGTGTATAGAATAATTCCGACGGACCTCAAGCGCATCACAGATATGTCGATCAATAAAGTCCAGCTTCTCGCCGATGCCAAACATGTGCAGCTGTTGCTGGAAACGCCTGACCAGCGTGTATGGGTCAAGGCAGACGCCCTCCGAATTGAACAAGTGCTCGACAACTTGCTTTCAAACGCCTTGAAATTCAGTTCAGAAGGGGGCATCGTAAAAGTACTCATGAAGCCGGATCTCCAAGCGGGAGTCCTTGAGGTAAGCGTAACCGATGCAGGACCCGGCATTCCGGCCGAGGATCTCCCATACATTTTTGAACGCTTCTACCAAGGAAGCACCAAGGCCAAACATGCTACACCAGGGAGCGGCCTCGGACTTGCGCTGGCGAAAAAAGTGGTCGAAGCCCACGGAGGGCGGATTTGGATCGAAAGCGAAGCCAAGAAGGGCACGACCGTGCGGTTTATCTTACGCCTCACGAAACCGGGAGATACAGCATGAAGGCTGCTCTCCATGGATGCGCCTTGGGAATCTTATCCTGTCTATTTCTTTTGGCAGGATGCGTCGCCTGGTCGCCAGCCCCTCAGTTTTCACAGCCCTATTTCACATCAGAAGCGGGAGAGGCA
>Ga0066388_100003276_pt1 | contig 10408 bp, 8 predicted proteins | sample PanSoiMetaGPlot6_FD_64539 | JGI IMG/M metagenome (GOLD analysis project Ga0066388, IMG submission 64539) | Tropical forest soil microbial communities from Panama analyzed to predict greenhouse gas emissions - Panama Soil - Plot 6 (Hybrid Assembly) | ecosystem: Environmental > Terrestrial > Soil... | reverse complement strand
ATATCACCGTCCGCGTCAGCAGCCATCCGGGCGCGGTCGAGGTCGAAGTCACCGACACCGGGCCCGGCATCCCCGAACCAGACAGAGAACGCATCTTCGAGCGCTTCACGCGGCTGAACGGCACGTATCCCATCGGCATCGACGGCAACGGCCTCGGCCTGGCCATCGCCCGCGGCATCGCAACCGCCCACTCCGGCACACTCACCTGCGTCGCCACCGATGGCCAGGGAGCCCGGTTCCAGCTCCGGCTGCCGACGAGAACCGGATAATCGGCAGGCGCGGTCGGCGCGCCAGCAGAGCGAGCGCATGGGCACCTCAATCTCGGTGGCACCGCCGAACCGCGCGTCAAGCTCTGCTCGCAGCCTGGCCTTCGCGGCGCCGCGGTCGGCCTCGCTGGCGGTGATGATCGCGCTGTAAGTGGCGAGCATGTCGACCACATCGCCGACCGACATCCGGCGGGAGAACTGGATTGACGTGGTCCGGACATCGCTGAACAGGCCAGCGTCAGGTAGCACGACCGCACGACGCCGCGGCGGGAGATTGCGTTGGCTCGCTCCGCCTGGTGAGGCTGGCTGCTGCGGCTCCCGGAGCCGGTCCAGGTTGCGCACCCAGCCGATCTCCCGATCGCGGCTGGTCCAGATCACCCCGAAGCGGCCGCCATCACGCAGCACGCGCGCGATTTCCGGCACCGTCAGCTCGGGGATCATCCAGTGCCACGCCGACGAGACGAGGACCGCGTCGGCGGATTGATCCCTCAGCGGGATCGCCTCGCCGCGACCCGCGCTGATGTGCACCCAAGGTGAACGCTCCCGGAGCACGGCCGTCATCCGGTCGTCGGGCTCCACGGCGACCACCTGGCCGGCCCAGCCGGCCAGCGCCCTGGTCAGCAGTCCCGTGCCCGCGGCAAGATCGACGGCAACGTCGCAGCGGGCAGGCAAGAGCCAGCGGATCGCATCCCGCGGCGGACTCGGCCGCAGCCGGTCATAGTCCGACGCGATCGCGCCGAACGACATGGCGCGCGCTGCGTCGACGGTCATCGCCCGGCGCGCTGCCGGAGGACCCCTGCTTCGGCAAGCTGGTCGATCTCCGCCCGGCTGAGGCAGGCTTGGGCAAGGACTTCGGTGGTGTGCTGCCCGGGCAGCGGCGCGGGTCGGCGCACCGATGCAGGCGTCGCTGAGAACCGGGTCGGCGGCGGGATCACCTTGTACGTGCCACCCTCCGGGTGCTCGCTCTCGGGCAGCGCGGCGATGACCTCATCGAGCCGAGCGACCTGAGCAGCGGGGATTCCGTGCTCCGCGCAGAACGTCAGCCATTCCGCCGTGGTCTTCGTGGGCAGTACCCGGCTCAGCGTGGTGTAGCCGAATCCCGGATCACGCCACAGGCTGCGGGTTGAAAGCCGTGGATCGCCCGCCAGGTCATCAAGGCCAGCCGCGCGAACCAGGTCGGCCCACTGCTCGTTCCGGTGCGGCTGGAGCGCTATCCAGCCGTCCGCGGTCGCCGCAGTAGCCCGCAGCGGGGTCAGGATCCGCGGGTACCCGGCCGGCCCGCGCGGCGGGACTGGTATCGCCGAGCCGCCGTGCTCGACCAGGGCAAACGCTCGCATCGCGTCGATCATGGGCACCTCGACGCGCTGACCCTGGCCGGTCCGCTCCCGGTGGAAGAGCGCCGCGATGATGGCATAGGCGATCACGAGCCCGCATACCTTGTCCGCGAGCAGCATCGGGACGAGAACGGGCGGCAGGCCCGCCAGTCGCATCAGGTCCGGTATGCCGCTCGCCGCCTGGACAATGTCGTCGAAGGCCGGCTTATCGGCCTCATCGCTGTCCGACGCGAATCCAGTCGCCTGACAATAGATGACGTCGGGCTTGACCGGCGCGATGTCGGCGTACTCGAGCCGCGCCCGCCGCAGCGAAGCCGGCCGCAGGTTCGTGACGAACACGTCGCACCCAGCAGCAATGCGCAAGAGCGCGGACCGGCCCTCCGGGCGGGAGATGTCGATCGTGACGTTGCGCTTATTGCGCAGCAGGTTCAGCGATACCCCGGACAGGCCGCGAACCGGACCGCTGCTCATGGTCCTGTTGATGTCCCCGTCACGGCTCTCCACGGCGATGACATCCGCGCCCAGGTCGCCGAGGATCTGGGTGGCGAGCGGGCCCATGACCACCGAGGTCAGGTCGAGGACGCGGATGCCATCCAGCGGCCCGCTCGCCTGCCGCCCGGAAGTGGTCACGGAGTCGGAATAGTTGACACCTGGCTCGCGGGCGGCGGAACGATCCGGACCGGGGCGTTGATCGACGTGATGTTGGCGATCAGCGACATGGACGCCTTGCCCATGGCAAGGCGCATAGTCATCTTCCGCATGTGATGCTGTCGGTCAATCCACCACCGGAACGGGATGCTGGTTATACCAGACGACCTGATGACCTTCTTCTGGGCGGCCGGTACCGCGGCCATCAGAGCGTTCCGGTTGAGGATGCCCGCGTACTCCGTAGTTGCCACCCCGCCGACTGTCTGATCGCCGATGACCCGCAGGTGCTTGGCGCTCGCCAGGAACTTCGCCAGCGCCTTCGGGCTGCCCATAGCGGTGAGCGGGCTGCCGTTCTGCATCTTCTCGAATAGCTTCCGCAGGTTGAGGCCATTCGGCAGCGATGCCAGGGAGATCTTGGCCCAGGGCTTGCCGGCCTGGGTCGGCAATCCGCCGCCCGGCACGTTGACGTAAATAGCACGTGCGGTGAGGATTTCCTTGATGCTGATCGGCCTGCCCGCCAGCTGCATGTTGATCGACATTGCTGCCAGCAGGGTCGGCTTGAGCCTCATCTTGGCGTTCACCCGCGCCGTCAGGACGTCATTCCCGGCAGCGCCGCTTCCCGTGCTCCCGCCAGGGAACAAACCGCCTCCGGCGCCCAAGTTCCCGAGACCTCGCATGGTCACGGTCTCGACCATAGTCAGCGAGGTAATCTTCGCGGACTCCTTGACCGCCAGGGCAATCGCCTGGCGGGGATCGGCCTTGTTGCCACTGTGCCCCATCGATCCGGTGCCGCAGCCGCCGATCAGCGCGGCGGTGGCGCAGCCGACGACCACCAAAGCGGCCTGACGATGAGTGGTCCTACCCGCGGATGAAAGCCTGCCCATGTCGGGAGATTAGCACCGGGCTGGAGCGGCCCGAGGCGAACGGGCTGGCGGGTGACCGGACCGTGATGTCCTGTCAGTAGGTTGGAGATCCATTGACTATGAGGTGACCAGCCATGACTGAGGCGGCACGCAGGACTGCCTTCTGGAATCCGTTCGCGAACATGGCGGCACTGGCGGGCGAGGCGATCACGATCGTGCGGGGCGATGGCTCCACGATCTACGACGCACATGGCCGCGGCTACACCGATGCGCTGGCCAGCCTCTGGTACTGCAACGTCGGATATGGTCGCGCCGAGCTGGCGGAGGCAGCGGCCGCGCAGATGCGCCAGATCGCCGGGTTCCAGACCTTCGAGTACTACACCAACCCGCCGGCTGAGGCCCTCTGCCAGCGGATAGCCGAGCTCGCGCCAATGCCGGGCGCGAAGGTCTTCCTGACGCCCGGCGGCGGCTCCGACGCGGTCGACACCGCCGGCAAGCTTGCCAGGGCCTACTGGCGGGCGGTCGGGGAGCCGACTCGCCAGATCATGATCTCCCGGGCCCACGCTTACCACGGAATGAATGCGTACGGCACGTCGCTGGGCGGCATCCCACTGCTCACCGAGGCGTTCGCCCCGCTGGTCGGGCAGATCGAACGGGTGCCGTGGGACGATCCAGGTGCGCTGGAGAAGACGATTGAGCTGCTAGGCGACAGCCGGGTGGCAGCGTTCTTCTGCGAGCCGGTGATCGGCGCTGGCGGTGTCTACCCGCCGCCCGTCGGCTACCTCAGCGCGGTCAGGGAGATCTGCCGCAGGCATGATGTCCTGTTCGTGGCCGACGAGGTGATCACGGGGTACGGCCGGGTTGGCGAATGGTTCGCCAGCGGCCGGTTCGACTTGGACCCTGACCTGATCACGACCGCCAAGGGGCTAAGTTCCGGCTACCTGCCGATCGGCGCGGTCATTGTCGGCCAGAAGGTCGCCGAGCCGTTCTGGCGGCCAGGCTCGACAGAAGTGTTCAGGCATGGCTACACCTATTCGGGCCACCCGGCGGCCACAGCGGTCGCGCTGGCCAATCTGGGCCTGATCGAGCGCGAGCAACTGGTGCAGCGCGTCGCGGCGCTCGAGCCAGTGCTGGCAGCTGCGCTGGCTCCGCTGGGCGGCCACGAACTCGTGAGCGCCGTTCGCTCCGGAACTGGCCTGCTTGCCGCGGTCGAAATCGACGAGGAGGCCAGGGCAGCCGATCCCACGATCGGGCAGCGGCTAGTCGTCGCCATCAGGGAGCGGGGCGTCATCACCCGGCTGCTGCGCGGCGTCGCGCTGCAGGTCTCCCCGCCGTTCGTGATCACCGAGGCGGAGATCGGCCGGATCGCGGAGGCGTTCGCCGGCGCCTTCGACCAGATCGCGCGCACTCGATGATCCTGGACCTGTCCCACGAGACGCCGGTCCGCGGAATGGCGACGTTCCCGGTCCGCGCGGTCGCGGTGTGCGCGGCATGAGCGGGCCCGAGCGGCCGCTCCGATTCGGGCTGGCTGGCACCGGGCACTGGGCCAGGATCGTGCACGTCCCCGCGCTCGCCTCTACCGCGGGAATCGAGCTGGCCGGGGTCTGGGGCCGCAACACTGCGGCAGCCGCTGACATCGCAGGCAGTTACAAGTGCGATTGGTTCGACACCTTTGATGCGTTGCTCTCGGAGGTCGACGCCGTCGCCTTCGCGGTTCCGCCCGACATTCAGGCTGGCCTGGCGATCAGAGCAGCGGCCGCTGGCCGGCATCTGCTGCTGGAAAAGCCGATCGCGACGAGCGAGGGGACCGCGGACGCGCTGGCGCGCGCGGTGCAGGAGGCGGGCGTGGCTTCCGTGGTGTTCTTCACCGCGCGATTCCAGGCCGACGTGCGAGCGTGGCTGGCGTCGGTAGTCGGACACCAGTGGACCGGCGGCGTTGCGGTGTGGCTTGGCTCGGCTCTGACCGAAGCGAGCCCGTTCAACACGCCGTGGCGCAGCGAAAAAGGCGCGCTCTGGGACCTTGCACCGCACCTGGTATCGCTGCTGTGGGCCTGTCTCGGACCAGTCACTGAGGTCACGGCAGACGCGGGGACCGGCGACGTCGCGCACCTGATCCTGCATCACAACGGCGGGGCGTCGAGCACGATCACGGTCACGCTCGGTGCGCCGGAGGCGGCCGATGGGTCCGATGTGTATCTCTGGGGCAGCGCCGGACGGTCCACGGCACCGCCGGAGACGGACCAGCCGGTCGTTGCACTCCGCACGGCCCTGACCGAGCTGGCGGCGAACGCTAGGTCGGGCGAGACCCGGCACGAGTGCGACGCGGGATTCGGGCGTGCCGTCGGCAGCGTCCTCGCGACCGCCCAGCGACAGATCGACGAGCGAGCCAGCGCCGCAAGGCCGCAACGCATCGACACCACGACGGTGATAGCGACGCCGATAGCTGCGACCGAGGCGATCACGGACGGCGGTCACCCAGTCGGATCGTAGTAGTGCTCGTACTGCCAGACGCCGTCGGCGACCAGCGCTTCGTCGGTGAGCATGCCGAACCTGGCCGGAGCGAGCGCCGTGAGGTCAGCGGACGTCCCCGTGATCAAGCCGGCGAGCGCCTCGCCGAGCGCTGGCGAGGATGAGAACCCAGACCCGTTGCAGCCGCTGGCGACCCAAAGGCCGGGCACGTCGGGCACCGGGCCGAGCACGAAACGGCCGTCCGGGCTCATGGTGAACATCCCGCCGCGATGCTCGGAAGCCGGGGCGCACCCGGCCGGCACCTCGCGGCCGACCAGAGTTGCCAGTCGCCTGAGCACCGCGAGGTCGAGTGGCACATCCGCAGGCGGCTCCCAGACGTCCAGCGCCAGCGGGCCACGTTCGAACCCGCCGAGCATCAGCCCTCCCCGGGCAGGCCTGAGGTAGACGGCGACGTCGACAACCCGGACGATCGGATCAGCCGGGCTAACCTCGGCGGCCGCTCCCGGCTCGGTGATGAGCAGCTGGTGCCTGACCGGCGCGACCGCGACCGTCCCTCCGGCCAGTCTGGCCACCTGCCTGGTCCACGCGCCCGCCGCGTCGACGACCACGGCTGCAGTGATGGACCGCCGAGCGGTCTGCACCCCGGCGACGTGACCACCCGACAGCGTGACGGCCGTGACCTCTTCGTGCTCGAGGAGATCAGCGCCGTGCAGCCGGCATGCCTCGACGTAGGCGCGCACCAGGTCGGCAGGCTCGGCGATGTAGATGTCCTCAGGGCACCACAGCGCGAACTCGCTGCCCGATGCCTGGTAATACGACACACTGGCGGTGAGCTCGTCCGCGCTGGCCTCGCGGATATCGACTCCCCACCCGCGCGACTGGTGCAGCTCCCTGAGCAGCAGTTTCCGGTGCGATGCGGTCCTGGCTATCAGATAGCTGCCCGACCTCGTGACCTCGAGCGGGACGCCGGCCCAGTCGCCGAACGTGACCGCCTTCGCGATGCTCCTCCTGGCCAGGCCGGTCCTGAGCGCGTCTGCCTGCACCGACTTGAACAGGCCGGCCGCGCGCCCCGACGCATGCGAGCCCGCAGTATCCCGTTCCACCACGACGACCGACTGGCCCGCGAGCGCGCAATGCAACGCGGTGCTGAGGCCGAGCGCGCCCGCGCCGATGACAACCACATCTGCCTTCATGAGGTCAGTGTGCCTGACCGGGGCACGCGTTTCGGCAGCATCGGGGGCAGAATGGACGAATGGACCCACGGATGGACCCCAAACACGCCATCTTGTTCGAGCCAGTCCGGATCGGCCCCAAGACGCTGCCGAACCGGTTCTATCAGGTTCCGCACGCGTCGGGATTCGGTTCCGGACGGCCACGCGCACAGGCGGCGTTCCGTGCCGTCAAGGCCGAAGGCGGCTGGGGCGGTGTCTGCGTCGAGTACGCGGCGGTGTCCCGCGATTCGGACGAGATTCCCGAGATCAGCGCGGACCTGTGGGATGAGCGCGATGCCGAGGCGCTGGCGCTGACGGCGCAGGCGGTGCGCGCACACGGGGCCCTGGCCGGAGTCGAGCTGTTCCACGGCGGCGGCATGAGCCCCAACGGCAGCTCGCGGGCGGCCCGGCTGGCCCCGAGCCAGATCGCTTCCCCGCTGCAGCGCGGCTCGCTCGCGGCCGAGATGACGGTCAGCGACATCCACAGGATCCAGCGAGACTGGGTGACGGCGGCGCGCATGGCGGCCGACGCCGGCTTCGACATCGTGTACGTCTATGGCGCGCACGGCTACCTGCTGAGCCAATTCCTGTCGACGGTCACGAACCGGCGAACCGACGGCTACGGCGGCAGCCTGGCCAATCGCGGCAGGTTCTGGCTCGAGACGCTCGAGGCCGTGCGCGCTGAGGTCGGATCGGAGTGCGCCATAGCGACCAGGATCTGCGTCGACGGCCGCAGCGAGCTGCCCGGCATCGAGATCGATGACATGCTCAAGCTGATTGGCCATGCCAGCGACCTGGTCGACCTGTTCGACGTCACGGTCGGGTCATGGCCGGAGGACTCGGGCAGTTCGCGCTACTACCCGGAGGGCCACGAGCGCCCGTGGACGCACCGGGTTCGCGAGGCCACCGCCAAGCCGGTCGTCGCCGTCGGGCGATACTCGAATCCTGACGTGATGGCCGAGGTGATCAGGACGGGGGCGGTCGACCTGATCGGCTCGGCCAGACAAGCGATCGCGGATCCGTTCCTGCCCGCCAAGGTGCGGGCCGGACGGCTGGATGAGATCAGGGAGTGCACGGGTTCGAACCTGTGCATCCTGAGGGAAGAGACGTTCAGGCACGTTGGCTGCCTGCAGAACGCGACGGCGGGGGAGGAATTCCGGCGCGGCTGGCATCCGGAGTCCTTCGCGGCCGCAACAAATTCGCATCGGCCCGTGCTGATCGTGGGAGCGGGTCCCGCCGGGATGGAATGCGCTGTCGTCCTCGGCAGGCGAGGATTCGAGTCGGTGCACCTGGTCGAGGCCGAGCCGGAGATCGGCGGCAGGCTGCGCTGGACACGGAGGCTGCCGACGCTGGGTGACTGGGGCCGGATCGTGGACTACAGGACCGTGCAATTGAGCAAGCTTCCTCGGGTTCAGGTCATCACCGGACGGCGGCTCACCGCCGCGGACGTGGCCGACTACGGCGCCGAAGTCGTGGTGATCGCGACCGGTTCGAGCTGGCGCGGCGACGGCGCGCAGCCTGGCAGTCCCGAGCCGATGCCAGGCGCCGATCCCGCCCTCCCGTGGGTGCTGACACCCGAACAGGTTTGCGCCGGCAAGCGGCCCGCCGGACCGCGGGTGGTCGTGTACGACGCGGATGGCTACTATGTCGCGCCCGGCCTCGCCGAGCTGCTGACCGCTGATGGCTTTGCGGTCACGATCGTCACTACCTACCCGGTGCTGTCCCCGGTCAGCGACGAGACGCTTGAAGGCGACATGCTCCGCTCGCATGTGCACCGGGCGGGCATCGAAGTGGTGCACGCGACCACCCTCGCGGCGATCGACCGTATCAACGGCGACGTCGTTTTGTCGGGCTCGGACCGCTACGGCGAGCGCTGGTCCCATGCCTGCGACGGCGTCGTCCTCGTCACGCAGCAGGTTTCCGAGGACTCGATGTACCACGAGCTCATGGCCGACGGCGATGCTTCTGACCTGAGCGTCTTCCGGATCGGCGACGCGATCGCTCCGCGGCTGATCTCGGAGGCGATATTCGATGGACACCGCCTCGGCCGGGAGATCGACGGGCCTGACCCGGCCCGGCCCGCGCCTTACCTGCGCGAGCGTGCCGACATTCACCCGGCGGGCTGAGCGGCGGGCGGTCAGGTGGCGAGCCGGAAGACCATCGCGGCATTGCCGCCCAGGACCCCGCCGACCTGCTCTGCCGTGCAGCCGGCGTCAAGCAGCGCCTTCTCCAGGGTCCTCGCGTTGTACTCGACGCCCGGCACGCCGGGCCAGTCCGTGCCGAAGATCATCTTGTCGGCGAGCCGCGGCAGCGCGGAGCCGTAATAGTCAGCCAGCCGCTGCGGCGGCAGCCCCGATACCTCCACCCACACGTTCGGCTTCATCAGCGCGAGGAACGCCGCCTGGTCGTACCACCAGCCGCGGCCGCCGTGGGCGAGCACGATGACGAGATCGGGGAAGTCGCGCATAACCTCGTCGAGCAGCACCGGGTCGGCGTAGGAATTGACCGCGCCAGCGAACGTTGATGTGCCGCAGTGCACGATCACCGGGAGCCCGCGATCGCTGGCCGACGCATAGGCCGGGTAGAGCATCCGGTCGCGTGCCTCGAACCCGCCGTGCACCGGGTGGAGCTTCAGCGCGATGGCGCCAAGGGACATTTGCCTGGCCAGCTCCGTCGTGACCGGGTAATGCAGGTGCGGGTTCAGGTTGGCGACCGGATGAAACCGGCGCGGGTTGTGCCAGACCAGGGGAAGGACATCTTCGATCGGCTGGACGCCGGTGACCTTGGGGCTGTGCTCGGTGAAGAGCAGGACGTGATCAACGCCCTGGCTGGCGAAGTGCTGATCAAGCGCGGCCGGGCGGGGCACGCCGGCGGCGTCGAACAGCCGCTCCAGCGGCGTGCGGGCGCCAAACTTGCGCGCCCACGCTTGCCAGTCATCGGACAGCGTAGACAGCTTCGCCACATGAACGTGCGCGTCGACGAGAAGACGGCCGTCGAGCATCAGGAGGCCGCTGCCAGCGCCTCAACCTCCACCCGGAAATCAGGATTGACGAGCGCGCTGACCTGGACGAGCGAGCTCGCGGGCGGTTGGCTTGTGCTGAAGTACTCGTCGCGGATCCGGCGAAACTCGGCCAGGTCAGCGAGATCGGTCAAGAAGACGGTCAGCTTGACGACCTGATCCATCCTCGCTCCCGCGGCCGCGAGCACACGGGCCAGGTTCTCGAATACCTGCCTAGTCTGTCTGGCCGGGTCATCCTTGCCGACCAGCCGGCCCGCCCCGTCGACCGGCACCTGACCGGAGACCGCGATCACCGACCCGCTGAAGGAGACCGCGTGGCTGTATCCGTTAACCGGCGGAAGACCTTCTGGCCGCACGTAGTGCCGCATCGGTTAGCTTCCTCTCGATTGCCGTTCGCGTCAGAAGCCAGGGAAGATCTGCCGCAGTTCATCGAGGTCGACGTCGCTGGCTTCGACCATCGGCGTATGAGCGGGATCAAGACGGCCGTAGACGAGCCTAATGAGTGCCTCGGCAGGCAGCCGCAACCGCGGCAGGCCACGGCCGTCTTCGGCGGGGCCGAGCCGCACGGAATCGCTGGCCTCGATCGTGAACTCGCGAT
>Ga0066388_100003275_pt1 | contig 10408 bp, 7 predicted proteins | sample PanSoiMetaGPlot6_FD_64539 | JGI IMG/M metagenome (GOLD analysis project Ga0066388, IMG submission 64539) | Tropical forest soil microbial communities from Panama analyzed to predict greenhouse gas emissions - Panama Soil - Plot 6 (Hybrid Assembly) | ecosystem: Environmental > Terrestrial > Soil... | reverse complement strand
TGTCCGCTGAATCTTTCGATACTTCTCACTGTTCGATCGCGTGGTTTTTACCCACAACGGGAGTTTGCGCGCAAACGCCCTTCATCAATTTTTCGAGCACAATTGATGCCGAGTTGAGCCCATTGAACACTCGGCAAGTGGCAGTGATCGACTTTCCGGCTGCAGGCGACGAAGATAATCTTCAGGGCCATTACTTGGCCCGGCAGGTCTCTCAAGCCCTGAACCGGCTTCCCAAGAAGCACTACAAACTGGCCGATCACGATTCGGTTGACAACGATCTAAGAAAACACGGCATCTTCGGTCCGATCGGGCTGGATGCCGCGCCAGCGAATCTGGGCATCCGTTGACGTTCTATTACAGGCTCTCGATCGTCTTGAGCGCGACACGTTCTTAATTTGACTCCAGTCGTTGCGGGCAGGGCGCTCTCGCCACCGAGCATACAGATTGAGCCCAACGAGTTCTTCGAGAGCATGGCGACGCCCTTTCCGAAGGAGGCGGCTGCATTCGCTGTCCGGATCCTATAGTCAATGGGCGCATAGCGGACGCAAATCCGGCTCTCTGCGTTCTGCTGGTGCTCATCTCGGAGCCAGGGTTCCTCGGCAGCTCCGTCTACACCGTCTTCCAGGCTACGGGCTCGACGAACGGGCTAAAGACCTGGACGTTCAGGCCCGCGCGTAATCAAAAAGGAGATAAAGTGGCCGTGCGGTTCCTGTCGAATTTACATTCCGCATAAATTAAGCCGCGTTATCGCGGCGACCTCTGCTTTGAGGGCGACCGGTGAGTTCCGAGGTCACACCGATTCCTTGGCGGGGTCAGAAAGGGCCATCGCAGCCCTCCGGCGATGAAAGAAGGCAGGCCCGTGTCAGCTCAAACTCAGTCGAAGTGACGTTAGGTCGCTACAGCCAAGGCGAGTTTCTGAAGCCTGCGGCTGTTTCCGCTTATCCGCTCTTCTTCAGTTCGGCCAGCACCAGCTTGGCGACTTCCTTTAATGTATCGAACACGCCCTGCCCGGTCACCGCCACGCCTTCGAGCACCGGCTCGCCCTTTTTCTGTAGCTGCTTGGTCAATTCCGCGACCGGCATCGCATTTGGCAAATCGCGTTTGTTCAGCTGCAGCACATAGGGAATCGTGTCGAAGTTCAGGTTGTGCTCTTTCAGGTGCTCGTAGAGGTTTTCCTGCGTTTCAAAGTTGGCGTCCAGCCGCTCTTCCTGCGAATCCGCCACGAACACCACGCCGTCCGCGCCTTTCAAAATCAGCTTGCGGCTGGCTTCGTAAAAGACCTGCCCGGGCACCGTATACAAATGAAAGCGCGTCTTGAATCCACGGACCGTCCCCAAATCCAGCGGCAGAAAATCAAAGAACAGCGTACGGTCGGTCTCCGTCGCGAGCGAAACCATTTTCCCCTTTTGATTTTGCCCCGTGTGGTCGTAGATCCACTGCAGGTTCGCGGTCTTTCCGCCCAGACCGGGACCGTAGTAAACCAGCTTGCAGTTAATTTCGCGTGCAGGAAAATTGATGAAGGGCACTGGTCGTCAATCCGTTCTCAAGCCACCGCGTAAACTCGAAACCATAACACACGGCTGTCGCACGACCCAAATCAGCCGCACCGTGTTCGGCGAACTCGCGGGTTTTCATCCATCCGCTTCGGGCCGATACCGCTCTCGCGTTCCGTTACCGCTCAGGGACAACCACTTGGCGTTGCATTAGTAGTCTCTGCGAGAAGCCGCCTCGCTGCACACCTATTTTTCGCCCCTGCTCCCAATCTGGTAACGATTCCAACCAGAATGGCCGGGCTTTTGCTAAGCGCGACGTGGCCACCGCGGCGGGCATTGTCCCGGCCGACATTCTTTTGACCGTTAACTCTACATTCTCCTCTCAAATCTTCGGCGAAAAGTCCGTCAGCACCATGAATGTCGAATCCACTCTCTCCACTAGTTTCCCGTTTTCCTCGCTCTTGTTCCGCACCTGCTGCCATTCCGGATCGTCCTGAAACGCCTTCCAGCTCGTCGTAGCCGCCTCCCGGCTCGGATATTTCAAAATGTAAACCAGCGTATTCGCCTTCTTTGGCTCATCGGCAGCGGTCCAGTACGCCACGTTCTTTATTCCATGGCGCTCAAACAGCTTCGTTGTATGTTCCTGAAACCGCTTCACCAAGTGCGGCAACTTCCCCTCCGCCGCCGTGTACACGCGCAGCTCATACACCGCCCCGGAGGCATCGGCCGCCTCTCCTTCCGCCGTGCCCATCAACGGCAGCAGTGACGATAGAATTCCGGCGGCCGGCACTGCCTTTAATACAGCTCTCCTCTTCATTGGTTGTCTCGCCTCTCAATGTGGAATCGTCCATCGCTCCATATTCTCGAGCACACCCTTGGTATCACAATGAAACGCAAACATACCAGTTGTCGCGGGAAGCCTACGCCCCTAGCTTGCGCCAGGCGTGCCAGCAAATCCCCAGCATCCGCCAGCCATTGGCGAACACTTTGGTCATCTTGGTCACGCCGTGGATCCGCTCCTGGTAATGGACCGGTATCTCCGCGATCTCGAGCTGTAGCCGGCTCGCTCCAAAGAGCAACTCGTAGTCGCCCCACAAGTCCTTGATTCCCCAGCTGCCCAGATGCTTCTCGAGCCTTTGCCAATCCTGGCGCCACAGCCCTTTTGTGCCGCACAGGGTATCTTTGATCCGCTGGTCCAGCAAGAACGAAAACGCCAGCCCAAAGGCCTTATTCCCCAGCATGTTCGCGAACTTCATTGCTCGCTCTTGCATCGGGTAAACCAGCCGGCTACCGTTTACGAAATCGCCTCGCCGCTGTACCAGCGCGTCGAAAAATAGCGGCAGCTCCTCCGGCATGACCGACAAATCCGCATCCAGGATCATCACAATGTCTCCGGTCGCCGTCCGGAAACCGGTCCAAACGTTTTCGGCCTTGCAGATTCCCGGACCATTCACCAATCTCACGTGCTTCCAGGGACAGACAGCCTGCATCCGCCGCACTTCATCGGCCGTTCCGTCCGCAGACTTGTCGTCGCAGAAGATAATCTCGGTGAATTTCCCCATCTCGGGAATCCGTTCCACCGCGGGCTGAATGTTTCGCTCTTCGTTGCGGCAGGGCACGATCACCGATACGCTCACATCCGCTGGATCGGGCGCCTCGGTTACGGGCCGCGCGACCATGACCTGCATCATGCACAGACGTCTGACCCCGGGCAGCCGACCCACCACCTCATTCAGCAGCCAGGAGAATAGCGGGATTCGCTTCGGAAAAAGCATCAGGCGATGCTTGTGTACCGGCCGGAATCCGGCGAGTTTCAGAAATCCCCGCACATCGTTCTCATTGACCCAGTTGGGTTCGACGAACCGCGAGCGCAGACCCAGCTTGCTCGCCAGCTCCAAAACCGGCTGCCAGAGCTGGCTGTAATTGACGATGATCAGGCATGTTTTCGCTGTGCAGTGCGCCCTGATCCGCTCGAGCGCCTTCAGAATGTCCACGGTATCGAAGATGTGGTTGAAGATTACGTAGTCAAACTTTTCTCCGAGCTGCAGCTCTTCTATATCGCAGCGGACGAACTCCAACTGCGGATATCTCGCTTTCGCCAGGGCCACCATTTCTTCGCCAATCTCTACACCCACGCCGCGCGATGCCCGCAGGTCCGCTAACGTGTCTCCTCTCAGGCAGCGTAGTTCCAGCACACGGCTTCCGGGTTCCACGATGAACTGCAGCAGCTGCTTAACTCGACCGTAAAAGTACTGGTTCGCGTCAATCCAGCGGACGCGTGCCGCCGCGGTTCTGTCCTGGTGCTGACGCCGAGCGGTTCGCACCTCGTCCAGCGCCGCCAAGCCCCAGCCCGGCTTGATCTGTTCGATCTCAGACACTTTCGTCATGGACTGCCCTTGGTGCCCCTCCGCTCCCATACAATGAACGTCAATCCCCAGTGTTTCTCGCCTCCGGACACCAGCGGACCTTTCGGTTCGAACCGGGCGGCAAGGTAGTTCGCCAGCTCCTGGTTGAAGTCTCGTCCAAAATTCGGGACTCCGTATTCAACGAACGTGCGATTCGACCACAGCAAATACTTCACGTTCCTCTGTTCGATCTGCTGGAACAACTCCTCCGTCATCTTTCCTGGCGCTACGACTCCCGGAGTAAAGGGGTACACTCGCGTCGGCGTATGGGTGTCCGACAGGAAGTACAGGCTCGTGTCCTCCGGAACAACCAGCACCGCTTCGCCGCTCTGTTTTTTCTCCTGGAGAAACGCCAGCGCCGCGCGATAATTTTCGGCCACTCGCTGGCTTACCCGCAGCGTTCCATACTTCGTTTCGAGCGCTACAGCGTTCGCCCGTCGCCCGATCATCAGCAGCCCGGGCACGGCCACTGACGCGAGACAACCCACGAGCGCCACACGGCCTGTGCGCCGCGCGCCAGGATCCTTCTCCCCGTCACGGCCGCCCAAAACGATCATCAGCAGGATGAGGTAGGCGAGCGTCACCGGTCCGTTGTAATAAATCGGATACCCTTCCGGGCTCATGCTGAACAGCAGCCGGAACGCCAGGAGGCCAGAAAATCCCAGCAGCAGCGCCAGTTGCGCCGCACGATTTGGTGCCGGTTCGCGCAGCCAGCACCAACCCGCCACCGCCGCTCCCACCGCCGTGTACAACACCATCGCTTTCGGAAAAAACACACTACCCACCGCCCCAGCCAGCGACAACTCCCACAGCAGCAATCTGCAATATGCCACCATTCCGAGGCCCATCAGGATCAGCAGCAGATAGTCGCGCAAGCTTTTTTTCTTTTCGGAAAGCAGCAGCCGCAGTGCCAGCAGCGCTCCCGCCACCAGCACCGTATGCTGCAGCGACGTCAGCAGCGCCTCTCGGCTGAACGCCAGCCCGGTGTGCGCCAGCCAGGCCTTCCCGTACGTCCTCATGAAAAACGAGGTCGGCCAGCTCATGATGTTTTCTTGCGTGATGAAACTCGCACCGCGGATGGACACCATCCAAGCAATCACCGCCGCACAGATCGCCAGGCCCGGCAGCATTAGAGCCAAATCGGTGGAGAACCTTTTCCAGTTCCAGTTTTTCCGCGCCACCAGCCGGAGGGTCACCGCCATGCAGAGCGCCGCGTAGCACGCCACTCCGAACTCCAGCTTCGTCACCAGCGCTGCCGCCGCCAGTAGCCCGCCCGCCCCCGTCCACTTCCACCCGCCGCTCGGCAGTCCTCGCACCAGCAGCCACAACAGCGCGCACGCGATCACACATCCGTACACCGCGGGGAAACTGTACGGCAGCGGAAAACAGAACAGTCCTTCGTGGAATGCCTCCAGCACCACCACCGCGCCAGCCACCCAACCCGGCCAGGAGTAACCAAGCTCGCTCCCGGTGAGAAACAGAAAAATCGCAGAAACCAACGCCGAAAGACCGCCCGCGAAATAAAGCACCGCCAGATGCTTTCCAAAAACCGTGAACAGCCAGCTGTTGAAATACACTCCTGCCGGACCGTAGTGATACCACACGTCCCGGTAGAGCATCTGTCCTTCGCTCAGCACCCACGGCACGTACATCTCGTGCCCCGCGTCGATTGACAGGTCTCCCCATGTCGCCCAGGTGGAATACATCTGGAAGGCGGTGAGCGCCGTTAGCGCCGCTATGCCCAGTGCCACCATCTGGTGGCTTGCGCAGGCACGCTCGCGTTTGGGCCCCTCCGTGGCGCCGCCTGGCATGCGCGTCCGCCCCGAGCGTAGAGACACCTCGCTCTGAACTTCGGCTGACTCCACTCCTTGATCGAGCGCCGCTTTCATCGAACTCCGATACTAGCAGCGCGCCTTTTCGCCGGTGCCATCCTTGAATTTTCTGGTGATGCGCCAGTAACCCCGTACCGTAAAGAGAAAAATATCCCGCTCGGCTTCGAACCTTCGCGTCTTCGGATCTCTCCTGCTCTTGCGTTCGCTCCTCTCTCGCACTGCGCCTGCTACACTGACACCGTATGCCCTCACAACACATCCTCGTCACCGGCGGCGCTGGTTACATCGGCGGAGCTGCCGTCCGCCTCCTCTTGCAGCAAAACTTTCAGGTTACTGTCCTCGATGACCTCTCGCGCGGCCATCGCGACTCGGTTCCCTCCGCCGCCCGTCTCATCGTCGGCAACGTCGCCGACGCCGCCCTCCTCAACCAACTTCTCTCCGCTTCGCCCATCGACGCGGTGATGCACTTTGCCGCCTTCGCCGAAGTCGGCGAATCCATGCGCGATCCCGCGCTCTATTTCCGCAACAACACCGCAGCCTCGCTCAACCTTGCCGAAGCTTGCTTGCGCCACAAAATCACGCGCTTCGTCTTCTCCTCTTCCTGTTCCGTCTTCGGCTTCCCGCAAACTCTGCCCATCGCCGAAGACGCCCCCAGAGTTCCCGTAAATCCTTACGGTCAATCCAAGCTGCAGACCGAAATCATGCTCGAGTGGTTTCGCCGGATTCACGGGCTGCGTTACGCCGTTCTCCGTTACTTCAACGCGGCCGGTGCTTGGGACGGCCATGCCGAACGCCACGATCCCGAATCGCACCTCATCCCCAACGTAGTTCGCGCCGCCTTTGGCATCGCTGCTCCTGTTCGTATCTTCGGCACCGACTACCCTACTCCGGACGGCACCTGCGTCCGCGACTACATCCATGTCTACGACCTCGCCGACGCTCATCTTCTGGTCCTGCGCGCTCTAGAAAACGCCGAGCACTGCATCTACAACCTCGGCACCGGCACCGGCTACAGTATTCGCGAGGTCATCGCTGCGACACGCCGTGTCACCGGCAGGGAAGTGCCCTTCCTGGAATCCGCGCGCCGCCCCGGCGACCCTCCCACGCTGATCGCCAGCAGCCAAAAAATCCGCCGCGAACTCGGCTGGCTCCCTCGATACGCCGCCCTCGACGACATCATCTCCTCCACCTTACCCACGGCCCCAACGGGACATGCAAGGAGAGCCTAGCCAACTCCTTTCTCTTTGCCGTAGCAACGAGAAAATCTCGCCTAACTGCGGATTCTTAGCACCATAACCCTATTAGAATCAGACTTATACAGATCACAGCTGGAATTCGTTTCGGTTCCTGGGCGGAAAGCGAACACAGCAGTTTGAAAGGTGCGCTCATGGGAAACTACGTCGCTTTTACATGACCTTTCAATTTCTCTCTCCTGAAACTCCGGGGGCTCAGGCTGCTGGAGCTGCAATGAGCTCTTGATTGACCTTACTTTCTGCCTCTGTTAGAGTGCCCGGCATGGCTAAGGTGAGAAAGTCCCACTCCTCGTCCTCCCACTCCAAGTCTGCTAAGCCGCAGAAACGAAAGTCCTTAGCGCCCGCTCATCCTCCCCAGCGCGGCGGCGTCGAACTGATCGACCCGCGCGTGCAAGCCCAGATGAAGCTCTATGACGACGCTCTCGCCCTCTTCCACCAGCAGAAGTTCCAGAAGGCCAAGCAAGAACTGGAGAAAGTTCTGGAAGGACCGAGCAAGGAACTGGCCGATCGCGCCCGCATGCACCTGAAGATTGCCGAACAGCGCATGAAGCCTTCGCAAGAAGCGAATCCGAAAAGCGCGGAAGAGCATTACCAGCGCGGCGTGGCGATGATGAACCTCGGCCGCTGGGACGACGCGCGCGAAAGTCTCGACAAAGCCCGCAAACTTTCCGCCAAGGCCGACCACATTGTCTATGCTCTGGCGGCTCTCGATTGTCTGACCGGCGAAGCCGACGCCGCCCTGGCCAATCTGAAAATCGCCATCAGCCTCAACAGCGCCAATCGTTATCACGCTCGCAACGACGAGGACTTCGCATTCTTGCAGGAAGATCCGCGCTTCACCGAACTTCTGTATCCGGAAAAAGAGTAGCTTCCATTCCTCGCTCTCGAACATCACGCGGCTCATCGCACAACGGTTCGCAAGGTCTGACCAAGGGCATTCGTGTCGTAGCGCTCGGCGGCGGCACCGGGCTCTCCGCTCTTCTCCGCGGCCTCAAGCTCCACGTCGTACCGCGCCACGATCCATATCCTACGCGCAAGCGTCCCATCGTCGATCTCGCCGCCATCGTCACCGTCACCGACGACGGGGGCAGCTCCGGCCGGCTGCGCCGCGAAAACCGCATCCTGCCTCCGGGGGACATTCGCAACTGCATGGTCGCCCTCTCCAAGGACGAAGCGCTGTTGAGCCGGTTGTTCCAGTACCGGTTCAGCGCGGGGAACGGTTTAATCGGCCACAACTTTGGCAATTTGTTTCTGGCCGCGTTGACGCACGTTACCGGAGATTTTTCGGAAGCGGTGCGCGTTTCCAGCAGCGTACTGGCGATTCGCGGACGGATTTTCCCTTCCACGCTTTGCAACGTCACGCTGAAAGCAGTTTTGGAAAACGGCAAACGGGTGCACGGCGAAACGCGCATTACCGCGAGCCGCTCGCGCATCAAGAAGTTGATACTGACGCCAGCGAACGCGCGCCCTCTGGATGAAGCGGTCGAAGCAATTCACGAAGCGGATCTGATCCTGATGGGACCGGGATCGCTTTATACCAGTATCCTGCCGAACCTGTTGATTCCGGAAATTGCGCGAGCGATTGCGCGTTCGCGCGCTCCGCGCGTGTACATCGCGAATCTGATGACGCAGCCCGGAGAAACAACGAATTATTCGGTTGCGGAACACTTGCGCGCGATCCAGGAGCATGTGAAACCGCCCATCGTGGATTTTGTCGTCGCCAACCGGCAGACCGTTTCGCCGGCAGTAGCGCGCCGCTACCGGCGCGAAGGCGCTGCGCCGGTAACTGTGGACGCGGCGAAGCTGCGCAGCATGGGCGTAAGGGTATTGCTCGAAAACCTGCTCGAGGAGCACGAAAAGATCCGCCATAACTCCGCGCGGCTGGCGCAAGTGTTGCTGGATGAATTCGCCCTGCGAGGCTGAATTCTACTCTGCCGTCGCTAGCGCAGTTTGCCGCGCAGAACGGTGATGGACGCACGCGGCAAAGTGAATTCCGAGCCGGCCTTTGCCTCCAGGGAAGAGACGGCCGGCGGTCCGTCCGGATCGGCGTGGCTTTCCGCGCCTGCCGGATGCCACACATACTGTTCGGCGCCAAACGTCGTAAATGAAATTTTCCCCTCGAAATGGCGTTGCGATTTTTCATCGGCGAAAGCGATTTTGATCGAATGCGAGTTGGTAGGGTCTTTGTTGATTAGCAGCAGCGACCACTCTCCGTCGGGCCGCGCGGCCGCATAGGCGGTCACCAGGGTGTTGCCCGCATCGTCGGTCACATCAGCGGTTGCCGGGTAGAAGCGGTGGACACCGGCGCCATGCTGCACCCAATCCAGATTGATCATACGGCTCGCGAAGTATTGCGAGGCGTACTGCTTGATGTTGAGATCTTCGTCGGCGACGAAATTCCCATAGGTGCTGTAGCCGCGGCAGCCCGGACGCAAAGGTTCTGGCTGAATCGGCGAATGGTAATAAACCGCGCCGGGTCCGCCGAACTGCAAAAATGAGCCGACGCTATCGGCCAGCCACAGGGCGGCGAGAACGTCCTGCATCGGTTCGGTCAGCTGCCACGAAAGATTGCTCTCCGTGTTCATCAGCGGGACGTTTTCGGGCACGCCATCTTCGCGCCAGAGGCGCAAAATGTTGCGCGTCAATTCCGGTTCGCGATAAAGATCGCTCCAGTTTATGTCGCAGGGCGAAATCGGGTAGTGTTCAAAGGAGACAAACGTCAGATCGTTCATGCGGTTGTGCGATTTCAGGTAGTCGACAAAGCGGCCGAGCCAAGAGGTTTTTCCGTTCGCATCGGGCCAGACTTTGATGTCTTCGTTGACTCCTTCAAAAACCGGGCCGCCAAGTTTCAACGCGGGATCGACTTTGTGCAACGCCGCGGCCCACTGCAGATACAGCGCGGCGTAATCCTCCGGGATCATGTACTGGCCGTCAGGCTCTTCTCCCATTTCGACATAGGAGATGGGATAGCCACGCTGGCGGAGGTAGGCCAGCTCTGCGGCGCTGTCCTCCGGTGTTCCATAAAGCATGGAAACAGGAATCATCGCGGGCAATTTATTGCTGTAGCCGCTTTGGAAGAAGATATCGAGGCCGGACTGAACAGAGTTGGGATTGCGATCGGATTCTGAATGCCACGGATCGATCGAGGAGACAAGTGTGGCGGACTGATTTTCTCCGGCGACGTGTTTGACCAGGTCAATGAATTTTCCATCGTTCGAAAAATTGCCGGTGGAAATTTCGAACGCCGCGTAGCCGACGCAATTGCGCGGATCGGCCAAACCATGCGAATCGCAAGTGTTCGATGATTCGGTCATGAGGATGCGCAGAAAACGAACCTGAACCGGCCGGCTGGCCAGACGCAGGATAGGAGAACCGCCTCTGCCGTTGGCGATTTCACCCTGGGGAAAAGTGTTCCAGGCGCCGGA
>Ga0066388_100003274_pt1 | contig 10408 bp, 10 predicted proteins | sample PanSoiMetaGPlot6_FD_64539 | JGI IMG/M metagenome (GOLD analysis project Ga0066388, IMG submission 64539) | Tropical forest soil microbial communities from Panama analyzed to predict greenhouse gas emissions - Panama Soil - Plot 6 (Hybrid Assembly) | ecosystem: Environmental > Terrestrial >... | reverse complement strand
GTTGTTGGGAGGCAACAACGAGCTTTGGCAAACGCACCTCCTGCGCCCGCGCTTCACGCAAATCTACCCGCCCGAAAAGCATCAAGCCAAAACGATCGTCGAAGCTCTTTTTCCAGCGGACCAGCAGACCGTTCCGCTGATGGGCCTCATTCAATCGAACGATCCGCGCATCGCGCAGATTCGTAACTCAGATCCGAAGTTTGGAAAGGTTGTCGAGCTGCTCGAACGCGGGCAAGCCAACAAAGCCGATCCTGATGCTTCCGCGAGTTTCCTTCGCGCGGTTCTACCCGTTCTTGCCGGGAAATCTTCTTTTGTCCAGGGGAAAATGCCGGAAACCGGCGGCTTTGAATGGATCGTTCCCCCCGAAGAGCCTGTAGAGAAGGCCAAAAAGAACGAGGATCAGGATAAGGATCGCCCGGCCGACGCTCCCACACTCAAACGCAAGCCGAATCCCAATTCCCCAAACTGACCGAATTCAACTCTGTATAACGATTGCATCGCCCGGTTTCAGCATCCCGCCGCGCAATACGCGGCACAACATTCCTCGCCGCCCCTGCAACTCTTCCATCAGTCCCGGGCGGATCTCCTCCATCAACTCGCATGGCTCGCACACTGCGCTCACTTCCAGTTCGACTTCGCCCGCCCGCAGCTTCTCGCCAATTTGCAGCGCATTCACGTCCAACCCTTCCGTGGTGATGTTCTCCCGAATTACTCCTGGCCGGAGGGCCATCGCTCGCAGGGTCTCTACATCCACCAGCAACACTTGCCGCCTGCCGCCGTTTGGCCGGGCGTGTGCGCATCCGTCGAAGCCGAATTCTTCGATCACTCGCACTTCCGGCAGCTCCTCCATCGGTGCGCGCTTTCTTGGTGCACGGAACAGGTGGACCACTTTCGACATGGTCAGTCTCCCGCGGCGGAACTCTGCCGCCCGTGCCGCCCAATGTCACGTCGGTAGTGCATGCCATCGAAATGAATCTTGCTTGCTGCCTCGTAAGCTCTCTCTAGCGCCGCATCCAACGAGTCACCTGTGGCCGTCACGCCTAACACCCGCCCTCCGCTCGTGATGATCTTCTCTCCATCGCGCTTCGTGCCCGAATGCAACACTTTCACATCGTGCAGTTTCGCCACCTCTTCCAGCCCGCGAATCTCTTTTCCATTTTCGAATTTTGCCGGATATCCACCTGATGCCAACACCAGGCAAGCGCTCGCACCGGGCCTCCACTTCAGCTTGTCGGGATTTAGCATTCCTTTCGCCACGTCATTCAGCACGTCGGCCAGGTCGAAATCGATTCGCGCCAGGATGGCCTGCGTCTCCGGGTCACCGAGCCGACAGTTAAACTCCAGCACCTTCGGCCCATCCTTCGTCAGCATCAGCCCGACATACAAAAATCCCTGGTAACGAATGCCGTCGGACTTCAGCCCACGCAGTGTGGGTTCGACAATCTTCGTTGTGAGTACTTCGCGCAAGGAATCGGGCAATAGCGCGTCCGATGAATACGCCCCCATCCCCCCGGTATTCGGCCCCTCATTGTTGTCGAACACCCGCTTGTGATCCCGCGTCGGCACCAGCGACGCATAGCGCTGGCCGTCCGTCAACAAGATGAACGACAGTTCGTCGCCAGCGAGTCCTTCTTCGAACATAAGCCGTTTGCCACCCGGCCCAAACTCGTTGTTCTCCATGGCTCTCGCAATGAAGTCCCGCGCCTCCGCCGCATCCCTTGCGACTAGCACGCCCTTCCCTGCGCACAGCCCGTCCGCCTTGATTACCACCGGGCATTTCACTTCTCCTAACGCGCGGTACGCCTCTTCGGCGGAATCGTATGCCCCATACATCGCTGCCGTGGGAATTCCGTGCCGCACCAGAAATTCCTTCGTGAACACCTTGCTGCCCTCGAGTTGCGCAGCTTGCCGGTTGGGTCCGATGATCGCCCATCCGCGGCTCTTGAAGGCATCGACGACTCCGTTCACCAGCGGTAGTTCCGGCCCGACTACCGTCAAATCCGGACCGAGCTTTTCGCCCAACTTCACCAGTCCCGCAACATCGTCCATATCCGCCGCGATGCACTCCCCGTCCGCAGCAATTCCGCCATTTCCAGGGGCGCACCAAACCCTCTCCACACCCTCGCTCAAGCGCAGTTTCCACACCAACGCGTGCTCCCGCCCGCCTGCACCAATCACCAGAACTTTCATAGAATTTTCGCCTCAAAAAACGCTGTCTCCGACGATAGCCGCCGCCCGAGACAGTGTCAACGCCGCCGGCTCGCCCAGCACTTTTTCAGCTCATTTCACGAAGACTCAGTATGGAGATGGGTGTCGGGAATCGCGCAACGGACGCTCGTACTCCGATACGAGCGTCTATTCGATTAACCTTCCAAGGTAGGTATATAGGTTAGCGGGTCCTACGCCTGACTCATCGCACGAATCGGAATGGTCACTCCGGCTGCGGCGTCGGACGACGCCAGCATGTGGCAGCGCCCATCAAAAATCCCGCCAGGATCGATCACCATGCAGGGTGAATGGACCTCACCCGTGACCACACCCTTGGCCTGAATCTCTACGCGGCCCTTCGCAAAGATCACACCGTCAAAACGACCTGCGATGACAACGCGGTTCCCTTCGATCTGCCCTTCTACCTTGGCATTCTCTCCGAGCACAACGGTTTGTTCGGAAATGATGTTGCCCTTCACATGCCCGTCAATGCGAAACGTTCCGGTAATTGTGAGTGTGCCTTCCAGCGACACACCTTGGTCAATGAATCCTGTCCACTCTTCGCCGACACCATTGCTGGACGAGCCGGGCCACTTCCACGCCATGAGTATTTCCCCCGATAGATTTGCTCCACCAAATGTATCGCGGTGGTGTGCGATGTCAACGTCGCAGCTGTGGAGAAGTGTCGAATGCACTCCCTGAACGCAAGTGCAGGCGCGCGAAAATTCCGGATGCTACTTCATCAATTTGTCGTAGATACCCATTAACTGATTTTCATCATAATACTCGAGCACGAGTTGGCCCGGCCGCAACTTCGTTTTTTGACGGAGAGCCACTTTCGTTCCCAGGTGGCGCTGCAGTTCTTCGAGCGCCTCACGGATGTTCGGATCCACGGCCGTTTCCGTCAGCATCCTGGCATTCCGCGCCCGGCGAGATGCGAGCCGTTCAATCTGGCGCACCGTCAAACCGCCACGCGCGGCACGTTGCGCATACCTCATGCGCAATTGGGCGTCGGCCACCGCAAGCAACGCGCGGCCATGTCCTGCGGTGAGTTTTCCTTCTTCAATCCAATCCTGAATTGTCGGTTCGAGCTTCAGCAATCGAATCGCGTTCGCGACCGTCGCGCGATCCTTTCCTGTTCGTTCCGCCACGACTTCCTGCGTGGCATGGAATTCGTCCATCAAACGCTCGAAGGCGCGCGCCTGCTCAATGGCGTTCAGATCTTCACGCTGGATGTTCTCGACCAGGGTCATTTCCAACGCCAGTTCATCCGGCACTTGTTTCACAATCGCTGTGACCTTGTTCAGGCCAGCTCGCTGGGCTGCCCGCCAACGCCGTTCCCCGGCGATCAACTGATACCGACCTCCGACCTGACGCACGACCAGTGGTTGAATAATGCCACTCGTCTGGATGGATCGTGCCAGCTCGTCGAGGGCTTCCTCGCGAAAGCGCGTACGCGGCTGATACGGACTTGGTTCGATTAGGTCAATATCAATCTGCAGTGGGCCCGCCGACGTTGCGGGTGCCATTGCTGGCGCGGCAGCTGCGCCAGAACTCCCGGAAGTGGGCACTGCCGCGGGGTGCGGATTCACCCCTGCTTGCGACGGTACGGGAACCTGCGGTTCAGGCTCCCGAATGAGCGCTCCGAGCCCCCGCCCCAACGCGTTTCTCGGCATTGACAATTACCTCCTGGGCGAGTTGTGTGTACCCCTCTGCGCCCTTGCTGTGGATATCATAGAAAATAATAGGCTTACCGAAACTTGGTGCTTCCGCCAACCGTACGTTCCGGGGAATCAGGCTCTGGAACACCTGTGAACCAAAGAAACTGCGCAGGTCCGTAGCAACTTGCCTCGACAAGGTGGTCCGCTCGTCATACATGGTCAACAGGATTCCTTCAATCTCGAGGCTAGGATTCAGGGTGCGTCGAATTCGCATCAAGGTATCGAGCAACTCACTAACGCCCTCGAGCGCCAAGTACTCGCATTGTATCGGGACCATCACGGAATCGGCAGAAACTAAAGCATTTAGCGTGAGCAGGTCCAGTGCAGGTGGGCAGTCCAACACGATGAACTTGTATCGCTCGCGCAAAGGTTGCAGGAAGCTTTGTAACTTGTATTCGCGACTTTCGGCCGTCACGAGCTCCACGGCCGCTCCAGCGAGGTTCTTGTCGGCCGGAAGGACGTCCAGTCCATCAACTTGCGACTTCTGCATGATCTTTTCGAAGGGTTCGCTGAGGATTAGAGCGTGATAGAGGGTCCGGCGGGAGGGATCTTTCGGAAAGCCGATCGCGGCGGTGGCATTCGCCTGCGAATCGCAATCCACCAGCAGGGTGGCTTGTTCAGCGGCAGCAAGGCAAGCGGCTAAGTTGACAGCGGTGGTGGTCTTTCCGACTCCACCCTTCTGGTTGGCAACGGCAATGACCCGGGTCAAGCGTACGTCCCCCCAAACAAAAAGAGAAGGTAACAAAGGCACGGATTTGAAAGCAAGTTGTTTCACGTGAAACAGCGCCGCGGCTGCGGAATTCCTGTGGAAGCTTCTTTGTTCCACGTGAAACATCGCTCCTACCCCTGCCGAATACGCGCTTTATGGCGACCAACCGCGATTCCCGAAAATCCTCGGTATCGACTAGAACGGTGATTTATCCGGACAGGTTCATCGCTCATGGATAAGCTCCACGTGGGACGTACTTCGTCAAGCCATCCGTGCGCAGTGTTCCACGTGAAACGGTCGACGGGTTCGATCGCTCGATTGGAAGTGAATTTCCGCCGGCCCTGTCCAGAGTGGTTCCACGTGGAACGTGACTCCTCAGACAGCCCGCAACTCAGGAAACAAGATCGTCGATAGGTTCCACGTGGAACGGAGCACAGATCGACAAATCGGCCGCGTTCCATGTGAAACACCGCACGCTCACGGGAACACGTGGGACTCGTCTCACCGCTTAAGATTTTTGAACGGAAATGTCGTTACGCCGACGCCCGGGCTTTCTTTGCGCCTGTGAGAATATACCGGCGAAGCGACTGAGGCACTAGAATGGGGACTTGCCACTCCCAATCCGCAGATTTTTGAACTTCATCGAGATCCCGGCCGCCGATCCACAACACAAGTCGACTCGCCGACAATTGCGCGGACGCAGCCCATTTTAGAAAGGGGCCGTAGTCGCCGACCGCCCTGGTGCACACATAGTCGAGTGGTGCGAGTTCCTCGCCGAGCTCCTCGTAACGGCTGATGAAGACGCGGGCACCGGGAAGCTCTAGTTCTCGAAGGACCTCCGCGAGAAACGTTCCTTTCTTGAGATTTGATTCGACCAGGAATAGTTCCAGTTCCGGTCGAAAGATTTTGAGTGGGATGCCAGGGAAGCCTGCGCCAGAACCAATGTCGGCGAGCCGACCGAATTCAATGGGCACCGCCGTCGCCGCAAACATAGACTCGCAGAAGTGACGATGTAGTATCTCCAAGGGCTCGCGAATGGCCGTCAAATTCAGCTTCTCATTCCAGTGCCCAAGAATCTTCATATATCGCTGGATTAAATCGACTTGTCGGTCATCAACTGCCACACCAAATCCACTGAGGGCGCGCCGGATGGTTTCGCCTGCAAGTGCGGTCGATGGCTGTATTGTCATTAAAGTAACTATGTTGCGTAACTTATTTATTATCAGTGCTTTACAGTCGGTCTGGCGATCCGGAGAGAAACCGAGGACCCGCCACTCCGGCCACCAGATCCACGCATGCGTGCCAAATTACTGCTGGAGCGAGACTTACGGTCGCAATGCGCGAAATCCCAAAAACCAAACCCATCAACGTCGTCCCGATGATGCCACTGCGTCCCTGATACGCATGGGCTAAGCCGAATAGCAGCGAGGAACAGGCCAGTACCGCCCACATCGCCATCCCAGCGCGCGCCAGCACCGCCATCACGAACCCACGGTAAACGAACTCCTCACAAACGCCGGCGGTAACTGCCAGCGCAGCGTAGGGCGCCGATTCAAGTGGAGTCTGGGGCAGCAGCCGTTCCCCGAGCTTGCGCATCCAGTCTGGAACAGCGCCGGTCATCCTGCCGATCCGCCGCAGATTGAACCACTGAAATGCGCTGACCGCGAGAGCACCGGTCACACTCCAGAGGATGATCGACACATCGAACCCGCGGCGCAATCCAAGTTCGCTCTGGCTCAATCCTCGCGCCAACGCGCGCCACGCCACGACCCCGAGTAACATCCACTGGAATGCGATCGTGGTTCCGTACAACACCAGCTTCTCTTTCGTGCTGAATGCAGGCCGCAGCAATAAATGCTGCAAGCGCACCCGACCGCGCCAGGGAATCACGGTTGCCAGGATGAGAAAGATCAGCCAGAAGTCCCAGGGCATCGCACCGATAAGAACACTTTCGCCGCAGCAACGCAAGTTGCCCCGACCGACACTGGTCGTCGCCCGGAACATCACCGCTCGCCGTTGCCCAGTGTGATATCTTGCCGAGCGTGGAGGCAGATTACCGGATGGCATCCGGACCGGTCACAAAAACGCCGTGGTGGTCTTGGGCTTGGCCCGCACTTGCCGCCGTTCTCCTTGCACTGCAATTCATTTTGCACGCCGGTGGGTATTTCGCCGTTCTCGAAGCGGCCGCGCTTATCGGCGCTGTTTTCGCGGCTGTTTATCATGCGGAAGTCGTAGCGCACCGCGTGGGTGAGCCGTTCGGTTCGTTGGTTTTGGCTTTGGCGGTAACGATTATCGAAGTGGCGCTGATCGTTTCCGTGATGATCACCGGTGGGTCAGAAACCTCGGCGCTCGCGCGCGACACCGTGTTTGCCGCGGTCATGATCGTTTGCAACGGTATCGTGGGACTCTGCCTTCTCGCCGGCGGGGTGCGCCATCGCGAACAGGGCTTTCAGCTGCAAGGCGCGAACGCAGCGCTTTCGGTTCTGATCGCGCTGACTTGTCTTACGTTGGTCTTTCCAAATGTGACGACCACGACAAGCGGCCCGAGTTTTAGTGAATCGCAATTGATCTTCGCTGCGGTGGTCTCGCTCATCCTCTACGGTTCATTCTTGTTCGTGCAGACCGTTCGCCACCGCGACTATTTTCTGCCGCTCGGCGGAGACGACGAGCACGCTGCGCCGCCCACAAACAAGACGGCGCTCGCGAGCTCTTGCTGGTTGCTGGTATCGTTGGTCGCGGTCGTCGGTTTGGCCAAAGCACTCACTCCGATCTTGGAGCGAGGCATCGACCGCGCAGGTGCACCGAAAAGTGTCGTGGGCATTGTAATTGCTGGCTTGGTGCTCTTGCCCGAGGGACTCGCATCGTTTCGAGCCGCCAGCGCCAACCGCCTGCAAACCAGCATGAACCTCGCTCTCGGCTCGGCGCTCGCTAGTATCGGGCTGACGATCCCTGCAGTTGCTGCCGTCTCGATCCTCCTCCATAAGCCGCTCACCCTTGGCCTGATGCCCAAAGAGATTGTGCTACTCGTGGTCACCCTGATTCTCAGCATCCTCACACTCGGTACCGGTCGAACCACGGTGCTGCAAGGTATCGTTCACCTCGTGATTTTCGCTGCCTTCCTCTTCCTCGCGATTGTCCCGTAAAAGAATGCTTCGCCCAGTCGGCGATCTTGTCGGGTTCGGCATTGTCGCACCCATGTCCGCAGCATTTCTCCGGCCGCGGTTCGCCTCCGAGCAGGAATTCCTGACCATGGCTATAATCGTTAACGCCGTACAGTGAGGTGTGGCTTGACCAACTCCGTGAAACTCACGGCCATGGTCAAGGCAGCGGGTTGAGCGGCCAAGCTGAGTCCCGGGACACTGGACTCAATCCTGCGGCGCCTGCCACTGCCGAATGATCCAAACGTGCTCGTTGGCTTCTCGACCAACGACGACGCCGGGGTGTATCTGCTCGCTGAAGGGGTGGGTTTGGTCCAGACCGTCGACTTCTTTACCCCGATTGTCGACGATCCGTTCACCTTCGGCCAGATTGCCGCGGCCAATTCGCTGAGCGATGTGTATGCCATGGGTGGACGTCCGATCTCCGCTCTATCCCTGGTGGGATTTCCGGAGAAAGGCGATCCCGCGATTCTCGAGCAGATTATTCGTGGCGGCCTCGAGAAGATGAATGAAGCGAAGTGCACCGTCATCGGCGGCCATTCCATTCGCAATGATGACATCCAGTTCGGCTACGCGGTCAGCGGCGTCGTCAACCCGCTGCAAATTTGGAGAAATGTCGGCGCGGCGATAAATGACGTGTTGTTATTTACGAAAGCCATCGGTACGGGTGTAATTTCAACGGCCATCAAAAATGAACGTGCGAGCCAGGAGTCCATCGCCGCCGCTATCGCTTCCATGGCGCAACTCAATCGCGCCGCCGCCGAAGCTCTGCACCAGGTCGAAGCTAGACTTGGCCCGAAGGTGATCCACGCGGTTACCGACGTAACCGGCTTCGGGTTCCTTGGTCACGCCCGCGAAATGGCTCTTGGCAATTTTGCCGCCGGCACTCCGGCAGTCACCCTTGAAATCGATTACCGTGCCCTGCCGCTTTTGCCTGGCGCGCTCGAGGCTGCGCGCGAAGGCCTGATACCCGGTGGACTCAAAAATAACCGCGAATTTCTCGGCGATTGTGTGGGTTTTGCGTCTGGCATTCCTGGAGAAAACCGCGCGCTCCTGTATGACCCGCAAACCTCAGGCGGCCTGCTCGTCTCCATGGCTCCCGAAGCGGCGGATGCTGCCCTCACAAGCTTCGCGCAACACGGCGTGAACGCAGCGCGCGTCGGCCGCGTCCTGCCCAAGGCCTCTCCTATCCTTTCCGTGATTTAGCGAATCGAACGAGTAGCCCATGGACACCATCTCTCACGGCATCGCTGGTGCGCTGATCGGTAAAGCTCTGTTCAACGGCCATGACGTTTTCCCTCCCGTCGATATGGACAAGCGACGCATCGCCACCTGGGCCGTGATGCTGGGCTCGATTTTTCCCGACTCCGACGTCTTCCGCGATCTCTTCTCCCACAACGAATTGTTGATGATTACCTGGCATCGCAGCCTTACGCATTCCGTGCTCATGCTGCCCCTTTGGTCCGTGCTTCTTGCAGCCGCCACAGCCGGTATTGCCCACTGGCGGAAGTGGGACGCGCCTTCGTTCCCGAAACTAACGGGCTTCTATGCGGTTGGAATCCTGAGCCACATTTTGCTCGATCTGGTCACTACGTTCGGCACCATGATCTGGTCGCCGCTCGACTGGGCGCGCCCAGCGTGGGACATTCTCTTTATCATCGACTTCACATTTACTGGGCTGGTGCTCGTTCCGCAGTTGCTGGCGTGGGTCTACGAAGATCCGGAACACACTCGGCGCCGCGCGATCCTGATGTGGGCCATCTTCACACCTGCGCCCTTTCTGATCTCGCGCCTCGCTCTGACTGTTGGGGCGCCCATCGCCAACAACGCGGTTCTGCTGGCCACCATGTTCTTCGCGGTGATCTTCCTTCTGCCTGCCTTGCGGGGCTGGGGGCTGCGCGTTGCTTATCAAACTTGGACCCGCGCCGGTCTGCTGCTCGCTACCGCGTACATTCTGGGCGCGGCTTATGCGCATCGTGTTGCGTTTACGCGTATTCAGGATTTCGCCCGCCAAGAAAACTTGGATGTCGAATCCATCGGGGCTCTCCCCCTCCCGCCCTCCCCCTGGCACTGGGACGGCCTGGTCCGCGCTCCCCGCGGGGTCTACGAGGTTCGCATGGATTTGACCGACCGCCTTTCCGGGAAAGCCTCGGCCATGAACGCCAGCGCCATGGAACACACCTTTTATCCGGACGCCCCCTCGAATACCTTCATCGAGGAAGCTCGGCGCCTACCCGAGGTGCAAAAAGTCCTGTGGTTCTCGCGCTTCCCAGTCACGCGATTCCGCCATGAGGGTGCGGATTCCGTGGTGGAGTTCTCCGATCTGCGCTTCGCCCAGATTCGCAAGGACCGTCCCGCTTCGTTCACCTACCAGGTTCGCTTCTCGCGAGACGGAACCATCCTCTCCCAAGGCTGGCTCCGGCGCTAAACCGCAGCGCCATCACAAATCGCCTTCACGCGATGGGGACGTCCAGAGGCTGGCAGCGATGCGTGCGAATGTGCTTGCGTAACGCAAGCTCCGCGCGTTCCTGCTGTTCCCTCATGGGTTCCAGTTGCTTATTCAGTTTCCAGAATCGTGTTTGGTCGTTCGCGTGGAAGGCTTCGAACTGTTC
>Ga0066388_100003273_pt1 | contig 10409 bp, 8 predicted proteins | sample PanSoiMetaGPlot6_FD_64539 | JGI IMG/M metagenome (GOLD analysis project Ga0066388, IMG submission 64539) | Tropical forest soil microbial communities from Panama analyzed to predict greenhouse gas emissions - Panama Soil - Plot 6 (Hybrid Assembly) | ecosystem: Environmental > Terrestrial > Soil... | reverse complement strand
CTCAACAAAGCCGATCCGAAACGCGGCGTGCTTCTTTATCTCGACCGTAAAGGCAGCAAAACCTTCGCGGTGTTGAAAGCTGGCGGGTAGATTTGATGTAGCCACGGCCTTGCGGGCCGTCTTTGGTTGACTGAAACAAGCAGGAAAGAACCGGCCATAGGCCGGTGGCTATAAACTTTGCGAATGGTATCAGCTTGCCCGGCTGCCGACGATCACCAGCACGATTCCGCCGACCAAACAAATCCCGCCCAATACCGGGGGGAACGGAATGGTCTTTTGCTTTTCAGCAGTGGCCTGAATTGGGCCGAGATCCAACACCTTTTCGCGTTTGGTGTACGTGATCCCGCCCCACGCCAGCGCGATAACGCCGATAACGATAAGAATGATGCCGACAATCCCGGCAGGCTTCATCGTTTCGATGTTATAATGCGCGGCGTCCTGAGATCAATTGGATAATGAGCACGACGATCGCAATCACGAGCAGGATGTGAATGAACCCGCCCAGCGTGTAGGAGCTGACTAATCCAAGCAGCCATAGTACCAGAAGAATAACAAATATTGTCCAGAGCATAGGATTGTTCCTTTCGGTTAAACATACGTATCTTCGGACGAGCCATTTCCGTTGCGCTTATGCGAAACAGAAATTTTTAAGATTTCTCCAGCGCAGCGCGCAGATTCCAGTCACTCGCCTCGAGCAGGCCGCGAGCGGATTCGTAATCACGTTGCGTGACCTCGGCCACGATCCGCACAGCACGATCACGCAATTTCGTGCTTGTAGTGCGCAGATCGATCATGAGGTTACCCCGTACTTTCCCGAGTCCAATCATCGCGCCGGTGCTGATAATATTGAGTGCGATCTTTGTTGCAGTCCCGGCCTTCAATCGCGTCGAGCCGGCCAGGATTTCCGGTCCGACAGCAAGCGTGATCAACAGATCGAATTCTGTACAGGTAGCCGTACCGGCCGCAGTTTCTTTCGCTGCAGGCGACACGCCTGCGACTATGGCGGGATTACAATTCAGCATAATCGTTTTTGCGCCTAACGACTTTGCCCGGGCAAGAGCGCCGAGCACAAAAGGTGTCCGGCCGCTGGCTGTGATTCCAATCACCACATCAGCGGGCTTCAGACCCCGTTCATCCAAAGCGAGTGCGCCGGCGCTCTCTTCATCTTCCGCACCTTCGACACTCCGATGCAAAGCGGTGACTCCGCCTGCAATTACGCCCTGCACAAGATGAGCCGGAGCGCCGAAGGTGGGCGGAATTTCGCTCGCATCCAGCACACCGATGCGCCCGCTGCTGCCGGCGCCAACATAAAATAAATGTCCGCCGTTTCGCAGCGATTCAGTGACGATTTCAATTGCGCGCGCAAGATCAGCCGCAGCAGCAGGCAACGCGTCCTGAACGAACTTTTCTTCCCGCACAAACAGTTGAACCAATTCTTGTGTGCTCATTTTTTCCAAGTTTTCTGAGCGTGGATTGCGTCGTTCCGTCAGCGCAGCAGCCAAACCGTCGATTTCAGTTTGAGACGCTTTCGGGTGAAACGCTGCGTGATCCTGCGCTTCAGCAGCAAGCCAGGCAGCGCCCAGTTCAGGCGCGCGCTCGGCAGTTGTTATGCGCGCGTCGGGAAGATTTTTCTTCAGCCGCCGCCGGAATGCGTGTGTGTAAATTGAATCACGATAGAAAAGCCCACCGATCAGGATGACTTTCGGTGCGAGCAAGTGCAAGCGGTCAGCAACGGCTTCCGTGTATTCGCATAGCACGCCTGCACCTTCTTCGATGATCTCCATCATTCGCGTGCCGCCGGCAGCAGCTGTCTCGAACACGACCGGAGCGAGCATGGCGATCTCCATCTTGTCCGCGGTTTGCACCCAGCGAACGAGTTCGTCGAAGTTGTTCAATGAAAGCGCGTGCAGAATTTTCGCGGTGAAATCCAACTCAATTCGATGCAAATCGTGTTCGCGCAGGATCAGGCGGAGCGCCTGCACGGAAAGAGAATAACCGCCGCCGGCGTCACCCAAAATGTGGCCCCATCCGCCGGCTCGCTCGATTTTATCGCCGCGACGGCCGGTTACCGATGATCCACTTCCCGCGTTTACGACAATCCCGTCGGCATGATCAAGCGCTGCGGCCAATCCCGACTGGCGGTCGCTGCCGGTGACGACTTTGGCGTTTGGCCAGATCTCGAGACAGATTTCTCTGAGCACGCGACGATCCTCGGCGGTTCCGCAACCCGCAAGGAAAACTCCCGCGCGATCGATTTGCTTCGGCAGCTCAGCAAGGATGGCTCGCAGACGCTCGGGCGCAGTGAGCCGAAAATTCGATGGCGGCAGTTTTCCCTGATCGAGGATGCGAAATTCGGCGCCGGATGCGCTCGCTACGGTCTCGACCATTACCCAGGCGGTTTTCGTTCCGCCGCCTTCAACCCCGAGAATGCGCTCACCGGGTTTCACGATTGGTTATGCTTAGCCGCTTTTGTGGCAAATGGAAAGCCTGGTAGGGACGCCGCGCCGTGGCGTCCGGTCGGCGCAGCGCGCCGACCCTACCATTGCCGAAATTTCGCCTGTTAGTATCGTGAAAAGATCGAATGGACCGAGCTGAAGCCGAGAAAAACATCGGGCAATTGCGAGACGAAATCCGCAAACACGACCGGCTGTATTACCAGGACGCCGCGCCGATCATCAGCGACCGCGATTACGACCGGATCTATAAAGATCTTGTTGACCTCGAAAGGCAGTTTCCTGATCTCCTTACCCCCGATTCGCCAACGCAACGCGTCGGTGGAAAGCCGCTGGAGGCGTTCGCACAAATCCAGCACCGAGCGCCAATGCTCAGTCTCGACAACACGTATTCCGAAGACGAGGTGGCGAATTTTTACAAACGGATCACGCGTCTCTTGCCTGACGAGAAGATTCCAGTGGTGATTGAGCCCAAAGTGGACGGCGTTGCGGTGTCTGTGATGTACGAAAACGGCCGGCTGAAATATGCCGCGACGCGTGGTGACGGTCTGATGGGCGATAACATCACTCAAAACATCAAAACAATTCGCTCCGTCCCGCATCAGTTGCGCGGTGAGGCCCCAGACATTTTCGAAGTGCGCGGCGAAGCCTATTTGGACAAGGCAGGGTTCGAGAAATTGAATCGGGAACGCCAAGCCGCGGGTCTTCCGCTCTTTGCGAATCCACGCAACGCGGCAGCCGGTTCACTAAAGCATCTCGATCCAAAAGCGGTCGCGAAACGCCCACTCGGAATCGTTTTTTACGGAACCGGCGCAGTCGAAGGCGCAGACGTCGATCTTCACTCGAAGATTTTCCGACTGTTCAAGAAACTTGGCCTGCCAACACATCAAGATTGGTGGCTTGCTGAATCCGTAGACGAAATTCTCAATGCGATCCGCAAACTCGACGAGATCCGGCGCAATTTTCCATATCAAACAGACGGCGCGGTAATCAAAGTCGATGAACTTGCGCAACGCGAGCGACTCGGGTTCACAGCGAAAGCACCGCGGTGGGCGATCGCTTACAAATATGCGGCCGAACGCGTCGAGACCCGCTTGCAAGACATCATCATTCAGGTAGGGCGCACCGGAATTCTCACGCCTGTAGCGGTGCTGGAGCCTGTGCTGGTGAGCGGAAGCACCGTTGCCCGCGCCACCTTGCACAACGAAGACGAAATCAAACGCAAAGACATTCGCATTGGCGACACCGTCGTAATCGAAAAGGCGGGCGAAGTCATTCCGGCGGTCGTTGAAGTCGTGAAATCAAAGCGGCCACGAGATACGAAGCCATTCGATTTCGCAAAACACATTCATGGGAAATGTCCCGTATGCGGCGGCCCGATCCGGCGCGATCCGGAGTTCGTCGCGTGGCGCTGTGAAAATCTGTATTGTCCGGCGCAGACGACGCGGCGCGTTGAATTTTTCGCCGCACGCGGCGCGCTCGATATCGAAAGCATCGGCGGAATTGTGGCAGACAAACTTGTTGAGCGCGGCCTCGTTCGCGAGCCGCTCAACCTTTTCGATTTAGAACCCGAGCAACTCGCGAAACTGAATCTCGGCGCAGAGGAAGCACCGCGCATTTTCGGGGAAAAGAACGCGGCTAAAGCGAAGAACGCGATTGACCGTGCGCGAACCCTGCCGCTTTCACGCTGGCTTTTTGCGCTGGCGATTCCTGATGTGGGAAAGACGACTGCAAGCCAGCTTGCCCGCTTTCATGACACGATCGAGGACGTGGCTAATTCGCAGTTGCTCCGCGACGTCGTCGATTATCACGAAAAGCGCGGCGACAAGAAATCCGCCAAAGAAATCGCCGACCGATTAATTAAATCCGGATTTGGGAAGTCCTCGAAAAGCAAGGCAGGCAACGACGGTATCGTAACGGAAGTCGGGCCAGTAGTTGCGCAAAGTGTCTTTCATTTCTTTGCGTCGCCCGCTGGCAAGAAAATTCTGCGGCGATTAAAAGAACTCCGTATTGAACCGAAGAGCGAAAAAGTGTCGGCGAAAAGAGCAGCGGAGTTACCGCTGGCCGGCAAAACTTTTGTTCTGACCGGCACGCTGCCGTCGATGTCACGAGAAGAAGCCAAGGAAAAAATCGAAGCACTGGGCGGTCACGTCACTGGCAGCGTAAGCAAAAAAACCGATTACGTCCTCGCTGGCGCCGAACCCGGTAGTAAGTTCGACAAGGCGAAACAGCTTGGCATTCGAATTATCGACGAAGCCGAGTTTCAAAAAATGCCGTGAGTACCGAGGCAGCTGTTGTTCGCCAAAAGCAAGTCAGCCGATTTCGGTGGTGGATTCATTTAATTGTGATTGGTGGATACGTCGCAGCAGCGATTCCCCTCGGATTATTACAGCATCGACGTCAGCCTGCGTTATTGGCCACGACACACAGCCTGTTGATTGTGTGTGCCTGGGAGATTGGAATCTTCGGCGTGATTTTTGGACTTGGTTGGCTGGCTTCCAGGGCCTCGGCAGAAGACCTGTTGCTGAAATGGCGACCAGGCTGGTGGACCATCCCATCGGGAATTGGTTACTCAATCGCATTGCGAATAGCAGTCGCGATTATCGTATCTCTGACGGTGGCAATTCTGCTTCTAACAGGATTACTTCCTCGAGAATCGCTAACACAATTCTCTGAGGAAGGCCGAACAGCCGTCGAACGGATCGTCGATCTCTCAGTGATGCGGCACAATCGAGCCTATTTCGGGCACCGGTACCGTCGCGAGTTTCGTGGTTGCTGGCCTACCTTAACTCGAACGTACCGCTGCCTACCACCTGGCCGTTGATCTTGATGTCCACTCGGTAGGTGCCAGATCCGAGCGCACCTGAGTTGAGGTTGTAAACATACTGGCAGCTATGAATTCTGAAGGTCGATCCAGAATCAGCCGAAAGCTATAAGAGATTCATTAACACTCCCAGTAGTTCCACCTGCCGTTCGCGTAACGACTTGGAAAAATCGTAAGCATGTCCTGGGGGGAATTGGGCGGAGAATAGACTCCTTAAGGCAGTCGCGCTATTACACCTTGGTATAATAAACTTTGGTATAATGCGGGCAGGCCGGAGAGGCGGAGCCCTAAAGACAGAAGTAAGAAGGAGGAAGTCGGAAGTCAGGAGCAATTAACGTATTCGACTTCGCTCAAGGCAGGCGTTGAAAGGGCCGGTGGTTTGTGCCTGCTACGTTCTGGCGGGCGGCACTGGCCGCTGCTCTACCTGCCACTCATCCCACAACGTTGCGTCAAGCGAACCAATTCGGCTAACGAATGAACTTTCATTTTCTGCATCACGTGTGCGCGATGTACTTTCACCGTCTGCTCGACCGTGCCGAGATCGCTGGCAATTTGTTTGTTTAATTTCCCAGCTACGACGTATTCTAGCACTTCGCGCTCGCGCGGCGTGAGCGTGGCCAAGCGTTCTCGGATTTCGAAAAGTTCGGCCTGCTCTCGCCGCAAGGCACGGTCTTTCTCAATCGCTACGCGAACGGCTGTAAGTAGGTCCTCATCGTTCACGGGCTTGGTAAGGAAATCGACAGCGCCATGTTTCATCGCCCGCACGCTCGTTGAAACATCACCGTGCGCGGTGAGAAAGATAATGGGGAGGAAACTTCCTTTGTCGGCTAGGATGGTCTGCAGTTCCAGGCCGCTGACGTCTGGCATAGCGAGATCTAGCAGAAGACAGCCGCATGCTGCGGGATCATACTGGACCAGGAAGTCCTGAGCCGACGCGAATGCAGCTACAACAAAGCCAGCCGCTCGCAATAAGCGCGAGATAGACCTCCGCCCCGGCGCGTAATCGTCCACAACAAACACGGTGGGGCCAGGAGGAGCAGTCATTAGTGGTCACTCATCAACGATCTGCGACCGGGCAATCAGCCCGTCTTTCTGCGACAAATTTACAGGCAGGGTAAAATGGAACGTCGCGCCGCGGTCCGCATTGTTGATGGCCCAAAGTTTTCCGTGATGCGCATCAATGATTCTGCGGCAGACTGAGAGACCCAGCCCCATTCCCTTGTCTTTCGTGGTGAAGAAAGGCTCGAATATTTGTTCCTTTTTCTCCTCTGGGACACCGCCACCCATGTCGGTGACAGACACAATGACTGCTGCCCCACAGTCTTTGGCTTTGGTACAAATGAGCAAGCGGCGCTCGGCTATATCGCAATCCGCCATTGCGTCACTAGCGTTGACCACCAGGTTTACCAGGACTTGCTGAAGCTGCACCGCGTCGCCAGTGATAACGGGCAAGTTCCGCGCAAGTTGAATATTAACAATGACGTTTTGACTGATGAGATCGGTACGGATCAGCTTCAAGACATCTCTTACCACTTTGTTGATATGAACAGAATGCTGTTGCACTTCGCCTTTCTGCAGCCACAAGCGCAACCGGCGGATGACTTCACCAGCGTGCTTGTCTTCGCTCACAATCTCATTAAGAATTTCGCGAAGTTCGGCGAGATCGGTCTCGCCGTTCGCGAGCATTCGCTGTGCAGCCTGCGCGTTACTGAGGATGGCGCCAAGCGGCAGATTTAGCTCGTGCGCCAGCGAGCCGGAAAGTTCGCCCAGCGTGGTCACCCGCGAAAGATGCGCCAACTCACTACGCTGACGCGCCGCCTCCAGCTCTGCCTGTTTTCGTTCGCTAATATCAGTAATGGACGCCAACACGAGCAATCCTTCCGCAGTCTGAATTGGGTTGAGACCGATTTCGATCGGAACCTCAGTGCCGTCTTTGCGTAGCCCAAAGAGCTCCCGCTCAGCGCCCATCGGCCGAGCGCGCGCGTTCCCAAGATAGCCGTTCCGGTACTCCGCGTGATGACACCTGAATCGCTCAGGAACAAGCGTCTCGATGCAACGGCCAATAAGCTCCTGACGATCGTAACCGAAGACGGCCTCAGCCTGCGTGTTGACCAATGTAATACAGCCATCTGTGTTAACCATGATCATGGCGCTGGGCGCGGCCTCAACAACCAGACGGAACTGCTCTTCGGCTTGCTTGCGCTTGGTAATGTCGAGTGCAGCGCCACGCATGCGAACGGGGTGACCATCACGATCAAACTCGACCTGACCCCAGCCCGCAACCCACCGCGGTTGTCCTTCTGGTAGCATGACCCGGTACTCAGCTGCGTATTCAGCGCCGGTCCGCAAGGTGTTCTCTATGGCCTCGAGCACCCGTTCACGATCCTCAGGATGCAGCACGTTTTTGAAGCGATCCAAATCGAGCTTCTCTGAGGCTCCCCAGCCAAACAGCATGCGGCCTTTGTCTGTGATCCAAATGTCGTCCCGCGCGACGTCCCACATCCACATGCCGAGATCGGCAGCGTTCGCTGCGAGTTCCATGCGCTCCCGGGTCTCTTGCAAGTCGGCCTCGCTAGCCGCCAACTCACGTGCCAATTTCGCCCTGTGCAGCATGTCGATGCTCAGCTCATAACCCATGGCGGCTATCAACCCTAGATATGAGAAGCATGCGAGAAAGGGGACTTGGATAATGCCCCAAACGACTAGCACAACCTGTCCAATAGCAATCGCGCTGAAGAAAATCAGCGCGCCCCCCACGACTAGCGCACGCTGCCGATCACCTCGTCGCCAGGCAGTGACTGTGGCATCCACGAAAAAAATGATGAGCAAGACGAGGCTCAATTGGGCAACTAAGATCCATGGATTTGTCACACCCACTGGGACTGAGACACTCTGTCCACCCCACCATGGAACCTGCTTCAGCCTCGTGATTTGCCGATAGCTGAGATTGGGTGTGAAAACAAAATTGAGGATCAGTGCGAGCGTGCGCATGCCACAAACGCTCCATGCGAGCCACAAGCGTCCGGCACGGAGATAGAGGCGCACAAAAATCACGACTGACACAACCACTGCCCACACTGGAAGCTGCGCCCATCGCAAGATCACTGCATAATCTTCAGCCGATTGTGCCTCCAATAACGCCAACTCGAACGCGGTGAGCGCCGCACCCGCTACGGCGCTACACGACAAGACGAAATACGCCCAGTCTGTACGCTGCCTGCACCACACCAGCAGATATATGCCAGCCAGCGTCAAACACGCCGCCGCGTTCATCGACCACAGAATGATAATCCAACTCATCGGGGCGACGGTGACGAGGTATCAGGCGTTACCTTTTGAGCGGATCGCGGAGCCAGCAAAGGGCGAATCGCGAAGTGCAGACCAATCCTCGAAGGCGAGAAATAAATCGGATTTCTCGATCATTTATCCATGTCGTAATGATTCTTCTTTTGCGAAAAAAGTTTCTCATTGTCAAACAAATCTGATCGATTGGCGGAACGCGAGGATTCTGGCGCCTTGGTATTTATCCGAAATTTCCGCACCGAAGTTCGGAACAATTTTTCGGAATCATCACTAGAAGCCGGTTTGGTTTTGCGAATGAGCCCGTCATTCGCGGGGTTTCCCGGCGGAACGAAGGCCAGGTTGTCCTGAGGAACGCCTAACAACTTAGCGCGGCGCGATTCGGCGCACCCGCCCCGAACGTGTCAATACTATTTCGGAACGAAAGTTCGCTAGTCTGCGAACACTGCTGATGGGCTGAGATGAGATTTCGGCCGCGTGACGCGTGCGCTACTCTACGGCGAGGGCGGCGCGTCGTCGTCGAGCGACATGGGGAGCACGCCAGGAATTGTGCCGGGAGAGGCGAGCAACATGCCGGTCTTGCTGGCTGGGTGCATTGTCGCTTGCACTTGGAAAGTCATTTTTTGATTTCCGCGCATCACGGTGATTGGGACGGTGTCCCCGGCAGTGATGTAGAACGAGGCGTCAAACACATCCTCGGGATCGGTAATCTTTCTCTTGCCGACCTGAAGCAGCACGTCCCCGTCTTTAAGTCCCGATCGTGCCGCCGGTGCGTCCTCGGCGACCTGTGTGACAATCGCTCGCGAGCCTTCGACTTGTTGCGATGCGGGCGAAACATTGTTCACCCCGATCCAGCCGTGCCTGGCCTCGCCGAAACGAACAAAGTCGCTGCGAATTTTCTCGGCAGCCTCGATTGGCACAGCGTAACACGCGGAATTATTTTCCAGACCGCTAACGACGATCCCAACCACTTCGCCCTTCATGTTCAACAACGGAGCGCCAGCTTCGCCGCGCTGGGTCGGAGCGTTCACGCGTAAATGGATCGTGGAGAAATAGCGACCGAGACATTTCCGGTCGAACCCGGCGATCATGCCGAAGTTCGGTGTCTTCGGTAGATCCAGAGGATAACCGATCGATATGACCGGCGTCGCCAGTTCCAGTTCGTCGGATTTGCCAATCGGCAGCCCGGGCGTGGTCTCGTCCACTTTCAAGATGGCTGTCCCACTGCGAATGTCTGCCACGAGCTGGCGCGCCGGATACTTCTTGCCGTTGAATTCGACTGTGAAATTGCCCGCTTCACCTCCGACTGTGTATGCCGTGTAAAGTGTCCCGGTCGGATCGACGAAAAATCCGGTGCCACAAATCTCGCTGTGTTCATCCACGCCATGAATCTTGACCACCGCTTTTGCGGCCCGCTCGAAAAGCTCTCGGACCTGGTGGCTGATGGTCGTGGCGGACTGCTCCTGAGCAAAAAGCAAGCTCGCGCTTAAATAGAAAACCAGCGCGAACGCGACCAGTGCGCGGCGCTTAAAACCTAAAAGTGGGCTCATAACTCACGGGGACGCTGTCGAGCACGTAGCGTGGCGGGGCGGCTCGGTGAGTTTGGGCTTCATGAAAACTGCGAACCGGCTGCGTCCTGAAAATCTTCGTGGAGACCGGAGATGCAAGATTCCATTCTTGTTCGGCATTCACCGGTATCGATAGGGAGAGCGGACTCTGGGTAGCGACGCGAGCCGCCTCAGGTTGCTGATAAACCTTTAACGAAAAGATCGCCGCGCAAACAAGCACTGCCGCGATAGCAGTGGGATACGAGGCAAGCGATCGCGCATCCA
>Ga0066388_100003272_pt1 | contig 10409 bp, 1 predicted proteins | sample PanSoiMetaGPlot6_FD_64539 | JGI IMG/M metagenome (GOLD analysis project Ga0066388, IMG submission 64539) | Tropical forest soil microbial communities from Panama analyzed to predict greenhouse gas emissions - Panama Soil - Plot 6 (Hybrid Assembly) | ecosystem: Environmental > Terrestrial > Soil... | reverse complement strand
TCTTTGTGTCACCATTCACGGTCACCGTAAATGTGTAGGTGGTTTCGCCGCCCGGAATCGTCTGGCCTGTGAGACTCTGAGGAATATAGTCATTGTCTTCGCTGGACGCGTTGCCGTCCTGCGCCGTTCCGTCGGCAGTCGCGATATCGAAAGTGATGCCGCCGGGAGGGGCTGGAAGCGACGATGTCACGGTAAAAGCGAAAGTCGTCGTGCCGCTATCGCCCTCCGCCTGGGTCAAATCGCTAATGCTGAGAGATGGATTGTCGTCATTCTGAATCACGCCGACCGCCTGGCCATCGCTGACAGTAGCGCCTGTTACGTTGGTTACCTCGACCAGAAAGGTTTCGTTCGGCTCTATTTTCAAATCGCCATTGACCGCGACGTTGAACGAGTAATCCTGATGCCCGGCAGGAATGGTCACGCTGGTCAGCTTTTGCGCTACGTAATCGTCGTCTTCGATTACCGGATCGTGATCCTGAGCAGTGCCGTCCGCGGTGGCGATGTCAAAAGTTACGCCGCCAAACAATGCCGGTGCGGACAGGTGCACCGTGAAGACGAAATGGTTGACGCCACTATTACCTTCGTTTTGAGCAACATCGTTGATAGACAGAGTGGGCGGCACGTCGTTATCGATGATTGTGCCCTGGCCCTGATTGTCGAGAATCGCGGCATTGACAGCGTTCGAGAGATTGATGAAGAAAGTCTCGTCAGGTTCGTCAAGCGTATCGCCGCTGACCATCACCGTTGCGATCTTGGAAGTTTCCCCGGGATTGAATGTGAGTTGAGTCGCGGTCAGCGACGTGTAATCTTCCGGCGCAGTTGCGATTCCGTCGGACGTTGCATAATCGACCGTGACCATCGATGAGCTGGCGGTGATCAACGAGACAGTAAAGTTCGCAGCCACGGTTCCAGTGTCACCTTCGGTTACTGTAACATCGCTGACGACAATATCAGTCATTTGCCCACTGCACGCGTTTAATGCCGTGCTGCTGTTGCGCGGGACCGGTGAGTGCGTGATGAAGTCAACCGCGTTGTCACTTGTGTCAACACAGCCGCCACCTTTCCTGACGACAGCAGTTGTGTTGCCCGGTGCTATAGAGGGACCGTCTCCCTCATAACAGTGACCCGAGGCATTTGCGTTGCTCCCGTAGCCGGCGAAGTCAACGATCGTTCCGTTGCTTGGATTCAGAGGTGTCGCGCCGTCGTCTCCCGGACAAGCAAAGCTGGGCAAAGGGCTGGTTCCCGCTACCAGCGCAACCTTTCCTGAAGTGGCCGCCATGGCAATCGTTCCCGTCGCATCTGGGGCCGGCAGAGGAGCGCCGTTGGTCCCTCCGGATTCCCGGACAAGAAAGTAACTGCCCGGGACCATAACGCCGCTAACCAGATTGGTTTTTGAACTTCCGAAATTCGCGCCAACGCTGGCGTATTGGACTGAATACGGCGTGACCACGAAATCAACGGTCGTCGTGCCTCGATTGAAAATTTCGACGAAGTCATTTTGGTAAGGCGAGGCGGAATTACTGCCGCCGCCATAAACCTGACTGATCACCAGATTCGGAACATCATCGTTTTGAATAATGCCCAGGCCTTCGCCGTCCGCGATTGTCGCTCCGCCGCCGGAAGCATTCGAGATCTTGACGATAAAGATCTCATTAGGTTCAACCAGCGTGTCGCCGATAACTCTCACGTCGAACGTCGTAGAGCTTGAACCCGCAACGATCATCTTTGAGGCGACGCTGTTCGCGATGTAGTCGTTGTATTCGCTGGTCGGATTATCGTGCTGCGCGGTTCCGTCAGACGTGTTTATGTCAAACGTGATCCCGCCGGGCGGAGCAGGTCTTGTCGACGTTACGGTGAAGGTAAACGTCGTGGTGGCGCTATCACCTTCCGCGAGCGACACGTCATCGATGTTCAATACAGGGCTATCGTCGTTCTGGATCGTCCCCTGGCCCTGGCTATCGATCACAATTGCCCCTGCAACGTTTGAAACGTTGACTAAAAAGGTTTCGCCCGGCTCGATATTGAGATCTCCTTTAATCGTGACATCAAATTGATAAGTTTGCTGGCCCGCCGGAATTGTTTGGGCCGGGAATAAATTCGAGACGTAGTCATCATCTGCGACCGTAGCGGTGCCGTCCTGAGTAGCTATGTCAAAGGTAACCGGCGCCGGCGCGGGCGCTGACAGGCTGATACTGAAGGCTAGAATCTTTGTGCCGCTATCGCCCTCGTTTTCTGAAACGTCAGTGACGGAGAGGGCGGGGAAGTCGTCATTTCGAATCGTTGCTTGTGCCTGGCCGTCGATGACTGTTGCACCCGAGGCGTTGCTGATATTCACCAGAAACATTTCGTCACTCTCAACTGTGGTATCGCCGTTTATGCTGACGCTGAAGGTGTAGGTTGTTTGGCCGGCCAGGATAATCTGATTGGTCAAAGCCTTCGCAACGTAGTCTCCACTCGCGGCCGTCGCCGTAGCATCTCCAGTCCAAATGTCGAAGGTAACGTCGGCGCCCTCGGCCGGCGCCGACAGAGTAACCGTAAATGTCGCTGTCGTTGTGCCGCTATTGCCTTCCGTCACGGTCACATCATTGATCGAAAGGTTGCGTGGCGCGCCGGCACAATTGTTAGACGTCGAACTGGAATTGCGCGGCGCCGGAGTCGAGATGAAGAAGTCCGGACTGTTATTGTTCGTATCGGTGCAGCCGCCCGCCTTACGATAGATGGCGAGCGTGTTGTTGCTTAGCACGAAGGGGACCGGGCCGCTGCCTTCATAACAATGATTTAAGGTTCCGGCGGTCCCGCCGTAGCCCACCAGGTCCACGACATTCGCGTTCAACGGATTGAACGGAGCGGCGCCATCGTCTCCCGGGCAGTTCGCAGTAAGTAACGTTGCGTTCGAGACAAGGGTCACTTTACCAGGGGTCGTGCTCGTCAAATTAATCGTCCCCGCAGCATCCGGCGCCGGGAAAGCGGCACCAGATGAGCCGCCCGAAGCCCCGCGAATCAAGAAATAGCGTCCCGGAGCAATGCTCCCTGAACCCAAATCCGTCTTCGACCATGTAGAACCTGAAGTGCTCAGGAACTGAACAGAATACGGCGTTACAGCGAAATCGACGGTCGTCGTTCCTCGATTAAACAGTTCGATGAAATCGTTTGCGAAGGTCGCATTCGTCAACCCTCCTCCGGCAAACAACTGACTTATAACCAGATTAGCTACGTCATCGTCCTGAATTGTTCCGACACCTTGCGAATCGCCAATTGTGCCACCGGCCGCGTTGCTGAGATTTGCGAAGAACGTTTCGTTTGGCTCGACCAGCGTGTCCCCATTTACCATGACTTCGAACGAATAGCTGGATTGACCGGCCGGAATGGTCTGACGGATACGTGATCGTGGTACGTAATCACCATTCTCTGCGTTGGCCGTTCCGTCTGCTGTTTCGATGTCGAAGCTGATACCGGATGACGGCGCCGGCAAGCTTGTGTTGACCGTAAACCTCAACGTTGTTGTTCCGGAGTTTCCCTCTTCAGCGGAAACATCATTGATCATAAGCAGTGGCCCGGTGACGGTCAGCACCGCTTGAACACTGCTGGCGGTTATCGTTCCATCCGTGGCCGACGCGTTTATGTGCGCGATTCCGGGACTGTGAGCTTGGACGGTTGCCGTGAATGCGCCGGTTAAGGGATTCGGCGTAGTTGAATCGACCATGGCTACGGTCGTGTTGTCTGAAGCAAATGTGATTGGCACTCCGATCATTGTGCGGCCAAACTGATCAAATGCTTGGGCCGTGAAGGTTGTGGCCTGGTTTACGTTCGTGGTGATTGATGCCGGTGACAATGTCACTGAAGCCGGATGGCCGGGACAGCTGCTGAACGGTGTACCGTCGAGTTTAAGACCTGCAGAGAATTTTCTGCCGTGCGCCGCCGCGACCGACGTGTGAAGGACAAACGTGCCGGTAACATCCGGCGAGCGCGTTAACGATTGGCCGTTACCTCCGTTGAGCCCGCTTACGCCACCGTAAGACATTTGAGTGACCAGATTCCCCTTTTCGTCACGAACCAAAATCGTAAGTCCACTATTGGTCAGCGCGAGACTGCCGGAAGAAGCTTTCACAACTTGCGCGCATCCGAAGAGCGCATTCGCCGGATCGAAGTTGCCACCGCCAAAAACCACCACCGCTTCGCCGGCAGCAACGTTCACATCAGCTGCGAACGTGTGACGTACCGTTTCGTTGGCGTTTAAGCTGGAGCGTGTTCGCACCGTCCAGCCCGAAATATTCATCGCCATGGCCGTCGAATTAACCAGCTCGATGAATTCGTCCTGAGCTCCATCGCGCACGCCGTCGTGATTTGCGTCACCGTCGTTCCCAGGCGGTGGGTCGGCCAGCACTTCGTTTACCACCAGCGTCGGCTGAGTTACGTTAAGAGTTGCGAGGCCAGTGACTCCTTGCGTCGTAGCCCTGATCGTCGACCGACCCGGGGCGAGTGCGGCTGCCAGGCCATTTTGATCGATTGTCGCAACATCGGTTGCGCTCGAGTCCCAGGCAAAGGTCAAATCAGTAATTTCGTGCCCGAATTGATCAAGCCCTTTGGCAATGAATTGTTGGGCGCCAGATGCAGGAACAGTTGCAGGATTCGGCGTTAGATCGATACGAGTCAGCACTCGCTGCACGGCGCGAACAGTTAAAGTTGCTGGCATCGATTGAACTCCGCGCGCCGTTGCGGTGATTTGACTGCTGCCGGCAATCAGGCTGGTCACTAGTCCTGTCTGATCGATCGTGGCGGCCGGTGTGTTACTGGATTGCCAGACAAAAATAGGACCTGTTATTTCCCGATTTTCAGCATCGAAAGCCCGGGCTGTGAACTGCTGTGTTGCGCCCGCGTCAACGACCGGTGAAAGAGGGCTCAGATCGATGCGCGAGATCGGAATCGTCATGAATGGAGTTGTGTCTACGCGTGTGCCGGGACTGAAAGGCCTTCCGGCCGCGCCTGTGGCGGATAAATGGCCTGTGAATGTTCCCGTGATGTCCGGCGAACGCGTCAGCGATTGATTCGCGCCTCCGCTCAAACCTGTTGCGCCACCATACTCGAAGACATTCACGATTCCTCCGCTGCTATCCTGCAACGTGACAATTCCCCCGGTGTTGCTCAAGGACAACGCGCCGCTCGAAGCTTTTAGGACCAAAGCTCCGGCGAAGAATGGATCAGCGGGATTGGGAGCGCCACCTCCGAAGACCACTACGGCTGTTCGGGCCGCTAAAATCGTTCCGGCTGCGAAAGTGTGCCGCAAACTATCATTGGCCGCAGTTGAACTTCGCGTCAGCAGCCGATACCCGCTGATGTCAATGTCGTCGGAGGTCGAGTTAACCAATTCGACGAACTCATCATCAGTCGAGCTGCGCACGCCGTCATGATTGGCGTCGCCGATCAAATCAGCGGGAGTTGCGCCTGGCGGATCAGCAAGTATTTCGTTAATCAGAATGTCGCCGCCGGTAAAACGCGTGCTAACAGGGTTCGCGTCGCGGCCGTCACCTTGTGCGGTCAGCGTGACGACGCCCGAGCCTTTCAACGTTTGCGGCACCTTGACATGAATCTCGTCGAGCCCTGGCATATCACCCGAAGCCAGAACAAACTCAGGATCGACTACCTGGCCGCCGATCGCGACGGAGAGACGCGCCGCGTTGCGAGTCCCCGTGGCGAAGATTGTCAGACGCAGCTTTCCGTCGCTTGGATTGAAAGGAGCTTCTTGCAAAGAGTCGCTGTTTAGTGTGAGCGCCTCTCCAGTTCCATCACCGGTTCTGGTAAAAACACCTGGCGCCGCTTGCAAGACAGTGATGTTGCCGCGTGAAGAAAATCCCTCGGGGTTTGTGACGACGACTTCTGCGACACCAATCTCTGTCTGAGAGGGGACGAGAAAATTAACCTGGTTCGGCGAGACAAAGAAGATTTGCGCCAGGCGTCCATTTACCGAGACCTTTGTACCGCCGACATTCGTGGGAAAGGCACCATCCGAAAGACGCTGCGGTTGTCGAGTTGCATTTGCCAGCAACCCACCACGCGCCACAGCAATGCTGTCGGGCGCAACCGCCTTAGTTGCTGATGGTTCATGGCCCAGCGAAGCTCCATTTAAAACAGTCAGTGAAGCAAAGCCCGGTCGCGCGGGAACTTCAGCGATGTAGATCTCCGAATCGTTTGCGAAGTCACTATCGCTGACCGGGCCTGACAGCACGCGCTCAAAATTGAAGACGACTATTGAGCCGTCATCATTTAAAGAAGAGACGACTTCGCCGGTAGCGCCCGCTGGAGCATTGGTAATCTTTGAAAAAGTTGCGGTGGGCAGATCGTAAGAATAAAGCTCTACGCTGCCATCGAAATTTCCGCCGTTGACATTGCGACGCGTGGCGAACGAGATGCGCGCACCATCGCCGCTGATCGATGGTTGCAACGCAACTTCGTTTACGCGTGCGCCGAGCGAAGTAATCTGCCGGCCGCTTCCGGTCGTGCGCCCGTCGTAAAGAAACACCTGAGTAGTATTCGTGGCGGTTTGTCCGGAATAAACCACTCGCGTGCCGTCGTCGCTAATCGCCCTGCCGTAGGTGATCGCCAGCGCGGCGACGCCTGACGCCAGAATGGTCGCGGGCCCACCGCTGCGTGGCTGTTCTATCAGATCGCGCGGGGCGCCTGAAGAGTTTCCGTTGTCGCCGATGTAGGCGACGAAGTTTCCGTTACCGCTGATTTTGGCGTCGCTGAATCCGACTATGCCGGTTGAAGTAGTTAGTTGACTGAAAGTTACTGACAATGAATCAAAGACAAAAATCTCAAGGTTCCCGTCGCCGTTCTGGCCCGTGAGATCACGATTTGAAGAGAAGGCGATAAAGCGTCCATCGTCAGAAATCGAAGGTTGAAAGTTTCCTTCGTTCGTTCGATCCGCGAGGCTAATGGGTTTGGTGTCGGTAATCTGAGTTAATCTCGAGCCGTCGAAAAGAAATATTTCAGAGTTTCCGTCCTGATTAGTTCCGAGCGGATCGTCGTTCGAAGCAAAGGCGATCCGAGATCCGTCCTGAGAAATAGCGGGCGCTACGGCGCGCGTACCCGCGATTTGACTGAATGCAATAGGATCGACCCCGACGTTTGCCAGGAATGCGCGAAAGTGATCAGCACCGCCGGCTGTGGCAAGGTCTTCTGTTGACTCAAAGGCTACAATGCGACCGTCACCGCTGATTGATGGATTGAGGTTGAGTGCCTCTTCCGATGTGTTTGTGATGCGCCGCGGAGAATTCGATTGACTGCGCGTAACGCGTATTGCCATCAGACAGAGCAGAACTGTTCCGGCAAGAAGCAATGCGAGTGGTCTGGCGTAATGCATGGGAGCGGATTAAAAGCGCGGGGATTCTACAGACTCTGCTATTAATTACAATGTAATAAAATATGCATCACGGCCTTTGCTGAGGTAGGATTTATGCACCGCTCTTTTTGGTGAATCTGACCGAGAGGAAACCAACAAGATGAAGATTGCCATCGCCGGAGCCAGCGGCCTGGTCGGCTCCGCCTTGATGCCAGTTCTCAAGACAATGGGCGCGCAGATCACTCGCCTGGTTCGCTCAAAGCCAAAAGCCGGAGAAATAGAGTGGCATCCCAATCAGGATGAAATGAGCCCGCAGAGTTTAGAAGGCTTTGATGCGATCGTTAACCTCGCCGGCGAGAACATCGCCGGCGGCCGCTGGACCGATGATCAAAAGCGCAAGATTCACGACAGCCGGGTAAATGGTACGCATTTGCTCAGCGAAGCGATTGCGAAGCTTACGCAGAAGCCCCGGGTGTTTGTTTGTGCTTCAGCCACAGGCATCTACGGCGATCGGGATGACGAGACGCTTGACGAACAAAGCGAATCGGGCGGCGGTTTTCTCGCCGGCGTTTGTCGTGAGTGGGAAAAGGCAACTGAGCCGGCAATCAAAGCCGGCGTGCGCGTGGTTAATTTACGGTTCGGACCGATCCTCTCGCGCGAAGGTGGCATGCTGGCAAAGCTCTTGACGCCATTCAAAATGGGAATGGGCGGCAAGGTTGGAACGGGGAGACAATTTATCAGCTGGGTGGCCATCGAAGATGCGATTCAGGCGATAAAGTTAGTCATCGAGGATGCGTCTATCAACGGACCTTTGAATGTTGTTTCGCCGAACCCTGTTACCAACGAGGAGTTCACGAAGACACTTGGCCATGTGCTGAATCGTCCGACGGCGCTGGCGATGCCCGCGTTCGCCGCGCGGATCGCATTCGGTGAAATGGCGGATGAGATGTTGCTGGCCAGTCAGAAGGTGATCCCAAAAAAACTCAAACAAATCGGCTATCAGTTTTTGTATCCTGACTTGGACTCGGCATTGCGACACTACGTGGGGAACTAGCTGAGAACGCGGACGTCCGAATGAGGTCAGGCCTGCGATTCTCCGTGATGACTAGTTCGGCAGCTGTTGGTCTCCGCGAGAATCGCAGGCCTGACCTCATATCGAAAGCCCTTCACTTCACTTTAATCGACGTGAGCACGCGTTGTGGTCGTGGGTCTGATTCGCCCGCGCCGTTAATGTCGATCACGTAATAATGCGTCCGACTTGCTTGCACGATCATCACTCCATCTTTCCGCTCGCCGCATGAAATCAGTGAGTACGCATAGATCTTGCGCGGCTATCCGCCGGCCTCTTCGCTTCGAATAAATTTAAGCTCGTAACGATTGGCGAGAGCCTGTCGTAACCACGCCCAACTGAACAAATGCGCCTGAGTTCGAGCCAGTGTGTTGACGACTCCGTTTACTACCTGCCCCTCCGTTCGACCCGCGGAAAGGGGAACAGGGGCAATTTGTCGTTTCAGAACCCGGAGCGATAGCGACGGGATCATTGCGAATGTTTGTCTTAATCGGGTCGCTACCGGTCCCGTTTGTCATGTCAGAACCCGGAACGATAGCGACGGGATCATCACGAACGTTCGTCCTGATCGGGTCGCTACCGCTCCTCGTTCTGACACAACATAGCGCGCCAATGGTTTCAGTTACCAGGCTCCCGCTGGTCGCGTCCAATGGTGCGATGAAAGTCGGCATTTTTTGAAGATGCTTACTCTTTGTAAATCACCTCTGATGGTTCACATCGCGCCTCTACAGCGACTTCAGGAATTTAATTAGTTGAGCCTTTTGTGTTTCGCTGAGCGAGCGGAAATTGTTCGTCACATCGGTAGCCTCACCAGCGTGTCGGAGGATTGCCTCAGTGAAAGTCCGCGATTCGCCATCGTGCATCAGCCGGTTGCGCATGCGTACGCCCCACAGTGGCTGTGTCCTCATCTTATTCCTGGTCGACTGCGGCTCACCGATACTGACTATTCCATCGCCTGTGCCCACATCATGCAACAAAAAGTCGCTATATGGGTGAATGATCTTATCGCCCAGCGCCGGCGGAATCGTGAAAGCGCCGCCATTGATCACGGTGCCTGCGGGAGCAGTCTGGAAGGTGGAAACATGGCAGACGGCGCAGCCAGTTTGATTGAAGAGTTGCGCTCCAGTCTGTGCATCAGGGGTAGCAGCCAAGACAGCATCGCGCGGCGGAGCTTTGGTTGCCCTTATGAAGTTAGCTATAGCATCGATACCCTGTTTGCCCACCGGTCTGTTCGGACTGTCCTCAGGATCCGGTACAGTGTCGCACAGGGGCACAAATTCATCCCCGAAAATTCGATTTGTTATCCCTAAATCGGCGACGTAAGCAGCGGCTGCAAAGGTTAGCAGGCTCGATATTCCACTCTTCCAACCGAAGCGGCCTACACCAGCCGTAAGGCCAGCATCAAAGACCGGCGCGACAACAAACTCACCTGCGATCTGTCCGCCGGTTTGACCCGGCTGACTGATGGCGATCCCAACGATCGAGCTGTCGGGAATTGCTTCGACGAAACCATCGCCGCGAGCGCTGAGAGCAATGCGTGAGCTGCGGATCGGCTCGCTGGTGCCGGTCTCGGGTAACCTCATCTGCGCATCCGGACAGATCGCCCGAGGCCAAATGAACCCGGAAAATGGAGCGAGCGGAAAGAGTGAGCCATTACCTAACTCTGCTGTTGCGCCAACGTAATTTCCGGAGACATCAAGGTGTCCCGCTTGTACGTGAGTTACCTGGCTCCCGCCGCCTGTGGCCGGCTGACCATGACAGGACGCACAAGATCGCGCTGTATAGACAGGTCCAAGTCCTTCCGCGACAGTTTCCTCTTGCTCGAATTCTTCTCTGTTTTTGTCATGGTCTGTTTGGGATACAAATCCGTTGGTCAGATTATCGAAGCCAGTAGGAGCTTCAGTTACAGATTGATTGGCAATGGTATTTGTAAATGCCGATGGCGATGCAAGCGCCGCTGAAAACAATAGCAGAACAGCAATCTTTAGATATTTCATTCTT
>Ga0066388_100003271_pt1 | contig 10409 bp, 8 predicted proteins | sample PanSoiMetaGPlot6_FD_64539 | JGI IMG/M metagenome (GOLD analysis project Ga0066388, IMG submission 64539) | Tropical forest soil microbial communities from Panama analyzed to predict greenhouse gas emissions - Panama Soil - Plot 6 (Hybrid Assembly) | ecosystem: Environmental > Terrestrial > Soil... | reverse complement strand
ACATGGTTGACGTCGGCTATCGCTATCAATGGCATCATCATCCTGATCATGATCGCAAACCTGATTGTCATGAAAAAGCGCGAGTCGTTTCAGGGAAGCCTCGCGGTTCTCTACGTGGCTCTATTGCTTTCGATTGCGGCCAGCTACGCCATGCCGGCATCTGTCCTTTTGTTGGGTGCCGGCGGGCAGTTGCTGGTTACGGTGGTGACGCTGTTGCCCATGGGGATCGCCGGCATGCTTTTTGCCTGCCTGTTTGCGCCCGTCAGCGAGCCGCACCGGGCTATGGCTTTCAACCTTCTCGGCGCCGTTGTTGGTGGTCTTCTCGAGTATTTGTCCAACTACACGGGTATACGGGGACTGGAGCTGGTGGCTGCGGGACTCTATTTTTGTTCCTGGCTTTGCTCAACGAAATTTGCTGCCAACCTGGATGCGCGCTTGGCATCACTGACGAGATTCCCGCTGCTGTCCAATCTCAAGTTCCCCGGACAATGACTCCTGCGAATTCCGCCAGTCCGGCGTTGAAGACGCTGCCCTGGTGGGACTGGACGCTGATCGTGTCTCTGGCGCTTTGGGTCGGCACTTGGCTCAGACTCTGCCATCGCGATTTTTTGCGCTGCTGGCCACGGGCCAGTATCCCTTGGCAGATTTCATCAACTACGCACCCCTGCTTTGTCTGGGTAGCGCGGCTTCTCAAGCTGGCTGAATGCAGAAATGTGGCTTCCGGCTCCAGGGGGCTGGTAGAGTAAGGGGACGTCGTACTAAGCCACCAGCAAGGATGAACAGGGGTCCGCATGCAAGAGCCCAATTTGACGCCAGCGGCCGGCACTCCCAGGCAAAAACTGATTGAGCTTCTTGTTCTCAGCATGGTGGCGCTCTATGTTGAGCTGCTGATTATCCGATGGATGTCGGCGGACATTCGAGCGTTTACTATCTTTCGTACGTTTCCTCTCGTTACTTGTTTTGTGGGTCTGGGCGCAGGCTTTGCTATCGGCTCGGATAGAGCATTCAAGCTGGCACCGCTAGCATTGTCCCTTTTCGTTTTGACCATGAAAGTGGCGGAGCTGTGCGGGGTGAGCTGGTGGAGCTTTCCTAGCTCTGGTGTCTACCAGTGGGGAGACCTGCGTATCTCGACTGCAGCGCCGGTTGTCGCGCTCTTTATGGTGCTGGTGGTGGTTTTGCTTGCCGGTCCGTTTTTTGCTTGCGCGTCCATTGGCAGCAGGTTGGGCGTTCTCTTCAATCAAATCGAGCCGCTCAAAGCCTATCTGGTGAACCTGACGGGGTCGCTGTTGGGCAGTGTGATCTTTACAGGCTTATGCTACGTGGGCATAGCGCCGGCATGGCTTCTCGTTCCTGCGGCTGCAATCATCTCGTGGTATCTTTTGCAGGACTCCAAAAGACCGTGGAATCCAATAGTTGCGACCGCCGCTTTGATTTTTCTCGTCGCCTGGAGCCCGCAAGTACCGGGGCGCTCGACGAAAGAGCTGGCTGCTTACCGCGCTGGCGAATCAAGGGCGTATTGGTCGCCCTATCAGCGCCTGGACCTCACACTGTACAAACTGCCGGGAGCGGCAACGGTCAGAGATGGCTTTCTGGCCCTCGAGTTGTCTGTCAATCGCCTGTATTACCAGTACCTATTCAATGCCGGGGCTGCCTTTGCGCTTGATGACAAGACCAGGGACTTTTTCGACAATCGCCTGCGGCAATACGATTTGCCATTTGCTTTCAACAAAGCCAGGGACGTTTTGATCGTCGGCGCCGGTACTGGTCAAAATGTGGCGACAGCGCGGGACCATGGGGTGACGGCTATAGACGCCGTTGAGATCGATCCGCAGATTCTTCACTTCGGCAAAGTTTACAACCCTGCATACAGCGATCCGGGCGTGCGGGTTATATGCGATGATGCCCGCCATTTTTTCAATGTCACAAGAAAAAAATACGACCTCATCCTCTTCGGGTTGCTCGACTCGCACGCTGTCGTTGGCCAGGGCTCTTCGGTCCGCGTCGATACCTATGTGTACACAACCGAAAGCTTCGTGCACGCCCTGCGTCTACTCAAGCCTGGCGGGCTGCTCGTCGTTTCATTTTGTGCCCTGGCGCCATGGATGAAAGATCGATTGGCGGCGACTATGCGTGAAGCCTGCGGTTATGCGCCAATAGCTGTGCATGATCCCAAAGCCGACCGCTGGAAGTCCGACGTATTCTATATTCTTGGCGACAGGGTGAAAGAGGGAGCGCTTAAGCCGCCGCCGGGATGGGAGGTCGTCGCTCCTGCAGAAAACCAGAGAGTAAGAATCTTGACCGATGACTGGCCGTATCTTTACGTGCAGCCGGATATCGTCGACATTCCGTATTTCTTGATTGTGGCGGAGATCCTGGCGATCTCCATCTTGGCGGCCAGACGTGTGCTGTTTTCGAGAAGCGATGCTTCCATGTGGCAGATGTTTTTCTTGGGCGCAGCCTTTATGCTTCTTGAGCTGCACGCCATCTCCCGCCTCTCATTGCTATTCGGCTCTACGTGGCTGACGTCGGCAATTGCTATTAACGGCATTATCATTCTCATCATGATCGGCAACCTCGTCGTTATGAAAAGCCGCGAGTGGTTTCAGCTTCGCCTTCGGGTCGTCTATGCAGCTCTGTTTCTTTCGATCGCGGCCAGCTACACGATGCCGGCATCTATTCTTGCGTTGGGCGCAGCTGGGCAGTTGCTGGTCACGGTAGTGACGCTTTCGCCCATGGGCATAGCCGGAATGCTCTTTGCCTGCCTGTTTGCGCCGGTCAGCCAGCCGCATCGGGCGATGGCCTTCAATCTGCTCGGCGCTGTCGTTGGTGGACTTCTTGAGTATTTGTCCAATTACGTCGGCATAAGGGGACTGGAGCTGGTGGCTGCCGGACTTTATTTTTGCTCGTGGCTTTGCTCAACCAAATTTGCCGCCAACCTGGATGCAGGCTTGGTATCGCTGAGGAGATCCCCGATACTGTCAAACCTTAAGTTCCCTGGACAATGACACTTGCGAATTCTGTAAGTTCGGCGTTGAAGAGAATCCTGGCTTTGCCCTGGTGGGACCTGACTGTCGCCATTCTGCTAATATTTTGGCTTGGCACCTGGTTCAAGATTTGGTTCAACCACTATGAACCGGCCAACTTCTTTTCGCTGATGGCTGACGATCAGAACTGGTGTGTTGACTTCGTCAAGTACTACGCCTGCGGTTGGATAGGCTGGACGGCCGATCACGGCCCCGTGTACGACCCAGCCTATCAATTCAAGCTGATCAACCAGCTTTTGAGCCCCATCCACCTGGTGCGCCCCAACTACTTTCAGTATCCGCCCACTATATTTGCCGTGCTAGCGCCACTGGTATTTTTCCGATTGCCTACCGCTTGCGCGCTCTGGTTCGTGTCGACGACTATCCTGGGCCTTGCTGGCTTGGCCTTGCTCGCCAGATTTAAGGGCGACTTTCAGTGGCTGGACTATTTGTTCATGTCACTTATGCTCATGTCTTCGGCGCCTGCCTGGCAAAATGCCATGTTCGGTCAGTCCGCCTGGCTTTTTGTCGGCTTGGTGTCTTTGTTCTATTGGGCGTGGCTCAAAGGCAAAAATTTTCCTGCTGGGGTGGCACTAGCATTCTCCGCTTACAAACCGCAGTATCTATTTCTGTTGCTGCCCATCGTTGTCGCTTCCAGGCGTTGGAAGATCCTGGTATGGGCGTGCGCGGCAGAGGCAATACTCGTTCTTTTGGCGTGCGTCGTCGTTGGCTGGCAAAATGTCTTGTACTATCCAGCAAGTCTCATCAAGGCAGAATCAGGTACGGATACCTTTGGTTTGTCTTCTGCTTACATGATCAGTCTAAGAGGGATAGCTCGGATGTTTTTGCCAACGGGCACCGGTGCCCTGATCGGGTGCTTCACCGGCCTCGCTGGTTCTCTGGCTGTTTATTTTCTGATTCGGCACGGAATCAAGCGGGATGCAGTGTTCCTAAATCAAGCCTTTGCACTATCCATCATTGTTTATTTGATCACCAGTCCGCATGTATTCTTATACGATTGCCTTATCCTTGGCGCAGCGCTACTACTAACCGTGGTCAGTCTCAGGCCCACACAGCTACTTAAGGCAGGAGTATCAGGTTTCGGCAGACTGTGGGTGGTTGTGCTGGTACTGTTCCTCATATTGTCCTGGCCCGGCTACTTATCAAGCAGGGACGACATCTGGATCGTAAGGGCCGCCTTTCTGTGTAACTTCTTACTTTTGGTTTCAGGTGGGCTCAGCGTTTACAGGCAGTGGAACCCGCTTGCGCGTACGTAATCGCACAGAGAAATATGTCATGGCAAATCGCCGGCCGCAGAGCCCTTCTTTCCTGCAAAAGGCCGCTGGTTGGGCCTGTCCGGGCCGAGCTGGCAAAACTGGTTCAGCCCGTCGGTTTTTTTGCGGGCTGAGCCAAGGTCGGGTTCCTGGCAACGACGACGAGATTGCCGACGCCGTCGCGAGAGATGGTTATCAGCCCGGAAAATCCGGGATATTTCAAGTTTTGGGCGTTGCCGAAGAAGGCCTGGGTGACGGCATCAGAGAATGCCTTGAACTGCGCTTCCGCTTGTGGTTTTGCAGTCGGCAGCGGCTTTCCGATTGCCTCGTAAGCGAAGGCGAAGCCGTGAATCGCAGCCATGGTGCCCCCCATGATCGGGTTGTTGCCTGGACGGATAGCCATGGATTGTCCGGTAATCTTGCCATTCACAGCCGTGATCGTCACTCCGGCTGCGTAACCGGGAGATGCCAATTGCTGCTTCTCGTCAGGGGCGAGCTGAAACATGTAATTGGTTGCATCGCCGTTTTTTCTCTCGCCGGCAGCTATCAAGCCTTTGGCTGTCCGTGCTTTGTATTTGGCGAAGTCCTCACCTAACTTTGCTTGTGCCCCCGGGCAGGCTGCCTGGAGGCAGACGAACAACAGGGCTGTCGCACAGACACTCGCCATTGGTCGTCCACACTCATGCTTCCTAAGCAAATGCGCTTCCCTCTAACCTAAGTGAATCATGTACAGTCAATTCTGAGACATACTTCTCAACGTCTTTTTCAGCGAGAATGCCGTTTTCTGTAACCAGTCCCGCCAGATGAGAAAAGGGGACGATCTCGAACTGCCGGTTGAGCACCCTTACGCCGGCTGGTGCGTCGTCCCAGACTTCGCTGCCGGGACGCTCATGCTTTTCAAACTCGAAAAATCGTTCGTCGTCCACGAATTTTTCGGTTCCGCAGAGAGCATAGAGAGGAATGCCCAGCTCGCGGCAGGCCGTGGCCAGCAGCCAGGAGCCAACTTTATTGACCAGACCGGGCCTGCCGACGCAATCACAGCCCATGAAGGCAGCACGGCACATAGGCAGGGCCAGTCCGATCGCCGTGTCGAATGTGTGAATGACCTCTAGACCACCGGAGGCCAGCATGGTAGCCAGTTTTCTCCCCTCGAGAGCCGGACGGGCCTCAGTGCACAGTACGCGGAAGTATTTGCCGCGGCTTCTTGCGTTGAGCAGGGAGCTGACGACGGTTGAACTGAAGGAGTATGCAAAAACCAACTCGCCGGGAGGCACCAGATCGAAGACCTGGTCAGCGATTGCTTCGGCGCTCTGGCACATGCGCCGGTCGAACTGCTCGAGGGCCTCGTGGGCGCGAGTGTTGACCTGTTCGGCTGTGGTTGCAGCGGCGACGGCATTCAGCACGCTGTTGCCGAGGTGAAACAACGGTGCCATGGCGGGCTGCGCATCAATGAGCGCCCGCGCCGTCGTGGACAGGCGGCTCTTGACCTCCTCGGCATCTAAATCTTCGCTGCCGGCCAGGGTGGCTTGAAATACTCCGATTGATCGCAGAGCTATTTCCGCGGCCCCGGAGGTGAGATCGTCGCGGAGTGGCGCCACTAGCTCGTTCAGTTCCTCTGGGTTCAACATGGACTACTCCTCTGGGCGGGCCGGATGTAATGGGATGCCGGGCGGTGCCTGTCAAATATATCAACCTGGCGCTTGCTGGTGGCTAAGAGCCACGCTGTTGGGATATCAAGAGCGGCTGGGCTGCTGTTCACCGCTGGTAACCGGCATAGCCGCTGTTTCGTGAGCGGCACGGTCGTGGCGCTCCAGCATGCCAGCCTTGCTGGCGTCCGTAAGGTGTGACCAGGGGAGGATCGCGTCGTATGGGTAATCGCGAAAGACAAAATAATCGAGGCCGGGGCAACCCGCCGGTAAATGCCTGAGAGCGTTGCGCCAGGCTCCCAGGTTGCCTTCGCCGCCCTTGACCTGCATGAGCACCGGCGTCAGGCGGCGGTCACCCCTGGACAGCAACGCCTGAATGTCGCTCCAATTGTGGCTCTCTGGGCGAACATCGACGCCTAGGCGGCTCAGGTGCTTCCTGACAAATTCAAGTTTCTTTTGGGAGTCTCGCGATCGACCCGCCCATTGAAAAGGTGTCTGGGCCTTCGGTACGAACGACGTTACTCCAAAGGCCAGGCGTAGCTTGCGATGGGCCTTTTTAAGTTCGCTCAGCAAGCGCACGGTTTCCTCGAGGTCATCTTGCGTCTCTCCCGGCAAGCCGACTATGCCGTAGAACTTGAGGGCCTGCAGACCACTGTCTGCAATCATGCTGACTGCCGACCTGACCTGTTGTTCGGTCAGGTTTTTCTTCATGATAGCTCGCAGGCGCTCCGACCCGGATTCCAGCGCAATCGTCACTGATTTTTGCCCGAGGCAAACCAGCATCTTCAACACGAGCGGATCGATTGTGTCTGCGCGAATTGACGCGATTGATACTTGTGTCTGTGGGCGCATGAGCAGGCCCTCGGCAATCCGATCAAATTGAGGATGCTCGGTAACGGAAGGCCCGAGCAAACCAATCTTGCGCGTGTGTTTCAGCCCCAGATCTATCTTGTCGAGAATCGTATCGACATTGCCGGCTCTAAAGGGGCGCGTCAGGTAGCTGGCCAGACAGAACCGACATTCCTGCGGGCACGAGCGCGCAATCTCAACCAGAAACATATCGGCGAAGGCTGTCCCCGGCGCAAGTACAACTGAATGGGCTACATAATCGGCGGGCGGTTGAAACAGCTGCTTGCTGCGCAGCGGCGGTACTGTCGCTGCCATCGGTTCAATGGCCGTAATCTCGCCGGCCGGGGAATCGGTTGTGTATCTGTACAAAGACGGTACGTAAATGCCATCAATGCGCGCTAGCTCGAGCAGCTTCTCGGAGCGTGACTTCAAGCCGCGCAACTGTTTCCAGGCTTCGACGAAGCGCGGAACCACCACCTCGGCGTCACCCAACAAGATGACATCGAAAAACTCGGCAAAGGGCTCGGGGTTAGCCGAAAGCACCGGTCCGCCCCCGAAGACGAAAGGCTCGTCGTCAGTACGCTCCCGGGCTATCAAAGAAATTGATCCTTGCTCGAGAGTGCGCAAGACGTTGATGTAATCGAGCTCCCAGGAAAGGGTGAAGCCGAGAAGCTCGCTGCCGGACCAGCCGGACCCCTGACGGTTAGTGAAGAGGCGATGAACGAAAAGATCGGGATCGCTTTCCAGGAGCCACCAGACTAGTTGATAGCCAAGGCTGGCCATGCCGACTTCGTAGGTGTTCGGAAATGCCCATGTCACCGAAAACAGCGGATCGGTCTTGAGCGCACGTGGATAGAGAAATATCTCCCTGTCAGACATGCCCTAAGTTTCGCAGATTTCCCTTGACTTGTCCCGCCGCGCCAGGAATTTGCGCACTTCAGTGGGCTGAAACCTGAGCGGGTCGAGCGTTGCCTGAGGCGTATAGTCTATCGTTGCCGGCGCTCGAATCAAGTACTCTAAGGTAAGCGTTGGATTGGTCGATTCTTGCGGGGTACCAGCAGTGCGCGCGATGGTTCTGGAGCGAACCGGTCAACCGCTGGAGCTGCGCGACCTGCCCTTGCCGACACCGGCCGAGAGCGAGCTGCTCGTCAAGGTTCTTGCTTGCGGAGTTTGTCGCACCGACCTGCATGTGTTCGATGGCGAGCTTCCCGAGCCGAAGCTACCGCTGGTTCCCGGACATGAAATCGTCGGCGAGGTAGTTGGCGCAGGCGGTTCGGTAACCGGTTTCGCATCCGGTGACCGGGTCGGCATCCCCTGGCTCTCCGGCACATGCGGAGCCTGTCCATATTGCTTGCGTGGCCAGGAGAATTTGTGCGACCGGGCTGTCTTTACCGGCTACCAGCGGGACGGTGGCTATGGCGAGTATGTTGTCGCTGACGCCCGCTATTGCTTCAAGCTGCCAGACCGCTATGGCAATGTGGAGGTAGCGCCACTTCTGTGCGCAGGTTTGATCGGCTGGAGGTCGTACAGGCTGGCCGGCAACGGCGCCCGTCTCGGTCTCTATGGATTTGGGGCTGCTGCGCACATCTTGACCCAGATTGCCGTGAAGCAGGGCAGGCGTGTCTACGCCTTTACGCGGGCCGGCGACGACGACGGTCAGGAATTTGCTCGCCGCATGGGCGCAACCTGGGCGGGTGCTGCCGGCGAACTGCCGCCGGAGTCGCTCGACGCGGCAATTATCTTCGCACCGGTCGGAGAGCTGGTTCCGGTAGCATTGCAGGCCCTCGATAAAGGGGGCACTTTAGTGTGCGGCGGTATACACATGAGTGATATTCCGAGTTTTTCCTATCGAATAATCTGGGGAGAGCGTATGATTAGATCCGTTGCCAACCTGACCAGGCAAGACGCGCTCGATTTTCTTGAGACGGTTAAAGCCGTGCCGGTGAGGACCGTCACTTGCGAATATCCTCTAGAAGAAGCGAACAGGGCGCTCGCGGATGTGCGTTACGGGCGCATTCATGGTGCTGCGGTGCTGGTGATCGGCGAGAGATAAACAAGGAGTACCTGATGGTCAAAGATGCCAAACCCGACAAACCGCGCCGTTTCCCCGACAATGTCAGTCTTTATCTCAATCCGCGGGTGATGGAATTGGCTGAGAATCTAGCGGAAGAAAGCGGCATGCCGTTGCGAGCTTACCTGACGGAAGCGCTGAAGTACGTTTTGCAGGCGCATGCCGGACGCCTGGGAAAACTCGATCGATATATAGCTGAATTTAAGAGTACTAATCGCAGCAAGGTTGCCACCTGGAGGCCGGAACATTCAGGTGGGGCAATAGACGCTGACGCGGGGGCGGCATCTCGGCCCGATGCCGGGGATGTTGACCGTGGGTTCGCGGACGAATCGCATCGCGCGGCCGATACACGTCACGGCCGTAAGCACGAAGACGACGACGATCGCGCCAGAGGCAGAGAGCGCACCGACTATGATTCCGGATCGGCTTCGAGAGGCGGCGACCGCCGCAAGCGTTTTGGTGATCAATCCCAGTCTTCCGGGGGCGGGGATCGTCGCAAGCGTTTTGGTGATCAATCCCAGTCTTCCGGGGGCGGGGATCGTCGCAAGCGTTTTGGTGATCAATCCCAATCGTCTTCCGGCGGTGACGATCGCCGCAAGCGATTTGGTGAAGACTCTCGGTCATCGTCCGGGGCTGGGGATCGCCGCAAGCGATTTGGTGATGATTCCCGGTCGTCCTCCGGTGGTGGAGAGCGTCGCAAGAGATTTGGCCAGGGCTCCGGATCGAGCGCGGCCTCTGGCGGGAGCAAGCGATACGGCGAAGGCTCTGATTCGTCGTCCGGCGGTGGCGACCGCCGCAAGCGATACGGCGAGGGCTCTGATTCGTCGTCCGGCGGCGACCGCCGCAAGCGATACGGTGAAGGCTCGGATTCGTCGTCCGGCGGCGACCGCCGCAAGCGATACGGTGAAGGCTCGGATTCGTCGTCCGGCGGCGACCGCCGCAAGCGATATGGCGAGGGCTCTGATTCATCGTCCGGCGGTGGCGACCGAGGCAAGCGATTCGGACAGAGCTCCCGTAGCGGCGGCGCTGCTGGTGGTGGCAAGAAGAAGTTTGGCAGCAAACCCCGCGGACGCACGCAAGGCAGCCAGTCCCGACCAAAGCGAAAAGATCAGAGGTAGGACGACTGTTGCGAGTTGGGGACGGCGGGGGCGCATCGCCTGCGCCCGCAGCGGAGGAGGCCAGCTAGCAAGCCTCCAGAGCGTTAGAGGATGTGGAGTTGCATCAGCGAAGGCGGCGCCGGATGAGTGCGCCGGTGTAGCTGGCGGGATGCCTGCGTTTCCAGGATCGCCGTTTACAACGAGTTTCGTGTTTGCATGGAAATCGATGGACTGCCAAACCGCCCTTACCTGGGTGCGTGAGTATTTAGGCGAGCCGCCCAGCAGTTAGGAGAACTTCCAGTAATTACCCCAGGGCAGGCTCAGGGGACGTACCTAGCACGATTGTAGTGTCAAAGTCGGTGAACTCCCGCGGCTGCTGACATATATTTTGGTCATGCGGTGCGCCGGATCTGCTGCGTTTCCGGCGCAGCGCATTTTAGAGGGGCTGT
>Ga0066388_100003270_pt1 | contig 10411 bp, 8 predicted proteins | sample PanSoiMetaGPlot6_FD_64539 | JGI IMG/M metagenome (GOLD analysis project Ga0066388, IMG submission 64539) | Tropical forest soil microbial communities from Panama analyzed to predict greenhouse gas emissions - Panama Soil - Plot 6 (Hybrid Assembly) | ecosystem: Environmental > Terrestrial > Soil... | reverse complement strand
CGCTGTGAGTTGGCACTAAGGATAGTGGCGCACATGATCACGCGCCTCTGGCGGTCAGCCTATCGCTCAAGCCAAGCTAGGGAATCTTAACTTCCAGATCCAGTACCCTCGCGCCTTCCAACTCAGCGATCTGTCGGTTGGGAACCATGTATTCGCGGACTCCCCGCCGCCCATCCTCGGTCAAGGTATAGCCATTACCAGCATAGAGACTGCAAAGGTAGATGGTGTGATGAAGAAACGCCCTGACCTCGGCCACAGTACCTCGGGCATCTTGCAGGCGCTGGTAGGTCATGAAACGCTGGTCGGCCAGACCGTTTTTTTGAACCTCGGAGATGTCAAAACCTGCCTGTCGTTCAATCTCGGCAAATGGTGTGTGTTTGAGAGCTTCCAAAACGCCGAACAACTTGTCGCCAATTGCCGGGTAAGCACAGGCAACCGTCTCAGCCATGTTGTCCCAGGTAGCTGGCTGAGTGGAACTATCTGCGGCAAAGATTACCAGCTTGACCCGACGGCCTTCGCTGCCAATCTTGTGGAGGATGTACTCTCCGGTGTAGCCGATCTCTACCAGCATCTGGTAGCCGGTCAGACCGGAGATTGCCCTCAGCCCGTCGGCACAAGTGACCATTACCAGCTTTCTTTGCGGATCGTCGGATAGCCGTTCGAAATCGCTCGCGCTCCGGCCATGAATCAGACGTGCGCACAGATGATTAGGCGCGGACGGCACCGAGAGATGGGTTGTCAAAGAATAGGTGGCGTCAGCGGCCTGTACTGCCATCAGCAAACTGCCCGGCTCTCTCATCTGTGAATCCGTGGCTGCAGTATAAGGCACAACGGTCTCGATTCTTAGCCGATGCTAAGTTTTTTTATTCGATTTGTTGCTTGGACAACACCAATCAGGCTGAGCGCCAGCGAGCATCGGTTTCCTGACGACCGGCTCACGAGCTTACGCCGGCGCGAGATAACGGCGCCTTGCGCTACACCATATCGCTAGCTTGCACTAGGAGCTGGTTCGACCTGCCGGCAGTCCGCCATCGACCGCCGGCGCTGCCTGGGCAGCCCCAGCTACAGAGCAGCTGCAAATTGCAATCGTCCTTTCCAGGTTTGTAGGGTGAGTACATATTTTCACGACCGTTCATTACGAGGAAGAACAGAGCGTCCACCGGCAACGCAAGTAACAAACGGCGTCAGTCAATTTGGAGCAGGCGCTCTGCCATGGCCAGCACTGCCTGCCCGATCTCGTCGCGGGCTGCCTGTTTCCTGCTGGCAACCTTTTGTCGGAGCTCTCTTAAACCACAGGCGCTGCTGTCGCCACAGGCCAGGCAGCACGCCTAGTTCGGGAGAAGTGACAACATGAACTCCAGCAACCGATCACCGGATCAGAAATCGCTGATTAGGCGGCTGATGATTTTCATCGCCCTGGTCAGCGTGGCGGAGGGGCTGGGCCAGGTCGGGGCCGTGATCAACCAGCCGCTCGTCTACTTCTTCAAGGAGGCGCTCGGCTGGGCGCCGGATCATGTGACGAAGTACCTGTCGCTTTTGATCATCCCCTGGATCATCAAGCCGCTCTACGGATTGCTCAGCGACTTCGTTCCTGTCCTGGGCTATCGCCGCAGGCCTTACCTGATCCTCTTCAACCTCCTGTCTGTAGGCGGCTTTCTCTGGATTGCCCGCCTGACCTCGCCGACAGAGATTCTAATCGCTTTGTATTTGACCGCCTTCGGCATGGCGGCCTCAAGCACGATATCGGAAGCGGTGCTGGTGGAAAACGGTAACAAGCTCGGGCTGAGCGGTAAGTTTCTGAACCAGCAGTGGCTCTGGTTCAACATTGCCGCTGTCTCGGCCTCGTTGCTGGGAGGCTGGCTAAGCCAGCACTTAACACCAGGCTCGGCTTTCCATACGGCAGCGCTGATTGCCGCCTTCGCTCCACTGGGAGTGGTGTTCAGCTCCTGGTTTCTGATCGATGAGGAGAAGACGCATCTGCAGCCGATCGCAGTTGATCTAAAGCAGCTCGCCGGCGTCTTCAAGAACAGGACCATGTGGATCACGGCCCTTTTCCTGTTTGTGTGGAACATCGTGCCCAGCTTTGGCACCCCGCTCTACTACCACATGGTTGACCACCTGCACTTCGGTCAACAGCTAATTGGCATCCTTGGGGCGGCCGGCTCGATCGGCTCGGTGGTCGGTGCCTTTGCGTACACCTGGCTGTCCAAGCGGCTCTCCTTGAAGTGGTTGCTCTATCTGAGTCTGGCCCTTGGTACGGCAGGAACGCTGGCCTACCTCTTCCTGAGCAGCCCGACGACCGCCATATTAATCTCCGTGGCCAACGGGATCTTCGGCATGATCGCGCTCGTCTCCTCGCTGACCGTGGCGGCCCACGCCGTGCCAGACAAGAGCGCCGGGTTCAGCTTTGCGCTTCTGATGTCGGTCAATAACCTGGCCGGTCAGCTCGCCAGCAACCTGGGGGCGATCCTGTTCGTGCACCTCTTCCACAGTCATCTGAGTCCGGTCATTTACCTGGCGGCCCTCGGCACCGCTTTGTGTGCGCTTTTCGTTCCGATCCTGCGCCTGGGAGATCAGCGTGGGGACAAACTGCTGGGAGAAGCTGCTCCGCTAAGCCTGGCTAAGGCCAGCAAGAAGCGTGCGGCAGTGACCAGCATCAGCGGCTTCTAAGCGGCAGCTCAGCGCGAGCGGATGGCAGGACAGGGTAGCGGAGCAGACATCCTCGCTCCGCTACCCTGAGCAATCTTGGCTAGCCCGAAGAACTTCTCTTAATTTTAATCATACTATATAATAACGTATAAACCAGAAAAATAAGATACCAGCCGGTGAAAGTCCGCAGGCGTGGCAAGGTTACATGCCACGCCTGCGGAGCTTCGTCCGCGACCAAAGCGAGCTACGGTCGCTAATCGGCACAGCCGTTAACGGTAGTGCCGCCAGCGATGGTAGGTCGGATAGGGCGGCGGTGGCCAGGGCCGGTAAACTGGCCCTAAGGATGCAGTGAAACCTGGCTGTGACAGCCGCTTTGGCAGAGGCGACTTAGGGCCGCCTCTGTTTAGCTGTAGACGCGATAGGTCGTAGCCACGGCCTTGAGCGCCGGAGAATCCTTGCCGATGCTAGCCACGTGCAGCCGAATGTCGTCTCCGAGCAGCTCGCGCACTGCCTGGCTGTTGTCCATCGAGTGGTCTTCACCGTCGGTGATGATCAGGATGTCGGCACCGAGGCCGCTGGCATTGCCGGCACGAATGTCCGCGACAGCCTGCCTGAAGGCTGCGAAGATGTTGGTGCCGCCACCGCTCAGCCCTTTGTTCAGCACCTGATCGATGAGCTGCGATGCTTCTTCGGGGGTTGTCGCTTTCATGAGCTTGTGTGGCGCCCCGTCGAATGCTCTCAGCAGGTAGGTGGCCTCGCCGCGCACCGCTTTGAGGAGCAAACTGACGGTAATGCCGCGCGACCAGTTGTGGCGCGGAACATTCCCGTTCAGCATCAACTCCCCCATCGAGGCCGACACGTCCAGGAGGATGGCCAGAGTCTTGTGCTCCACCTTCCGGTCGTACGGCTGCATGACCAGCAGCTCTTGCCGGCTGAGCGCTTCGTAGAAGGCCTGGTCGTCCTGCATGAGCTGCTCGGGCAGCACGCTGCTCAGCTGCTCGAGCTCGTTCATGCGAACCGGCTCAATGTTGGCGGTGGGGAACGGTGAGGTGCTCTGCTTCTCCTCTTTCTTGAGGTCGATGTCGACCTCCTTCTGGGTAGCCGAGACTTGCAGCGTCTCGAGAACCTCTTCCGGGATCGTTCGCGCAATTTTCTCGACCCGCTCGCGGTCAGCTGACGTATCTTGGAGCGGAAGGTGCGCGACACCAGCCATTTTGGCAAGCTGCTTGGCAAGCAGCGGATCGGCAGCCATGATCAGGAGCACTCGGGCCAGACGCCGGGTCAGAGCTGCCCGTTCCGTCGCCTGTGCCGCCCTCGCTGCTGCCTGACTGGCCTTGTCGGCGGCAGCCACGGCTTCCTTCGATGCCGCAGCCACCACCTTGATCTCCTCGTTGTCAACAGCCTTGCTGGAGGCCTGATAGGCTTCCTCGGAGGCCTTGTTTGCCTCCTTTGCTGCTTGCTGTGCTTCGCGGACTGCCTGCCTGGCCTCTTCGAAAGCCTGGGCAGCCTCCTCCGGCTGGCAATCCTTTTCGCTTGCCGACTGCGGTTTGGCAGCGGCCAGCAAGGTTGCCTGCCGGGCAGACTCGTTAGCGCTGGCCGCAGACTCGCCAGCCTGCCCGGCAGCCTCTGAGGCTTGCGCCCGGTGCCTGCGCTTTGCCCGGCGGTGCATCAACTTCCGGAGAAGCCAGCGCAGCAGCAGGAACAGCAACAACAGCAGCGCGACAATGGCCGCCACCTTTAGGGCGGCGAAAAACCAGGTGGGCATGCTCTCCTCCTCAGCTAACCATCCGGCCGTGAAGCTCGTTCATCAGCTGCGAGATCTTGCTCAGGATGTCCTGTTGGGTCTTCTTGGTCGAGGGCAGCTGCGGCTTCACGTCCTCGACCTGCTTGCGCAGAGCGTGCAGCCGCTTGTACAGCTCGACGGCCTGGTCGTTGGTTACCTGCGGCGGGATGCTGGGGATGTTGGTCCGGTAATCGGACAGGAGTTTGGCCTGGGCAAGGTCCATGGTCTGCTGCCTGGTCGTGTTTGCTTTGTCGATGATCGGCTTGAGGATCTTGTCGAACGCTTCGTGCTGAGGCTTGGAGTTGCCGGTGCACAGACCCCAGCGTGCCGCCTCGATGTCCTCCACCGCCACCTCGAGCCGGCCATGCAGAAGCGCGCTCGCTTCGGCGAGCTTGAGCAGCTTTACGGCACGCCGGTCGGAGACCGGCTGCTGCGGAAAGGCCTTCTTGTATCCCTCGATCAGCTCCTCCCAGGAATCGAGGAAGAGCGGATCGTCGAAGCGCGTGACCCTGCCGATCAGGTTGGAAACGGCAGAGAGGTCCGCGTAGGCGATAGCCACCTCCAGGCCCTTGCGCCTGGTCGCCCGCTCGTACATCTTACGCCGACTGGACGCCGAGCCCAGGTAGCTCACACCGCACTGGAAGAGGAAGCGGTCGATGACCGCATCCAGATCCGGAGACTGCTTGACCGCTGCCTCCGGGTCACCGTTGGTGGAGGCGATCGCCGTGTGCAGCCTGGCCTTCTCGAACTGCATGCCACGCTTGAACTCCCGCTCGTTGAGGATGCCCAGAAGGACGCGCAGAAGCGGTCCGTTCGCATCCAGGAACTCATCGAGTTCGGCGAACTGAGCCTCGAGAATGCCGCCCTCACGACGGTAACGGAGAACGCCTTCCTCGCGCATCTCCTTCGGATCGGGAACACCGATCACGTGCGACTCGGTCATGAACTTGTTCAGGTGGATGGAGAAGGTGAACTGGCCGCTGAAGGCGCCGAAGAGCGTCTTGACGATGTCCGTCTTGCCGGTTCCCTTCTTGCCGTGAACGAGCACGTGCTCTCGGGTAAGCAGCGCGTAGACCGCCTGGTTGATGAAGTGCTCGCGCTCCGGAAAGAGCTCGCTGGTCTCTTCGATCAGCCGCTGGAGCCGAGCCCCGAGGCCGGCGATGGCCTCCAGATTGACTTCGACAGGCGTGTCGCCAGAAGCAAGAGATGTAGTCGGTTCTGCCGCCCCATCTTGAGTGTTGCTCGACATAGCGGGTTCCTGTGGTTGGCTGGTTTAGCGCACAAAGCCGGCTGAGTCCGCTCAGCCGGGACTCCACTACATCAGTATCAAGCGACTCCCTGTTGTTCGGGCGGGAGCCGAGGACCAACGTTCTGGAAAGCTACGCTGGTTACCTGATCACGTCCTGGGCGACACGCAAAAGCGAGTTGATCTTGGAGCGCATAAGCTCCGTAGCCTGGTGCGGGTCGTCGGGCAGAGAGCGGACCGGAATCGGCTCGCCGATCACCACGGTGCCGCCGAAGTTGGCCATGCCGAACGCTTTGCGGAAGCCGCTCAAACCCAGGCGCAGGAGCACCTTATGGAACCAGCTGGCGCTTCTGGCATCGCGCTTGTAGTGGATTGCCACCGGCAGCAGCGCCGCAGACTGGTCCTGGCACTGTTCAGCAGCCTGCCTGAGGATGCGCACAGCCCCGGTCCTGAACTCTTCCGGTCGCAAGACGTTGTCCTTCACCATCTTGCCCTGCGGGAAGATCAGCAGGCGGCTGTTCTGGCTTGCAGACAGAGAGTTGACCGAAGAGCGGATCACTGCCTCGCCAGAGCCCTCGGCCTTGGTGTCGACACCGAAGGCCCCTGTCCAGGCAGCGAACGGGGCGCGAATGCCGGTGAGCTCTTTGCTGTCGGCCAGGTAGCGGAAGGTAAATGGCAGGGAGCTTGCCACCATGGCGAAGTCGAACTGGTAGGTGTGGTTGGGAACAACCAGGAGGCGTCCCCGGTAACTGGCGTTCTGACGCCCGATTACCTTGACCGGGCCGACCGTGAGGAAAATCAGGAGCCTGGTCAGACCCTGAAACACCCGGTCGGCAATCCAGCCCGACTTCGGCGGCAGATAGCCGCTCTGCTGGAGTTTGAGCCCCTCCCTCCTCCAGAAGTTCAGGCGCTGGAGGGAAAATGCAGCTGCAAGCAAAATGGCGGCGATGATGAGTATCACCTGAGTTATCCTTCTCCAGACCCGACCTCCGGGAAGAACCGGAGCCGGGCGCTGGCATGAGCTGTCCAAGTGTCTGGCGGCTTCCCTGGTTCGAGAGCCGGTGCGCCTGAAGCCGGAGGGCGCACCGGGAAAGTGAGCCGGGCAGGGACCGGAGCATGTCTTTGCCCGGGCCCTCATCCCTTTGCTGGCCTCAGCTCTTGGCCGGATCGAGGGCGACGATGCGCTGAGCAAGCAGTTCAGTCGCCCTGGCGTCATCAAGCGGCAGCTCGGCTGAACTTATCGGCTTGCCGACTACCGCGGTCACGCCCCGCCGGTAGTACCAGGCGTTCAGGAAAAGGAACAGGTACTCCAAAGTCGGATTGAGCTTCTTGATCCAGCTGCCGGGGTAGCGCCCGTAGCGCAAGAAAACCGGCACTATGTGCACCGGGCTTCCCCGGCGGTTCTGGGCCTCCCGGGCGATACGAACGGCGCCCTTCTTAAGCTGGCCCAGCTTGCCATCGAGGTAGGCCCAGCCCTCGGGAAACATTACCAGCGTTTGCCCGCTGGTCAGGACTTTGATCCCGGCCTCGCGTGCTGGACCGCCTTTGCCGGGCGTCAGATCGGCCGCAAAAGCCCCGACTCGACTGCAGATCAGCGAACCCAGCCCCCAGAGCGCACGGAAGACGCCGCGGGCAGCCATGAAGCGTGCCGGCCGGTCCAGGATCAGCACCGCGATAGCCGGGTCGACGTAGTGCGGGTGGTTCGGTGCGAGGACGAAAGGCCCGGAAATCTTCAGGTTCTCCCGGCCAATTACCGTCAACTTACCCGCCTGCCACCAGGCGAAGAACCTGGCCAGTCCCCGCAGGAAGGCGACAGCGCCAGGCGAGGGTGGAGCAGGGAGATAGCCGCAGGTGCTGACTTGAGCGATGTACGCCCGCGCCCGCTTCAGCAGCGGTCGGGCCATGCTTAGCCAGAACCAGATGCAGGCCACAATCCCCAGCCCGGCAAGTATCAGTGCCCTAGTGTGTGTCATGTGAATCCTCCGCCTTTGGCGCTCAATTCCTGTTCGCCTGCTCGAGCAGGGCCTGGATGCGGGTGCGCATGATCTCGGTGGCCTCCCGCGCATTTTCGGGAAGCGATTCGACCGCAATCGGCTCGCCGATCACGGCCACCACGCCGTAGTTGGCCTGCTTGAACGCTCTACGGAAGCGCTTCCAGCCGAGCTTCATGACCAGCCGGTGAAACCAGCTGGCGTCTGCGGGATCGCGCTTGTAGCGGATGGCGACCGGGAGAAGCGCCGCCGGCTGCCGGTCAATGAGCTCGGCCGTGCGCCTGAGGATGCGTACGGCCCCGGTCTTGAAGTCCTCCGGGCGGAGAACGTTGTCTTCGATCAGCTTTCCCTGCGGGAACAACAGGAGGCGGCTGTCGTAGCGCTGGGTCAGCACTTTGACGGAGGCGGCGACCGCAGACTCAGCACCACCAGTCGCTTTGGCATCGACGCCGAAGGCGCCTGTCAAAGCACCCATCAAGCCGCGGAAGCCGAGAAGCTCCTTGGTGGCCGCCATGTAACGGAAGTCGAGCGGCACTGCCCGTGATATCACGGTGAAGTCCATCTGAAATGTGTGGTTGGGGACGATGATGAGCCGCCCCCGGTAGCCGGTAGCGTTGTTGCGGCCGATGACCTTGACCGGGCCGACCATCAGAAAGACGGCCAGCCGGCTGAGCAGGCGAAAGATCGCTCTGCCCAGGCGGGAAGGCGCAGGCGGCAGGTAGCCGCTCTCCTGGAGCTTCAGCCCTTGCTTTTTCCAGAAACGAAAACGCCTGATCGCGGTAGCCACCACGATCAGTAAGATAAGTGTGGTTGCCAAAAGCATAGGTAGATCCTTTCCATCCGCCAAAACTGCGCGGAGTAGAACCAGTGGTGGGGCGGCGTCTTTCACGGCAGCCGCCGCCTACAAGCCGAGGCCTTCCGTGAGCAATTGCCGACGATGGCGAGCGTGTTGAGGCCGGTGGCAGCGAGCGAAGAAGCTGCCGGAGGTTAGGTTTGGAGGGACAGCGAGCGAATGGCGGCGAGGAGCCGTCGGCCGGCGAGCGTCTTGTGGCGCGGAGGCATCGAGGGACGAAGCTGCCGGAGCGCTTAAATCAGGACAGCACCATGCGCACGGCGCCCCGCTCCACGGTGAGCTTGATCTCGCGGGTCTTGACCCCCGGGTCGCCGTCGATGTTGGGCAACATCGGCTTGGCACACTGGATGGTCAGCTCGCTGGTGCGGAAGCGCCGGTAGTACTTCGAGCGCTCCGGCTTGCCGAGCGCCAACCAGAACGAGGCGGCAATGAGCCCCCAGGCGTTCCTGGCCCGGAAAATGACCACGTCCATCAGCCCGTCGCTGGCGTTGCAGCCGCGGCTTATTGTGTTCATCACCGGCGGGGTGACGTTCAGCGCGAACAACGCTGCCGCCTCTTCCGAGGTCTGTGAGCCGTGATCGTTCAACAGGAACCGGCGGGAGTTGGGCCAGAGGCAGGCGAGCGCCACCCGCAGGACGTAGAAGAGCTGCCCGAACAACTTCTTGAAGAGCGGGCTGGCGGTGCTGATCGCATCGGAGACCTTACCCAGCCCGAAGCCGACCATGAACAGGCGCTTCTGAGCGCTGCCGCTCAGGTCTTTGTAATCGGCGCGGATCATGTCGACCGGCTGCGGCTGCCCGTTCAGGATCATGTGAACAAACTGCTCCGTGGTCGGTGGCGAGAAGAAGCTGCGGGCGAACAGGTTTCCTGTTCCCCCGGGGAAAATAGCCATGGGCACCGGGCTTCCCCTGAGCCCCTCCGCTACCTGACAGGCGGTCCCGTCACCGCCGAAAGCGATGACCAGGTCTACCCCGTCGGCAGCGGCGCTGCGGGCAAGAGTTGTGGCGGAACCAGGCTCCGGTGTGGTGGCCTGGAAATCCACCTTGATCCCGCGAGTCAGGAACTGCCCGGCCAGCTCGTTCACCTTGCTCTTGCTGGCCGAGCCGCCCTTGGGGTTGAAGACGATAGCGATTCTCTTGAGGTCCATCTCGACTCCCTCCAGTAATGGAGTTGAATGAGTTGAAGAAGCAGGCACATGCCTGGCATTGCCTCAGAGCTGCTGTTGGCAGAAGCGCTGAGGTAATGCCAGGGGGAAAATCGGTAGCTGCAACGTGCCACCATCCACGGTGAAGGGTGCTCCCCTTTCGACCCCGTGCGTTTCTGACCGCCCCGAAGGGAAGTTCAGCTGGTCCCCTTTGGTGGAGGGACCATGCACGCTAATTGGGGTCCTCTGGGGCCAATGCGGTCCTCAAGCTGGCGCCGAAAAAGACGCCGCTTGCCCAACCTTTGAACCAGACCCCCGGGCAGGCAGCCAGTTGCCTGGCTGCTCAAGGGTGATCCGGCCGCACCGCTTCTGGTGACACGTCGCAGCTAACCCTAAAGCAGCTGCAGAAAATAGCCCCGGTTCCAGGCGGGGCAGGGCACAGCCCGGGCTCGGTTGAATGGAGCCCAGCCTGCACATCCTCCCGGGCGGGAGGCGAGGTTTGACCGATGATTGAAGGTCTGGCCTGCCTGGCTAGGCCACCTTACGCCCGAATCCTGTCCGGCTCCCCAATCGAGGTTCCAGCCAGCGGCCGCCTCTTTCCGGCCCGGGGTCTCGCCCCGGACCGGTCCGAGTCGTCCGCGGACTATCGCCTGTACAGCGGACAGTAGGGCTAGCAGCGCCGGCAATTGGGTGCTTACCAGCATCAGTCGTACTGCTAGTTTTGATCGGCGTGATCCTCAGCTGT
>Ga0066388_100003269_pt1 | contig 10413 bp, 9 predicted proteins | sample PanSoiMetaGPlot6_FD_64539 | JGI IMG/M metagenome (GOLD analysis project Ga0066388, IMG submission 64539) | Tropical forest soil microbial communities from Panama analyzed to predict greenhouse gas emissions - Panama Soil - Plot 6 (Hybrid Assembly) | ecosystem: Environmental > Terrestrial > Soil... | reverse complement strand
CGTCTCCTCGGCAACCAGATCCGCATTGATCTGCGCCCCCGCAAACGCGCCTGCGGCGGCCGACGCACCAACCTGCGCGGTCAGGTCGGTGACATTGCCGGCGACCCACACTCCTGATACTTCGGTACGGCCAGTCGCGTCGGCCGGGATGTAGCTGCCCGCAGGATGCTCGGCGGTCTGGATACTCAACGGCGCCAGGAACGCTGCGCGCGCATTCATCCTCGGCGAAACAACCACGGCGTCCCTTCCGATTACGGATTCGTCCGCAAGCCGGACGCCGACGATGCCGTCCTCCGCCACCTCCAGTGACGCCACCACGCCGTCGACGATCCGGATGCCGCGCGCTGTCATCTCCTCGGCGTCCTCCGGCGGCATGGTGTGCGAGAAGAACATGACGTCCTCGCTCAGCTGGCGGAACAACATCGCTTGGTGCACCGACATGGGCCCGGTCGCGAGAACGCCGATGGCCTGGTCGCGGACTTCCCATCCATGGCAGTAAGGACAGTGGATTACGTCCCTGCCCCAGCGCTCACGCACGCCAGGTATGTCCGGAAGTTCATCAGAGAGCCCGGTCGCGACGAGCAGGCGACGCGCATGCAGCGCGCGGCCGTCAGCCAAGTGCACCGAGAACAGCGCGTTCTCCCTGGTCACAGAGCTCACCTCGGCGGACATCACCTGCCCGCCATATCCGCGGACCTCCGCCCGGCCTCGGTCTAGGAGCTCGGCTGGCGGGATCCCGTCACGTGACAAGAACCCGTGCACGCCTGCAGCAGAAGCGTTCCGCGGGGAGCCGGAATCGACCACCATCACCGAACGCCGCGACCTTGCCAGCATCAGGGCGCCGTTCAGTCCTCCGGCGCCCCCTCCGATCACGACCACGTCATAGCTCATCTTCACCACCTCCGAGCCGACTTTGCGGCCGGCCGGGCACGATTGGCAAGTTTTGTTGCTGATATGGCAAACTGACCGCATGTCTGACGGCTCGGGTCTGACCGGCGTCGGACTTCGGCTGCGCGCGCTGCGCAAAGACCGCGAGACCACCCTGGCCGATCTGTCTGAAGCGACCGGCATCTCTGTCAGTACATTGTCCAGGCTTGAGTCCGGAACGCGCCGGCCCACCCTCGAACTGCTGCTGCCGTTGGCCAGGGCGCACGGCGTCACGCTCGACGAGCTTGTCGATGCGCCACCAACGGGGGACCCACGCATTCACCTGCGCCCCGTCACCAGGCACGGCATGACCATGCTGCCGCTGACCAGGCGAGCGGGCGGTATCCAGGCCTACAAGCTGGTGATCGAGCCGGGCGGCCGATCGCGCGAGCCCGACCCGCAGAGCCACGAGGGCTACGAGTGGCTCTACGTACTCAATGGACGGCTGCGAGTCGTGCTCGGCGAACATGACCTCGTGCTCGCACCCGGCGAAGCGGCCGAATTCGATACCCGGGTGCCACATTGGTTCGGCGCGGCCGACGCCGAGCCGGTGGAGTTCCTCAGCTTGTTCGGCAGGCAAGGTGAACGCGCGCACCTGCGAGCTCGCCCGGCGACAAGACGGCAATCAGCAGGCGGAGGCCCCGATGAGTGACGTGACGTTGTTCACGAATGGTCTGTTCCTCGATGTCCAGGCGGCAACGTACCGGGAGGGTGACCTGTACGTCGAGGACGGGATCATCACCGAGCATGGGCACTGCCCGACACACTGCGCGTTGACCTAGCGGGCGCTTACGTCCTGCCCGGCTTGATCGACAGCCACGTGCACATCAGGGCGAGCACCGCGGACATGGCTGACCTCGCACGCTGGCCGGTTACGTACAACGCGTACCACACCGCTCGGCTGCTCGGGCAAATGCTTGATCGCGGGTTCACCACGGTCCGCGACATGGCTGGCGGCGACTACGGCACCTGGCGTGCGCTGGAAGAGGGCCTGATCCGCGGGCCGCGCTTGTTTTATGCCGGGCGGGCGCTAAGCCAGACCGGCGGGCACGGCGACCACCGGGGGCCAGGCGAGCACCTGCTTGACCCGCATCCTGGAGCTTCCGAGACGTCGGCCATTGTCGACGGGGCCGACCAGGTACGCCGCGCGGCCCGCGAGGAGTTGCGCCGCGGCGCGCACCACATCAAGGTGATGGCCGGCGGCGGGGTCGCTTCGCCGACAGACCGGATCGATTCGACGCAGTTCTCGGTCGCCGAACTCGAGGCCGCTGTTGACGAGGCAAGAGCGGCCAACCGGTACGTCGCTGCGCACGCCTACACCCCGGAATCCATCGCGCGGTCGCTTCGCGCAGGCGTCCGCACCATTGAGCACGGCAACCTTCTCGACGCTGCCACCGCCGAGCTGTTCCATGACGCGTACCTGGTCATGAACTTGGTGACCTACTGGGCGCTGCAAACTGAGGGACGCGAGTTCGGCCTGCCTGAAGCCTCGTTCCGCAAGATCGGCGAGGTGCTCGACGGCGGTATGCGCGCGCTGGAACTGGCGCACAGCGCCGGGATCAGGATTGGGTACGGCACCGACCTGCTGGGCGGCATGCACAGGCACCAGAGCCAAGAGTTCGTGATGCGATCGGAGATCCAGGCACCAATCGACATCATCAGGTCGGCCACAACGGTGGGCGCTGAGATCGTCGGCATGCCTGGCAAGCTCGGGACTCTGGAGCCCGGAGCGTTCGGCGACTTCGTTGCCGTGAGCCGTGATCCGCTCGAGGACATTGGCGTGCTAGCCGATCCGACAGCGATCAGGTATGTCGTCAAGAACGGCCGGGTCGAGCTGTCCGGTCCGGTCTGCTAGCCCGGTGGTTCGACGTCGTCATAGATGCGGACCGCGGCCAGCAGCCCGTTCTGCCCGCGCTCGTAGATCCCGACGCCGGCCTGTGGGATCAGGTCGTGGCTGCCCCACCGGACGCAGTTGTATTCGACCGCGCAGCGCACGCCGTCATCGGTCACCACGCAGTTCTCCAGCTTCACGCCGCCGCCTGCGCTGAAGGTCCTGTTAAAGAAGGACCGCAGTTCTGCCGTACCGCGATGCCGCGTGCCCATGGGTTCGGCGACGTACCCGTCCGACGAGAATGTGCTGACGAGCTCCTCGGTATCGCCAGCCGACAGCGCGGCCTGGTACCGCCCGACCACATCGCCCGGGCTCACGTCTGCCTGCTTAAGAATCGACGCACGAAGGTGCCGCCGCCCGTCAAGCGGCCACTGACTGCAGTAGCTGCGGAAATCGACCGACCGGTCATCCGGCGACTCCGCTACGACCGCGATCGGCCACTCCACTTCCTGGCCGTTGATGACCAGGTGGGCAAGCATTTCGACGACGGCCCGTCCCGCGGCCACCGTGGAGTGGCGGGTCTCGATCCGAGCTTGGTGATCGGCCAGCCACAGCTGGTTACGCCTGACGTAATCGTGCAATTGCCTGTGCCCGCGGACTTCGCCGGCCCGTGGATCGTGGATGACGACCTCACCTGGCCACACATCCTGCAACTCGTGTGTGTCGCCGCTGTTCAGCGCCGCGAAGTAGCGGGCAACCGGGTCTGCTTGGCCGGCCGCGCGCACTTGCCTGCGAGACAGCTCCACAGCGCTTACGAAGTCAGGAAACCACGGCATCTCAATCCCCCTCGCCGACACTCCGATTGTCGCAGCGAGCCAGTTCGGGTCTTCGCGTCCCCCGAAAAGATGGGGCATGTGCCCCATGCCTTGATCACCCGCCGTCCGCGATTCTCAGTGCTGGCGTGACACATGTCTGAGAGGAGTCTGAGTGGCGAAGTTCATGGACGTGCACAGCGGATTCGTCGGCGTGACCGAGGACCAATTGCGTCCGGCGCACCAATGCGATCTCGCGATCGAGGGAACTGAGGGCGCGCATTTCGAGCGAGCGTGGCTCGACACTGCCTCGGGCAAGGTGTTCTGCCTGTCGTCGGGCCCGTCCAGGGAGGCGGTGCTGCGGGTCCACGAGAAGGCCGGGCACCCCACGGAAGAGATCTACGAGGTGTCAGTCGAGATCGTTTGAGCCGGATCTGGGCGGCGCGGCCGACAGCCGCGCCGCCCAGTACCTATTTGTGGCTAACCGTGATGTACCTCGATCAGCGGGGCGCGCCCTGAGTCGGTGTCAAATGCGCCGACGGCCCATGCGGTACCGCCAGCTGTCGAGATTCCGCCCAGGATCCTGTCTCCGCTCGCCGGGTTCGGCGCCGCGACCTGCTTCCACCCGCTGCCCGAGTTCTTCGCGACCACGGTGAGCTGGTCGCCGGCCTTGTCTTCGGCGGATCCGACCAGCCAGACGGTCCCGTGAACGACAGCCACGCTGGCGATGTCGGAGAATGCGCCACCGACGCCGGCCGGTATTGTCGCTGACCAGTTTCCGTGCGAGAGGTGCTCGACCAGCGGACGCGCCTGGTGAGCGTTGTCATCACTTTGACCCACCGCCCAGACATCGTGGCCGTCTATCGCGACGCCCTGCAGCAGAGAACCGGTCAGCCCCGCCGTAGGCAGGTGCGCGACCGTCCAGTGGTGGCCATCCCAGTGCTCAGCGAGCGGGACGTCTTCGCTCCGCCCGCTGCTCTGACCGACTGCCCAGACGTCGTCCGGACCTGCGGCGGCGACGCCGAACAGGCAGTTGCCGCTTGAACCCGGGTCCGGGCTCGGAACGACCGACCAGCTGTGGCCGTTCCAGTGCTCGACCAGCGTGTGGAACGTGTCCGACTGGTCCTGCCGTTCGCCAACCGCCCACACATCTTTGGGTGAGCTTGCGGCTGCCGAGAACAGGACGTCGCGCTGGCTGTTCACTCGTGGCGACGTGGCGATATGCCACGCTTTGCCGTTCCAGGCTTCGATCAGGCTGTGCGCGAAGTAGGCCTTGTTGACCCTGACGCCCACTCCCCACGCCTGGTCAGACGCGGCGGCGACGCCGAACAAGGTGTTGAAGTTCGGGCCCGCGTCCGGCACCGGGGTGTTGACCCACTTCATTCCGTTGAAGTGCACCGCCTTCGCAAGCGTCGCGTCCTGGTTGCTCGACTTCGTGTCGGGCAGGAAGTTCCCGACCGCCCAGACGTCGTGGCTGGAGACCGCGGCCACAGCGCCGAGACTGTTGTCGTTAGTCCCGAGAAGCGGTGCTCGCTGGACGGTCCAGCCAGCGCCACTCGAGGTGTCGGTGGTGAAACCGACCGCTTCCTTCGGCGTTGGCGACAACGCGGGAAGGTTCGGCATCGGCCGGGCCCTGAACGCCTTTGCAGCGGAGCCTTTGACGGCGAACAGCGGCGTCATCGGCTTGGTCGTCGCGTCACAGCTGTGCTGCAGGCATGGCACGCCGAAGTTGTTCTGGATGGTCCGCAGCAGCGAATAGTGGGTGAAGAAGTTGCCCGACTTCAGGTGCCGCGGGCCGTGGCTGGTGACCACGACATCGGACACCCTGCCGCCGCCGTGCGCGTCGTCGTCGCCCTCGTCGTAAACGATGTCGATCGCGTTGTTGCCCTTGGCCCAGAACTTCGCGCTGGTGATCTGCGCGACGAGGTGGCCCATGTAGGCATCACCGAACGCGACCAGGCGCTGGTCCTGCGGGTCGCCTGGGTCGCCCGAGTCAATGCAGTACGGCGGGTCGCCGTGCTGGTCATGACATTCGTCGGGAATCACCCAGTTGAACGCGGGCACGTGGCCGGTGCGCAGATCACCGGCCAGGTCGCCGATCGGCACCTGACGCGACCAGTCTGCGGCGTTCAGTGAGGTCGTGTAGTTGCTGATGCCGTTGTGCTTGGACACGTACAGCGGGTCCTTGTCCGGCTCGCCGTTGCAGTTCGCCGGGTAGCAGATCCCCTGGTATCCGGCGTGTGGCATGCCCTGGAGGTACGCCTTCCAGCTGACATGTGCGTGATCAAGCTCGCTGATCAGGCTGGGCGCGTGTACCCGCTGGGTGTAGTAGGGGTCGTCGCTGTTCACCGTGAACGGGCTGCCTCCGAGCAGTGCCACGTAGTTGGGCTCGCTGGGATGCGACACCCCGAAGTAATTGGTGGCGATGCCGTACTGGGATGCCAGCGCGTTGAGATTGGGCGCCGCGGGGTTGCCGATGACGTCGTTGAAGCCATGGTTCTCGTCCACGATCACGAAGATGTGGTCGTAATGGGTGCTCGTGGCCGGACGGGGTGACGCGCTGGCCACCGACGTCAGGCCCGCGGCCGCCCAGCAGGCGGCGATGAGGAGAGCGAACGAACTGCGCCGGAGCGATGACATAAAGGCGGCCTCCAATGGCGGTTGAGAGAAGGCGCAAAGTTGCACCAGGTTAGGAGACCATGCGAACGATTGCATTAGCTGTTGGCGCTGAGAAGGTGAACATTAAGGGCTAGGAAACTGAACGCGACGACGCCGCGTTCGCGCCTCAGCTGACGAGGAGAGTTAATCCGCTCGACGAGCGGCTGGCTGCCGGGGCGGAGTTCGCGGCGGGCACGGACATCACCAGGCCCTTCAACTCGATGACCAACGTCTCGGGCATGGTCACCGCGGCGCTTGAGAGGCTGGCGAGATTCAGTCGAGCATGAGCTCGGCCACACGCTCCGGCTGGTCAACTTGCACGAAATGCCCCGCCCCGCTCAGCACATGCAGCTCGGAGTTCGGGAAAAGCGCGGCGAACCGTGCGGCGACGCGAGGATTCAGATATCGGTCAGAGGCGCCGAAGATCACCCTGACCGGTGGCTCAAATCGCCTCATCTGCGGAATGCGAAGCCGCCTGGTCAGCACCGCGCCCATCAGGTCGTCGTTGAGACGCCAGAACGCCGGTCGCGCCGGCAAGAACTGCTCATACAGTTCGGGCACCATCCGGGTCCGTATCGCAGGGTCTTGAATGAACTGGCCAACCTGCCACGCGTAAAGCCGCTGGTCCAGTTCCGGGCGCCGCAAAACTGCAGCGCGAAGCGCATTGCGGATCAGCGGTGTCGAATACAGTGCGATCGCAGGAGGACGCCGCAGTGCTGGAGTCCAGTGGTAATAGGTGTTGAGGAGCACCAGCATCTCTACCTGCGCAGGATTAGCGAGTGCCCAGTCGATCGCCGGTGGACCGGAAGCATCGTGGGCGACCAGGACCAGCTTGTCGGCGCCGAAGTGCTCACGCGCGGCATTCGCAACCGCGGCCACGTCGCCTGCCTGGTTCGTAGCTGTGTATGGGTAGCCTTCTGGTTTGTCTGATCGGCCCCAGCCCAGGAAATCGAAGCGGACGACGGGCCGACGGCCGGCTAGGTGCGGGACAAGCCGGTCGTAAAGATGAGTGTTGTCGGGCAAGCCGTGCATAAGCACGATCGGTGCGCCCTCCCCGGCCTCCGCCTCGACATACAGACGGTGGGGTCCGCGCGACACGGGCAAGGTCTCGGTGATCGCCTTCATTTGAAGGGCCTCCCTCTGTCGGTCTGGCCACCGCGACCGCGCGAATGCGACTTGTTCTGTCGTACCCACCAGAGCACGAGAGACTTCGTCTGCGGCGGCAGGTTGTGGCGACCTGGCGCCGTCAGACCGGGTCGCGGGGTACTAGGCGGCCCAGCAGGTTTCTGGCAGCCCGGCCGGCTCCTGCTGCTGCCTGCCGCGCGATGATGCCGCCAAGCGTGACCGGCTGGCCAGGAGAATGCGGACGGCGGGGGAAGTCGTCAAATCGCCCAGCTACGACGACCGGCAGGTCTTCCGGCAGGTCGACGCGGAAATCACCGGCCGCGGGCATAAGGTTCTCAAGTTCGAATCTGCGCACCGCTTTCGTGCCGATATAGGACGTCAGCCGCACGATGCAGCCGAGCTCTGCGTCGACTACTGCAACGACGCCGCGAAACCACATGGCGGTCGAGGGGTAATCATGCCTGCGGGCCACGCTCATTCGGTAGGACGGCCGTCCGCCCACTGACACGGACTCTCCGCCTGCGAGCCAGCACTGGAGCAGCCATGACGGGTCGGCAAGCTCACCGACGTCGTCCGGCAACGGCTCGGCAGGCCCGATGGTGATCTTGTCGGCGTATACCTTCGACAGGCGCTCGCCGTCACATGCGATGCTGACCGGGCCTTGGCGAGGCTGATAGGCGCGGTCGATCTGGTAATGCCTGGGTCCGGAGATGCGCACGGTCGAGGTCTGCTGAAGGGCTCCAGGCCCTTCGCTCACAACGTCCATCAGGTACCCGAGCCCGCCGAACCCGGCTCGTCGCGCCCAGGTCGGCGTCTGGGACGCCAGCGCTCCGAAGTCCATCCACTCGTGCATCGTCGCTGTGAAGGCGATCGGGCCGCCCGCATGCAGCAGATTGAGCAGGTCGGCTGCGACGGGAGGTCCGACCGGCGGCCCGTCAGGTGACACCTCCGGCGCTGGATCCTTTGCCGGGATGGCCGGTATGACGTCGCCGGCCTCATGGTCGGGACGGGTTGGGCCGTGCCGAGCCAACAGGCCCAACCCGCCGGCCGCCAGACCCGCCGCAGTCTTGGCGGCCCGCCAGCCCACGTTCCCGCCGCTAAATACTTCGCCGAAGCTCTCGCCGCGCAGGCTGCCGGCTGGAGGCTGGAACTGCCCGGGGTCGATGTCCGGATCGAAGTCGGCGGTCACCAACTCTGTTATTTCCGACTCATCGCTCCAGCCGGGTTGAACTAGGCGCAGCAAGAAGCCGAGCTCGGCGTCCACAACCGCCTGTGCCGACCGGTTCCGCAAGGCCGACAGGTTGCGCTCGTAGAGGCTCGGCCTGCGCGTCACCACGATCTGCAGCGCATCGCGGCCGCACGCGCGAGTCCGTCCTTGAACTTCCAACCGGGAGCCGGTCAGCAACCAGGCCGGGCACAACAACTCGCGCAATGGCGGCTCAGGCCCGCTAATCCAGCGCACCTCACCGTCAACGTCCTCTTCCTCATCCGAGATCTTCCAAGGCCGAGTGCCATCGCAGCCCGTGATGTAGCCGGCGGTCTCGAACCGATATCGCTTACCGGGCGCGACCAGCACCGTCGACCCGTCGGCTAGCTGGGCATGCAGACGTAGCTGCGTCCAGTCCGCTCGATGCAGCAGCCGAACCGTCTCAGCTTCATCCGTCATCGCCGCTCCGATTCGTCATCCGCCCGATAGGCGCGACCCAGCCAACGGCCATTATGTCGGCCAACGATCGGATTCGTCCTTGACCAGGCAGAGCAGAGGCCATACTGAGCTAGATGCGGCGCCTAGACGTAAAGATCCCGGTACCCGACGGCCAGAGTGCCGCGACCCTGCACCTGCCCGATGGCGCAGGTCCATGGCCAGGAGTACTGGTCTTCCCCGACGCTGGCGGAGCGCGGGAGACCATGCGCGGGATGGCTGACCACATCGCGACCATAGGCTACGTCGCAATGGTTCCTGACATCTATTACCGCGCTGGCGAGTGGGAGCCGTTCGACGTCGCCACCTTGTTCTCCGACGAACGTGAGCTTGCGCGGCTGTCAACCCTCGCGGGTGTCCTTACCAACGACAAGACCATCGCCGATTCCGCTGCCTACGCGGACTTCCTGCTGGCGAGGCCCGAGGTCACTGGTTCCGCAATCGGCACGACCGGCTATTGCCTGGGCGGTCACCTGTCGCTGGTAGCCGCTGGCGGGCTCGCCAATAAGATCGCCGCGGCAGCGTCGTTCCACGGTGGCAGACTCGCGGTCGCCGACGATCCAGCAAGCCCGCACCTTCTCGCCAGCCGCATCACGGCGACCATCTACGTGGCCGGCGCCGTGGACGACAGGTCATTCACCACCGAGCAGGCCGAGCTGCTGGAAGGCGCGCTGACCGACGCCGGAGTTGATCACACTGTCGAGTTCTACCAGGCTCATCACGGATTCGCGGTGCCCGATAACCCGACCTACGATGCTGCGGCCGAGTCCAGGCACTGGGCAGCCCTGTCCGAGCTGTATCGGGCGCACCTCAGTTAGAGCCATTTCGGCCAGTGCCGCCTCGGGCCACGACTCATAAAGTCGACATCGATCCGCGCCGTGGCGTGGTATCCAAACGATTCCGGTCATGGGATCGCGGCGAGCCCTTGCGCGAATGGGTTGCGTTGACGTTGCTTGCGCAATACGCACCGGGGCTTTCACCGCAGCCGATCCGCGCCGAGCTGTCGGCAGTACCACCCTCCATCGAGATGTCATACCTGCCCGGCACGCCGCTGGCTGACCTTCCGCCGTCGGCTGAGCGGACCCAAGCCCTGGCTATGGCGCTGGACCGGCTCTGGCAGGCAGTTCCGCCTGCAGCGATTGAGAAGTCGTCCAGTCGGGTCGCGAACCCGGTTGTCGCACAGATCCGTGCCTCACTTAGCGGAATTCGTGCTGCAGGCGCAACCGATCTCGTGCGCGTTGCGTTCCGCGAGGGCGTGCAGTGGTTCACGCGAACTCCGCTGGAAAGGCTGGGCGATGGCAACGTCGTCCTTGGGCAGGGCGACCCGAATCTGGCCAACTTTCTCTGCGACGGCGCTG